>ENA-ORBV01017252-ORBV01017252.1-microbial-mat-metagenome-genome-assembly--contig:-NODE-17252-length-10350-cov-4.760927_pt1 | contig 10350 bp, 5 predicted proteins | sample MGYA00237777_ERZ505514 | MGnify/ENA primary metagenome ERZ505514 (study PRJEB26160, sample SAMN06269048) | microbial mat metagenome | isolation source: Oligotrophic lake microbial mat | place...
GAGATGTGTATAAGAGACAGAGCCGGCGATGTGCTGATCTTCGAGGAGGTGATCGGCCCGCACACTGGCAATGCGGCCGACGCCGATCCGGCGCGCCGTCACGCCGTGCGCTTGACGCGCGTGACGCCGACCGAAGACACGCTTTACGATCCGCCGGTGCAGGTGGTCGAGGTCGAGTGGGCCGCCGAAGACGCGCTGCCGTTCACGCTGTGCATCTCGGCGATCACCGACGCCGCCAATGGCTGCGCGTATGTCGAGAACATCAGCGTGGCACGCGGCAACGTGATTCTGGTGGATCACGGCCGAACGCTCGACCCGCCCCAGGATCTGGGCATCGTGCCCTGTGCGGCGACACAGGCGGAGTGCGATTGCGCCGATCATCCCAGCGATACAACCTTTCGGGCCGGCCGCTACCGGCCCAAGCTCGAGCGGGCGCCGCTGACGTGGCGGCAGGCGCTGCCAGCCGATGATCCGCAGAAAAATCAATTCGTCGCCGCCAGTCGCCTGCTGCGCCAGGATGTGCGTGCGGCAAAACCGCAGGTACGCTTGAGCAGCATTCCTGCGGCGGCGGCAGCCAATTGTGATTTGCTTGGCCCACTGTATAGCCAGGCAGATCTGCACGATCCGCGCGGTCTGCTCGCCAGTCTGGGCGACATGTCGAGCACAAGCACGCGTCAGTTGCGCGTGCGCATTTCCAAGGATACGCTGGCGATGCTGGATCAGCCGCACGACGCCAGGGCCGCGAACGAGGGCCAAAAAGAATTGAGCGATGTACTGAAACAGGAACTGAACGACGTGTTGCAAGCCTGGAGCGCTGAGCCAGATCTGCTCAGCAGCCGGCCCGACGACAGGCATTTCGTCGTCGAGATCGACAACGATGGCGTCGCGAACGTGCGCTTCGGCAATGGCGCGCTCGGTCGACAGCCCGAGGCTGGGTCGTCGTTCTTCGCTACCTATCGGGTCGGCAGCGGGGCACGCGGCAATGTTGGCGCCGAGGCGATATCGCAGATTGTGTTTCGCGACCAATCGCGCAGCGGCGTGTACCTGCGGGCGCGCAATCCGCTGCCGGCGCAGGGCGGAACCGACTCCGAGCCGGTCGCCGAGGTCAAGCTATACGCGCCATTCGCTTTCCGCAAGCAGCTGGAGCGCGCGATCACGGCCGACGATTATGCGCAGCTGGCTCAGCGCAATTTCGAGAACAAGATCCAGCGCGCCGCCGCCACAATGAGCTGGACCGGCAGCTGGTACGAGGCGCGGGTGGCGGTCGATCCACTCGGCACCGACGAGGCCGGCCAGGATCTGCTCGACGCTGTTGAGCGCCAGTTGGGGCATTTTCGGCGCATCGGCCACGATGTGAATGTGACGCCAGCGCGGTATGTTTCGCTCGATCTGGAGTTGAACGTGTGCGTTCTGCCGCACTATTTGCGCGGCCATGTCAAAGCGGCGCTGCTACAGGTGTTCAGCGCTCGGGTGTTGCCGAATGGCCAGCGCGGATTCTTCCATCCCGATAAGCTGATGTTCGGCGACGGGATCTACCTGAGCCAGCTAGTCGCGGCGGCACAGGCGGTGACAGGCGTGGAGAGTGTCACGGTTACCCGGCTGCAACGCCTGGGTGACGGCGACCGCGGCGAGCTCGACAACGGCGTATTGCCGCTCGGGCCGCTCGAAGTGGCGCGGCTAAATAACGATCCGAGCTTCCCGGAGCATGGCAGGCTTGAGCTGAATCTACGAGGTGGACGATGAATGATACTTGCGGCTGCTGCGACGGCATCACACATATCACGCCGGTCGTGATCGCCAACCGGCCTGGCCTGAACGCGCTGGCCTACCGCATGGGCACGCACGCAGCGTTGCTCGAAACGATGAAGGCGCGCCTTTCGAATTTCTACCTGAACATCCAGAAGGAGCGGATCGGCCAGGATGGCCGGCCGGAGCTCGAGCGCATTTACCCGCTGCGTGGGCTGACCACGCGCGCCGCCGCCGACCCGGCAATCGCGCTGCTCGACGCCTGGGCGATCATCGGCGATGTGCTGACCTTCTACCAGGAGCGCATCGCTAACGAGGGCTACCTGCGCACCGCGATCGAGCGCCGCTCGATCCTGGAGGGCGCGGCTGGTCGGCTATACGCTGCGCCCCGGCGTCGCCGCTACTGTCTACCTGGCCTACACGCTGGATAACAATTTCAAGGAAGAAGTGATCATTCCGGCCGGCGCGCGCGCGCAGAGTGTCCCTGGCCCTGGCGAGCTTCCACAATCGTTCGAGACCAGCGAACCGCTGGCGGCCCGCACAGCGTGGAACGTGCTCAAGCCGCGCATGACTAGGCCGCAGACCGAACAAGCGATCAACGAGGGGGATCAGCCACGCGTGTATCTGAAAGGAACCGGCACTGGCCTGAAGCCGAACGATCCGCTACTGATCGACTACGGCAACGGCGCAGGGCCGACATTTGTGCGCGTGAAAGAGGTGCTGCCCGACCGAGCCGCCGATCGCACGCTGATCACGTTGCAAGGCTTGCCGGGCGCGAAGCGTCCCGCGCGCGCAGCAAACCCGGAAGCGATTGCAGCTGAGACGAAACAGCAACTGGATAGGATCATCACCCGTTATCTGGGCGAGGAAGCTAACAAGATCCGTCTGTCGCGCTCTAACACGTTTAACGCGGTGATCGGTCAGCTTGATACGCTGCGGCAATACTTGAGCAACAATGTGCCGTTCCCGGCCATGATCGCGCATCTGAACGACGAGACATTGCCTGCTCTAGAGGCAGAGCGCCAGACCGCAGAAAGACAGAAATACCGCGATCTGGGTCCATGGCTGGCAGGCATGGTTGCCGAGCTGAGCATGGTTTCCGCCCGCGCATCGGATCTGCGCGCCGAGCTGCTCGCGCGAGAATTTACGCTCCCAGCTCGGGCAGCTGGCGCAAAAGCCGCGGCGCTGGCCGAGCAGTTCAGGCCACTGCTAGGCGGTTTGTCGAAGCCGCCATCGCTGCCGCCGGCTAACGCGCTCCAGTTGAAGCGCAGCACTGACACGGCATTTCAAGCCAAAGCCGATACCGGCTTACAGATCGTCGGTGTGTTCAAAGAAAGCTTGCGCGCGTCGTTGCCGGTGGCGGTGGCGAACACCAAAGCCACGCCCGATGTCCCGATCAAGGTGTACGCGTTGCGCGTGAAGGCGGCACCATTCGGCAATATTGTGCAGAAAGAGCCGCAATATCAGCCTACTTCCGTTACGATTGACAAATCCACTCAGGAAAATACCAAAGCAGGGCAGCTCCTACCGCAGGCCAAGTGGCCCGAGTGGGAGCCTGCCAGTGACGAGAACGGCACTACCCTTTTCCTAAACGCGGCCTATGATCAGATTCTACCCAACAGTTACATAGCCATCCAGAAACCAAATCAGGAGCAAGCTGTTATCTTCATAACAGTAACAGTCACCACGCCCGCGCGTTCAGCCTATGGCCTTAACGCGCCGACGACAAAAATAACGTTGCCGGCATCATGGTGGGATCCAGACACTAATCCGCCCCAAGATCGCAATCGCGATGGCTTTGAAATGATTCGCGGCACCACGGTCTACGCCCAGAGCGAGGAGCTACCGTTGGCCGAAGCGCCGATTAATGACGCAATCTGCGGTTCCGACGATGCTAAGAATCCAAATGCCTTGATCGAGCTGGACGGCCTGTACTCCGATCTCCAGGCCGGGCGCTGGCTGATCGTGTCGGGCGAACGCACAGATATTCAGGTTCCCGACCCAGATAATCCAGGCAAGACAGTGGTGGTCCCGGGCGTGAAATCGAGCGAGCTGGTCATGCTGGCCGAGGTGGTTCAGCAGGTGTCTGAGGCCGCTCCAGCCGCGCAGGCGAGCGGCTATTACGGCTACGGGCCGCCGCCGGTGCGTGGTGAAAAGATCCACACATTCATTCGGCTGGACAAACAGTTGGAGTATTGCTACAAGCGCGACGCCGTCACGATCTACGGCAACGTCGTGAAGGCGACCCACGGCGAGACTCGCAACGAAGTGCTGGGCAGCGGCGATGGCAGCAAGGCGCTGCAATTGTTCACGCTGAAGCAGCAGCCGCTCACCTTTATCGCCGCGCCCAACCCGCGCGGCGTGGACAGCACGCTGCTGGTGCGCGTCAATGACGTGCAGTGGCACGAGGTCGACAGCCTTGCAGGGCTTCGTCCGATCGACCGCAACTTCACCACCCGCACCGACAACGACGACAAGACCATGGTGATCTTCGGCAACGGCAAGCAAGGCGCGCGGCTGCCGACCGGAACAGAGAACGTCAAGGCGGTTTATCGCAACGGCATCGGCAAGCCGGGCAATGTCAAGAGCGGGCAGATCAGCCTGCTGGTCACTCGGCCGCTCGGCATCAAGGAGGTGATCAATCCGCTGCGCACGTCGGGCGGCGCCGACCGGGAGAGCCGCGATCTGGCGCGCAAGAACGCGCCGCTGGCGGTGCTGGCGCTCGACCGGCTGGTCTCGACCCAGGACTATGCCGATTTCGCGCGCGGGCGCGCGGGCATCGGCAAGGCCAGCGCAGCGCGTCTCAGCGATGGCCGCCGCCGGTTGGTACACGTCACCATCGCCGGCGCAGACGATATTCCGATTGATAAGACCTCGGATTTGTATCGCAACCTGGTCACATCGCTGCGCCAGTATGGCGATCCGAATCAACCGGTGCAGGTCGAGCTGCGCGAGCTGCTGCTGATCGTAATTAGCGCGAGTGTGCGTCTGCTGCCGGATTACTTGTGGGAAGCGGTGGCACTCAAGATTCGCGCGCGCCTGCTCGACGCCTTCAGCTTCGAGCGTCGCGAGCTGGGGCAGGACGTGGTGTCGAGCGAGATCGTGAGCGTGATCCAGGCGGTCGAGGGCGTGGCGTATGTAGATGTCGATCTGCTGCGCGGTATTCCTGAAAAAACATCTGATCAGCAGCACCGAGGCCAGCGCCGGCTGCTAACGCCGGCCGAGATCAACGCGCAGATCACCGCGCCGCTGGCCAATGCCCAGGGCAAGCTGCTCAAGGAACCGCTCCAGCGCCTGATCGCGAACCCAGCCGCTATCGAAGCGGGCGCGATTCGTCCGGCGCAGCTGGCCGTTCTCACTGCCGATGTTCCGGCGACACTGATTCTCAATCAGGCCAAATGAGGAAGGAATATTGTCCTGCTCTAGTGCGCTGGTCAAGAATCCGCGAATAACACGAGTATGCCGACTCGATTTCGTGTAGATTAGCGTCATTCGCGGATCAATCCCGAATAGCTCATACATCCGGAATCGGCGAGAACTGAAGAGAAACACATGAACGCAAAGCTTGATCGCCTGTACAACCTGCTACCCGTGATCTATCGCTTGCGCGATGCCGAGCGCGACTATCCGCTGCGGGCGCTGCTGGGCGTGATTACCGAACAGGTCGACCTGGTCGAGGCGGATATCGCGCAGCTGTACGAAAATTGGTTCATCGAAACCTGCCAGGATTGGGTCGTGCCCTACATCGGTGAGCTAATCGGCTATCAGCTCATCCACGAGGCCGGCGAGCCGGGCGATATCAACACCCCGCGCGGGCTGGCGCGCAACAACATTCTGGCCCCGCGGCGCGATGTCGCCGATACGATTCACAATCGCCGGCGCAAGGGCGCGCTGGCGCTGCTCGAAGAGCTAGCCGCCGATGTGACGAGCTGGCCCACGCGCGCTGCTGAGTTCTATACACTGTTGGGATGGAATCAAAACATCAACCATCTGCACCTGGATCGCGCGCGCACCGTCGATCTGCGCAACGGCGATGCGCTCGACCTGATCGCCGGCCCATTCGGCCGACACGCGCGCACGATAGACGTGCGCGGCATCAATTCGCAACGATCAACCGGTCGGTACAACATCGGCAGCGTCGGCTTGTTCGTTTGGCGCTTGAAGACCTATTCGGTGAGCAAGCTGAAGGATGATTCGGCCAGCGAAACCCCGGCGCTCTGCGTCGAGGAATTCGGCCTGCAAAATTATACCTTCAGCGTGCTTGGCACCAATGTGCACCTGTATAACGACCCGCAGGCGGAGCAAGAGCCGACGCATATCGCGGAAGAGCTGAACCTGCCGGTGCCGATTCGACGGCGCGCTTTCGAGAAGAATCTGACCGATTACTATGGGCCGGGCAAGAGTCTGGCGATCTGGGTCAGCGATTGGGCGCACTATGAGGAGCGAACGCTGCTGCCGCCCGAAGCGATTATTCCTGCCGACCTGAGCGATTGGCACTATCTGCCGCCGCGCGATCATATCGCGGTCGATCCGGTGCTGGGCCGGATCACCTTCCCGCCCAGCCAGCTGCCAAAACGCAACGTGCGCGTCTTCTACACCTATGCGTTCAGTGCGGATATCGGCGGCGGCGAGTACGACCGGCCGCGCTTCCAGCCGGCCGAACACAGCCTGTACCTGGTTGGGGAACACGAGACACTGCGGCGTATCAGCGATGCAGTGGCGCTCTGGCGCAATGAGCACCCGACCAACGCCGTGATCGAGATCACGGACAGCGGCGTCTATGTCGAGCAGATCAACATCGTGCTGCAAGCGAATCAATCGTTACAGATTCGCGCCGCCAACCGCAAGCGCCCGGTCATCCGCCTGCTGGATTGGCAGACCGACCTGCCGGATGCGCTGGGTGTGGGCATGACGACCGGGAGCCGCCTCACTTTGGATGGCTTGCTGATCGCCGGGCGCAGCGTCACTATCCGGCAGGCCGGCGATAGCGAGCCGGAAAGCCCGACCTGCGCGGCCCAGGTGAATATTCGGCATTGCACACTGGTGCCGGGCTGGGGGCTGCGCAACGACTGCGAGCCCAGGCATCCGGCAAAACCGAGCCTGGAATTGTTCAACGTGCGCGCGCGCGTGAGCATCGAGCATAGTATCATTGGCTCGATTGAGATCAACGAGGATCAGGTCACGAGTGATCCGATCCCTGTGCATATCAGCGATAGCATCCTGGACTCCACCGGCGATGAGCGCGAGGCGCTGGGTGCGCCCGGCCGCGCAGTAGCCCATGCGCTGCTGACGATACAGCGCTGTACGGTGTTCGGGATCGTCGAGGTTCACGCGATCGAGCTGGCCGAAAACAGCATCTTCACCGGCTGCCTCAATGTGGCGCGGCGGCAGCTGGGCTGTATGCGCTTCTGTTACGTGCCGCCGGGCTGCCGCACGCCGCGACGCTACAACTGCCAGCCCGATCTGGTCGAGCAGGCCGCCGAAGCCAAGCTGCGCGTCAAAAAGATCCCGCCGGCGGATGCAAATCAGCTGGCGGCCGACATCCTGGCGGTGCGGCTGCGTGAGCAGAGTCGCGTCCGCCCGCAATTCAACAGCGTGCGCTATGGAACGCCAACATATTGCCAGTTGGCGGAAACCTGCGCGGAAGAGATCAAGCGTGGCGCCGACGACGAATCCGAGATGGGCGTGTTCCACGATCTGTTCCAGCCGCAGCGCACAGCCAACCTGCGCGCCCGCGTCGACGAGTATACCCCGGCCGCCACCAATGCCGGTGTCATCTCTGCCAGCTAGGAGGACATCATGAAAGGCGATTTTTCACGGGATACGTTCAACCCTGCCAACCACTTCAGCCGCGTCCTGACACAGCAGGGGCGCGTCCAACTTGACGCCGACAACAACGAGCAGGCCGCAATTCTTCTGCACTACATGCAAGCGCTGGCGGCCGATCTGATCGGGCCGCACGGTGGGCCGCAGGACAACCTTGGCTTTGAAATTGTCGCCCCCGAGGCGCTTAATGAGGATGAGCGAAAGCGGCTGCAGGAGGCAAACAGACTATCGTCGGCCAAGGGCGATTTTCTGATCGGCGCTGGGCACTACTATGTAAACGGCCTGCTCTGCGAAAACGAAGATTACGTGAGCTACATGAAACAGGCCGGTTTTCCATTTGCGGAGGAAACGCCGCAGAGGGATCAAGCCGGCGACTTCCTGGTGTATCTCGATGTGTGGGAGCGCCACCTGACCTATCTTGAGCTGGAAGACCCGGATGGGAGCGTGATCAGCCCGCGCGAGGTCGCCCTGGGTGGGCCCGATACCGCGACGCGCGCGAAAATAGTGTGGCAGGTCAAAACCAGCCCGACTGAGATCAGCGCGACCAACGCTCGAGCTAGTTATCGGGATTTCCTGAAAGCGCTTGGCGATCAGAAGCGGCCTGGGACTGGCTTGCTGAAGGCGCGTGCCATCGAGCCGGCCGCTGCCGCCGAACCCTGCAATATGCCACCCGATTCGCGCTATCGCGGCGCGGAGAACCAGCTGTATCGCGTGGAGATTCACCAGGGCGGCACAGCCGGTGCGGCCACATTCAAATGGTCGCGCGAGAATGGCTCGGTGATCTTTCCGATTCGCCAGATCAACGGTGCCGGCGTGACGCTGGAAGGGCTGGGGCGCGACACGCGTCTGGGCCTGCAACCCGGCGACTGGGTCGAGATTGTGGACGACGACTACAGCTTGCAAAACCGGGTCTTGCCATTGCTGCAAGTGGACGCGGTCGATTTCGACGAGACTGTGGTGACGCTCACAGCCGCGCCCGACGCATCGGTTGGGCGCGACCTGACCAAGCACCCGCTCGTGCGGCGCTGGGATCAGCGCGCCGACGACGCAAGCGAGCCAACCAGCGCTGGCGCGCCGATTGTGGAACGCGATGGCGAACGCGACCCGAACTGGATCGAACTCGAGGACGGCATCCAGATTCAGTTCCAACCCGGCGGGACGTATCGCAGCGGCGATTACTGGCTGATACCCGCGCGCACGGCCACTGGCGATGTGGAATGGCCCGGACGAGCGGGCGCGCCGATTGCGCTTGGGCCGCGCGGCATTGTGCATCACTATGCACCTTTGTGGATTATCTCAATCAGCTCGACCGGCGCGGTCACGGCTGCTATCAACAATGGCCTGCGCCGCAAAATCGCTCCATTCGCAACGTAGGGCACGCGTCCAACGTTACTTTACCTTTGAGTCGAGGCTTCAGACAGTTCCCATGTTCGCGAACCGGCTGAAGCTTCGCCTCCCGATTATCAGCCCGCTGCCTATGCGTTGAAACAACTATAAGCAGGTGATTGCATTATTATGAAAGCTGTATGGTCGTTCTGGAGCAAACCGTTTGAAGCGCATCGTCGCCACAACTGGCCGAGTGAGCGCCATCATCTGTTCGCGTGGGTGCTCTCGGTCGAGACGGCGCGAATGCATTATCCTGAGACGAGCCTGGTGACCGACGACGCCGGCGCGCGGCTGCTGGTGGACGGCATTGGCCTGAGCTTCAGCCATGTCTCGACTGAGCTGAATACACTCGATCAACACAACCCGGACTGGTGGGCGCTGGGGAAAGTGTACGCCTACAGCATGCAAACCGCGCCGTTCGTCCATATCGATAGTGATGTCTTCTTGTGGAAACCGCTGCCGGAACGATTGGCGCGCGCGGATGTGTTCGCGCAGAACCCTGAGCCGATCTCGGCTAGCACGCCCTATTATCAGCCTGAACAACTGGATCAAGCATTCAGCGCAGGTACCAGCGGCTGGCTACCGGACGAGTGGCGCTGGTATCGGCGCATGAGTGGCTCGCGTGCTGAGTGTTGCGGCATTCTCGGCGGCAACCGGATCGATTTCATCAATCGTTTCGCGACAGCCTCGCTCAGGCTGATTGACGATCCAGCTAACATCCAGGCGCTGCAATCCATTCAGGATAAACGCGCGTTCATGCTGGTGATCGAACAATATCTGCTATCGGCCTTCGTCGAATACCATAAAGCCTCAGCTGTGCTGCCCTTGGGAAGTGTTCAGCTCGAATACCTGTTTCACTCGATCGAGGACGCTTGGAATCCCGATAGTGCTGCCCAGGCCGGGTTTACCCACCTGGTAGCTGGCGCAAAGCAAAACCAACTGTTTGCCGACCGGCTTGAGAACCGCGTGCGCCGTGACTACCCCGAGTATTACCGACGATGCATAGCGTGGGTTCTCCCTCACTTTTGATGACAGCGGTCCGGCGGCAACATGCCGGATGCGATACAATAAAAGGTTCTGAACATTCTGTTCGTCTTTGAGGAGTTGTTTCGTGTTCTCGTTTACATTGTATCCTCTCCATAATCGCTGGAGCGCTCGGTGACGCCCCCGCAGAGGTCTGGTACACTACCCAGGTATGCAGCTCCCCGACGTCAATCTCGACGCTATCCCTGACCTGGCTTTCCGTCAGCTCTGTTGCCAGCAGATACAGTATGGGGGTTCTTGCATTACCCCTCAAAAACGTAAAATAAACGGAAACGGGTAGAGCCTGCTGCGCCTTGAGCTGCTCAAACCGCTCAGACGAACTGAGAACGACGCATTAAGATGCGCTTT
>ENA-ORBV01017254-ORBV01017254.1-microbial-mat-metagenome-genome-assembly--contig:-NODE-17254-length-10349-cov-4.622469_pt1 | contig 10349 bp, 9 predicted proteins | sample MGYA00237777_ERZ505514 | MGnify/ENA primary metagenome ERZ505514 (study PRJEB26160, sample SAMN06269048) | microbial mat metagenome | isolation source: Oligotrophic lake microbial mat | place...
AATTACTGAGCAAGCGGCCGCAGTAGCTGTACAGCGAACAGATTGGCGTCGTATCTTGGCTGGCACTTTCGTGGACTACTACGTTGCTACAGTAAATTTACTACAGTAGGTTTTAGATGTGTGATTATTCGATGACGCCTGGTATTACTGGTGCTTTTTATTACTACGACGTAGCTAGTATGTTGCGCTTTGATTCGCTGCTTGTGTATATCGACAGCTCATCGAAGCTGCAAAGCAAGCAAGTTTTGGCACTTGATATCGATGGATGAATGAATCATTACTGACGTGTGGATGTTTTGGGTTGAGGGGAATTTTTGTGACTCACTCATTATCGGGTGTGGTCAGTCAGCGATGATCGAGTGATGAGTGAGTCATCAATGAATCATTTTAAAATTGATCGATCGAACGGAATCGAATCCAAGATATTAGGTCGCACATGAGACTTTTTCCAAAACCCGAGGGTCTGTGGGACCAAAATAATGGTAGAACAACTCCAACAGTCACTGACCAAAAACACTCAATCCTTTCCATGGCTTGACGGCTCCACATATTAACATTTTCAGAAGGCTCACAACAAGGACTTCCACTGCTGCAAGGCGGATGCAGTCACCCAAACACAATCCCATTGATCATCATGGAGAATTTAGATTTTTGACAACACATCAGTCATTGAACAGACTGCGTGCAATTTTTGAATTTTCTTTGTTCAAAACCTTCCTCTGTGCTTTTGCTAAATATTTCCAGGCTCACTTGCATGGCTCCATCCAAAGCACTCAATTTATTACTTGTTTAAACAACACAGCAAATGTTAATTGTGTCATTGCACAAAAGGTTTTAGTGCAAGCACAAAGCAAAAACACGACCAATTGTCTTCACATTCGACGCATTTGATGTCACAGTGTCCCTTCTATTTGACATCTCGTGGATTTCTTTGACCAAAGGAAAGAGCATGTTCCTGAACATGAAGGAATGACTGGGGTGTTCCAAAAACCACTGCCCTGTTGCCAGACTGAAAGCCAGACTATTGTAAAAACAATGGCTGCGAATTCAATCAATTTTCAAATCCTAAGAAAATGTGCAAGAAACAAGAGGATTAAGGAGAGACATAGGGAATGCATACATTCCATCAAATGAGTACACTTTTTTATTAATTCTATGCTTGCATTTGTCAAGACATGTGACCTTCAATGCATGAGATTTTGATAGAAGCCTGACAAATTCTCCTTTGCAGATTGATGCAATTGCCTGCTCAAATTCTTTGTGACATTGTCTGATCAAATTAGATCTGAAAGCAACCACAGAAAGAGAAAGGAGACACTCCATCAATGAAGCGATTCAAAAACAACCTAGCCTCAGAGCTGCCACCTTCTTCTCCATTAAGGTGTCGAAGTAGGAAGGCCTTCCTGTGGCTTCAAAATCTTCAATGTTCCTCATGAACCCGCTTTAAGAAAATATGAAGAGAACTTCAAACGAATCCTCAAACAAGGGTTCTGGTCCAAGGTTGTCCCGTATGATGGCAGCGGAATATCTCTGCATGTTCATTCGTATCCTTGAGCTTTTCCTCCATGGCGATGATGGTTTTGAGTATATGAAGATCAAGTTCAATGGTGATGGCGACGGCTGCAGCATGCAAGAAGGATGGCGGTCTCGAAAGAGCTCTCAACGGACTTGCAGCACATTGATTCTGCATTCGCTTGAGTAAAAATTCGCTGAAGTTCCCTCACTGTGACCATTGATTCAAAATCTATATTCTTATTCCAGTGACAAAATATCGATTACCTAGGTTGGGAAAGTGGAGACCCGAACAACTGCATGCGTATGCCTGCCTCTACCTAAAAGATCTCGCCGCTAATGAAAGGAATCGTTAACTACAAGAGGACGATACAAAGAATTGGCTCGCTATATTATATATTAGTCACCGTACTGCATTTTTGATTTCTCTTTCAGTCGCATTATTCATTAGTCTTCCTTCTTCTCATCTGGGACATCGTGGCTAATTTCCAACAAACGCAAGACGTCTTCGTCGCACTTGCCAGACTCTAGCACAAGATCCAAGGCTGTCTTACCATTGTCATTCGTCTCGTGGATTGAGTGCATGTATTCACAAAGCAAGGCTTTGGCAACTCGAACAGAGCATCCGTTGATGGCCGCTATGTGGAGAGGGAGATTCTTGTGAGCCTTATCCTTGATGTGAAGTGCATTCCTGCACTGCTGAATTAGAAGCTCCACTATTTCATCAGATTCGGGAGTCGTAGAACATTTTTCTCGTGTAAGAGCAATGTGCAAGGGCGTCTCCCCGAATTTATTTTGCATCAATAGCACGTCGTCAGCTGCCTTTATCAGAACCTCAAGGACGTGTTTTGGTGCACCTGCCTTTACTGCCATGTGAAGAGGGTAGGCGCCATCTCGAAGCTGTTTGGACAAATTCTGAAACCGAATCTCCGAGAAGTTGGTTCCTTCGTGAGGTGTTACAAAGTGATCGGGTTCTTTTCCATTGCTGGTGCTGCCGCGTTTCTTTCGAGGGGGAGCCGGGTTTCCCATCTGGGCAAATGGAATGAGCACAGCAAAAACATATTACGTTGGTTAGCCTCCAAAATGGTGACCTAACTACCCAATCAAAACTGTCCTACTATACCTTGATACGAGAGCGCAAAGCATAGGGATACGCTTGAATCAGAAAACCAATAAGGGCCTCATTGTGAGGTGCAAATCTGCAAGCTACATGCAACGGCATGAGGCCTTCTTTATTTGTCATACTGGGCAGCGTGGGACATGCATCGATCATAACTTTGACAACTTTGACACCTGTCTCAGGGTAGCTGCAGGCAACATGGAGGGAGGTGTCTCCATGTAGGTCTTTGTCCGTTAGAGATGCCGGGCAACACGAAATCATTGCTTCCAGCAGCTCTATCTTTGGGTTGCCCCATGCCAAGATGTGCAAAGGAGTAGAGCCGTGGTCATCAACTTCAAGGGGCTCATTCGAGTTTGTCTTGCAACGCTCCAAAATGCATTTAGAGTCAAGATGCTCGCAGGCGTCGTGGAGCTTTGTCCAGGTCATAGTTAACAGAGTCGGATATGGAATATACGTGTAGTTCGGCGAGAGCGAAGTCTTACTTTATGAAATGATTTGGCAGCAAGAGGCCACAATGCTCTTTGGCTTGATGCTGCTGCTCAGGTTTTGATGCTGATACCTATCATTATTTTCACAGCTGACGCCAGGAATCGTTCGTGCGAAGAATCGAATCATGTTTTCAAGTCGAACCCTTCTGCTATTACTAATAGAGCATAACAGGAGTTCTCTGAAGCCCCCAGCGTTGATAACATAGTAGCCAACTGGTTACGAGCTACTTCTCGGCATCAGAACTTCAGTGAAGCGACGGGCTGTGTGCTGTTGTGATGGGAAGTCGACAACAATGGGTGGGTACCTTGTATTCAATTCTGTGCAGTGACACCAATGATTGCCACTCAAGTTCGGGTTCTCCAATGTTGGCAAGACTGGGATTGCGTGGATAATAGCTAGCAAAAAGCAGTTAACAGAGGGAAAACAACGCGCGCCTTGGGGACAGTGGACAAAGGTGCTTTTGTAACTGTCGCTGCCTACTCATCAGTGGGCTGAAATATCTCACATTTAATAAAGATGGCCAAGCAAAAGACATTCAATTGTGTTAAAATCTAAAAATTCTAAACTGGGGCTGCAAACCGAAATGAAATGGTCGCAAAGGTGTCTCTGAAAAATTAAAATTCGTTTGTGGACATTGCACTTTGCACATGCCCAACAGAGCTAAGCAAAACAATCCAAAATTTGAATTCTGTTGCTTGTGAACCATGCAAGTTTTAAGAGATTCTGATGTCCAGTCCTGCACTTCTAAATGCAGGCATGCTGAATGGATTGCTGTGCACAACCATTGCTGGCACACATCGTTTGCACTCAAGCTTCATTGCTGAACACACATGCAATCTTGTTGGTGGCCATTACAAAAACAAGTCATTTCTCTTCTTTAATTTTGCATTGAATGCTCTGTCATGACTGGCTTTGTGCTGAGTTGTCCATAAAAAAGAGCTTCAACTTTCTGAATGTCATGAACTTGTGACTGATTTGTAGCTGGTGTCTTCCAATCAGGCCTTTTGGCTGAAAAGTGCGAACAAAAAGAGTAAGTGTTAATTGAGATCTGTCACATGCCTGAACAGAAGACAGAGACTGTTTGTGCTTCTCCAGAATTGGAAGTTGGACATTTTGTTGTTGCATGGAAAACACATTGATGTGCAAGAATCTAAAAACATGCATTTTTGATTGCATTGCTTGCAGTTTCAAACACAACATTTAGCAATGAAAGGCTCATCAGATGTTCTGTAACAATCAACTAGATGCGTCTAATTTTGCTGTGTTAGCATACACATTGGCAGCTCCATCATTTGCGCTGCAACACAGATCTGTTGCTATCCGACCACTTAAAAAGGGTACTGGTAGTACAGAAGTGCTCCGTGTGCGCACAGTGCTTCAACATTATTCTTTTACTCTCCCGGGTGGTCGACTGTATCCGTGACTCAAATGATCCAGTGGTTTATATAAGGGGTCCCCTTTTCGAGTCCTCTTTCTTATATAAATGTCAAATAATTCCCAGTTGTCAAAGATGCAGTCGCGTTCTTTTTTCAGTGTCGATATTTATTTGGGGTATTCGAAAAATATCATTCTTGCTCCACGAAGATGCCAAGATATAACTCGGGTAGCCTGCATAATTATTTAGTCATTTAAGGTTTATCAAATTTGTTCAGTACGAAACCTGATACTAAGTTTTTGCCTTGATGTACTGCTTTAGCATAGCTGCAATAAGCTAGAAGCAGTACTGTACTAGTACTCGTACTGCTGCAAACAAAGCACGAATATCATTTAGCGCGAAGGCACCACCAAGTGCAGCAGTCGTAGCAGCAGTACAATGTACCTACTGTACTCTTCGACGTTTCATGCACATGCATGGCGACATGCAACAAAATGAGTGGTAGACTATCTGGAATCATCTTCTTCTTCCAACAAGTCCATATGCAACCATTATCTGTTGTCGAGTGTGCCATGCAGCCACTAACCTCTCCATGCCAGTAGAGAACAGATTGCCAACTGCAGCAGCTGGAAGACTTGGTGTACCCACCATCGCAATCTCGAAAGCTAGATTTGATCATTGACTCTGCTCGCCTAAAAAGAAGGCAACTAGTACAGTAGTACCGATCAACTCCAAAGCAATACTAGTAGCAGAATGAAAATGACGAGGACGCGCGTTTGCATTTGTGGCAATGACCAGCAGTGTCGTGGCATGTCCATTGCCTTTCAAATGCTGGACGACCCGCGTGGAGGCCATGTAGAGCTGCCTCCTCGATGTACCAATCCTCACAATGCCTTTGAGTACTTGCATCGCCTCAACGAACTGCGCAAAGCTTACATCCGCCAGCTTTCAAGCACCGCCGAAAGCACCCCACAATATTGGGCAGAGCGACACCAGTACGTGGCGCTTCACCATTTCCACCCCCGTGTGGTACGAGAAGTCGCAGAAGCCGTCGAATTTGGCGGTACCAGCGATAACAGTTCCATGTGCGTAGTGATACCCTTACCGTCGCACAACTGCTTTTACCAAACCCTTCAAGTTCCACTGACGTTGACGAAAAAGGAAGCAAAGCTCTTTGGATTGCGCGTATCGGAAGAAGATCGAGTGAAGGATGTTCAAGGGCGACCAACCAACGACTACATGTTTCTGCCCAACTACTCCATGGAGAAGGTCCATCGCGACCTCAAGCAGTTGTCTCGGGCCGAGTGCAGCACGGTCGACATTACGACCGATGTCTACCAGAAAGCCAAGCAGGCAATACAAGCACAAAAAGAGAAGGAGGCAATACAAGCACGAAAAGAAAAGGAGGAGCGGAGCAAAAAGAAGCTCAAGCGCCAGAAAGAGAAAGAAAGGGCCGCACACGCCAAGCTGAAGAGCAGAAGAAGCAGGAGAGGCACCATTGCACCAGCGGAAGACCAGCCAGAAACGAAGCAGGAGGAAGAACAATCAGAGAAGAAACCAACAGCAGCAGCCTTGATGGACAGAGAAAGTACAACCCTTGCAGCACAGAAGAAACCAGCTGATAAAATCATCAAGAAACCAGACCCTGCGACCCCGCTTGTGGTAGCAGTACAGAAGACAGAAGCATCGTTGTCTTCTACCAAAACACCCGTATCGGAGGTAGGCGATGGTGCCGTGGGTGTGAGCGCATCGGATGCTGGTAGTGGTGGCTCTTACATGCCCGCCAGCTTGTTGGCAAGCAAGTCACAACTAGAAACGAGTCTCAGGCTCGATGCTTCGGCAAAACTAGATACGAGTCTCAGGCTCGATGCTTCGGCAATGTCGATTGACGTGCCTCAATTGCGGGGTTCCTCATCAGCAATGCTTCATGCGTCCGATCTCACCGTGCGGGCGTCTGGAAATCTTAACAACCGATTGAATGCTTCAGATGATACCAATCGGCTACACGCCTCGGACGACACCATTCAAACAGCAAACACACTGGTGGCTACTTTCAAGGAACTTGCTTCCACGCCCCGACGGACCAACAACAAGTACCTCTTCGAAAGCCCATTGACGCCGGAGCATGTCGCCGAGGAGTTCCCTTTGCCGCCATCGCCACCACGGGGCGCAAGCACTACCCTTCCACTCTGCGAAGTTCCGAAAGAAGGTCCATCGTCCCAGCCCAGGTCCAAGAGCGTCACAGCTGTATCCCAACCCAAGGTGGCAGCTCTGGACTTGGACAACATGACAAGAAGGCGAAGCGAGGGATTGCCAGCGTCTGAACCTCGCTGTAAACCCTTTCCTTTTGCTCAGAAAAAGGCGTCTCCACCGCGACAGCTCAAGTCAGCCCTTCGCGATAATATCCATCGCGAGTCTATGGATAGCGTGGACAAGGAAGGAAGGAAAGCAATACATAACCCACAGGAAGAGGCTCCCGTCGTTGAGACACCAAAGGATGCTAGCAGTGGCGACTTAAGATTTGAAAGTGCTGCTATTGACATCCCTCCAGAAAGTCCAAGCAGAATGCTATCGGTGAGGGACCTGAAAGTGACGGAAGAAGATTTGATTGAACAACAGGATATCGACAAGGAAACGAAAGAAAGGTTAGAAACCAATTTACCATCGCATGAAGAACCTGGGTGTACCAAAAATGAAGTTGCTGGCGTCACCGGTCAAAGGAGAAGGTCGCATGTCCTTCCTCGCCCTTCGAAGAGTGAATGTTCAGTTGACAGCCGTCGTCGCCGATCTGACATTTCGGGGCTCTCGGGACGCACTACTCGCGCCTCTCTCAGCGATTCTTCTGGGAAATCACTTTTCGGGGCCACCAGGGTGATTGATACTACTAGGAGAGCAATGGAAATGATTTCCCACAGCGCCTCATCTCAGGACGACGATAAACAACCCGTTCGCAGACTGAGAAATATCCGTCGAGCAAGGAGCGATGACTCCGCCAGATCAAGGAGCCGATCTCCGACAAACTATCGTAGAACTCCTCGACGTACTAAGAGCAGCGACATTGTAAATTTTCCGTCTGGCCATGTGCGGCGAGGCAGACGGATCGCTGCGTCTGATGGTGGTGAAATACAGCAGAGAAGAGCTCCTCGACGTGCCAAGAGTAGCGATTCTGTCAATGAGCAGCGAGGTAGACGGCAAGCGATCGTTGCCTCTTCTGGTGATGATTTACTTAAAGGGCTTAGATTACGGCGTACACGCACAGACATGTCGCCCCAGCGTAGTGGATTGCCCCTTCGGCGTACCAGAACTGACGCGTCTCCTACAAGGATGGGAAACCAGTCTGCCCGTTCGGTCGACGGAATGGAACTACCTACCTTTGCCCCAACGAGTGAGTTGTCGGCAATGGTGGCATCGAAGAATCTCCCAATTAGGAGAATCGATAATTCTAAACGAGCCATGGAGATGTTCATGCAGGAAAGCGCAACAGAACCTGAAAGCACAGCAGAACCTGAAAGCACAGCAAGAGCTAGAAATCTCTCTCCCATGCGCGCAAAGAGCCGTCTCTCCCCTTCTAGAAGAGCGATGGAGATGTTCATGCAGGAAAGTGCAACAGAACCAGAAAGCACACCAAGCGCTAGGAATCTCTCTCCCATGCGCGCAAGGAGCCGACTCTCCCCAAAAAGGGCAACAAGTGCAGGTGCACGCGTCAGGTCTCTGTCGCCGGTTCGCCCTGTCAAAATGAGGTCATCTGGTGGCAATAGCTTGGACTGGAACGATTCCTGTCCTGCCTTTGGGAGCAATATGTCCGGGGCGACTTCTCCGAAGAATGTTGGTCTGGAGGACATGAATATCTCAAGCCCAGCGGTTTTGTCCCATTTACCAGACTCCACCAGAAGAACGAGCAGGAGCAGCAAGACAGAGTCTTCCCTGTGCGCCCTCCCGGAACATGCCGCAATTGAGGCGGGGAATGGCAAGCAAAACATGGCTGGACACCAGACTAATGAATCCGGCATGCCACAATCTGATGCAGCACCGCTTGAGGATGCCCCTGAATGCCATGCCGATGAACAAACCCCTCTACAGGTCGGCCAACCTAAAGCTTCAGATGTCAACGAAGCGGAAGTGTCCCTTTTGACATGCCTGCAAGATCGTTACAACGAAAACCTGAACGACCAATCATTGAGATTGGACGACCTCAGCGAGAAACGAAGCAGTGCCATCCATGAGGTCATTCCTGACTTCCACTTCTCGTATCCACTTCCCGCAAGAAACCGAAAGAAAGATGTAAACTGGGAATCTCTCAATGCCTCGTTTACGGTGCACAGTGAGCACCAGTGGAGAAAACCACTGGATGATTCTAAGGACCCCGCTACATTTGCTTTGCCGAGAAGGTTGGTGGGACACAAGTTGAAACAGCAGCTATTGAGTGAAGTCGTTGTTGTGGCCCACCGACGCCAAACGATGGCTGCTAAGAAAGTGGATGTTGCCAACATAGTTGCTACTCGGAGAGACTCTCTAGCATTTATGAAGGAAATGAAGGAAACAAAATTGTTTTCTCTAGATTCCGATAAACTTGGTCAATCGGGCACTTTTACACACCAGTTGGGCACCCTTGACGAATCTCTTGAGCTTGGACAGGTATTCGGAGATTCCATCGGGCTCGTAACTACAAGAGCTAGAATGTCGGCAACGCAGGTGGACAAGGCTCCCTTTCAAGAAGAATCCACCACCAGCTTGAGCCTGCACACTGTTTTCAAAGAGGATCAGCCTGGTTCAGCAGAAGTAGTAGCTACGGCGGGGGTGGGTGCAACGAAGCCGAAGGAAGGAGCGCGGAACGTCTTTCCCTTCAAGAACTTGAGGGAAAAGAGGAAGAAGGGATTGGTAGATGCCGATGCCGATGCGGGTGGAAATCAAAGGAGGGATGGTTCAGAAGGTCTTTTGCACGTTCAACGGGACACGTCTTCAGCCATAGCAGCCAATGACAAGCAGAGGCTGCCACTGCCAACTCTGTCCGAGGAACAGATCGAACTTGACGCTCAATCATCGAGTAACTCCAGCACCAAGTCGTTACCACCCCCGCTGGTCCCTATGTCTCCGGATGAGCTTTTTAGCAGAGCAGCGCGCGGTGACAACGACGTCAAAACGTACCAGCAGAAATCCAAGTTCACGTTGAGCTTCGATGCCAAGAACACAAGCGAAAGCGAGAGAAGTTCGCACACGTCTACAGGCATCACAGGCAACGAGGTGCCGTCAGCGACTCCAAGAATGGAAGAGTTCCACCTCTCTTTCCCCCCCTCCTTCACGTCATCGTCAAGGATCCTTCCTTGTGCCGGCGATTGTGTTGGGCAGCCATCACCAACAGACAACAAATCGGTTGTGAGTTTTTCCTCTACCATCAGCCTAGTGTGTGGTGAATCCCGCGGCGAAGATCAGCTCGATCGCAAAATCAGCAAAGCGGACATGCGTGTGCCCAGAGGGAAAGCAGTTAAAGCGAGTGCGAATATACCTGACTTCGTTGTTGGATTCGGTTTCGACAAAATCAACAACCAATCAAAAGCAAGTCTTCATAAATCGAAGCAGCGACAGCCAGGATCAAAGAAAAGGAAATCGAAGCAGCAAAAACAATTTGATGATCCGATCGGTGCATAGGTACAGTATCTATACCGGTATGTTCCTGGTCGAAGCGTAAGGGAACGGTTCTCGCCTAATTAAATAGCGCGATAGAATTGCTGTTTATTTTCTGAAGCACTAAATTAATTCACTCATTGCAAGTTATTGATCTGCACCTGTCTCTTATACACATCTGACGCTGCCGACGAATAGAGAGGTGTAGATCTCGGTGGTCGCCGTATCATT
>ENA-ORBV01017255-ORBV01017255.1-microbial-mat-metagenome-genome-assembly--contig:-NODE-17255-length-10348-cov-10.908772_pt1 | contig 10348 bp, 14 predicted proteins | sample MGYA00237777_ERZ505514 | MGnify/ENA primary metagenome ERZ505514 (study PRJEB26160, sample SAMN06269048) | microbial mat metagenome | isolation source: Oligotrophic lake microbial mat | place...
GATTTGCGCGCTCTATACCAAACATAGCTGATGCCAACCTCACAGGCTAAAGGGATATGACACCCCAACAACATCGCTACCTCTTGTTTGTATGCGCGCGCCTCTGCTGTCAACACCACGCGGTTCTGCCATTTGCGCCAATACCGATTTGCAGACGGCGGAACAGGTAGCGTAAATTGTAACGTTCCGCTAGTTTCAAACATGCTGTTTAAGCACGTTCAGAGTTCGCACATAGTCAAGCGTAACTTCTTCACCGTTGCAAACCAGCATCCCGTTCCATAAGCCCACACGGATAACCGCGCCATCAGTGTCGGTGTAAACACCCCACGACTGCGATTTGTTCATGCACTTTTGGCAATAGATTGTTTCATCGCCGTAATCCGATTCGCATACCTCACAGGTATATCCAACGCCGTCATGGCAATCGTCACACCATGTCTGATAACTAAACCATTCCGCACCCGAGTGCTTGCGTTTGCTGAAATAGACCGTATGCCCCTCACTCTCGCAATCGTCCGAGCATTTGTCACACCGCGCAACGCTGGCTTCACCCTGTGGGCAAGCAAGTTTCCAGCCGTCGTACTCGAAGAAGTTCATCTTACTCACCCCACAGCTTCTTGATATTGAATGCGACTACCTTAACTTCTTTGCTGGTGATAAGCCCGTCTGGCAATTCGATGTTGCCCTTACGGACAATCTCGTTAATTCTCGCCGTGTCTAGCGCGTGCTTGACAATCGCGAGTTGTGGTTGCTCTATGCCGAAGTCAAGCACAGCTTGCTCATCATACGACAATTTATTGGATGTGCGGACGGTAAACACGCCATCAGGGGTACTTTTTGCGCCATCAGCGTCATACAATTCAAGAACGACGTCTTTCGCTTGCAGAATCATCGCGTCTAAAACGGCTTGGGTGTCTGAAAGCTGGGTCTTCATGTCAGCGTTCGTTGGAAAGTAGTCGTTAATCAGCTCGTCAATCTCCTGTTGCTGTTCGCCAAGCGCGAGTTGTAGCCCCGTCACCGCACTCGTTAGAGTACGGATAACATCTAGCAATTGCGCATAACGTTCCACTGCTGATTTTTCTTGCGTTTCGTCACTCATGACAAGTTCTCCTTTTTGCGATAGATGATAATAATGTAATGACCGCTATCTAGGTCTAGGTGTGCGCCATCATCGTTTACGCACAATTCATAGCGTGTTACAAATTCAGTAGCCTGTTTCTCATTCATGCGTTGCCGTTGCCGTTGCCGTGCCTCAATGACCTCACCGCTAACATGCCCAGCCACCAAATCCATGACGGCTACCTGCTCATCACCCACCATGACCGCACCAGTCGTAATCACTTCCTGTAATGCTTTGACGGTACGGGTAATGGTGGCTGCACTAAGTTGCTGGTTCGCTCCAGCGCTAGCCCTGACTGCTATCTCCAAAACTAGCCCTCTTTGCGCCTCGTCCACTTTAGAAAGTTCTCGCGCTTGCGATTCGTTCAGCCCTTCGGCAAGAAGCTCCCCCACGCTGGACGCTTGAATGAGCTGGTGCGCCCGTTGTGCCGATAGCCCACGCGCACCCCATCGGGTTTCTAAATATCCCGCCCACGTAGCGGATTGGGTGAGATATAGCCTGCTATCCCGAATCGTCATGAGGGCGTTGCCAACATCTAAAAACTGCGTCATGCCCGCATCTATGACGCGCTCCAACGCGTCGAGTTTGGTCATTATTCTGAACCCGTTGGGTCGTAATGGGCTATGACCTGCCCATCGGGATTTGTCACGGTGACTTCCCACGCGACCGGGCGCATGCGGATGCTAGAGTGTGGACCATACGTTCGCAGGACGTACTGCTGGAACGTTGGGTAATTTAGTTCCGCCCCATCGGATTGTTGTTTCCCATGACGAGCGAGTATCTTCACGCACTCATCAAGGGAAATTGTGTTCGGGGTGTGTTTCGCCGTCTGGCGTGTTCTGCGTTTGGGGTTCATGATGTTATCCTCATACGTCTAATAGTGAGATTAAGCCCCGCCAAATGGAAGGGCTTTTGTTGCGTTACTCTATCTCGTTAATAACGTCCCAATTCCCCCGCATATTCCCACATAATCATTTCCTCAATACACTCAAAATTATCTACGAAGGGGAAAACTTCCCACCCTTCAACTAGAAGTTCCCAAACGGATACACCCTCACGGGCTTCACCTGTTACACGGTTTCTCAAAGTCACGCCATCTGACTGTTCAATGAGAATACCTGCAACAAGCCAACGGTTGGGCGTTATACGGTAACTCTCAATAATGGCATCCATTTCGTCATTTGTGTACACGATGCGCCCGTACTCATCTACGTTCGGCATCTTCATTGCCACTTCAACCTGCACATCTTCTTGTGTGCGGAAGTAGGTGACAAGTTTTTCTACTTCTAGGAAGGTGTGGGTTGTTACGTAAACGAAGGTTCGCCCGCCATTATCGCTACTTTGCATAAGGTAATTGTCAGTATCCTCAATAGGTACATATTGAACGATGTGTGTTGTGCCTTCGTGATTGCGAGTTAAAGTGTACATTTTCGTTGCTCCTTTAGGATTAAGCCCCGCCAAATGGAAGGGCTTTTGTTGCTTTTTAGAATTAAGCCTAGCGAGAATTAAAGGGTTGGAACGGTGTAAAACGAGAGTCCCCTTGTTCTGGTGCGGGTGCGGGGTGAAAATAATCTAGAACCGTCGCGTAGGTTAACTTGTAGGTCACCCCACCGAGTTGAACCGCCTGCACTTGGATAGTGTCACCCGCGCGAATAAACGTAAGTCTATCAGCTGTTTCAAGGTCATCAGTATCGGCGGGATAAATGAAAAATTCTTCGTTATCCGCGATAGAGGGCATGAGATTTAATGCATTTTCCACTGTAGCCATAGTGGCATACAGTGTAGGATTGCGTTCCATGCGTACAGCACCTTTTATAACACCTAAGCACCATACGGCGTTAGTTGCTCCTAGTACGTCAAAAATGCCGAAAGATGAATTGATTTTTGTGTTCATTTTGTTGCTCCTTAGGATTAAGCCTAACAGGATTGTCAGGCTTGGCTTGCAGTTTGTATCTCTGCCCGCTTTGGGGCGATTAAAACATCGTCTTCTGAACGCCTACGGGCGCGCTCTCATCAAACCGCACATCTTTAACGGGTTGCCATTTCCGCATTCTAGCCCGGTACGCATCTTCGCTTCGCACTTGTGGGGGTAAGTAGGGCATCCCCAACAGGCGAAACATTTCCGTCTCGGTGTCCACAATCAGGCGTTTGCCATTTTGCACCCACTGCCCACCAACCGCGCGATAGGGGCTTTGCGCATCAGCCAAACGTTTCATCACAAACGTATTAGCATCACCCGGTCCCGTGCGCAACCAAAGGATGTAGCCAAAGTTTGCGGGCGTTGCGATGAAAATCTCACACCGCATACCGTTCAGCATCACCCCCCTGTATTTTTCACCCCAGCGGTAGGAATCACCGTAACGGGCTTTGTTGACAACACCGCTGATAACGAGGCTATCCAACCGTGCCAGCAGGTGACGCGGGTCATCAGTCATGACGACCAATTCGATATCGCCCACTGTGGCGCGTTCCCGGCGTACACTACCAGCAACCACGATATGAGTTTCGCTGGTTTGCAACAGAGCGACCATCTCGTTTGCGATTTTAGTCGCTTCGCCGAGCGGTCGGCGGTCATCACCGCTCATTAGGGGTTTCCTCAATTAGAGTATCCCCGCGTGAGCGATAGTACATCAACACTTCATTAGCTTGCCTTTTTGTACGCAGTACGGCGTGTGAGAAGGTAAGCCCGCCGTCTTCACTTGACTGTACAAGGTAATCCAGATGGACGGGGGTGTATCGAAGGACTAATACTTTTTCCCCTTCTATGCGAGTTAAAGTGTAGATAATCATTTTTGCTCCTTAGTGGCAAGTTCTTCAAGCTCTGCTAACACCTGTTTGCTCCAGTACAAAAGGCGGTTCACACCATTCACGTCAACATCCTCATAGACCCCAAGTTTGATTTGGAGTAACAGATGCCGTGCGTTACTAGCACCGTTATCCGCCCACATAGGGGCTTGGGGGTCTATTTCTTCTACCGTGACCATTTGACCATCAGGGTCATTACGTAGATAGAAATTATCCCACAGCTGGGGGTAACCCATTGCGCAGGTGTCTACCCCCGAAGGTGGGGGGGTGTCGGCTTCACGCGCTTCACGTTCTTTAATGCGTGCTTCAACGGCTTTAAGGGTCAACGGCTTTAAGCCTAAGCGCTTAAATGGCTCAACGGCTTCAGCGGTCTTTGCCGTCGCGGTCACAGCTTCCATGTCGGTGACAATTTCCTTCATGCTCACAATGAGCGATAGCATGAAACTCGCGAGCTTGAGTTCACCCGCTGTCTCAAATTCTTGCCCCGATATTGCAAAAGATAGCCGGTCTAGCTTTTGTTTGTGGTTCATTTTGTAGCTCCAATGCTCCTATGACGATTAAAGCCTAACAGGATTGTCAGGCTTGGCTTGCGTGGGGTTAGTTGGCGTACCAATGCCCGTTCTCAAAGTGGCATCGAGAAAGGTCGAGCGTTTGAAGCGTCCAGCGGTCTTCACCGCCCGCCGAATTTTCAAATGGAGCAGGTTCGTCACCTGCCATGAGCGCGATGGCGGTAGCTTCGGTTGGGTAACCGGGTGCGCCACCGTCTAGGTGGGCGCGGAAGGTGTAGGTCTCCATCCACGTATCCATTACCCACGTGGCTACCCAACGCGGGGGGGCGTCGTCAACGGCTTCGACTTCTTCGGCGAGGGCTTCTTCGGTGAGGGCAACCACTTCTACACGTCGCCCGTCTGCGTCCACTTCCCAGATTTCATCGCCATTAATCTCAAAAATGCCGTCGGGGTTCAGCTCTTGGTAATCGGACACGGTGACGATTTCTGGATTGCCGTATCCGTCGCTGATGTTGATGAATAGGGCTTCTTCGGCTTCTTCGGCTTCGCGGGCGATGTCGCGCAACTCAACGCGAACGAAGGTTGTAAATTCAACCTTGTACAAAACGTCGTCGTTCACGACTTCGACGGTGTCGTACACACCTTCGCCGATTGCAACCAGCAATTCGCTGGCGTCTTCGGAGCGCCCGCGATTGTTCGAGGAGAAAATCCCCCCCCATTTAACATCCGTGACCGTGACGGTCTTGGATTCGTTGTTAACTGTGATGTGGAATTCATTGGAAAGGAAGTTGTATGCGCTCATGAGGGATGTTCTTTCTGCCCCCGAAGGGGCGGCATATTTAACGGATATAGTTATTATACCACTGTAGCGAGGGCTATTACATTAGAGCGTTATGAGAAGGTGTTAATCTTGAGGGTGGTTGTTACGGGTAATCAGTTTCACACGCGCTAGCCATCGGTGGGCTTCGCGCTTCGCGGTGATGGGGCAAATATCCGCTATTGCCCTCATCTGGTCGTTAAAATCTGCCAACATGAAGGGCGCGTTCCCCTTCTCGGTAGCGATAATCAGCTCAATTACCTGTGTCTCTATCCGTCGTTTTTTCATTGCGTTCCTCACATCTAAAATGGAATGTCATCAACTGTTGGATTGTAACGCGCCTTTACGTCTTCGGTGTCTGCTAGTTCGGGAACGGTGGTGATTAAGTGGTCGTAATGGTCAGCCACGTAAATCACGGTTGCATGGTCTATTTTGTCGTAAATCACTCGCCCATTGTGGATGCTGACCGCGCGCCCTTCGGCGTCTATTTGCATGTTTGCCATGCGGAGCCACCAACTCGCCCACTCATGCCCAGTGAATGTCAGTTCAGGGTTAAGGTCAATCTCTGGAATCCACAGCTCTTTGCGACGTTTGCGCGTGATAACCTGTGCCTCTGTCGGGTTTTTAGGCTCTGTGTGATTTGGGTCAGATAGCGTTTTACGTTTGAGTGCTTTAATTTTAGGTTCGGCGGTCGCCTTCATGGTCATTTTTTCCTCATCTGCTAGGTGGTCGTGATGTGTGTAGGTGTTCGGTTGTCTGATGTGTAACAACGTGATTTTGTCATCGTCGTTTTTACGGGCGTCGCGCAGTGCTTTGTCGCTGGCTACGAACGCGGGGTACGATTTTATCTTAAATTCTTCTGCACGCTCCACAAAGTCCTCAAATTCAATCGCGTTCTTTTGGTAACCGTCCAGCAAACTCGCCATTTCCCCCACTTTGCGATAGGTGTAAACACTAATCGCCCGTCCACGATGGGATTTCTCTAACGCATTCACCATGCCAGTCACGTGCGGGGCGGTGCGCATGTCGAGCATGACGTGATTCTCGATTTGGTTCACGCTCAATTTGTTTACAATACCCCCCACTGTTTGCCCAGTAAGCCCCATCTCAAACGAGAGAAGGCGTTGGCTTGCTTTAAGACCCAATCGCCCTTCGGCTTTGATGCGTGCCTCATAGTACGCCAAAACGTATTTTTTCGCGTCCAGTTCCCACCATTCGCCCATGTCTGGCAGGGCTTGCCACGATTCAGCCCCATCAAGGCGTGATTTTAGTCGGGTTATAAACGCATCTCTGAGACGGTCTATACTCATATCCTCACCTGTTTTGAGTGCGTTACGGCGATTAACCGCTTGACTATACCCCGTCGATTTCGTGCCGTTTAGGTAGCGCGCGATGACGGGCGCGATGTTGCGTTTAATGTCATAGAGCAATGAGTTAAGGCGTTCTTCAATGAGCGTAACTAGCCCCATGTTCCCGATGCGGGTCGTGTGGTACACAGTCGCAGAACGTCCACCGGTGGATTCGCTGATTTGCGATTGCCCTACCAATATCCCCGTGTAGCGCGTTAGCCAACGGCGCACCATTGCATCGCCCACGTTCAATTTGCTCACTAGCTCGCTGACAGTGAAGGCACTCGCGTCAATTATGCCCTCGTCAATCGCGCGTTTAATGTGCCTAGCTGTCAGTGCGTCGCTCGTGTTGATGAGCGCGAGAGCAGTATGAAACCATGCGGGGATGTCGGGTTCCAGAAACCACAACACCCCACAATTAGCCTGTAACCCAGCCAATTGTGTTGCCAACGCACCCATGAAGTCTGGTTTCAGTATGGGATTCAGTATCGGCTTGGGAACTTCGGCGGCTGCTGATTGCACTACCACGTTACTAGCAAAAATGGGCAACGGTTCAACGTTAGAACCGCTACCGCGTGCTGTGCTGATGTCGGGAATTGCAGATAGGTCAATGTGGCGGGGAGGGTTGGCGTTGGAATGTTTGGGGCGATAGTCCGCGATGTCCACACCAAACCGTTCCGCGACGTCACTGGCAGGGTGGAATCCACACACAAAACAATTAACTGAACCGTCACGGGTTACCCCCGCCGATGGCTGGTTGTCGTCATGGAATGGGCAGGGAATGTTTTGGCTAAATCCGTTTGACCCGATATTGAGCGGTTTGTGGGGTAACGTTGAGTTAATAGCGTTGATAATCGCACTCGCAAACTCCCCATTATCCGCTACCGTCACCCGCGCTAAGGCAGGTTTTTGGCGCATGTTCTCAAATGTCAGGGGTGTTAGGTTACCTAAACTGATGAGAAATAGTTCGGGGTCAAACGCGCAATCCATCCACAAATCGTTCGCATCGTACCCTTTGATTTCGTTGCCCCAACGAAGTGGCACATACGCTACCCCCAAGCTGTCGAGTGGGGCTTGCCAGCCTAACGCCCCTTTGCGCCCTGCTTCGTCATTGTCTGCTGGGTTGCGAAGTTCTTTAATGCCCAACGCGCTAATAATATCCGCTAGCCCACTTGGAACCTTTGTCTCGGTGTGCGTCGTGGCGATAACGTTTCTAACGCCCGCGCTCATCATAGCCAAAACGGATTTCTCACCGTTCGCTAGCCAACACACACCGCCACTTTGGGCAATGTGCTGTGCCGTGTTCGGCGCAATGTACCAATCTGCTAGCGGATTTTCAGGCTTACGCGGTGACCATTTATATTTGCTCCCCATTTTCTTGATGTCATCAGGGGTGAACGCGGTCACCCGGTACGCTATCGAATCCCCGTTTAGGTCGAATACGGGGTATTTTGCTACCTGACACCCCCGATATTGGTGCGTCACCCACCCCAATTCCTTCGCCACCGCCAAGATACCGCGCGTTTTTAGGCGGTCTAGAACGCCAATGTGTTGCGTAGGGTGTGCCGGTGGGGTGGGGGGGTAGGATAGTGCGACCATGTTAACCTCTGAAAATAACTAAACGGGTAGAAACAAAAATGCCAATTGAGGGAATTAACTGCCCAACCCCGAGTATTCGATAGCTACCACGCCATCACTCGTACAGTTCCGCCCCTCAAAAGGCACTTCATGTTGCATATTCGATTGCCCAACGTGGTTATCCGTTAGATTCTGTTGCGTGGGCTTGGTTCAGGCTCACATTTGCATGATACGCGATTTAATTTGTTTTGTAAAGAGACTAATTTAAAACCCCCACTGATTTCGAGGGGGTTGTGGGTGGGCAATGTTAACTACTCCAAATGTGTGGTAGTTACGCGGGTACGTATCTCTTTTTTAGTGGCGTTAGAGACGATGGCTTCCAGCTTGTCGCAGACGTGGTTCGTCCAGACAATCCTATACACTGTGCCATCAATTGCGACAGTTTCGCATTCCCCCAATTCGAGAAGCGCAAGCAGGCGCATAGCATGCGCAAGCCGTAGCGGATTCGTGCTACTCCAAATGTAATCCAAATCAGCACTCCACGCATGATTCTCATAGGTTAAATCGGTAACCCGCAAGGTGTCCCCCACGATGCCCCACTTCAAGCTGAACAAATATGCGAACTTTTCTTGTGTCATTTTTATGCCTCCAGATAATATGCGATAAAACCCCCATCGCTGGGGGCTTGTGTGATTGTTAGGCTTTGTGTTACAGGTTAGCTATTCTGAAATTTGCGGTTACTATCTATAATTGCCCGCTTCTCGGTTGGGGAAAGTTCCCCTAGTGCATCCCAGACAATCTGTTCCACGTCGCGTATGCCAACGCTAACGTTAACGTCGGAATCCTGCATATAGCCCGTTGAGCGGGCGTCGATGTTTTGCGCGCCCAACTGGCTAGCAGTTGCATAGATGAGTTCAAATGCCTCATCACGCTTATCTAACGACATGCGCCCCAATGGCATTGTGAGAGTGACTATTTCAGTCACTTGGCGTACCATTTCGTCCGCATGCGCTAGCGCTTTGGTCGCCACCTCCACTGGTGATGCTTGGCTCGCAACGATTTTTAACTCGTCACAGACCGCGTCACTCCAAATCAGAGCGTAAGTTGCGACGTATGTTTTCCATACGATTTCGCCCCCCGCCATGACAAATACCGGTCGTTCTTCTGTGCAACGCTCTAGCTCAAACGCATCGACCTTGCGCAGAAAGTCGCGCGCTATCTCTGGCATGTAAGCTGGCTCGTCGCTCCAACGCCCGTTCGTATATTTGAGGGCTAAGACCTCAACCCCGTTGCCCTCTGTTTTCGTATGAAACAACTGCTCCACAATGCCTTTTAACATCTTATTTGCTCTCTCTGCCCACGTGGGGGCGATTAAAGCCTAACAAAATTGTCAGGCTTGGCTTGCGATGTGTTAGAGCGTTATGAGACCCCCTCAACCAACTTCCAGCGGGGGTTACGGGCATTAGCCCCGTAGGTGGGCGCGTTGCTCACCAACACGGGAACCTTCTGACAAAAGAGATTTGTTGCGACCTTTCTTGCCCGCATAACCCGAAGGCGCGGGTGTACAGAGAACCGTGCTGATTGCGAGGCGTAGCCCGTAAAAGCTACCCCCTTCGAAACAGCACGCGCCGTTTCCTTTTCTAGCATGCGCGCATCGCGCGCTATGTTCTTAGCATTGCCACCGAGAACCACGTGCATAAATTCGTTTGCACGAAAGTCGGAATTACCTTCCTCGCGAATCCCTTCCGCGAAGGCGGGCGCAATGCCTGCAACGTACGCGAAGGAACTAATTGCGGTGGGTTTCCATACTACGAGGGCATCACATCCCCGCATAATCTCGCAGTACATGGTAATTCCGTCCATGTACGCCTTGACGATGCGAATCGCGCGGGCTACCCGCGTGCTGGCAGGGACGCGGATGTTCATCCCCCCTTCAGGGTACATATCCGCGCCTAGCGCGTACAATGTTGGGGTCGCGCCCTCTGATTGCGACCCGCTTAACTTGCCGTCTATCTCCCACATGACGAAGTGGTTCACGTCTGCGGGGTCAATATAAAATTTGGTGTCTTTGGTAAATGTTGTCATTGTTGTTTGTCTCTCTGCCCACGTGGGGCGTTTAAAGCCTAACAGGATTGTCAGGCTTGGCTTGCGTGGGGTTAGTTGGCGTACC
>ENA-ORBV01017259-ORBV01017259.1-microbial-mat-metagenome-genome-assembly--contig:-NODE-17259-length-10347-cov-3.530477_pt1 | contig 10347 bp, 3 predicted proteins | sample MGYA00237777_ERZ505514 | MGnify/ENA primary metagenome ERZ505514 (study PRJEB26160, sample SAMN06269048) | microbial mat metagenome | isolation source: Oligotrophic lake microbial mat | place...
TGGCGCTGATGGGGCGCTACATGGATTGGCACGACGTCGCCGTCTACGGCCAGACCCGTTTCGCCGAGGTGCTCGGTCAGGGCAGCTTTTTCGGGGGTTTGCTGCTCAGCGCAGGCGCGCTGGTATCGGCGTTCGCGTTCAAGCGGCGCGTCGTCGATCTGGAAAAGGAGGTGCAGGACAGCGCCGGCGCCAAGCGTTCGTCAGGCCTTTGGTACTCGCTATCGGTGTTCTGGTGGTGCGGATTTGCGCTGCACGGGCTTGCACATGCGCTCGCGTGGCTGACCTCCCCGGCCGTCGGCGAGATCGCGCCCTGGTATCAGATCTCATTCTGGGCTGCGTACACGGTCGGGCTTGCATTGAGCGCCTGGGGCTGGACCTGGCTGGCCGAGCGCCAAGGCTTCGCGCATGCACGCAAGATGCTGCTGGTGTTCTGGCCGATCGCGAGCGCGCTCGCGGCATGGGTCTTCATCGTCCAGGCGGCCGAATTCAATGCGGCCGACCATTGGCTCGATTTCAACTGGAACAACGCCATCCCCGTGGCCAGCCTCGGCGAGCTCATGCGCATATGGCTCGGCGGCCCGTTGGTCGGCGCTCTGATCCTGATCGCCTTGGCTTGGCGCGGAGTGGCGCGCTCGGCCAGCGTGCGTGGCACGCTTGAGCTCGCGGACGATGAGCGCGCGCGCAGCCTCGGCGTCTGGCTCATTGGCGTTGGCATCTGCTGGTATGTGCTGCTGATCGATGGGCTCGCGCAGTTGGGATCGCGCGCGCTGGCGGCGCTCGGGCTGATCACCGACTTCGAAAGCGGGCGCCCGTGGCTGGTGTACGCCGATATCCATCTGCTGCTGATGGCCGCGAGCGCGATGTTGTTTCTGGTATTGGCGCGGCGCTATCCGTTGCCGGCGCTGCGCTGGTTGGCAACACCGGTCGCGATCGCGCAGGCGCTCGCAAGCCTGGTGATTCTCGGCATGCTCAACGGCGATGCGCGCCTGCCCGAAATCGGCACTGGCGTCGCCATGCTCGGACTGTGGCTGGCCATGTCCTGGTGCCTGCGCTATTGGCGCGGTGGCTCCCTGCAGCAGGAAGGTTCGCACGGCTGGGAGGCCGGCCCGCTGCTGCTGCGCGCGCTGCATCTTGGCCGGGTGATCGCACCCTGGATGATGATCGCGCCACTGGTCTCGCTGAATGTCGCGCGCTGGCTGGGCACGCCACTGACGCCGGCCGACACGGTGCTCGAGAGCTGGGTGATTGCGGGCATGTGGCCGGATTATCTCGGGGCCTGGGCCGCCATCGGCGCGCTGTTCCTATTGCTGCGGCAATCGCGGCTCGGCGCTTGGCCGCTGACGCCGCTGCAAGACTGGTACGCGCGCGTGATCCTGCCGATCGGCGCGTTCTGGGCATTGTCGCTCGCGATCTACTGGAATCTGCGCCAGGACGGCAACATGGCACCGCTGCCGTATCTGCCGATCCTCAACCCGCTCGATCTGACCACCGGTTTCGTCGCGCTGTTGCTGGCCGATCTGTGGCGCATGCATGGCGCAGCCATGAACGCGGCCCAGTCGCACATGCTGCGCCGGCTGGCGCTGTTGCTCGGCTTCGCGTGGTTCAACCTGATGCTGCTGCGCACCGCTGCGGCCTACCTCGGTCTGCCCTATCGTTTCGACGATCTGTATGCCTCGCAGTTCGTGCAGGCGATGCTGTCGCTGGTCTGGACCTTGAGCGCATTCGCGCTGATGCGCTTTGCTGCCCGCCGCGCCTACAAGCGCCTGTGGATGGTCGGGGCCGCCTTGCTGGCGGTGGTCGTGCTCAAGTTGTTCCTGGTCGACTTGAAAAATATCGGCAGCGTCGCGCGCATTGTTTCCTTCATGGGCGTCGGCGGGCTGATGCTGCTGATTGGTTATCTGGCGCCGCTGCCGCGAGAAACCGTCGATGCTGTCGAAGACGAGGAGGCCGCGTGAGGACGCTGTTTCTGGCAGCAGCAATGGCGAGCCATTGCGCATCGGCGCAGCTGCCAGCAGAGCGCAGCGTGCCGACGCCAGCTGATTTCGCGATGCAACTGCCGCTGACCGTCAGCGGCAACAACGGCGTGGTCCAGTTGCGGCTACCGCAATCGGTGTACACGCAGGCGCAGAGCCCGGCGCTCGAGGATCTGCGCATCTTTAACAACGCCGGGGAAGTGTTGCCGTTCGCGTTTTTTGAGCCGCTCCCGCCCGCGCGCGCGCTCAGCGAAGTGCGTTATCGCGAGAGCGCGAGCCGCTTGTTTCCGGTGCATGCAGCAGTGGCCACGGCGGGCACTGGGGACCTGCAGCTCGAAGTGCGTGCGGCGCCAGATGGCTCCCTACTGTCGATCTCGGCAGAGCGCTCCGGCGCCGCCGTCGCCGCGGAGGCCCTGTCAGCGCTGATCGTCGATCTCGGGCCGAGCAGCGATAAGGAAACGCTCGATGGCCTGCAATTGCAGCCGCCGACAAACGCGAGCGTCTACCGTGCGACCCTGGCGATCGAGCGCAGCGACGACTTGAAGCTCTGGGATACGGTCGCGCACAGCAATGTCGATTGGCTGAGCGGCAGTCAGGACGCACGCCTGGTCAACGATCGCATCGAGATTGCAGACAGCTACGGGCGCTATTTGCGCATCCGCTGGCTGGAAGGCGAAGCGCGCGCGTTTGCGGCGGTCACTGCGCGCTGGCGCAGCCGTGCGGACGCCGTCGAAGCACAGATCGCCGACCCCGTTTACCAGTTGCGATTGCCCGCGCAAGCCGGCCGCGCGCCCGGAGATTTCGTTTATCGCAGCAGCCCGGCGATCGCTGCGACCGAGATTGGCCTGGAGCTCGCGGAGCCCAATTCGGTGGTTCCCGTGAGCATCGGATTCTACCGTGAGCTGCCGGGCCGCAAGCCCGCGTGGATGTACCAGCCGCAGATCCAGAACACGTTTTACCGGCTCAGCATCGACAGCCAGGAACGCCGTTCCAGCCGGCTGGCGATCGCGCCGCTCGCCAGCGCCGAATGGGTCGTGCGCGCGCAGCTCGAGAACTCCGCGCAACTACGCGCGCCCGAGTTGGTGTTGCGCTGGAAGCCGCGTACGCTGGCGTTCACCGCGCGCGGCAGCGGCTTTGTGCTTGCGTTCGGCGCCGATCCGGTCCGTGCCAACAATTACATCGGTGGCCCGGTCACGCTCGAACGCGTCGCGCCGGGATTCAACATCAGCGAGCTCAGCGCGCTCGAAGCGGCCGTCCCGGGCGACCCGAGCGTGCCCCCAGCCCGCGCCAGCACGGCGCCGATTGCGGCACCGGTCGTATCGAGCGAATCCAAGATCGACCAGCGCAAGCTGCTGCTGTGGTCGGTCCTCATCCTCGGCGTGCTCGTGCTCGCCTTCATGAGCTGGCGGCTGTTCCGGCAGATCGGCGAACCAAAACCCTGAAGCGGCGTTCCGGGTCACTGACGGCTCAGCGAGGGTTAGGGGAGAGGGCGCTTTTGCGACGCGTGTTGATGCTGATTCGACGTTCGCCAGCCCCCTCCCCCGGCCCCTCTCCCGCGAACAAGTTCGGCGCCTACCCTTGCACTACGCGCGGGCGAGGGGAGCAAAGCCGACTGCCCGCATTTACCATGGTGTTGGTGTTGGTGTTGGTGCTCGTGCGGTGCTTTGCTCCCTCTCCCACGCTTTAAGGCCGCGGTGAGCGACGTGAGTCATCGGGCGCTACGTGACAATCGCCCGGGAAACCGGCTTGCTCGCGCAGCGAGCTACTTGACGGCTTTAGCTCCGCACCTGCTGTGGTAGGTCCGCGCTGAGCTAACGCGCGAGCGGCAGGTCCAGTTGCTCGTTGAGATCGAGCGCGGCGCGGCGGCTCTGGTGTTCGAGCACGAGCTTGAGCAGCTGATCGGCGGGCAGCGGACGCGCGATCAGGTAGCCCTGCGCCTCGTCGCAGGCGTGGGCGCGCAGGAAATCGAGCTGGCCCTGGGTCTCGACGCCTTCGGCGATGACCTTGAGGCCCATCGAGTGGGCCAGGGTGATGATCGTTGCGGTGATCGCCTCGTCGTCGGGATTGGTGGTGATCTCGCCGACGAATTCCTTGTCGATCTTTAGCGTGTCGATCGGCAGGCGCTTCAGATAGGCGAGCGAGGAATACCCGGTGCCGAAGTCGTCGATCGCGATCTGCACGCCCAAGGTCTTGATCTGGCTTAAGGTCTTGATCGACTGCTCGGCGTTGGCCATGACCATGCTCTCGGTGAGCTCGAGCTCGAGGCAGCCGGCCGGGACGTCGCACTCGGCGAGCATGCGTTGCATCACCGTAACCAACTCACCGCGCAGCAGCTGCAACATCGAGACATTGACCGCCATGGTGATTGCCTGCATGCCGGCGGCGATCCATTGGCGCAGTTGCGCGCAAGCCTCGCGCAGCACCCATTCACCGATCGGCACGATCAGCCCGGTCTCCTCTGCGAGTGCGATGAAGACGGCCGGGGAGATGCTTCCGAGCTCGCTATTGGTCCAGCGCAGAAGTGCCTCGACGCCGGTGATGCGGCCGTCGCTCAAGCCAAGCTTGGGCTGAAACACCAGCGAGAACTCGCCGCGCTCGATCGCATGATGCAATTGCGTGACCATCGATGCGTGTAGTCGCGCATGCGCCTCCATCGCTTCGGTGTAGAGCTGGAAGGTATTGCGACCGCGCTCCTTGGCCTGGTACATCGCGGTGTCGGCGAACTTCAGCAGATCACTGGGCGAGCGCCCGTGATCGGGATAGAGGCTGATTCCGATCGACGTCGAAATGACTACCTGGGTGCGCCCGTCGATGTCGAGCGGGCGCATGAAGGCTTCAAGCAACCCGCGCGCAACCTGCTCAGCCTCGGCAGGTGCGCTCAGATTTTCCACGATCACCGTGAACTCGTCGCCACCGAGACGGGCCACCGTGTCGGTACCCTGGATGCTCATCTGGATGCGCGCGGCTGCGGCCTTGAGCAGGCGATCGCCGGCGGCATGGCCCATCGAGTCGTTGACATGCTTGAAACGGTCGAGATCGAGAAACAGCACGGCCAGCTTGCTTGAGTTTTCACGCGCGCGGGTGAGCGCGAGTCCCAGGCGCTCGGCCAGCAATGACCGGTTGGGCAGACCCGTCAGCGTGTCGTAGTTAGCGAGGTAACGCAGTTCCTGTTCGGCGCGTTTGGCCACCGTGATATCCGTGAGCACGCCGACCCAGTTGACGCGCCGGCGCTCGGCATCGACCACTTCCGAAAGTTCCAGCCAACACAGGAATTCCTCGCCGTTCTGGCGCTTCTGCCAGACTTCGCCACGCCAATGGCCGGTCTCTTCAAGGACCTCGCGCAGCCCCTGTCGTGGCTGGCTCTGAAGTTTCTCGCCGTTGAGGATCTGCGCCGATTGCCCAAGAATCTCGCGCTCGCTGTAACCAGTCATGCGCGTGAATGCGGGATTGACTGAGCAGAAGCGGAAGTCGAGATCAGTCACGGTGACCGCCTCGCCCATGCTGCGGATCACTTCTTCGGCGATGCGCTTGTCGCGCTCGGCTACGCGCGTGCCGGTGATATCGCGCGCGGTACCGGCGACGCGCAGCGGTTGACCCTGCTCGTCGCGATCGACGATCTTGCCGCGCGAAAGCACCCAGATGTACTCGCCCTTGGCGTTCTTGACGCGGTGTTCGGACTGGAAGAACTCGCGCTGCCCGGCGACATGCTCAGCGAGGATCTGCTCGACCTGCGGCAGATCGTCCGGATGCACCGAGCGCTTGCGCCAGTCGTCGCCGCTGATCACCGTCTCCGATTCTTGCTGGCCGAGCAGGCTGTCGGCGCCGATGCGGAAGAGCACGCCGCGGCGGATATCCCAGTCCCAGAACTCGTCGCCCGAACCCCAAATGGCGACGCGCAGACGCTCTTCGCGCTCCTTGAGCGCATGCGTGTGCGCGCGCAGTCGCTGCAGGCGCCGCCGCTGCAACGCGAAGATCGAGAGCATGCCGATCAAGGCCAGCAGGGCGTAGACGAGCTTGAGCGTGGTTGATCTCCACCATGCGCTCTCCACCATCAGCTCCATTTGCAGCGCGACCGGGCTGATCACGGAATCGCGGTTGCTGCCGCGCACTTGCAGCGTGTAGCGCCCCGGCGCGAGATTGCTGAAGCTGACTTGGCGCCGCGTGCCGAGCTCGACCCAGTTATCGTCGAAACCCTTGAGCCGGTAGGCGAACTGATTGCGCGCGGGCGCCGCGAAATCGAGCGCCGCGAACTCGAAGCCGACCAGCCGTTGCTGCGGCGGCACGCTGATGCTCGCAATGCGTTCGCTTTCGAGTTGCGGCAGCCAGTGCTGATCGGTCTGGATCGCAGTCAGCACCACCCGCGGCGCGTAGGTACTGGCCTTGATGTGCTCGGGGTCAAACAGATTGATGCCCTGCTGGCCACCGAAGGCAATGCGTCCGTCATTAAGCTCAAGGTGCGCCCCGCCGTTGAATTCCAGACCCTGCAGGCCATCCTGCAGCGTGAAGCTGCGAAAGCTCGCCGCGACGCGATCGAAGCGCACCACGCCGCGATTAGTCGATAGCCAGAGCGCGCCGCTCGGGTCCTCGACGATGCCGTAGACGGTCCCGCTCGGCAGGCCGTCGGCGACCAGCCAGCGCTGGAACCGTGCGCTGCTCGCGTCGAGCGCGAGCAACTCGCTGAGGCCGTCGTGGCTGCCGATGAAAATTGCCCCGTCCTGCGTCTGGTAGATCACCCGAATCAGATTGCCGGCCTGGGTGTCACCACCGGGCCCGGCACGCGGCAGTCGGCGCAACTGTCCGGTCGCCGGATCGAACAGGTTCAGGCCGTCGTAGGTGCCGATCCAGATGCGTCCCTCGCGGTCTTCCGCGGTCGTCAGCACGGCGTTGTGCCACAGGCTGTCGGCATCGCCGGCGCTGCGTGCGAAGCGCGTCCAGGTGCCGCTCTCGGGTTGCAGGCGCAGCAGGCCGGCGGTCATGGTGCCGAGCCACACATGGCCATCGCGTGCGACCGTGAGTGCGCGCACGGAGCGGTCGCTGCCGCTGGCCGGCTGGTCGGGGAGCGCCAGCGCCTGGGCGTGTCCGAGATCGGCGTCGAGCACAAACGCACCGCGATTGCTGCCGAGCCAGTATCTGCCATCGGACGCGCGGCTGATGTCGAACACGCGCAGATCCAGCTTGCGCTCGGTTTCCGGCAGCGCGGCGCGCAGGACATCGAGGAAATAATCGAACTTGCCGGTTCGAAAATCGTAGCGTTTGAGCCCGTCGCCTTCGGTCCCGATCAGCAGGCGCCCTTCGTCGTCCTGCAGCAAGCTGCGCGTGTTGTTGGTCTCGACCACGCGGCGCGCGCTGTTGTCATCGAGCAGGAAATGGAAACGTGCGCCCGCCGGGTCAACGCGACTGAGACCGTAGACATAGCCGCCCACCCAGAGCAGTCCGGAGTTGTCGACGGTGAGGGTGCGCAGCGAATCTTCGACGAGTGTGCCGGCGACGCGCGGATTGCTGCGCAGGCGCTCGAGATTCGCGCCGGCCGCATCGACCACTAACAGACCGCCGCCGGAGACCGCTGCCCAGATGCGGCCATCGGGTGTCTGCGTCAGCGCGATCACCTCGGTAGGCTCATCGGCCGGATCGCGCATGGGCCAGACGCGCGCGGTCGTCAGCGCTGCGTCGAGCTTGTAGAGGCCGGTCGCGGTGCCTACCCACAGCGTGCCGTCGCGCGCCGCGAGCACCGAGAGGGTCGCGCCGAAGCGGTCGGACGCGGTGCGTGTGGCCTCCATCAACGTCGGATCGATGCGCCACAGCCCGCCGGTGCTGGCGACCATGATGATGCCGTCCGCGGCGCGCGCGAACCCGCGCACCTCCTGGCTCGGCAGCGCTGTGGGATCAAACACGATCACATCCTGACGCGCACCCTCTGCATTCAGCAGGCTGACACCGCGGTGGTTACCGACCCACAGGCCGCGTCCGGGATCGCTCAGGAGCGCGCCAATCGCGCCGGCGCGTTCCTGCGCTGCGGCCAGACCGGTCGAAACTGCCGTGAAGCTGGCCTGTCCAGCATCGAAGCGCGCGAGACCCGCGGCATTGGTCCCGATCCAGAGCGTGCCGTGCTCATCCTGGGCCAGCGCCGTCACGAAATTGTCGGGCAGGCTGCTCGCATCCTCCGGGCTGTGCTGAAACGCGATAAAGCGGTAGCCGTCGTAGCGGTGCAGACCACCCTGCGTCGCCACCCAGATGAAACCGGTCCGGTCCTGCAACACGGCGTTGACCGTGTTCTGCACCAGATCGTCGTCGGCATTGACCCGCGCAAACACATAATTGCGCTCAACCGCGACGGCGCCCTGCGCCCACAGGATGCCTACGGCCCACACTGCCAACAGCCACGGGCAAACCCCACGGCGAAGGGTGGCGCCTGCAGCACCGCATCGAAACAGGAAGATCAAGAGCGCCCCGGCACCTGTAATCGCAGCTTGGCGACGAGGATAACGCCGCCGCGCTGCACGAACTCACAGAGTACGCCCGCGGGCGCTCCTGGAGGCTGGCTTGCTCGACTCCTCCGCGCTTTGCTTTTCGTAGAGTCGAGCTTGCTCGACTGCTCTGCGCTCTGCATTTCGTAGAGTCGAGCTTGCTCGACTGCTCTGCGCTTTAGTCGCAAAAAAATCTAAAGGAGTGGAGCAAGCTCCACTCTACGAGAAGCGAAAGCTCACGCGCCGGTGGCGAGCGCGTTGCACTTGCGCGGCTCGTCCCTGATCGGGGCCGACAGGAATTCGGTCGCGAGATTCGGGTTCGGCACATACACGGGCGCTTCGGCACGGACCTGCGCCATGGCCTGCGCCATCGGGGCCATCAGCGCGGCGGCCAGGGTCATCGTCAGCGAGCGGTACATGATCTATCTCCAGCGATTGAGTGGTGGTGTTGTGTAATGGTGACGTAGTACACCAGTGTCCGCAATGCGCCGGAAGTCATGCGTGTTGGTTGTTGGTTGTTGGAGGAGCACGAGGTGCGCGTTGCAATCCGTTCCTAGCGCCGCGCTGTGGCTTTGGTAGCGCGGTTCTGTGCGCGCGTTAGACGGAGTTTTCGCGCGGCGCCGGTTCGCGCCAGCGGCCGCGTCTGGCTACGGAGCGATCGGAGGTTCGCGCCGTCGCAACAGCCGGGCGCCTTGCGCTCGATTCGCAATCGCGAAAATCGAGACCAGCGGGCGCATAGGACCCGGCCTACCTCAGAGGCGGAGTGTGCGGCGATAACGGCCGCAGGGAGGGAGTGGGCGGCGATAACGGCCACAGGCGCGGAGTGTGCGGCGATAACGGCCGCGGTTGGAGACCGAGGCGCGCGGCCCGGGCCTGAGGTAGCGCGGTTCTGTGCGCGCGGGGAGGCGGATTTTCGCGCGGCGCTGGTTCGCGCCAGCGGCCGCGTATTGCGACGGAGCGATCGGAGGTTCGCTCCGTCGCATCAGCCGGGCGCCTTGCGCTCGATCTGCAATCGCGAAAATCGAGACCAGCGGGCGCATAGGACAAGGCCTACCAAAGCCGAGGCTGGTTCTTGGTTCTTGGTTCTTGGTTCTTGGTTGTTAGTTGCTGGTGGTTGTGCGAGGTGACCAATCAACAGCCAACACCAACACCAACCACCAACCACCAACAACTACAAAATATACCGGCTCAGATCCTCGTTCTCCGCCAGCTCCGCGAGGTATTTGTCGACGTACGGCACGTCGATGACGATGGTTTCGCCGGGGTGTTCGTGGGCGTCGAAGGAGAGGTGTTCGAGCAGGCGTTCGAGCACGGTGTGCAGGCGGCGGGCGCCAATGTTTTCCATGCGTTCGTTCACGTGCGCGGCGATCTCGGCGATGCGGCGGATGCCGTCTTTGGTGAATTCGATGCCGAGCCCCTCGGTGCCGAGCAGCGCGACGTACTGGCGCGTGAGCGCATTGCTGGGTTCTGCGAGGATGCGCTCGAAATCGTCGACGCCAAGCGCGGTCAGCTCGACGCGGATCGGGAAACGGCCCTGCAGCTCCGGAATCAGGTCGGACGGCTTGGCCAGATGAAAGGCGCCGGACGCGATGAACAGGATGTGGTCGGTCTTGACCTGGCCGTACTTGGTCGACACGGTCGAGCCTTCGACCAGCGGCAGCAGGTCGCGCTGGACGCCCTCGCGGCTGACATCGGCGCCACTGAATTCGCCGCGCCGGCAGACCTTGTCGATTTCGTCGATGAAGACGATGCCGTTCTGCTCGACATTATTGAGCGCAAGCGCCTTAATCTCGTCCTCGTTGACCAACTTGCCGGCCTCTTCCTCGACCAGCGCGACGCGTGCCTTGGCGATCGTGAGCTTGCGCTTCTGGCTCTTGGCCTGCCCAAGGTTCTGGAACAGCCCTTTGAGC
>ENA-ORBV01017260-ORBV01017260.1-microbial-mat-metagenome-genome-assembly--contig:-NODE-17260-length-10345-cov-12.919459_pt1 | contig 10345 bp, 13 predicted proteins | sample MGYA00237777_ERZ505514 | MGnify/ENA primary metagenome ERZ505514 (study PRJEB26160, sample SAMN06269048) | microbial mat metagenome | isolation source: Oligotrophic lake microbial mat | place...
CCTCGGGGGCGTATTCGAATGCGAGCAACATCGTTCTATTCGCGGCGTTGGCATCACCCGCGATCGTCTGCGCAATCGCGTAGTTGCTGAGTGCGTAGGCGTAGTCGCGGCGCGCCGAGAACCTTTTCGTGGTGATGGCGACCGGGTCGAAGGAGTAGGTGCGGGCACGATGCACGGCGAGCTTGCACGAGGCCAGCGCGTCGACGGAGCGTGCCTCGATCTTCTGCACGCAGCGGTCGGTCGCGATCGAGAAGGCATCGGATCCAGCCAGGCCGACCGACACGAAGCGCGTGGCCTTCAGCGGCAGCGCGGCCGGCTCGGCCGCGTGGACGGCCGATGCGGAGATCAGCGCCGCGATCAGGGCTGCCACGGCGGAGGCGAGGATCGACTGGTTCGTCATGCGAGCGGTTGCGGTTTCCATGGTCGCAACGCTAGGCCCGCCATCACGCGGCCACAAACGAGAAGTTTCCCGGCCCACGGTTGACTGGAGTTCGTCCAAATCTGCGCGATCACGGTGCACGGAACTCACCGATTGCCCAATCATTGAACGCCACGATCTCCGGGCGGCCGGCATCGTCGGCCCGATGCGCAAGATAGTATCGTTCCCCGGTCTCGAGTTCGCGGCCGGAGAAGCGCACCAGCGAGCCGCTGGTGAACCACGAGCGCGCGGCGATCTCCGGCACCAGCGCGATGCCGAGCCCCTGCTCGGCGGCGCGCACGACCGAATACATGCTGTCGAGCTCGATGACCTTGCGGCGTTCCGGCGGCGTCAGATACATCGAGGCTGCCGCGCTCTTGAACGAAAGAGTGCGGGCGGCGACGCAGAAGACGCGGAGCTGTCTCAACAGCGCGTGCTGTGCAAGGCGCATGGGGATTCGGTGGGCCGGGTGTCGCGCCATTCGCAGCAAGTTCCATGCCGCAAAAGAGGGGACGCTTCCCTTTGACTGAAAACGGGATCACAAAGGGGAGCGTCCCCTCTACTGCGCGGTCCATCCGCCGTCGATCGTCAGGCACTGGCCGGTGATGTTGCGCGCGGCGTCGCTCGCCAGGAACTCGATCGCGCCGGCGATCTCGTCGATCTCGATGAAGCGGTGCTTGGGCATCGGCTTGAGCATCACCTGGTCGACGACTTCGTCGGGCGTGATGCCGCGCTCGCGCGCCTGGGCTTGGATCTGGTTTTCGACCAGGGGGGTGCGAACGTAGGCCGGGCTGACGACGTTGACGGTGATGTCGGTGTCTGCCGTCTCGAGCGCGAGCGTGCGCGCGAGACCGACGAGTCCGTGCTTCGCGGCGACGTAGGCGCTCTTGTAGGGCGAGGCGACGGTCGAATGGATCGAGCCGAGATGGATGATGCGGCCGTGGCCCTGCGCGCGCATGCCCGGCAGCACCGCTGCGGACGTGATCGCGGCGCCGGTCAGCATGACGTCGATCAGCAGGCGGAAGCGCTCGATGTAGCGATCAAGCTCGCTGGCCTCGTGCGCTGACGGGGCGTAGCGCATGGGGTTTGGTGGTGTCGGGCGATTCATGGGCAAAGCTCCGCCTATGGCGGCGTGTGGCCGCGTTTTGCGTGGGGGGTCTGGGGGGTGGCCGGCGCTACCGGCCCGGGATCAGCTCAGGCCGATGGCTTCAAGCACCGAGTCGGCGAGCGACTTCGACTTCTTGCGCTCGCGCGCCTCACGGTCGCCAGCGATGGCGCGGTGCACGTCGGCATGTGCACGGTGCAACAGCTCGGCGAGCGTTTCCGGCCGCTTGCTGCCATCCAGCACGGCGGGCGACGGCTTGCCGCCCAGATCGCGGCCGAAGAGCCGGGCGAACATGGCGCCGTTCTCGGCCAGCAGACTGAGGGCCTGCGCGTGGCCGGCCCGCGTCTCGTCGCTCAGCCCACCGAAGAGGCCCAGCCCAATGGGCCGGCGCAGCAGCTCGGCGGCGTGCTCTTCGTTGTGCTCGATCAGGTCGAGCATGCGGCCCATTTCGGCCTCGTTCGTGATGGCGATCCGCATGTGATGGAAGGCAGCGCGCTGCAGGCTGGAACGGCCCGGAACACCTTGGTTTTCCACGGTTTCACCCACCACGCCGGCCGGGAAAACTTGCCCGGTTTCACGGGCCTTTGCGCCGGGTTTCTGGGTGCCCTGGAACTGATAACCGCGCTCTTCAAGGAACGCGCGAAGCTCCGTCAGGAACTTAACGTCAGGGATGTAGTTACCCAGCTCGAAGCGCTTGATCTTGTGGGCTGGAAGGCCGGATTCCTCAGCGGCCTTTGCCTGACTCAGACCGAGGTAGTTCCGGGCGCCCCGCAGGTCTTCGGGGGTTAGTGGCATCGTAGTGAAGTCAAACATGTGAACCCTTTAGTGTTGCCAAACTCGGCAACAGAAATGTACGGGTTCAAAACTTATGAGTCAACTATCCGGTCTAAAAATAGTTCACGTTCTCGACTTCGGAACACTAAGACTGTGGATCAGGGTAGGTTCGCGGTCCGTCCTGGGGATCGCCGTTCTCGTCAAACCTGACCCTGTTTCCAATATTTGTGGTGACTTGATGCGACACCACATCGACCATCGCTTCAAGAGACTGCGCTGTCTGGCCCTGCGGCCCGGCCATCTCCTGCATCGCCTTCTCGATTGCCGGCGACATCAGCAAGGCCACGCCCCGAAGCCCGCTTAGCCGCACGTCACCAAGCTGACGCCCGGCAAAAGACAGGGCAATGCTCATCAGTGCGTCGCGCTCGTGATCCTTCAACGCGGCCAGCACAAATGCCAGTTGCACTGCCTGTTGCAGACTTCGGCCGCGACTGGCGCTCATGCCTTCCATAGCGACGGTCTCGAAGGGCTGTTCGTTTCCGAAAAGTAGGTGGTTTGGCGTCACCCGCAGCGTCTCGCAAAGGATGCGCAACTCCCGCGCACCTGGCTTTGAGTTCCCGTTTTCGTAGCCGACCAACGCGGTCCGGGATATGCCTTTGCCCTCTGGATCGGCAAACTTCGATTGCGTGCTGATCGCTTGCTGGGTCAGGTCGCGCGCCTCGCGCGCGCTCTTGATCCGCCTGCCCAGGGCTGCATCTAGATTCGCGTCGTTGTCAGGGCTGTTTTCTGGCTCGCTCATGCGGCGATTTTGGCACCGCCAGCCATCTACAACCCGGCCTCGCAGGCGCGCGGCCACCTATGGCGGCGCGAAGCCCCTCGTTCGGCGATTGGTAGAACGGCGCGCGCCTAGCGCCTTGTCAGGGCTAGAGTTCGGCCGTCATTGAAAATCCGCGTGTCGGTGGTTCGATTCCGCCCCAGGCCACCAAGAAATATTTAGTAAATCAACGGGTTAGCGGCTTTTGCCTCTGACCCGTTTTTCATTCTTGGTAAGCATTCGGTGAACCCATAGAATCTTTTGGTGCCCGCGTCGAAATCGCTGGACACACGTGACGTTTTCCCGTACGGTTCGCTGCCATGGAAGCGGTGGCGAAGGAACTGGATGCGATCTCGGCGGTAAGCGGGGCGAGCACGGCGCCGTTTGCCCTGGAGTACGTGACGCTGACCAAGCTGGAGCACATCCAGCTGGTGATGGAGGCCAGGAGCTGGAAGTCGCTGCACCAGCGCGCGGTGTTGCGCCTGCAACAGCTGCAAGACAGCACCAAGCGATTCGTGGCGCAGCTGCGCGAGCACGCCGAGCGACGCGAGGCGGCGTTCAACGCGGCGCTCGCGCTGGCACAGGAAGCGGCCACGCAGCGCGAGGCGGTGCTTCGTGCTGAGCTTGATGGGGCTCAGGCCAAGGTCCGCGATCTCCAGCAGCGTCTGTTTGGCCGCAAGAGCGAGCGCAGCAAAGGCGCAAGCGAGCTCCAGCCCCGACCCGGGTACCAGCCTGCGCCGCGTGGACAGCGCCGCGGCGCGCCAGGTCACGGACGCAAGATGCTGGCTCATCTGCCCGAGCGCATCGAGACCGTCGGCTTGGACTCGCCGCAATGCCCGGCGTGTGGTCAGCTCCTGGACGAATTCCCCGGCACCGAGGACAGCGAGGTGCTGGAGATCGAGGTCAAGGCCTACCGCCGCCTGATCCGGCGCCGCCGCTACCGCCCGACCTGCCAATGCGGCTGCATGCCCGGCATCGTGACCGCCCCGGCCCCAAACCGGCTGATCGAGCGCGGCAAGTTCGGCGTCTCGGTGTGGACCACCGTGCTGCTGGACAAGTACCTGTACGGCAGACCGAGCCACCGCTTGCTGCAGGACCTGGGTCATCACGGGCTCAATATGTCGCCGGGGACCTTGGCTGGGGGCTTGCAAACGCTGGCGCCGATGTTCGCTCCTGTAGTCGATGCGATGCTCGCCAAGCTGCGCAGCGAGCAGCACTGGCATGCCGATGAGACGCGCTGGGCGGTGTTCGTGCCGATGGACGGCAAGGTCGGCCACCGCTGGTACCTGTGGGTCTATCACTCACCCTCGGTGGTGCATTACGTGCTCGACCCGTCACGGTCGGCCCAGGTCGTCGAAGACGAGTTGGGCGAGGTGGCGTGCGGCATCATCAGCTGCGACCGTTATTCGGCGTACAAGAAGTTTGCCCGGCTGCATCCGACGTTCCTGTTGGCGTTTTGCTGGGTCCACCAGCGACGGGACTTCCTGGAACTGGGCAACGCGCACCCGACGATGCTGGCCTGGGCGATGACGTGGGTCGACGCCATCGCACAGCTCTACCGGCTCAATGATCTTCGCCTTGAAGAGCCCAGGGGCAGCGCCCTGCACACCGAGCACGACATCGCACTGCGCAAGGCCTTGCAAGACATGGCCGAACAGCGGGCACGCTCGCTGAGCGAGGCCACCCTGTTCGAGCCTGCGCTCAAGGTACTTCGCAGCATGGACAGGCACTGGGCTGGGCTGCTGGTGTTCGTTGATCATCCTTTGGTGCCGATGGACAACAACATCGCCGAGCGGGCTCATCGCACGCCCGTGGTCGGGCGCAAGAACTTCTACGGCTCAGGCAGCCTCTGGTCAGGCCAGTTGGCCGCTGCGATGTACACGGTGCTAATGACGGTCAAGCTGCACAAGATCAACCCGCGCACCTGGCTGATGGCGTACTTGCAGGCCTGCTGCGACGCCGGTAACCGCGCACCATCTGACATTCGCGCCTTCCTGCCCTGGACAATGACGGCACCAGAGTTGGCAGCGATGCGGGCATGCCGGGTAGCCACCATCCCCACCATCGAAGGCTTGGACACTTCATGACGGTATTCATGACGATCTACCCATGACGATCTACTGCGGCCGCGACTTCAGCCCCGCCGATATCCAGACGATCAGGGAGCTGATAGCGCAAGACCCCAAGCTCCTGCGCTCGCCCCTGTCGCGCCGGCTGTGCGAACTGATCGGTTGATTCAAGCCCAACGGCGAGCTCAAGGACATGACCTGCCGCGTGGCACTGCTGCGCATGAATGAGCAGGGCCTGATCACGCTGCCGGCCTCAAAGATCGCGGCCGCACGCCGCCGGCCGAACTTCCCCGCCACGCCGGCACGCGATCCGCAGCCCTCGCTGCTGCAGCCCGTGCACGAGATCGGGCCCGTGACGCTACGGCTGGTGGCTGGCGCTGCGGTCTCGCGCTTGTGGAACGAGTACATCCAGCGCTACCACTACCTGGGCTACACGGCCATGTCGGGCAGCCAGCTGCGCTACAACGTCTACGCCGGCGACAAGCTCGTGGCTTTGCTCAGCTTCGGCGCGAGCGCCTGGAAGCTTGCCGCACGGGACAGCTTCATCGGCTGGCAGCAGACGCAGCGGTTGAAGAACCTGCAACTCGTGGTGAACAACGCAAGATTCCTCATCCTGCCGTGGATCCAGAGCAAAGGCCTGGCCTCCAAGATCCTGTCCATCGTCAACCGCCAGCTTCCCATCGACTGGCAGCAGCGTTATGGCTTCAAGCCTGTGCTGCTCGAAACCTTTGTCGAAACCGAGCGCCACCGCGGCACGTCGTACAAGGCGGCTAACTGGATCAACGTGGGCAAGACCGTGGGTCGCGGCAAGAAGTCCCGTGTCCACGAGCAAATCATCCCCATCAAGGACATCTGGCTCTACCCACTTCGAAAGACTTCCGCTCAGTTCTTTGCGCCTGAGGCGTCAACGCGCAGATTCGGTCTATGGGTTCACCGAATGCTTACCTCGATGTTCTGCACCTGAAGCGCGAGGTCAGTGCCAGGCTGTTGATTTCAATGGAACTTTGTTCCCATGGTGGTAGCCGAACCCCACGATTTACCCCACACGAAACCTGCGCTGCAGTGAGACCTGTTGGGTCGGATGTGAGACGAACCGGCCAGCGAAGCTCCAAAATTCCAGTCTATTAGTCGTGTGCTCTTGAATGATCGATGCACCTCAGTTTCGAGACACGCTACGCGCCTACCGTTGTCCGAGCACCCGTGTTGGATCAAGCTCGAACCCGGCGTAGTTGAACGCCGCTTCGAGCTTTTCGCCATCAGCGGGCGTGACCCCGTGTTGCCGCAATACCGCATGCCAGCGTGAGGCAACCACCTGCTGGATGTCGTCGACGATTCGCTTGGCGCGTTCGTGCGACAGCTTGAACTGCCCATGCTGGGACAGAAGGTTGATGCGGTTCGCGTAGCGGTTGAACGTCCCGCACGTCATGGCGAGATCGCGCTTCTCCAGGCTGGTCAGGGGATTCGGCGTGAGATCGTAGGCCGGCGACAGTTCCCACTTGTCAGTCGTCGCGATCAACGCGTGGTTGCGAGGGTGGTCGTCGGTATTCGAGATCAGGGCATTGAACACCATGCGGCGGAACAACTCTTCCAGATCCTGGTTCGACCGCGCGCTGCGCCGTCGCAGCTCATCGGCGAGCAGCAAGTAGGACCATTTGGCACGGTCCCCGTGCGAGTCCTCAGCGCCCAATGCAGTCAGCCCGCTGACCATGCGATGACGCAGATAGCCTTCGGCGGTCAACGTGCGATCGAAGCGTTGCACGAGCAACACGTCTTTGTCGGCCACCGTCTCGATGCGGTGCCGGGCGACCCGCAGGCCGCACTCCTGCGCCAGCGCAAGCATCGCGCCCTCGACGCGCGCGTTGTTCCACTTGTCGCCCTTGTCCGGAAACTTGGCGAGCCACAGGCCTTCGCTGTCCTCGACCACATTCTTCGGCCGCGCCCCCCCCATCGAGGTGCCGGGTTGCAGGAGTTCAAACAGCTGCTCTGGAATGCCGGGCATGCCTGCGGCTTCGTCATCCATGAACTGCTCGGCCGCCGCAAGCAGGGCCTCCAGTTGAATGATCTGGTTGAACTTGCGCACGGGCGCGGGCGGCGCCTTGTCGCGGCCGAAGGAGAGGGCGCCAGCGCGATCCTGCGGCGAATGCAGCAGGTAGTCGATCTCGGTGAGGTCCGTGCGCCCAGTGTGCTTCTCGATGATTCGACGGCCCCAGGCGTCAGGCGAGGCGTCGCGCAAGGCGCCAAAGATGCCCTTGAGTTTCACGGTCTGCGTGCGGCGCGGTGCCAGCGGCAGCTCGTACGGCTCCAGCGGTACGGCATCCGCGCGCTGCAGATAGGCAGGGTTGTAGACGAAGGACCCGGTTGGAACCCCCTGTGGGAAATCCAATTCGTAGAAGCCTGCCGTGACCACCTCCAACGACTGCGGCAGCTGAAGGTAGACGTAGGCGCGTCGGTCAGAACTCGCCACCCTGTTGCTCCTTGCGGTGACGAACCCGTTGCGGCAGGCGCGTCAGCTCCAGTTGCTTGCCTTCGTCGTCGCGTTCGGGGTCGGCGAAGGCCTGGATCTCGGATTCCAGGCCCATGGCCCACAGCATGGCCAGGGTCGCCCCAAGGCCGGTTTGCAGGTTTCCGGCTTCCACCGCACGCGCTGTGTCGTAGCTGATCCCCGCCTTGGACGCCAGCTCACGCAAGGTCAGCCGGCGCCGCTTACGGGCCAGCGTAAGACGCTCGCCAATGCGTTGCGCGCCGTTCTTCACGGCGAACGGCGCGGTCTCGTTGAGTTGAAGCGGGCGGGGCATGTGGATAGAATTTAAAGAGCGGATTAGATAGGCTTCAGTCTACTTCACAGGAATCAAGGAGTTAAATACTGGATGTCTGAAGACTTTCAAATATAGCTTAAGAACGGTTTCAGTGGTTCTTTTGCAGGAGCATCTTCGGCCGAAGAGGGGTCGGGTACCAGCGACTATCAGCTACCCCCTACGTGCAAAGCTTGAATCCGAAACGAAATCATGCATCCGCAGCCGTCCAAGCGAAGACCCGCCGATGTTCTCGGTCTACGGCTACGTGATCCTCAACGCCTTGGTCAGGGCTCAGGACAAGGCAGGACCGGATCTGCCCAGCGACGGGTTGGCAAAGACCATGGAGGCGCTCACCTTGCCTGCCGACATCTTTGGTGGTCCGGTTCTGAGCTTCGGTCCGACGCGGCATCTCGGCAGCGATCTGGCGCGGCTGTCGCATGTGACCGACGGGCGGTGGCGGGTGATCTCCGAGTGCGACAAACGCTGAAGTGCGTGAACGGGGCGCCTCGGATTCTTTAGTGTGCTCGGCCCTGGGTAGGCCGCATTGCCGATCACCAGGGCGGTCAGGCGTCGGCTCATGCGGTTGCCGCCCGAAACGCTGCCTGGACTGCGCGCACCAGCGAGGGATGGAGCGTCCCGAGTTTGGGCGCCTGACCGTGCGGCGCGGCGGGGGGCACCGAGAACCACTCGGTCGTGTACGGAAGATCGAGGGCTTGTTTCAGGTCGAACTTCGTGTCGTAGCTCAGGCCGGCGGATTCATAGGCAACGGGATTGCGATCGCGGAGGATGGCGAACTCACCGCGATGCAAGGTCGTGGTGCGCTGGCTGGTGCCGTAGGCCACCCGCACCGCGAATTGCGGAGCGTCGTCGTCGAAGACGGCCAGGACGAGAGCCGGTCGCGGTTTGGGACGAGGCGTGATGTGGTCGGGAAAGTGGCACCAGACGATCTCGCCGGCGGTGGGCTCGGCCCACCACTGCGGCGTCATGCGGGCTGGACCTCGAACAGGCTGGACCGCACCGAACGCTTCTTGCCTTGGAGCGCACGTTTCTTGATCTGACGCATCTGCGCTGTAGTCAAAGGACCGTCGTCGGCCTCGTACTGCGGCAGCATCTTGATGGCCATCTCGTGCAGCGCCAGGTGGATGGCCTGGGTCTCGTCGACGCCCATGTGGTCGGCAAGGCGCTTGGCGGTGTCTCGGGTGACCCCGGTCGTGGTGTCTGCGGCGCGATAGCGAAACGCGATCTGGTCGGCAGTGCTGCGGGTGGTCATGGAGGCACCTCGTAATAGTGGATATCTTGAACATATCCAAAGATGCTGGGCATGTCAAGTGGTGGGATCGCGTCGCAGCATTGAAGGGTTCTCCAGATCAGGGTAGCCATACATGGCTACGTCCTTGTCCAACTTGTTGGCCAAAGGCGGCGAAGAATCCATCGGGTCGCATTGTTTGATGACGAGCAGGTGGCCGCTCTCGTCGCACGTCGTGAGGCAGTCCTGGCGGGAGGAGCCGAGCCGTCGTCGGCGAGTTCGCCGCGCCTTTGCAGCAAATGCGCGTTTGTTGACTCTTGCCGCCACCGGAAAGCGCACCGGAGCGAACAGGCCGATCCCCATGTGAGTCACGCATCCGAGCGCGCGTCGCCGCCAGCACGACCGTTGGATGAGAGACCACCCGGGGTCCTTCGCGCTACCCCGAGGTCTTCTGTCGAATTCCAACGACGTTGAGAGCTTGTCCTTTGCTGGTTGCGTCGAGCAGCATGGCCCAGCGCGACAGCGCGTCCTTGCGTTCTTCGAAGTAGTCGTACCGGTTGTAAACGCCCCCAACGTCGCGCATCTTGTGGTTCAGCGCACGCTCAGCCACGAATCGATCGACCCCGAGCGCCGCCATGTGGGTTCGGGCAGTGCGTCTCATGTCGTGGACGGTGAAGTGCTCCACACCGTCCAGCTTCAGTCGGCGCAGTGCGACGTTGAGCGTGTCAGGACTGACGTGCTGAAAGCGGTTCTTTCGAGGTTGACCGTTGTCCAAGTGAATGAGGCGTCGGGCAGGGAATAAATGGTCATTGCCAGACGCGTTGACCCTCAGCTCTTCGAGCCATGCCGCAACTGCCGGTGCCAACGGGATGTCGATGGCGGAGTTCATCTTTGTCCTCGATGGCTGCAGCTTCCAGACTCGCTTCTCCAGGTCGAACTCGGTCCAGCGCGCGGACAACAGCTCCATTTTCCTGACACACAGCGCGAGCAGCAGCCAGACCGGCAGCTCGTTCTGCCGTCCAAAGTTCGGGGTTTCTCGCATGGCCTTGCTCAGTGCGGAAAGTTCGTCCCGGGTGAGCCAGTGCCCGCGTGGCATCTCGGTGCCACCCGCATCCGACAAGTCG
>ENA-ORBV01017261-ORBV01017261.1-microbial-mat-metagenome-genome-assembly--contig:-NODE-17261-length-10345-cov-4.858492_pt1 | contig 10345 bp, 10 predicted proteins | sample MGYA00237777_ERZ505514 | MGnify/ENA primary metagenome ERZ505514 (study PRJEB26160, sample SAMN06269048) | microbial mat metagenome | isolation source: Oligotrophic lake microbial mat | place...
CAATGAGAGCACACGACCTTATAAAATAAGCGATACGTCCAAGAAAGGTGGGGCAGTCTTGCCTCAATCACGGCCTGTTGGCAAGCGACGATGGACCCCAAAGGCAATAAGGAGGCGGGACGACCTCCTCCAACACTCAGAATCACCACACTGGTGGCCACAAATAGGGCTGTAGCGCTAGGGCGGTCATTCACCATTATTATTATATCCTCTTGGTGATGATACTGAAGAATTGCTGCCTTCTTGAATGAATCACTCAATCAATGTTTGTCACATTACTTTTAACATTGGTTGGGTTTGATGACTTCCTCGGGTGCATCTTAATTCTGGTGTTTCAGTGAATCGTGGATCCAATTGAATCACGAGCCCCTTCACCACGAAGAGGACCCACACCCAAACCCCCGCTCTGGCAGTGACCAGATGTTGGAGGATGTGGGATGCTACCAACTTTACATAAACGTAACAATCTTAACTCTGCACATTTACAGTGATTGATTCGAAGAGTCGGTGGTCAAAATGCCTCTTGCTTTCCTTCCAATGGTTTCGACTCATCCGCCAGAAGAGCAAACATGTTGGCATCATTGTCATGGCACCCCAATGATCTGCACTGGTTGCACATGACAACCATGTCCTCGTACACTCCAGCCTTGAACATGGGTACACTAAAATAGTGCTAACAATTGCTTTTCATCCACTCGAAGCTTTCCACTGGGTCTTTGTGCAGGAGCGACAAAGACCAGCGCAGAAAGAACCAATGGCTTGATTTGACCATTGGGAAGAGAGGCAACATCACATCCAGTGATGAGTTGCTTCAAAATGTCATTCTCGGTTAGGAGAGCCTTCTCATCCTCATCCTTGGCACCACCACCCATGCCCGCTGCTACTAGCTTGCGACCAAATTCCAAGTCCAAGCTTCCATTGTGACGCACACTTTCCAGTTTGGCCAGGCAACTGAAGCCATGGAACTGAATGGGAACCAGAGGTGCAAACAAGATGGAAAGATTCATGACTTTGTCCGAGACAAAAATTGAATAAGTGTCATTGCCATTAAAGGGACCGGGACTTGTGCAATGGATGAATGTCGTGCCACTTTCAAACGACCAACTGAAGCCTCGTGTTCCGGTCCAAACATGACTTGGACCGCACTGGCAGCATCTGTGGGAGCAGCATCCACAGCATCCACAGTGCCAGCAGTGCACTGAGTTGTTCCTGTCACTTGACCATGACGAATGACATTCTTGACCTTGCACAAATGTTGGAGCTCCTCTTTTCCAATCATTGGGAATCAAAAGCGTGTAGGCAACACATCTGCATCTAGTCGGACAAATTTGCCTTCGCATTCCAAGTGCAAGGCTGCCTTGTCAAAATCTAATCCTTTTTGCACCAGTGCCTTGGCCCAATCATAGGGCGAACCTTGTCCTCGAGAAAGCATCCAAACATCCTTGGGGACAACCCAACCGATGCCATCAAGATGGACCCTAATTTCACATTGCAAAAAGACAACCGCGTCCATGCCTGTTTTCCCACAGCCAAGTGTGACATATTTTTTGTGTGACTCGGCACTTTCAGAAGGAAAAGGTGTCCTTGAAAACAGAGCGTGCATTTGTTTTGCAAGTGCGAGCTTTAGCCAATTGCCTTCCAACCCTTTGGAAGCTGCACTGTGCAAAAGAAAGGGCTGACACAAGTGGACAAATCCATAGGCATCATTCTGATGCCCTCCGGGAGCAGGATGCTTGTCCACAATGGCAACTCTGGCATTTGACTGTTTGGTGAGGAGGGCATCGACAAGGGAAAGACGGGCTGCCCCGGAACCAATGACCAAATGGTCTGTTGAATCTCTTGGATCTTCATGTTTTGTTGTTCAGTGTGTTGCATTGTAGAGTTTCAATTATTGTTGTTCTTGTTTTATGAGACAACACCAACACCACCATCCCTGGCATCCCTGTTTGTTGATGGAGTGGATTCCATTCATTCATGTTGACAATTTGCATGCAACATGCTTAACTAGCTAGCAGCTAGCACCTTCATTCTCGCGGATCTTCTGCAAGTTGCGGATTTAGACCCTAATTGATCAGTTAAAACCGTTAAATGTATTAGATCTTATTTAGACCTATTAGGTGGGTCTTAAGACCCTTCTTGACATCCTGCTCAAAGGGTCTGAGGGTCTCAGAGGTCTCAAGACCCACATTCAAATGAACTGGACAACAACACGGATTTCAGTAAGACCTTGTAGACCTTCAGACCCTTTTTAGACCTATTTAGACCTATTTAGGTCTAGGTCTTAAGCCCCATTGGTCTAATTAGACATTGCGGGTCTTAACGGCTATTTACTCGCCAAAATGTGGGTCTAAATCTGCAACTTGCTGAATGATGTTCTTGCAGGAATCAATAGATGGACGTCAATTTGATCGAATGGCTGTCGCCGAACCACATGTTGTGTGACGTAAAATGAGATCCTCAAACTCGGCATGCGCGGTGCTCGCCCAAGAGGATTCTTTGATTACACAAAAATCTCGAATGCTTCCAGGTGCTCTATTTCAAACCACTCAGCTTGTAGCTACGTATTAGAAAGTAGGTAGCTACTATAGCTAGTAGAATGAAATGACAAAGGTCTATGGCAATAACAACTTTATTTCGAAAAACTATAACGAACTATCGAGAAGTTGAGGAGAAGATCGGTCAGAGAGTGCCTTGTTCATACCGCAAACAAACAACAACAACACCAACAGAAGCAGCAGCAAAAACAACGAGCCCAAAGCAAGCCAAAGCAAGCAACAACAGTTCCAAGAATCCTGCTTTGGGAGGTTCAATTCAGCGCCGTGCCGTACATTCCAGTCTTTCTGTCTATCTGTCGGATACCTACCTGCCTCCCTAGAATACATGGCCCACTTGCTTTCCTTGCAGTAAAACAGCAACATCACCAACAAGAATGAGCAACCTTACAGAAATGAGCTCTAACATTACAGAGGACGACGAAGAACGCCGAGACGACGAGAACATCGCCACGAGACCCTTGTCACCCATAAGTGACACTGGTACGGGTACCGGCATTGTACCTTTGTCCTTGCAACAGCCCGTCAGTCGGTTTCCCTTTGAACGAATCAATAGTCCGAACAGCCATCGGGGTCATAGCGATAAAACAGAAAAGACACGCAACATTTGCATTCGCAATGGGACACCTCCTTCCTTTGCTACCACTACTAGTACTACTTTGCCGCAGTCGAAACGACGTGTCCATATTCGTGAAACGCACAACAACCACAACTCTGCCACTACTCAACACAAAGCAGCCAAAGAAGAAGAAGAGTTGATTGTACTCAGTGGTGTCTTGACCAATTTTGGCAAGCTCGTGGATGCTCAGAAAGACTATCAAAAAGCATTGGCCGTCTGTCCATACGATCAGAGTAGTGAAAGTATGTCCTTGACTTCGGCATCGTGTACCACCACCACGACGACGGTCCTTCAAAAGAAGAAGAATATTTCCGTGAATCACAAGACGCCTATTCAGGACAACGATGACAATGACGTGGAAAATCGTGATGATGAAATCAGCCTCATTTATGATGATCTTCACAATCTTTGTGCTCCATCGCCCCATAACGCTAACAAGAGTACTTTGATGTTGAATGACGGAGTACCTCATTTTGCGCATTTGGCCTCCCAGGGAGGATTTCTCATGAATAGTTTCACTCATGCCAGAGCCGTTGCCGAGGATACCACTACCACCATGACCAATGCTCTGATGACGACAACAGCCATGCACGCCATGACGACCTGTGGTGATATCGATGATACTGACGATATAGATGGTGTTGCCGACGACACCAACATTTGCAGCAGCAGTACTCGCAAAATGAGACCCAAACTCTCCGTATCCACAGTATCATCCTCCAAATCCTTATCCGCACCCGCAACGCCATCGGTTGGTAGTGGTGGCGATCATTTGGCCAAATTGGCCCACTATTCCATGAAATGTGGCAAATACGAAGAAGCCCGTCAGCTCTTTACCCAAGCCTTGGAATATTATTATAGCGAGTATGGCAACGATCCGCAATGCCCCCAAGTGGCTCATATTTGGATGGAATTGGGACGCTTGTCGGCCAAAGAACGACGTCATGATGAAGCCCTCTGCTATTATGAAAAGGCCTTGCAAATAAAAAAGAGCATATATGCTAATGACGGCAGCACCGCGGACGGTGAGGAGGTTGCCAACAATGACTTGGTGGCGACCTTGGAAGCTTTGGGTCATATTGCAAGCAATTTACGACAATATCCACAAGCGCTCGAGTATTACAAACAAAGTCTCCGAATGTATTATGCCGTTCATAACGATTCTTGGAATCGTGATGCCAAGGTATTGGCCAGGAAGCTTGATACTCTGGGTAAAATTGAGTACAGTATGGGAGAATACGATGCGGCGCGCATCTTTTATACCGAAGCCCTTCATTACAAGGGTGATCTCTACGACGAAGACAATGATGATGAAGATGGTGGGCATAATAAAAACAACGAGAAAATCGACAGTCTCGCAGCCAACAAGGATTTTTGTGCGTCTTATGATGCTCTGGGAAATGTCCATCGTATCTTGGGAGAATACGAGGCCGCAAACGACTTTTTTGCGCGAGAACTCGCGTTGCTGCACGAGATGTATGGGCCATCCACCAAAACCAGGGAGATTGCCTTGGTCTTGCACAATTTGGGAAATTTGAATTGCAATCTGCATCGATTCCAGGAAGCACAGACCTATTATCAGGAAGCCTTGGAAATGAAGTATCATTGTTTTGGTCTCACGGCTAAAAACATGTCGCTGGCGACGACTTTGCAAAGTTTGGGCATTTTGAACAGCGAATTGGGTAAATACGAAGAGGCCGAGGAATTTTTTCGCAAATCCTTGGAGATGAAGTATCATGTCTACGGGGAGGATGCGAACAATGCGTGCATTGCCAACACCATCAACAGGTACGTCTCCTCTATTTGTACAATACAACACCGTGCAGTATATGCATGTCCGTACTGGTATATGATGTGCAGCGCAACCTCGACCGTGCTTTTTGTTTTATGTTTGTCTTGGGTGTGCAGCAGAATACAACGGATAGTATTGCCTTTGCGCGTCTTTAACTTGTTCTAATCAAGTCGTTTTTCTTGCCATCCCGAAATCGTATCAATATGATCGTCAATCGATCAACCCACCGACCGACCACACAAACGACAACAGTCTTGGAAACTTGGCCAGGAGCCGGGGAAAATACATTGAAGCAAGAGATTACTACGATCAAGCCATTGAAATGGATCGGAACGTGTCGGGGAACAATGTAAGAAACGAAAATCATGCCAAAACAATCTTGAATCGAGGAAACATGTCCATGAAGTTGGGAAAGTTCAAGGAAGCCAAGAGCTTTTTTGAGGATGCTCTGGCAATGTTTTATAGCTTTTACGGCGGGGAAGACGCAAAGAACGCCAACATAGCGGTGGTCTTGTGCAGTCTCGCCAACCTCTCTCGATCACAGAGAGACTTTGAAGCGTCGGAAGAGTACTACATGAAAGCTCTGGGGATGCAGTTTCAGCTTTTCGGTCGTGATGCTCAAAACGCGTCTATTGCCGAAACACTCCACAACATTGGGATTTTGCAGCAGGACATGAAACGCCCTGACACAGCAAGGATTTATCACGATAAAGCACTTCAAATGATGGTGGGGACAATAGGTGCCGACTCGTCAGCTCATCCATTGGTGCACAAAATTGCCCACGAGTTGATCAAGATTGAACATTACCTAAGCAGAGAACCTGGTAAGTGTTGGCTGCCTCTCCTGGGGCGAAGAAGCAAGAGGACAGCGGATTTCTGCTGAGTTCTGACAGACAGGGGACGGTGCATCAGTTGGTTTTGCATGGTTTGCAAGCATCTGGTTTTGCCTATTGTAGTAGCGCGGTGGTTTCATACATATCTATATAATTATATATTTTATGGCAATACTCTTTTTATCAACGAACAAATCGTAGCAGTAGCAGTTCATAATTCGGTTGTTTGTGCATAGTCGCGTGGCAGCGAAAGCCAAACGGCAGCAAGGAATAGCCAGGATGTTCAAATGGAACGCCGATCCTTCGTTCATACCTTCGTTCATACCTTCCAAATTTGAGTCTTCGCCAATTGAAATTGTTTCTTCCGACACCGGGTTTGCGCAAACGTGAAAATAGTTGATGATACGTCCTTCGAAATCCGGGTGGCATGAACTAATTCGATTTGCTGTGGCTGGAGATTTATCGTTCACGGTGACGCAAGGTTGCTACAGTATATTTGAAAATCAAGTAGACTGTAGTACAAGTTCTACTAGCACCCTTCCATTTTGAAATGGCTGTCTTTGTATCCGTCTCTGGTTCCGGTGCCAGCTCTGTAGCAGTCACTGTATCCGTCGCTGGTTCCGGTGCCAGCTGAAGCGGTCGCCGTGTACCCGTCCCTGGTTCCGGTGCCAGCTCTGTAGCTGGCACTGCATCCCTCACTAGCTACGGTGCCAGCTCTGTAGCTGGCACAGTGAGCAGTGATGGTTGCTAGGATCAAACCCAGTAGACTGTAGTACATTGTCTACTAGACACCCTTTTAATTTTGAAATCGCACCCTCCAATTTCGAAATATTAGCCTTCAATTTTGATAGATCTCCCCCCGATTTCAAAATCCAGATATCCAGTAGAAAATTCATGTAAAAAGATGGCACTGTGCTAACTGTGCTACCTAGCAAAGCAAACTGCTATTGTGCGAACGAATTTGATTTAAAAAATTAGAGTTTGATTTTTGAAATGATTGTGAGATAGGAACCGTATTGGAGTACCGCTTCGCTCGACGGTTCTGGTGCGTTTCTTCCTTCCCTAACCCTAATTAGCCAGGCGTCGTGGAAAGTGAAAGTACTGGTATAGTACGTCGCAGGCCTCCAACAATGATGCTGTCCAGAGTCAATCAAACCTTTCCTTCCCTATCAAAATTAGATACGTATGGATTCGCCCCCCCCTCACGTCGCACTCCAAAGCTAAAAAGACGTAAAGCTTGCGCGCGAATACAAATGCGCTTCCTCTCTTTCGAGTAGCCCTGATAAGAAGATCCAGCCACCAATCTCCCAACATCGATTCCTCGTCACAGTCCCGCTAGTTATTTTGACGATGCAGGAGGAGTTTGTTGTGTATTCTTCTGTTTCCCCGATAAACCCATTTTGATCCGCTTGACTACCTTTTGGGCCAATTGAAGAGGCTTTAGAAGACCAAACCGCACAGTGGTTTTTATTGATTGTCGCAAGATATCAATCCCCAAAATGGCCAATAATTTGGTCGCCGATCGAATCCATCCTACTTGCTTTGCTCTCCATGCGAGTCCAAATTGAATGGCTTGGAGCCTCGACATTTTGCGTTCTTCTTTTAAGATGCGCATAGCCGATTTCCGTCGTTGACTTGCTTCGGTAAAGAAAAAGAGTTTGACAAGAGACAAAACAAGCTTCAAGATCAATGGTCGTTTGGCCATGGCTTGTTGTGGCGTCAAACTCTCCACTTGGGGTACTTGTGGTTCTGCTTGTGTTGTTGTCGAGTTGCCGTTTGTAGTCGCAGCGACCGTTTCCTTGTCGTTTGGATAATACAATCCAATTTGTTGAATTTGCAATTCAAAGTATCCCGGTCGAAAGTTTTCGAGCGCCGTCATTTTGTCGGCCAGGACAAACTTGCTCATGGTCATGCCCATTTGATACAATCCCTTGTTGTCGTCCAGTAGTAACAATTGTTGGTCGAGGCTTGTGGCATTGGGAATTTTACGAGCTCCTCGTACCAATTGAAACTTTGAAAAGGGGAGATAAATGGTGGACCACTCCTTTTCTTCTTCGCCCAAAGTTGTCGTTGTCTTGGGCAATTCGAATTGGGCTTGATACAATTGTTCCCCACGCGAAGTATCCAAGCGGGTACTCATTTTCCATACCCGGCGTTCTGGCTCATCATCACTACTGAGTCGGCATGTCACATACAATCCCATAGCGGCAGTAGTGGCATTTGTAATTGTTCCGACAGCAGAGACTACTTCTACAGGCAAGGGTTCTTGAAAGGGCAAGGTTCGTATGCCACAAAAACCACTTGAGTGAACGAAAGAAAAATATCCCAAAAAAATCAAATAGACAGAATGAGAAAAGAAAGGGCGGGAATTTCACTTGCACACACTCGACGCAAATTACATACCCTCCATCCAAACGACAAATTCCACTCCATCGTGCAAATGATTCTGTGGGGAGTTGTCGCAGCTGAGAAGAACTAATGCCTCCCATGATCACATCATCAATCCGTTCAAATTGATTTGTGGCATTTTTCGCGGCGGAACTAAAATCAAAGACGGGCATTGTAGTAAACGAAGGAGAAGATGACGATGGCTCGATGCTTGTGGAGGAGGAAGATTCCTCTTCCTCCACGGTTGCTGCTGCCATCAAAGTCGTGAATGGAGGCATCGCTATTGCAGCATGATTGTGGATATTAGCAAGCCTTTGCGATCTTCTACCGGTTTCAGGGGTAGTAGTAAACGCCGAGGTACTCGTGACGAAAACAAGAATCAAGATCCACAACATGGTCACAACTTTGGGCAATTTGTTGTTGGGAGCTGTCATTTTCGTATGCAGCAGGTGTGTCCTTTCTTGGAGACTAATAGGCTCTAATTCTCTGGTACTGTTGCAACTACCAGTGCTGCTGTCTTTACGTTCGACGAGCATAATGTGTAATAGCAGCGGGGTATTCAATAGTTGGAAGTGTTGTTGCTGCTTGCAAGTGGTTGTTGATGTGGCGTGAGGGGCGATCATAGATGGCGACTGAGTCAGAGTGCGTCCGTCATGTGCGAAGAGACTGTTGTCCTGAACTCTCCACACCACCAGAAAGTTTGTTGCCAAACACAAGGAACCAAAGAGGAACCATTCCAAGAGTTAACTTGGTGTGAAACAACAGTGGACCCGCTGTTTGAAAGAGTTGAGGATCCGGGAGTGACTGGTGTCATGCAGGATGATTCAGCAGGCTGGTCAGGCTTCTGGCATGCAGGCAAGAGACACAGTCTTTGTTCTCAAGAAGATCAAAGCAAGATTTGCATTGTGTGGATTAGAACCATGTGGATGCACTCACACATGACAGACTTAAACCAAAAGTGAATTTCAACTGTTTCCAACAGGAACAGACCTTTCAAATGAAAAACAATGACAATTGATGTTGACAGTTTGAGATCGATTGCTTTTCCCGCAAAGCCGAAACCGTCCTTCGGTAACTCATACCCATGACTTTTGAAAGTGAAGAACACCTTCTGATCCATCATGCCCGGCTCGTGGAATGCGACGATGCCGTTTGAATCGGTGATGAACTTGAGACTGTTGACCGTCTCCACTTCAACCAGCGGCACACCCCGTCGGGTCTGAGAATCGATCACTTCAATCGTGAAATACTCCGCCCCGCCCGCTGCGCGACAGGCATAGAGCATCAGTGCAAAGCCGACCGTGAATAATCGCGTCATCAAAGCATCCTCCGGATGTTTGTGATTCTGCCATGTTAAGCGCACATTACAAATCTTCGTGACGTGCATCGTCAGCGCCGATATCGTTGGGTCGATATGACAATGCTGACAGCGGATTTCGGGGGGACGAAAATCAAGCTCGGTTTGGTCGAGGGATCGCAGCTTCTGGCCTCCACCGCGATTGACGCCCATGCCCGCGCTGGCATGTCGGTGCTGCTTCCGGAAATGATCACAATCTTTGAATCACTCTGCACCCAGGCAAGGCGGAGCATTTCAGGGTGCGGGGGCATGGGTCTGGCGTTTCCCTGTCTGGTCGATCCCAAGACACAACGCATCACCTCTGCAATCGACAAGTATCCCGACGCCACGCAGTTTGATTTTCACAAGTGGGCGCACGAGACACTTCATCTGTCCATCGCAATTGAGAATGACGCCAACGCCGCACTGGCGGGGGAATGGAAGTTCGGGGCGGGCGCGGGATCGGACGATCTGATCATGATGACACTCGGCACAGGCATCGGAACCAGTGCGATTATCAATGGTGTGCCGCTGCGGGGGAAGCACGGACAGGCGGGCTGCCTAGGCGGACATTTCACACTCAACGTGTTGGGTCAGAATTGCGTCTGCGGGAACATTGGCTGCGCGGAAACCGAGGCGTCCACCTGGGCGCTTCCGCGTATCATTGATCCTGACGAGGTCTCAAAGAGTGCGCTGGCGGCGTCGTGGGATGCGCTTGCGCCCGCCGCCGCGGCTGCCGGCAGCGACGACGACGTTGCCGCGTCCAAGCTGCGCAACAACCTGCTGCTGCTGTTGTGCTACCTGTACCAGTTCCACGTCGCGCAC
>ENA-ORBV01017262-ORBV01017262.1-microbial-mat-metagenome-genome-assembly--contig:-NODE-17262-length-10344-cov-15.204539_pt1 | contig 10344 bp, 6 predicted proteins | sample MGYA00237777_ERZ505514 | MGnify/ENA primary metagenome ERZ505514 (study PRJEB26160, sample SAMN06269048) | microbial mat metagenome | isolation source: Oligotrophic lake microbial mat | place...
CGGGATCCGTTGAGGATGCAACCGCGTCCAAGAGTCATGGCTCCGGAAGTGTGACTTTTAAAGTCGGGATGAACTGCAAAAGCTGTGTCGACAAACCAACGGATAATGTTGAGGCCATCAGCAGAAAGAATGAGTTCATCGTCCGTGGTTTCGGAAAGGAAGAGCATGAGACGTAGGAGTTTGCGCCAATCGTCCTGATTGGGCTCCTTGACACAGGCGCACAGTGTGGCAACTGCAAGCTGGATGTCCTAGTACAGTCGATCCTACCATCCTACCATCAACGAAGAACGAATGTCGAAGGGCTTAAGGAATGAATCGGCTTCATGCCAATGCCCACACGAAGAATGAATCGGCTGCATGCCGGCTTCGATCCGATGAAATCCGATAAACGAAGAAGACAGCCAACCAAGAATTGTACAAGAAGAAGCATCAAACGAAGAACGATCAATCGATCAACAATGAAGCCTTCCTCTACATGAAGGGCTTAAAGAACGGATCGGATCCATGCCAATAACGCCCCATGCCGATAACGAATGAAGAAGGATCCGATAAAATCCGATGAAAACGAAGAAGAAAGAAGCATCCGGTGCAGGTCGAAGACTGCACGGAGACAAAGACGAAGACCGCATTGAAGTGAAGAGAACATCTACCTCTCTCAAGACTACTAGTAACATCCTCAAGTCTTTTCCTCTTGACGAATTTCGAATTCAAATGCTCTCTTTCATGTTCAAGACTAACACCTTCGCCTTGCCTCCGACGCCAAAATTTTCTTTTGCTCCCTCAACTGTTTGACAGGTCCCCTTACAAACAGCAATAATTTCAAAAACACAATGTCGATAACATTCCAAAAACATAATTGATGATGTGGAAGGCCAAAGGCCTACTGGTGAAACCAGGCTTCGATGAAGCAGGACGATGTCCAGGACGAGGTCCTATCAACGGGAACACTATTCAAAACTATCAAGGCCGAGGGCCTACTGGTGAAACCAGGCTTCGATGAAGCAGGACGATGTCCAGAACGATGTCCTATCCATGAGAACACTATTCAAACACATCAAGGCCGAGGGCCTGCTGGTGAAACCAGATTCAATAAAGCAGGACAATGTCCTATAGAAATGTAAACAGCACTCAAAAATATCAACAGCGCGATGTCGCTATCAATCAACGCTTCGTCTCAAACCCAATGAATTGGAATCATAAACCTGAACGGTCCAGATGTAATCTGTAAGTAAGAACCCAGCGATGAATCTCGCACATGCCTCACATCCAAAACATTGAAACTGCTGTCAACAAGGTTACTTCTACCTGTGCCCATGCAAACCACACAAGGACCAACGGAACTGGAACCCTTGCTCAACTTTATGGTGCCCCCGCATGACACAACATTTGCCAAATCACACCTGCTAGTCTCTCTTCAGTCTTCACTCCGCTCGCCATTTATCCCTTCGCAGTCCTAAACGGCTTCACTGCACTCAGCCTTAGGAGGGGAGAGTGTGATGATGTGGCACTGATGTGGCAGTCTGTCCATCTTCCATGGCACAGTAGATAGAATAACCAATAAGCTCATAATATGGATTATCCAAGGTTTGCAACATGCAACTGTCACAACTTGCCATGAACTAAATCCAATGGAAGACTCTGTTGCGTTGATTGGTGTTTGCTCCAATCCAAGCAAGCAAAGGGTTACCTGCATCGACCACTGCCAGCAGAAATCCTCAATGTCTGATCAAATGAGTTGTGTTCTCTGTTTGACCTACCAGTGCACACCCATCATGATGATTCAATCTTTTTGTCATCTTAAAAAATGGAACTAGCAGTGTTGGTGCAGCAATTTGCAAGAGCAATGACATCAACAATCTGGTCTGAGCTGTCACACAGTTGAAGTGCACTGTCTCCATCCAACAAACTGTCACTGGAACTTCATTTGCATAAAAATGTTGTTGGCATGGATCTTTTCAGTCTCCTGTGCTTTTTCACATTCTTTGTGGATAACTTAACTTACCAAAAGCATGGCAAAGTCATGCCAGCTTGACCTCATGGGCAAATGTGCACCGTTTGACTGGTTTTTAGCCTACAAGCAATTTTATTGATACCCAGTCACACCAAACATCTGGCAGAATGTTTTTTTGTAACCATCTTTTTTCTTCCAAAGAAGTCATTTTAGCCATTGTTGTCATAACAAACTCTAATGTGTGAATGAAAAACACTAAGCTGTTGGCCCATTGAGTAGTTTGTATGTAGCATTGCAACCTCTTCCAACTATCCTTGGAACCTTGTGGTAGTGCCTCCCAACTTGCCCCAAGCAGGCACAGGTTACCCCATGTGATCAATGGATCAAACATGTCTCATTTAGAGATTTCTCTGATTGTGTGTGCCATCATGATTTTGTTTAATCTTCTGCTCTTCATTTCTTCTTCCTTTGATTTTTGAGCATGTCCAGTACCAAGAAGACTGCCCAGCCTAACAAGTAAATTCTGTTAGCACATCTGCAATTGGTAAGTGCAACAGTGACTGTCTTCTTGCACCGGTAAAGAAAGAAGTTCATCAGCTCCAGTTCCCGAATGGCCCTTAGGCCTTCTGCTAGTCGGCTTTTTTTCACATCATGTGGTCGTGTTAGGACTGTGGTTTGAAAATGCAGCGCCGATACCGCTATGATAGCAGGCGATGCAGAAATACATCATGGGAACTAAAAATTAATGAAGCTGCACTTTTTTACTATTATGTCTAATGTATTCTACTAGTACGCAGAAGCAGATGATAAATCATGATAATACAGCCACTAAGTCTTCTCGTGGCGCACCCCTATTCTGATGCCTCGATTCTTTGGCGTTTGTTGTTGTTGATGTCACCGTCAGAATTGGCGGTGGGGCGTTCCGCAACGGGTACTGAAATTTCAGCGCTGGCGTCCGCTGTGTCGTCATTTCCCACGTTGCCAGAACTGCCCCGACTAGAAATGCCCAAATTCACGCTCTCGCAAGAAAAGGAATCATCCTTCTTGGAGAGCGCAGATTTCCAGGCAATGCCATTAGATCGTGCCATTAGCAGCTCGTCGATGACGTCGTCGTCCCACGGCTCAAATTCTTCCTTGCGCAGCAGCTGTTGTTGAGCGGCAATAAATACCTTGCTTGCCGTCAACCGAATCATTGTGCTGACATTGTAACAGAGGATACCAACCACCATCCACTGATTGCTCCACGTTTTCTTGACAATATTGGTTGACGGGCTGTTGGCGGCATCTTCATTTGGTCCGCCCTCATCTTCGTCCCCTCCGTCGCCGTTCTCGTCCGGCATAGCTGACTCACGATGTAGACTGCAAACACGGGCGATATAACTGCAGAGAAATGCAGCCTCGTACGGAAAATAGACAGATTGGAAGCAGTCAGCACGACCCAAAATCACCAAGGCTTCATGCGGCGTGCATTTAGATACTTCCGGCAACCTCTCGCGAAAAAAATCATCGCTGTTGCCGAGTTTGGTACCGTGGCTGGCAAAAATTGCTGCTTGTCCGAGGCACAAAAATGGATTCTCGCAAGCATCTTTGATGGAAACCAGATGGAGCAGAGCGGACGCTACTTCCAAACTCGCCTTCTCCACAGACGACTCGGCATAGCATGCCCGTAACTTTTGCATGGCTTCATGAACCTTTTTCATGGCCCCTTGTGCAGCCGGGCCGGCATCTATTCGGGCAGAAGCGGTAGAAGATTCATCGTCGCTGCGCCAAAGTCGCTTTAATTCACGCACCGGAATCGTTATCGCATTTGAAAGTGGGTTGAATCGGTCTTCCCCAGGAAACCAATCATCGAGGGGACGGGCTTCTTGTTTCGGAGGCTTTGGGAGTCTAGTTCTTGTGCGGGATTTCTTTTTGCCAGGAACACGTTTACGGGACATCTGCCTCCAGCCTTCAATGCCTGTGTCGAGTGTGGCCGCCTTTCCGATATCTGAAAGCCAGACTGGCCGGTCGAGACAAAATTGAGTCTGTTTAGGCGACGGACGAAAAAGAAGGATAACGTTAGCTGAAGAAACAGAACAACGAATATCATCACATCCGGCTGACTTCACTTACAATGGGAAGAATTACGCTCATGCAAGTCATCAGGAGATCGTGTCTCTCGTAAGAATCTTTATTCCTTGCCAAACGAAGACACGATTTCGAGTGAGACAGCAAAATCTCCAAACCAGCTTGCTCGGCATTCACGGAGATGGGTTCATCTGCAATGGCACTCTTGTGTTTAAGTACGCCTTCTTTGTACCACGGCCTGGCCTTGGTTTCTTCAAGCCGCATCCTGAAGTTGAACGACTCTGCTGCTGGTAGAAAGTGCCCTAAGCTAGACCACTGCTGCCCAAGCTCTTTTTCAATTGCCGGGGGTAGGAAGCCAGTAACGAGCCCATCTTGGATTCTCAAACCAAAGTATGTGCAATTGGCCCTGCTTCTCATCAGTCGCAAACTAAACTCGTGCGATTCCCACCCAGAAAAATGGGAAACGTTAAAAGAAACGCATAAATTGTAGCAGCGTAATGAGATTGCCGTGTGCTTTGTTGATTGCCAAGATGCTGGCAAAGGCACCTCGTTCCATTCTGTACTGTCTAAGATTGTTGAGTCCTGCAAAGCAATGCCTGGTTCAGGCACATTTGCCAGGCATAACCAGGAAATAATATCGCCACACTCTCTGGAAGTCTCTTCTAGATCCAACGCATCCAAGCCTATCACATGGCTGCCCTCTTCCGCAAGTAGGGCATATCCTTGTTTGAGTAGATCCAAAAGCTACACAGTGGAACACAAACTGAATTTTAGCAAAATCGACAAATGAAGCATCAGTGGCATAGGAAGGTAATTGCAATACAAACCTGGAGGAAGTCGTCTGGCATAGATCCGTCAGCCTCGACCACTGGCCCCCGACTCGTCCAAATATTCAGAAACTTCTTCAAACGTCTGAAAGTCTGGATGACTGACAATTGTGCAGACCTTGCTTCATCGTGTGAAAAGGTCTCTAGAGCTTTCAGGTATGCCTCTTTAGCTTTCACAACTTGCAGGCGACCCCAAGCATGAACTGACTTGAGAATCTGGCGCCTCCGCAATCGTGACGACGGAGATCGCACGTTCTGTAAACCACAAAGGACATCGGTCAAACCCTGCTTCTGCAGATCGTCTACTAAAGTACTATACATAGGTGCCAAATAACCAGCCCATTCAGCTTCCTTCCCCTCTTTGCGCAAAGTGTCAGCAAGGTAGGCATACGCACCAGTTCTGCCGAAAGGCTCTGTAGCGGTAGTGTGGCAAAGATACCATGGTGCATCCTTGGTGAGCTCCAGCTGGGAATCGGAAGCAGCAGCCCACGATCTAGTCTCTAGTGGCAAGAGATCAATTGATTCCAGACATTTTTTGGCAAGAAAGTTTCCCCCGCCCTCATACATCAAGCACATTGAAAATAAGACGCTGATCTCATTTGGAAGGACACCACGTCGCATTGAACCGAGCAATCTTTCTCCTTCAATGAGCGAGTCCAATTCTTCGTCATCGGAAAGATATGACACATCAACACCCTCTTCCTCGCTAGAGCTTCCGTCATCATCCATCTAAAAAAGCGACGAAATTTTGTTAGACAGAATCATACATTTGCGAACAAGAAACTATCTAGGATGGGCCCATCTTACTTACCTCATCGTAAGACGAGCCAAACAAAGCGCCAAAAGGAGCCGATTGCTCGTTCAATCGTTGACGAGCAGCAATTCTTTTGTCACATATTCGAGCTCTTTCTTTCATGTAAAGCGACACAACTTCTCCCGCTAGTCGCCCACCTTTGTAGAGCCCCATATCAATCATGTGCTTCATTAACTCAAAGGCAACTTTGGAAACAGCCCCGCTCGAAGCAGCAATTGGGATATTTCTCTCTTCCAGGTAAGAGGATGAGGCCAGATCTTGATTTTCCCCATCGGCCTCCGCTCCCCCATCAGCGTCCCCTTCAATCTTTGCCTGGTATTCCCCTTCGAGCCTGCTCACCTGTGCTTGGTGAACTCTTGTCAACTTTCGACGAGCATCTCGCCGCTCCCTCAGTGCGTCAGTCCTGTCGGCACCACCTTCCTTGGTTTTGTCGTTCACATAGACTTCCTTCATGGCCTCTGTGGTTTGGTCAAAGGCAACAAGTTCTGCTTCGTTATTTCGCAATAGCAACTGCTTCTCCGCCTCAAACTCGGCTTTTGCCGCATCCAGCGGTGACGTGGCCTCGTTCGACTGCTCTCCCCCTTCAGCTTTTTCGTCAGTGGGCAATGTGAGTTCATTCGACTGGTCTTTCTTTTGGGATTCTTCGTCAGCCGGCGACGCTTCCGATTGGTCTTTCCCTTGACATTCTTCGACAGCGGGCGAGGCGGCCTCGTTCGACTGACTTTCCCTCTGAGATTCATCTAGTTTTTGCTCAGCAACACCACCCTCCTTTGCTGTTTCCCCCGTGGACTCTCCAGCATTTGCAACTCCACCCAAATTGTTGCTGCCCGCTTCCACCGTAGTGTCGTTGGGTGATTCCTCGGCAGTTTCAGCGGTAGTATTCTCGTCTCTATAGTTGTAATCGACCAAAGCTTCTGCGAAGGCAATTGCTGCTTGCTCACGTTCCTCCGCTTCCGCTTGTTGCTGTTTATCTCGTTGTTGTTGTTGGGCACGGTTTCTCATCCATTCCATTAGTGGGTGGCAAGCCTTAGACCCCGCGGCGGCTTCCAATGCCAACACGAGCGCTTGCAAACGTCGCTCTTGCCAATCAAAGCTGCGAGACCATTTTCGCAACCACCGACGAAACATGTAATTCTTGGTGGTGGATTCCATTCCGGCACTCCATTGTTGGCACTTGTGCCCAATGTGGAGCATACATTCGGCGTAAAGCAACCACGCGGTGTGGCGAAATTGACCGGTGTGCGACGATCGTTGCAACAGATCGGTCCACAAGGTCAAGGCTTCACTGAAATGCCCTAATTCCATGTAAACAGATGCCAATTTGATCGGAATATCCAGACCCGGCGGCTTGAGATTATCCGCCACTTGAAAATCATTCTTGGCTTCGCTGTACCAACGTTCTTGTTGTTCGCGACATTGATCCAACAGAGCCGCAGTGGCACGCTCGGCCTCTATACGAAGACCATCCTTCGTAGCAGACGCTGCAGCAGCATCCTCCAAAGTACCTGATGGTGCACTTTTCTCGAACTCATCTTTGCTGCGTTCGTGGTATTGATGGATCATGATTTGTTGATAAATTTCGGCCATGTCACAGGCCGCATCGGCGGCTCGTACCCAGAGGGCATAATCTTTTTTGCACAGAATGGCGGAAATATGATATGATCCGTACGCCTTTCCGGCCAAATCCAAAGCTTCCTTGAAAATGGGAGGAATAATGCTGGGCTGTTGGTTGTCAGTATTCTTAGTACTTTCGGCGGTATCAGTGTTGTTGTTTTCTGTTGCTTCCTTTGTCGCGGCTGAATCGTTTTCTTGCAGATTTTGAGCTGTTGATGCCTTGTCATTACTGTCGTTCCCAGCAGTAGCAGCAGCGTCGGCAGCGTCTTTCCTTTGTCCCTCGATTTCCATATCCATATTGGCTTTCTCGTTGTTCTCGTTGTCGTCCTTGTCCATCGTGCTGCTAATTTCCTCCAATACTTTTCTCCAACACGATTCAAACATGTCATGGTAGACCATTCCCAAACTGCTATAAACTTGGGGCGCAGATGGCGCATCTTTGGCTACCTGTTTGAGCAGAGAAATGGCCAATACCGGTTGGCCTCGGGCATGAGCCCCCAAGGCGTCGCCGTGCCGTTGTGCCATGCGATGGGACTTGAAATTTTTGAGACGAAATAGTCGCCGACGTGCCTTTTTCGAATTGACCTGTCGTCGTGTTGTCGTTTTCTTCTTCGTCTTGTAGGGCCCTCTTTTTTTAGATGCCGATTCTTTTTGGGAATTGTTGTTCGAAGTGGAAGCTCCTGTTTCTTTTGAGGCGGGTTTTGGGTCTTCTCCGTCTCCATCGTCATTGCCTTCTTCGTCGCCATCCCCTGCAACTTCTTCTCCTTCTGGATCTACATCCATGTCGTTCTCCAAATCTTCTGCTTCCTCTTCCTCTTCCATGTCATCATCTTCTTTGTCGTCTTCCCCTCCTTCCTCAATATCATCATCATCTTCTTCGTCTTCTTCCTCGTTTACAACCAATTTATTGTGGTGAGCTCGTCCCGCGGCTACCGCCAAGAGGGGCAAGGATCCTTCCACAACCGCATGTTCCAAGGATACTTTGCTGCCACGCAATCTCGTGGCACCCGCCGCCGTTTGGGTTTCGGTCACATTTTCCAAAATGCGCGTCGTCGCTTCGTTATCTCCGTCCTCGACATACTCGCCGGGGGCAATGGCGGCATCTTCTTTTTCCAAGGCCTTGCGTTTGCGCGTTTTTTGCAGCGAAACTTCTTTGGGTGTCACGCGACGGTATTGTCCATTTTTGGTTTTGGAATATTCGGCCACGGCCATTTCTCGACTCAGCAAATCCAACGTTTTGGAAAGTCCTTTGTTATTATTGGTGTCCTTTGCCTTTTGGGTGGTCGTTTTGGGGGTATTCTTCTTTTTGGTAGTGGTCGCCCTTGGTTTTTTCTTGGCGCTAGCAGCCTTGCTTTTGGAAGTGCCCACCTTCGCTTCATTATTGTCATTGTTGTTGCTAGCCCCATCATTATCGCCGTTTTTTTTGCCGCCGCTGGGTCCCTTGGCCGTCGGAGCCATTTCGGATATTTAAAAATGGATGCCTTCTTACTGTGTCCTATAATAGCTATAGCTAGCTAGATGGCTGTTCGGTATCGCCCCAAAGCTATTCCAAATTGCAAAAGAGGCAAAACAAAAGCACCAAAAGCTGGCTACGAGTAGAAAGTAATAACTATTTAATTATTCCAGTGATGGACTCGAACCTTTGGCCTTGTGGTGGTTGTGGCAGTTGAGTGTTGTGGCAGTGCTGCGGCGGCGCCCAACTCTCCATCCAAGATAGAACCGCGCCTTTCTTGCGAGTTCAAAACAGGCCACTATGAAAGGGGGGAGGGGGGGGGCAGCAACACAATCCCCGTTGATAAAAGGGGGAGCTTGAAAGACAACAGAGTGCAAAGAAAAGAAGTGTTTGCATTCAGGACTGATTTAATGCCTATTTCACTTTGTTTTCACACAGCTGGCATCATTGTCATGGAAACAGTTGACAAGTTGACAGTGCAAATGCTGCACGAACGGTCCTGAATTTCTCAAGACAAGAAGCTTCAATTCAATTTCGATTGATCTGCACAAAATGAAAAAAGTGTGCAACTGCAGCACCAATTGTGAACATCTGGCGGGATTTCTTAAATTATTTTAAAAATTTAAGTTTGACAAGTGCTTTTTGCTGAGAGCTTGCTCCTTTGCCGGCTCCATTTTTGTGACCCAAACAAACCCTCGTGTTTTGAATGTCTTCTTGGACCAAATTGTGTCGAAGTCTGTGGTTCTGTGAGCACAAGTTTTCTGTGCAAGTCTTTGTTCTTCACTGCAAGGATGTTCAACATTGTGCTAATTTACTGCAAATGTTTCCATTGATAGGTTGTGCTTGGAGCAAGATTTTAAAATCTCATGCCTTTGAGTGTTGATCACCAGCTCAGTTTGTCCAATTTTTTGGCATTCGGCCAATGTGTTTCTACTTCTTCATTTTGGAAGACAAGACAGGTCATGAACACCAGGAGCATTCGAAAGCAAAACATGTGTTGGATTGGCCATTGATTTGTCATTGTCAACAATCATCATTCATGGGGGTGTGCTGTTTGCTGATTTTGCATGACTAGTGTTTGTGGTCATGAGATCTTTCAAGTCCACTCTCTTCAGTTTGGTCAATTGTCACATAAGCCGTGAAGAGCAAGTTCAATTTCTTACAGACAACATCATGAGAAGCAACCCTTGGACAGTTGCAATGAAACAGGTCATGCATTGCAGTGGTGGCATTGTCATTTGAGGGACAGAAGAGTTTGCTCAGTTGGTTCATTGTGTTTGCATCAACACCATGAGATTGAGTGTCATCTCAAAATCACCCCCTGGAAGAACACATTGGATCCAATCAGCTACAATGGCCACAAAATAATGCAAGTTGATGGATTTTGTCATGGCTTGGAATCGCTGTTCTCTGGGGCGCAGCCAGTCTTTCAGATGTGACAAATGGGAAGCCCCATCCAACAACGTTTGTTCCTTCATTGACATCCGCTCTTGCAATGCCCTAATTTGCCTACAATTGGCTACACATAGAGTGTCCTCATACGGGACTCACGGGGTCGTGACTCATTCACAAAAGATGCGCTTCTCAGCGCATCGGACTAGTTGCTACTAGCCCAACT
>ENA-ORBV01017263-ORBV01017263.1-microbial-mat-metagenome-genome-assembly--contig:-NODE-17263-length-10343-cov-6.029320_pt1 | contig 10343 bp, 10 predicted proteins | sample MGYA00237777_ERZ505514 | MGnify/ENA primary metagenome ERZ505514 (study PRJEB26160, sample SAMN06269048) | microbial mat metagenome | isolation source: Oligotrophic lake microbial mat | place...
CGGCGACCACCGAGATCTACACCTCTCTATTCGTCGGCAGCGTCAGATGTGTATAAGAGACAGAGGATGCTCCATGCACAGCCAAGTCACAGGCAAATGGGGGCATTGCACCAGAGCGCAAACCAATTTTCAGCCTGCCACAATGAGGAAAATCCCAAACAACAATTGAAACGTTTTGATGATTACAAAACTGCCAACAAAAACATCAAAGATTCTGTCTTTTCTGCAGTCACCACTGCTGGATGCACTGTGGCGGTGGACACGACCCAAATCCGTTCATTTTTGAGTGACTTGAGGAGGGGATTTCCAAACCGGGCAGTTCTGCATTTTTTGGCAGGCCCTCACCATCTAAAAAGCTGTGCTTTTTCTAAAAATGCTGTGTTCAGCACTGGGCCAAAAATGTCACATCGAAATCCATGTCAAAACATGTCAATGAGAAGTCGCACAGAATCGCTGCGGAAAAGGCATTTGTCAACCGCAAACAGCTGTCAGGAAGACATGGGAAGAAGTTCAGCATGCTTGACAGCGCATGTCACACTGGGGCTAAAGCTCCACCTTCCAGGGGGTGAGCGACGAGGGAAGCGAGGAAGCGAGCGGACTGGCTGTGCCACACAACAAAGTCACAATCCAGCATGCTCAGCTGCACCCCTCCAGATGGAGGGTGACAAGCGACATTTCTTCACCGTCGAATCGCCAAACAACAAGGGGCGAACACAGCAAAGATCACCTTAAAAAGAAACTTTCCTACTCCAATGTTTCACCACTAGAACAGCTGCTGTCACATGCAAATTTGAAAGTTGCAAGCATTAAGCCACCATGCGAAAAGCTCCATGTTTGATCGAATGCTTCCACAAGATCGACATCTTCTTTGGCAAGATTGCTTGCACGGTGCGCATGTTTCGTCATGGTGAGATGCTTTTGTTACCACATGCCCGTAGGATTACACGCCATCGCAATAGAACACGGCGTGGGAACTCATCGTTTCCGTTCCACTTTGTGTTCCGCATTCGATCTTGCATCTTTTCCATTAGGACGCACATCAGTTCTTGGTCTAGAACTCGGGACACGACTTCCATTTGTAGTTTGAATCACGGGTGAAATCGCACTATTGTCAGTGGGTGTTCTGTGTGGGTTGTGTAGAATTTGTGCCACCAGGGGGGGCTCCATTGACAATGAGTTAGGGTCACTGCAGCGTTGGAGCGCATCAGAATGGCAGTTGTTGATGAGAATCCAGATTGGTGGAGGCAACAGTTGTCAACGTCGATGCAACAACAAATGAAAAACACTGTGTGTTCGTTGTGAGGAATCAATGGATTCAAATGTCTTTTGTTCCACCAAAGCAAAACATTGTGTTCAACATCAATGCTCAAAGAACACAAGCGACATGCTCAAAGCACAACCCAAAACCATTTTGTCCCAAGTCTGACTTTCACAATTGTTTGTGTTTGTGACCTCCCAATTGCCACTTGTTAAATCTAACTGACATTGTCTAGCTTTTGTCTGCATGAGGTTTGCAAACCTGCAGTTTTAGCCAGTGGATTGATGAACCATCATGACCTGCCACAAATGAGGTTTGAAGAACAGATTCATGGTGGTGGTCAAAATGGTCCATGGTCATCTTCACAACCCTCAAGCTGAAAGAATGTTGGTCTCATGTGAGCGCTGCACTGCGCTAAAAGCTGCATGCTTTTTGAGTTGTTTGCAAATGAAAATCATGAGCACAGAATGATCTGAAACCAATTGCAATGTCTGAGAGAGGTTCGGCTCAAGATCCCTCATCGCAATCCTCTCTCTGTTGAGCAGAACGACACTTCTACGTGAAGTTGTAGACTTGACATTCAATTGGGAATGACCATCATCACAATGACAGCTCATGTTGTGCGAAACAGAGCAAAACGTCTTCTAGTCGTTTTGCAACGTTCATGTTGTGTTGTGTGGGAGTTGTTGTTGCATCATCCGTGATGATGTGTTTGTTGCTCTCCTGAGCAGCCTTCTTCACTAGCCATTGAGCAACAGGGCTAGCACCAACTGATCTCGTGATGCTGAGGAGCTTCAGTTCCGTGAAATGAGCCCCGGATGTGAGTCCTGCACGAGGAGACTCTGTGTGACACACCATTCTGGACATCATTGCAGTGTGGTCATCTTTGCGATTGCAAAACAAAAGAAAATGATTTACCAGATGTGCAACATGCATGGAAATGACCATGTTGTTCTCAATGTGTCAAGAGACATGAAGATTCATGGACAAGTGGTTTTGAGCTTAGTCTGCATGTCGATGATCAGAACAACAATTAAGTTTGATGTTTTTTTTTTGCTGTGCGTTTCGAAGCTTGTGACAATGAAACCAATAGAGAAATTTTGATTAGTTGCCAAAATTGACAAGAGAATTTGGTGGTTCGTGTCTGCAGAAGTTGAAAATTTTGAAACATGAAAAGATTTTGTGACCTTGCAGTCTTGCCGTTGCTCAACTGCACGCTTGCACACAATCCTTATTCCACCAATTTTGCGTTAAAAAACGACATCAAAGCACACCGACTGAGATGTCCAAGCAATTCATATTGGATGTCAATTGTCTTGGGTTGAAGCATGAATTAGTCATTTCTCTCTTCAGCAGCACCGTCATTTGAAGAAATGAGATGAGCAAAATTGTAGCTGAAAACATTGACATTCGGCAATCAAAAATGATTTCTAATGCATTCAATTCATTCAAATGCAAAGTGCGCATCAACAGAAAAGATCCCATGAGCAGTTCACCCATGTGATCCAATGTTTCCATGTCACAAAGAATCTTTTTTCAGAAAGAGGGCAACGTTGAAAACAACAAGACATGTTTCGAGACACTTGAATTTGCAAACACTTCAACATTGAATCAACATGGAGAATGCATGTTTGATCTTTCAGTCAACATGCAAATGCAAAACAAAAATTCATCAAATTAAGGCTGCCCCACTGTGGTCATGCAAAGCTAGACAAGATGATGGGCATCAATGTTTCAATTGGTTTCTCTGTGGATTTTTTCTTCTCATGCTTCACAAACATCGTTCGACAATTTCCATCTGTCGCATGCGAGCAAATCCAACATTGTTGATGACAAATGTCAGATCAGAGAAAGAGTGAGATTAATCTACTTCTGAATTGTAAAATCACTTCAAAGTCCAAGATGAGCTCGACCTCTCTTGGTGTGTTGGTTAGGCACGTCCGGGTGGCACCGTGTGTCTGTTTGTCGTCCGCAACACTGCCGACAACAGGAAAACAATGCCGTCGTTCTCAGAATCACCAACCTCTTGTGATCTTGAATGGCGGGTGGTGCTGTCATGCTTTTGCCCCTGATTTTGGTCAATGCTCATGCCCTCATGCTTTTCTTTTTCATCTATAACAGTGCAAGCAATGTCTCTCCTTTGTTGATCACTGGCACACAACAAAGCTTTTCAATTTCTGTTTTTTTTGCCACTGGTTCACGAGTGCTATCTCGTTGTGCACGTTTCGATTCGTGGGTTCGCTTCTCTTTTTTCAGTTGAATGACATCACGGTGATGTGTCGGCGGTGAGTGTGTGTCAGTCTTGAGTCTTCAAGTAGTTGTCTTGATCGGACATTTCTTCTTCCAACAAAATCGCGCGAAGACTGACTCCGCGGTTGCCGCTTCCGCTTGTTACAAGGATAACCAAGCAAGAAGGTGTATTATTCAATTGACACAGATTAGCAGTGATGGGTTCTTCTTGCCTGATATCTTTCCCAAGCAGTATTCCAACCATCAGATAGAAATCGCCAGGAACGCTTTGTCCTGGAATGATATAACATCCATTCATCTTCGTGCTCCTATAACTGTTATCAAACCCATTTCTTATATCTTAGGTTTTCAACAATCATGAAGCGAGTAGCAGCACACGCCTTGGTGATCACCCTTTGTGGGACGCTGTTGCTCGGCATTTCCATCTCTTCCTTTCTTCCGCCGCTCTTGGTCTTTGGCACTGGAAAATATTTCTACAATCTTGGGGGCAGTCTACTAGTACCAGACCCAGGCTTTGCCTACATGAGCCTCTTGGCCCTGCAGTTTGCCTGTCAACCAACCACTACCAAGACCTTTGCACCACCCCACATGATCCGATCCACCTACGTCATGTCTCAAGAAGTGGTTCGGTTCTTGGTGTGTGCCGTCATTATGATGGCCACAGGCAGCTTCCCGCAGCAGTGGTCCCTCTCTAGTTCCTTGGCCGCCAGTGCACCGGCGGCACTGTATGCAATCCAGAACTACGCGTGTCTCATGGCAGCGCAGACTCTGGATCCAATCTCCTACAATGTTCTGAACCAAACCAAAACACTCTCGGCCGCTTTCTTCTGTTATGTATTGCTGGGAAAGCCACAATCCAAGCTTCAAATCATGGCCTTGTTGATCTTGCTGGGATCTGCCTTGGTCATTGAAAAGGTGGTTCCCATTGAGGGATTCCGAGGAAGAGGCTCGAAATTATCAACTTCCACCTTATCCCCAAAATCCAGAAACAAGGATACGGGACGAAACCACTTGATGATGGGCGTCCTCCCCATCCTATTGGGCTCTCTGGTATCCGGTCTGGCCGGGACGCTCTGCCAAAAGAGTCTTCACGGACGTGATCCGTTCTTGTTTAGCATGGAACTCAGCACCTTTACCCTTCTCACACTCCTGGCCAGTCTTGTCACGGGGATCAACCCCGATGGGCCCAAGCTCGTGTCCCCTGCAGCCGCCATGGTCGGCTGGACGTGGAAGACGTGGATTCCCATTTTTACCAGTGCCATGGGAGGATTGCTCACCACATTGGTCACGGCACATGTCGGTGCTGTACGAAAAGGATTTGCCCTCATTTTTGGATTGCTCCTTTCGGGTCTTGTACAAGACCGAGTTAGCAGCAGCAGCAACAACAACAATAAGCATCAAGGTCACCACCATCACGTCACGACAGAACAATGGGTGGGAGGTGGTTTTGCCGCCCTGAGTTTGTGGATGCACGCCTCCTATCCTCTACAACAAGAACCTGCGGCGTGGTAAGACGAAGAAAACAAACAAATCACGGAGAGAACTTAGTTGTTCGCCTATATACGTTGTCCAACACATTGCGCGGGATCAGCAATGGTCGCTCTGCGTGCTATACAGTCTGCTTCTTTGCATGTCACGGCTTTCAATAATTTCATATCCTTTCTTATCTAAATAAAATGTAAACTAATGTTCATATTACAATAAATGTCTTGGGCGACAAAGCTCAAAAAACAAACCATGAACACTCGAATGAGCGTTCACTTTGCCCACTTCCAGCCACTTGACTGGCTCCCTCTTATTTTACAACCCCATGCTCTCTCCTTCCCGAACAAGCTCTTGGACGATCGAATCTGCCACGCCTCTGGTAATGGCACAAGGCTCTCCTTCCATTTCAATGGCTCGTTGCTGTACATAGGAATGGAATCTTCCGTACACCATCATGGGTGCATCCTTCTGAAAGCTTTTTTGCAAAGCAGGAGGGACCATGGCCTTGTAATGATCCAACTGCTGTTCCAAGTCGCCAATGTACCGTGTCCTTTGTGTGCCATCGCCGTCGTTGGCAGTGTCATCATCATCATCATCATCATCATCACGTCGTCCTTGGTGATTGGTGGTAATTGTCGATTCGTATCGTTGGGTCACTCGTTCTACCAAATGATTCAAAATCCTTCCCAATTGGCCACTATTATTAGTAGTATTCCCAAACCGTTCTTCCAAGGGCGTCAGCCAACATTGGGTATAAAAGTCCACTTGGTCGGAGAGTGGTTCGTTCATGACACTGCGCACGACCAAATTGCGTGCCAAATCCATGGGCGTAAAGTCCACCCCGGGATGCGGATTGAACAACAATCGACCCATGCCAAAGACGGACTTTTCTTGCATCCAAAGAAAAACTTGTTGTAGATTGTCATCCGTGAGCAACTCAATGTACATGAAGGAAAACCCACACAGTTGTTTTTGGAACAATCTCGAGAGAAAGGAAGCAATGGACGTGGACTTGTCGTTGTTGTTAGTAGTAATAGCACTGTTCTGCGCCTCCAAGGCCGCGACAGCTTTGGCGATTTGTTGCGAAAAAATGGAAAATGCCGTGTATTGGATGGACACTCGACACGGCGATGAAAACCCAAGGGAAGTAGAAACGCCATCACCAGCTGAAGCATTTATCTTTTCTTGTTCTTGTAGGAGTAGTTTCTCGAGCGATTCTTCTACATAATCTTTGAATAAAATTTCAAAATAGGCGGCTCGATCGACGTACGATGGAACCAGCGTAGTTTGAAAGTTCGCGGGCAACCATCCTGCAGGTAGCGCCGTCATGGTCAGACTAGTCCTACCAGTCAAGTACTCTAGACCATGATGCTGCTGTTTCTGTTGGAGTATTTCAAGTGCCTGCTCCATGGCCCATTGTTGGAGGGCATGTTTGGAATCTGTCCCCTGAAACAAGATGTAGTCAATTTTGTCCACCAATGTCAAGTATTGATTCTTGCGACAAATGCCTCGCAAGGCTGCCAAGAACAAGGTGGTCGTGGTCATGCGTTGTTGACCATCAATGCAAAGCAAAACATTTGACGGCGACGTTCGTTTGAACATGGTCTTGTGGGTACGATGTTGGCCTGCGACGGGACTCACGACATCGTGATACCATTGTTGGATTTGTACCGTCGACCAACAATAGCGTCGTTGAAACAAGGGAATGACAATTTGCGTATTGCTGGCCAACAGTTCATGATAGAGCATGGGTCGAACATCCAAATGATGCTGTCCGCCACCACCACCCGAGGTTGTTCCTGGCCAATGATATTGCATGTGATTTAAGTGGGATTGTTGTGGCTGTTGTTGAGTGCCATCCGCGGTGATGATTGGTTGTGGCTGACCCTGCTGCCCTGATCTTTTCAGTGAATATTGTTGGTGCTGTTGTCGTTGTGCTGATAACTTGGCAACATGAGCTTGAAAGGCGCTGGTTCCCGTACGAGATGAGAAGTCGTCATCCTTTTCCAGGACGGGGGGTTCGCCGACGGCAAACGCAACGGACCTCCTGGACCTTGGTGTAGGTTCTTCCTTCGATGCTGCTGCGGTATCATCATGCTCATTGCCCTTATTGTCTGGGGATGGCATGGTGGTGTTTTCTTGGCTATAGGTTTTGATTTTAATGACTGTTATCTTGGTTCATTGTTGGGGCGTTTCAGTGAGTCGGACCAAACGGTGTTTCGGAAAAAAGTATGTGGTAAAAGTGTGTTCAAGTGTCATGTGTCGTTCATTCAAAGTGCACGTCCTGTTTGTTCACTGGTAAGTGTGCACCTAGCGACCCAGTCCTGCCAAGACCCAAAAAGCTGAGCGCTCAGTTGCTCCACAACCCAACTGCATTAATTTTAAGTTTCAGGGGACAACTTTGATGGATCAGAGCAAGTCCCAAGAGGGGACCATAAAAGATCCATGTGTTTCACCTGTAGACGGTCAGGCCTCAAATTCAGTGACCTAGTAGCTCAGGATCTGTAGTTCTAAGAAACAACTAGTCATAATTTGACTTCCAGCACTCAGCACGGAATCAATGGTAGCTTTTCATGCCTTTTCAGCATCATAATTTTACTAAATGAGCATATGAAACCGCAAGGAAGCTAACTAGTATCAACCCTTGGAAGCAAGTATCGATCCCTTTTGATTAGATTGACTGGTATTTCAAGCTGTTACTGTACAGCTCATCCATGCTTTAATGAAGGGGTTGTCCCACTGGATCGCCGTGCTCTCTTCCCTATGTACGAAACCAGCGAAGAATGGTACAGGGGTTACTACTTTCACTGACAGCCCCGTCCCGTGGGCCAACACTATATTCTATCTAAGAGTAATACATAGCAAGCTGGTCGAGAAAGCACACGATTGCGTGGGCTGGTGGAAAGGCTTACACTAGTTAGTACATGGGGGGAGGGGGTTCAGTATTTGGACCTCGGTGAGAGTTGCTATTTCCACAAAACGGGTGTAGCTTGGGTTCGGAAACGAAGAGGAGCAAGTCCTTATCCAGGACTGGAGCCCAATACCTAGTTAGCTGAATACATCTCGTCTTTGCTCGACTTGGACCCGCTTTTTCAATTTTCTGCAGTCCCAGAAGATTATTTGTCGGGTTGGTAAACAGCACAGACACCAAGGCGGGATACCCTCCAAGATTGGATTGAATGGAATCAAATCCATCATCTGCCGTTGCGCTGGTGTTTTGTTGCAAGTTTTCGCATCTCCGCGATCTGTCGAACGGTTGTCTCTCTCATGTACTTTGTATACTCATCATGGACAGGAAATTCTGCTAGGGTACCGAGGCCCCATTCGGGCCGAAACAGTGTCACGAAATGATGAAGTTTTCCCACGGACACATCGTGCTGTGATTTCACGAACGGACAATCATCCAAATGTGCCTTGTATTTTTCTGGATCTGGGTTCTCCTTCACATCGACATCCGGACGACGATGACACGATCCTCCAATGTGATACGATGCCTGAAAGGCATATTTGGTGCGTATCACGGGCTTTTTCCATGATTCAGAATCTTCTGCATGTCGATTGGTATAGCCTTCGTATCCTTTTGTCCACTGAGCATGCCATCGAATGAGCTCCTCCGCATCATCATCATTTTCATTTTTATTGTTGTTGGTGGCGGTTTCGGCTTTTGACTGTTCATGTTGTTTGAGTTGCACTCCCGGTACACGTTGCACCACAAAGGAGGGAAAGGTTTGAAAACACCATTCCCGACAGGATCCATCCGGTCCTTTGACTTGTTGGACAGCATCCCGAATGGACATGGTCAGGTTGTATGGGTTCTGGTTGTTGTTGTTCATTCCAGCCACAATGGGCGGCATCCATAGTTCATCCAAATCTAGATTCATGACATAATCTGATATACCCTTGGCGTGATACAGGCATTGATTGTAAAAGCGCAACTTGCCAGTCTCAGCGTTGCCCGCGTCGGAATGGTGCGAACATCCCAATACCAGTGATCCCTGATGAAAATGATGCGACAATACTGGATCAATATTGTTATTATCATCCTTGTTGTTGTGATTGTCACCGAAATGATCAAGTCGTTGCGCCGCTTGCCGCATTTGATCATCCGATCTAAAGCCCAGCATAATGTGAGTAAAACCAACATTGATGTGATGTTGCACAAATTCTGGTAAAATACTGAAACTCATATTCGAAATTCCGCCAACACACAAGGTTACAGCACCAGTACCATTCTTGGGACGAGGACGAGGACGCCGGTCGCCTCTACCGGGTTTTTGGGAGAATGGTGCCATGCTGTTATGGACTTGTCGTAAAAAGGATGGCTGATGGGGAGATTTCAACAGTGGACCGGCATGGCCAATGGAGGCCAGATCCAGAGGAATGTCCACTGTCAAAATGGATCGTATTTGTTTGGTTGTCGAGTCTAGGTTTAATTGTGGAAGAGTTGCATATATACTGTTGCTGTCATCCGTTCCAAGAGGAGGAGGACGGGGCGACCATAGAGACATACGGACGGATTGTCGGTCCACAATCTGGGATCGATTCAGAAAGGAAGACACATCACACCGCCAAATGAGGTGTAAATTCACCGTATTGACATCCAGGGATACACTAGGAATAAACTCCACGCGTTGAAAGGGAGACATAATTGTTGTGTCCACGCCATTTTCATTGTAACCAGTGGCTGCAGTACCTTCCACACGACAATACAATTCCTCTTGCGAGGCGCTAGTGTACGATAATTGCGAGGGATGTTCGGGTGGTTGTTTGTCGATCTTTAAATGACCTGCCGCATTGGCTCCTTCTCCTACGGCGTGTCCAAACATGTCCAAATACACAGATTCATCCGATTTTTCGTGTGACGTCGTCAAGCGTAGTCCCAAAATGTAAAGCCGATCGTCCAATACGAGTCCTGGGATTTTAGCATTGTCGTTGTGGCGGTGGATATTAGGATACTGAGGGGAAGTTTTCCTTTTTATTCGTGTCGTTTCATTATTGGCATTTAATATCAAGACCTTGGGCGCAAATTGAACCAATGCGAAGCGTCCATTCGACCACCGACTCTCACTGTAAAGAAAGCCACAGCAAAGGACCACCAGAATCCCCAAGAATATGTTTGGTTTATTCAAGCGTGATCGCTCCTGCCGCTCTTGAGGCTCTTGGTCTGTGGAACGCCGCTTTCGTTGTAGCTTTTTGAGGGGCATCCTCTAATCAATGGCTGAAGCGGTATGCGGCTGGATGTATTAATGATAGTGCCGTAGCTGTTGCCAACATACTACAGCTGTCTCTTATACACATCTGACGCTGCCGACGAATAGAGAGGTGTAGATCTCGGTGGTCGCCGTATCAT
>ENA-ORBV01017264-ORBV01017264.1-microbial-mat-metagenome-genome-assembly--contig:-NODE-17264-length-10343-cov-5.195500_pt1 | contig 10343 bp, 2 predicted proteins | sample MGYA00237777_ERZ505514 | MGnify/ENA primary metagenome ERZ505514 (study PRJEB26160, sample SAMN06269048) | microbial mat metagenome | isolation source: Oligotrophic lake microbial mat | place...
AATGAGGGCTGGTACCCTTGGTCGTTTAACAACGCAAGCACGAGAAATTTGGAATGACGAATTTGGTGATGATTGTGACATCGCGCCTAATACTTGGCCGCAGCTGCCAGTTCTTTCACTGTCGATACAGTACTCAACTGTACGTACTAGCTAGCTAGTAGCTAGCTAGCTAGTTAGCTCTAGTACTAGTAGTGTGCTACATGTACTACATACAGTACTATAGTACGTACAAACAATGCCCCTCTATCTACTACGGTAAAAACAACGCTAAGAGACGAGTTATTTACCTTATGGAATTTTCTATGCGAAGGGTTCATTTCCTTCCTTCATTCGATGACAGCAAACGAAAAACAACAACAAGAGTTTCTAACTAGCTAGCTGTCTATGTATCGGGTGTCGTTTGGTAGACCTCTGAAGATGATGCAGGCTATAGACGAGCCACAAATGTCATCAAGATGAATCATCCTACGGCTGGCAGTAGCCGAGGAGGCCAAAAGCGAGCCAGTGCTTCCATGACAGCCCCTTCGGTACGCAACAGTCGTATTCGTCCTCGAAATAGTACGGGAGGCACGGGCACTACTGCAGGTCCTCCTGTGACTGGCAGTACTACAGGTCGTGGTAGCATTCGGGGCAGCCGCAGCCGTCACAGCTCCATGGCGAGTGTTCGAAGTACGGGAAGTAAAAGCACTGGAATTCATCACATTCACAACAATCACAAATTGAAAAAACCACAAAAAATATTGCATTTGATCTTAGAGGGCACAGAGTTAAGTCCTGTGGGAGGTTGGTTTGATCATACCAATCCCTACTATGAAATTCAAGTTCCCTTTTTGAATCGTTCCAAGCAAGCGGCCAATATTGAATGGCGAACTGTGTTTACCTCGAGCGTCATGGAAAAAGAAGTGGAAAATCCACGATGGCCCTTGGCCAAATTGGAATTGAACGAATTGTGTGGTCCTCGGGGCGACGACTTGCAAAAGCCCGTTCGTGTTTGTGTTTGGCATAAGCCGACTGTCGTCCCAACAGAAACGACTGTTGTCCCAACAGAAACCAAGGATGGGGATGGTGATGCTCAAGCTACAGAACAAAAGGAGTTACCAGACATGGAGGACGAGAATCAAACTCTACTCATAAAAGAAGAAAAGGATGACAAGAAAGAAAAAGAACGAGAGGATTGGCAGTTCATGGGACAAATGGAAACCAATGTGCAAAGTTTAGTCAAGTGTTCGGGGGATGCCAGCATGACCGCCCCTCTCTGGCAAAAGGATGGAACCGAATTCGGCAGTTTGATCATGCGACATGCCCGGATTCAAATGCCTCGAGCACCCGATGGATTGTTGTCCACAAGCAAATTGGCCGTACGACAATCTTTGCTCGTAGCCAAACGAATGGACCATGGCATTAGTAGGGCGAGTATTGCTTCGGGAAGTCGACGAAGAAAAAGTAGCATGACGTATACGACCAACAAGAGTGCGGGAATTAGTACCATTACCAGTCGGGGGAGCTGGTTGCAATCGGCAGCAGAAGCACTTGGTGGCGGGCCACTGGCACCAGAGGAGACGACAACAGCAAAGATTGAGGGTGGTAATGATCATCCTAAGGAGAATGGTGATCGTGGTGGTGGCGGTGATGGTGATGGTGACGCAGACTATTCCGTAGCCATTCATAGTGTTGCTAGCAAAGGAAGTCGCAGTCAAATTGCTTCCGTATTTCAAGAAAATCCTCTCGTCAAGGAATTACTCAGCAAGGATGAATCGGCCGTCTTGGAATTGACACTGGAAGGGTCCAATATGAAAGATATGGGAGGATATGTCGGACAACAATTGGCCGACGTCCGATCGAGTTTCATGGCCGTGGGGAGTTGGTTTACCGGGGGGCCTGTTGGGGGATTTTTGGGAAGTACCAATCCATATTTTCAAATCAGTGTTCCCGGTACAACAACAACTGCTACGACGGGGACGGGGACCACGACCAACAACGACAACGACAACATCGCTAATGATGATGGCGGTGTGCTTGATCTCGACAAGGTCACGTGCTGGCAACATGTCTATAGATCCGAAGCCATTGAAGATTCCTTGAATCCCATTTGGAAAGCTGCAATCATACCGCTTTATTTTGTGGAGTTGGACAAGCCTTTCAGGTATGTGTGGTGAATCAAGGATGAACAAACGGTTGAATTTATAGGAAATCTTTTGCTGCATCCTTCGATGCGGATGGAACCGAAGTTGGATGGAGAGTCCATTCCGAACTGTGATTTCTCGTTTCTTGATTTTGTCCCATGCACGTTTGCTCATCAAGTAATTGATTTCCCTTTCCCTTTTTCTTTAGGATTGCATTTTTCAGCCAAAATGAAGCAGGACCTTCCGAACCGCCACAGCCGATGGGTAGTTTTGATACCACCGCCCTGGAGCTGAAACACGCCGTCAAACATAATATATCCTTCACCCCAAAATCGACAGACAACAATGACGGCACGCTCACAGTAACCGAGTATGGAACTATTCGAGTTCTTGTAGCGGAATTACCGGACGAATTGGATGTTTCCTTAAGCGGCAGTAGCAATGCTGCAAGCAGTGCTGCATCCGAGTTGTCCGACGCTGCCGACGATGTGATGAATATTGGCGATGACTTGCGTTTGATGCACGACGATTCGATATCGGTCATCACGCATGACGTGTATCTGGAAGATCCGACGCCCTCAATGAACTTCTATGGTTCCACCTGGGAGACAGAGACTTCCACCAACGATAATGGCAGCAACAAAGAAAAGCCAATTTTCAGGCGAATAGAGGCCGAGCATAATCGCTCGAGGGGTCGCCCAGTAGCGATTCCTCCTCTCGATAAAATGGGGGGCAGAGAAAGAGAGCAAGAAGATAAGCAAGCGGACCACGGCGGAGTAGACTCCTCCGAATCTCATATACGCCAGCAGCCTGCACCGCAAAGGCAACAAGAGCCAACAATGAGTGGGGAGCATGACAGCGCAGGGCCGCCGGAGCAAAAAATGAATAGAAATGACCACAATGCAGAGAGCCCAGATCATCAGCGATCAGTACCACCGGATGAAAGCAACTGGCAGAGCTCCAAGTCTACTCCAAAAAGGGCACAACCAGAATATGAACCTATGGCTAACCGAGCTGACGAGGAAGTTGTTGGCGGTCCTGCCGCTTCTCGCGTAGAAGCTTTGAATTCGACTTCACCTAGTTCCAAATCCAGGCCCAGATCGATCTCATCTGAGAGCTACAAGTCTACAAAAGACAGGAATCACTCGCGCTCTTCCATTAATTCCAGATCGGTTTCGTCTGGGAGCAACAGAAACGATTCGCTCTCTTCGTCTTTTCGATCAAATGGCGAAAACAGCGACGATTTTGACGACTCGGAGTCATCAATACAAGATGATAGCAGTGATAGGTCGCTATTATCGATAGACTATCAGTATCGTCAGTCCCTCCAAACACCTGGCGACGATTCAGCGGCCTCCCCGCAGGGGCTCCGCTCCTCAAATCAGACGGCATCGAGCCTTTCCGCATCCTGCCAGGTCAGAAATGAAGAAAATAATCACGCATTGGAAGAACTCGACGGAAGTCAACCCGACGCCCCTGAAACAGGTGAAGCAAACATCCATTTGCAAGAGACTCTCGAGCACGGTGACGAGAGCAACCAAGGAAATGCCTCGGCTCGCTTGGGAGATTCCCACAGGGACGGTCCGGTGCAATCGGTTGAGCAGTCGGCAGAGGTCCTCAACATCCACAAAGACAATGCCTTCAACCTTTCTCTCAGTTTGGAAGATGGCCTTGACACAAGAAGCCTTCTAAGCGATGGCATAAGCGACGACGAAAGCGACGAGAGAAGCCAGGACTTGCCAGATTCAAAGTCACTACCTGATGCCACGAACGATACTGCAGCCAGCAGTAACAGCACTGGCAAAGATGATACCGATCCTGAAATTCTGCAAGACGAAAGCAACAGCCTGGCAGACCAACCCAAGGTCTTTGATATAATAGCTGCGACCGCTATTGAAGATAACAGACAATCCAGTACGCAAGATAATGTAGACACAGCGGCGTCGATTCCTCGTAATGGGCCTAGAATAAATGAAAGGAACAGCGAGTCCAGTCATGCTGAAGCATCTGAAACCGGAGACATATCTAACACTGGTGACATGTCAGCTCATGAAGGTAGCAGGAAGTCTCTGAGAAGCAGCAGCTGTTCTAGTCACTCCAGGGGTTCAAGAGGTTGTGATGGATCTGCTCGTACCGGAAGCAAGCGGTCGTTGAAAAGCAGCAGCTTCACCAATCACTCTAGAGCATCTGATAATGGAGATGGGGCAACTTTTGATGAAAGTGCAAAGTGTCACAATCTCAAGCCCGTTGAGGCAGCAGCATCCATGCCTCGTGAGGAGAGCTGGTCCAGTAGGTCCAAAGCCTCAGAACGCTCCAATGTGTCTGAAGCTGCTGAGATTTCTGCTCACGGAGACAGTGGGAACTCTCTGGGAAGTAAGAGCTGGTCAAGTCACTCCAGAGGTTCACAGGGAAGTCGTGCGAGTGGGCAGTCTTTGAACAGTGGCAGCTTCTCCAATCACTCCGGGGCATCTGATAAGGGTGAAGGTGGAGCTCTTGATGATAGCGCAAGGTCTCAGCCGATTGAGGCAGCAGCATCCATTCCTCGCGAGGAGAGCTGGTCCAGTAGGTCCCATGCCTTAGATCGCTCCAATGTGTCTGAATCTGCTAACATGTCGGCTCACGGAGACATTGGGAACTCTCTGGGGAGCAACAGTTTGTCTGGTGGTTCCAGGGGCTCAAGACACAGTGACATGAGTGGGCAGTCTTTGAATGGTGGCAGCTTCTCCAATCACTCCAGAGCATCTGGAGACGGGGGGACTGTTGATGAAAGCGCAATGTCTCACAATCCTGAGCCCAATGGCTCAGCAGCATCCATGCCTGGTGAGGAAAGCTGGTCCAGCCATTCCAAAGTCTCGGATCACTTGGATGTTTCTGACCCTGGGGACAATTCTGCTTATCGAGACAGTGGGAACTCTCTGGGAAGCAACGTTGTTTCTTGTGGCTCCAGGGGTTCAAGAGGTAGTGACGTGAGTGGGCAGTCTTTGAAAGGTGGCAGCTTCTCCAATCACTCAAGGGCATCGGATGCTGGCGATGTGGGAGCTTTCGCTGAAAGCGCAAGGTCGCAGCTGATTGAGGCAGCAGCATCCATGCCTCATGAAGAGAGCTGGTCCAAAGTCTCAGATGGCTCCCCTGTGTCCGATGCTGGTGACATGTCTGCTCATGGAGATTGTGAGAACTCTTTGGAGAGCAAGAGCTTTTCTAGTCATTCCAGGGGCTCAAAATGCAGGGAAGGATCTGCTCATGAAGCCAGCACACAGTCTTTGAAAGGTGACAGTTTTTCCAACCGTTCCAGGGCATCTGGAGATGGGGCAGCTCTTAGTGAAAGTTCAAAAACGCCTCACCATCCTGAGGTGATTGAGACAGCATCATCCATGCCTCGCCATGAGAGCTGGTCCAGTCAATCCAAAGCTGCGGATCACTCCAGTTCGTCTGATGCTAATGACGCATCCGCTTCTGAAGACCGGAGGAACTCTCTGGGAAGCGAGAGTGTTCCAAGTCACTCCATGGTCACAAGTGGGATTAGCCCCTTGGCTCCTGAAGTCAGTGGGAAGGCTTTGAAAAGAGACAGCTTGTCTGATCATTCTGAAGCCTCTGGATCTGGAGATGACCGTGAAAAGGCTTTGATGCCAGAGCCCTTTGAGTCAGTCTCGTCCATTCCTGTCGATGAAACTGGCATGGACACAAGGAGTGGCTGTGTTGGTGACTTCCAAAACTTGGATTGCTCAAATGTCTCCGAAACGGTTGAAACGGCTGCTCGTGATAATCAGTCAATCAGACGACAGAGCTTGTCCAGCAACTGCAAAGCCTCGGAAGCTGGAGATTCCGCAACTCTTGATGAAAGCAAAAAGTCGTCGGTGCCAGAGTCCATTCAATCAGTTGCATCCATTCCCAATGATGATGTGGGATTGGTTCAGCCTTCCAATTCAAAGAAGGTGCGACTACGCAAAGTGAGGAAGTCGTTTGCCAAGATCATTGGCCTCCATGGGGTCTTCAGGAAACCATCCAGGAAGAAAGGTGAAGCCCAGCAAGCAAATGTACCAAATGCTACAAAGTTGGATGATTTAAGTGAGAGTGAAACAGGGAACATAGGGCCGGAATACTCCAACTCCATGGAGCACTCCGAAACCAGACATGATGCAGCAATTGATGAAAGCAGAAAGTCTCAGGTGCAAGACACCATTGAGTCAGCAGCATCCATTGATGGTGATGAGACCATGACAGATCCTGACGAGAGCAGAAAGTCTCAGGTGCCAGAGGCCGTTGAGCCAGCATCATCCATTCCAGACATTCCTAGTGAAGAGGCTATGGCAGCTTTTGTCGGGGCGTTCAGGAAACCATCCAAGAAGAAACGGGCATCCGAAGCGGCCGAAATGTTGAATGCTTTAAAGGAGAGTGCAACAGGGAACACCCTGGAAGACTCAAATGCCTCTGAAACTAGAGACAAGGCAGCTAGTGAAGAATGCAGAAAGTCTCCAGTGAAAGATGCCACTGAGTCAGCATCATCCCTTCATGGTGATGAGACCATGACTGATGCTGATGATAACAGAAAGTCTCCAGTGCCAGATGCCTTTGAATCAGCAGAATCCATTCCTCCTCAAGAGAACTTGTCCAGCCACTCCAAAGCCTCGGGTCACTTCAACTCGCCTGATGCTGGGTACGTGTCAGCTCGCGAAGCAAGCAAGGAGGCTATGCAAAGTGACAGCTTGTCCAGTCACTCCAGGGGGGCAAGAGGTAGTGAAAGATCTGTTCATGAAGGCAAGCAGGCTGTGAAAAGAAACAGCTTCTCCAATCACTCTGGAGCATCTGATACCGGACATGGGGCAACTGTTGATGAAAGCACAAAGTCTCTTGAGCCTGAACGGATTGAGACAGCAGCATCCATGCCTCGTCAAGATAGCTGGTCCAGCCAGTCCAAAGCCTCAGATTGCTCCAAAATGTCTGAAGCTGGTGACATGTCTGCACGTGAAGGCAGTAGGGAATCTCTTGGAAGCAAGAGCTGGTCTGGTCACTCCAGAGGTTCAAGACATAGTGACAGATCTGCTCGTAATGCCAGCAGTCAGTCATTGAAAAGAGACAGCTTCTCCCATCACTCCAGAGCATCTGAAACTGGCACCATGTCAGCTCATGATGAAGGCAGTAGGAACAGTCGGGGAAGCAACAGCTGCTCTGGTGACTCCAAAGGCACCGGGAGTGGCAACGGGTCGCCTCATGAAGTTAACAAACAGCCTGTCTCGATTTCAGCTGCCGCAATTGAAGCTTCGGCATCCATGCCTCGTCATGAGAAGCCTAACAGCCCTAGTGAACGAGTCCTGGATTTAGTTTTGAAAGGAAAAGACTTACCAGTTGGTGGATTGACTTCTGGTCCTCTTTTCTTTCAGGCCTCGGTTTTATTAATCCATGGCGGGTGGCAGGTGGTTTACCGATCTGAGTATGTCGCAGACGGTATCAACCCTCAGTGGAATGACGCATTTTTTAGCATAGATCTGATGTTGGCGAGGCAGATTCGCATTGCTGTCTGGGCTCGGTCAGAATCAGAAGATGTCCCTATCGGATCTTTTGAAGCTACGATTATAGATCTTTTGAATACTGCGGAGCATGTGCTTTTGGACGAAGAAAACAATCAGGTCGGCACCATTTCGGTGCTGAAGGCCTCATTAAGGAATCCACCTGAAGACATAAGCACGGCAAGTGAGATAAAGAATAATATCCCCCTCCGGCACGAGCCCGAATCACCTAAGGAAGTACAGAGAGATCCTGACGCCGCAAACTCCGATTTGAGAAAGTCTTTAGTCGATTCAGAAGCAGCGATTTTTGAATTGCGCGAAGAAATTTCGAGACTGAAGCTTGACCACGAGAGATCAAGCTCCACCATTCTCGAATCATTACTTGATAAGAAAGGGCAAGAGGAAGATAGCCTCTTAGCTTTTAGCAAAGGCTTGCTAGAGCAAATTTCAGAGCTACAAGCGAAGCTTCAGGAAAAGGAATCGCTCTTGGCAGCTGCAAACGAAAAAGGCAAGCACGTAGAATCGTTAGAAGCAAAGCTCAGCAAAAGTAAGAAGCACAACGACGGTCTTTCCCGAGCTCTGGATGAAGAAAAGGCAAAATCCGCAGCAATGGAAACAAGATTGGCTGAGGCGACGGAATCGTTGACAGCGGTGACAGTAGAGAAGGAGGTGCTGGCCCACACTTACGACGACCAGAAGGAAGCTGAGGCGTTGGAAAAAGAGGGACTTGTGGATGAACTCATGAAGCAAAAACTCGTCTCAGAAAATGCGGTGCTCGGGATGAATGAGGCGTCAGAAGAGTTGGATCGTCTCAGAGAGGACCACCAGATTCTGGTAGATGAAAAAGATGATTTAAACCGTAGAATTGTCGAGCTTGAAGAGTCTAGCAGCAGAAGAATTGAAGTTCTTAACTCTGAACGAGCTGATCTTCAAGCCAGGCTTCGCCAGACAAGGCAAGCAAATGAAGCAGTGGAACAAAGACAACGGAGAGGAGAGGATGTGAATCAACGTCGACCCAACATCGATGAGCGAACGTTGAGTACGTTAGACCGTCGAACGTTGGAGTCCATGCTTTTGGAGGCCGAAACGAACATGCAGGCTTTGCAAGCTACTGTTGATGCTCAGAGAATAAATGCTCTCGAGAGAGGGATTGACGGCAGAGAGAGACAGATCGGAGGGGATTTAAATGGAGAAGGAGGCCCTGCTGATTATACGTCAAGCACCGACAATCAGCTTTCTCAGCTAAGAGCGGATTACAGTAAATTGACAGATGAAAAGGCGTCTTTGGTAGAATCCCTTAAAGAAACTGAGGATAGATCCCGTGGGCAACAAAACGAGCTCGAAGGGTGCAAGAAGAAGGTAGATTTGCTTAGGGAGGGCATCAAAGCTCGAGATAAACTCATCGAGAAGGCGAAAGGTCAAATTGAGCTTTTGATGAAAGAAAAAGACTTGCTAGAGGTGGCTCTGAGTAAAGAGAAACTTGAGAAAAACGTCCAGCACGAAGCAGAGTCTGCAGCTGCCGAGAAGGAAAACAAAGCACTTGCGGCTTCGCTGGCAGAAACCGAAGCCAAGCTGGCCAAGTATAGAGAAAGGGCACAAGCAGATTTAGTTAAAATTGACGAATACAAAGTTCAAACAAAGACCCTCGAGAAAGATGCCAAGAAAAAATCTGCAGAATTACAGCGGCTCCAAAAATCGCTAGATTCAAGCGATAGGAAAATCAAGAAATTGAAGGCAAAGCAGTCTGCCCTGGAGTCTGGTATCGAAGAATCCAAAGCTGATAAAGCCACTGTGGCATCTGCTTGTCGGGTCTTAGAGACTACAATAAAAGAGAAGGACGCCGAACTTGAAAAGCTCCGGCAAGCAGAAGACGCATCGGTGCAATCGAAAGCAGAAATCGTGGTGTTACAGGCGAAGATAACACAACTATCGGAAGACTTGAAGGTGGCGAACGAGAAGTCTTCTGAATTAAAGGTGTCTCTGGAGGCCAAGGAATCCGAGCTTCAAAGCCAGAGACAGGGTACCGCGCGGCTAGAACAAGAGATGAAGGAGATGCACGAGTCGGTTGCTGCTGAAAGCGCGAAGCTATCCAATCTGCAAGCCTCAGGTCAGAAATTGACAAAAAAGTGCAAGCAACTTGAGGAAAAAATCGCAGAGCTTGAAAAGGAGGTTGAAGGGGCTGTCGTCGCTAAGTCGAACTACGAAGAGCAGTTGAAGGATGCAAATAAGAAGATGGAGAAGCTTGAAGTTGATCACAAGGCGAAAATCGCAGAGCTGGAGAAGGAGGTTGAAGGGACTGCCGTCGCTAAGTCTATCTATGAGCAGCAGTGGAAGGATGCAAATAAGAAGATCAAGGAGCTTGAAGCTGATCGTATTAGTCGCGATTCAAAGGCAAAGCGCAAGTCGCTTACCAAACGGTCAGAAGGTCTTGGGGAGACAACGAAAGCTAAGAGGATGAGTGCCAAATCGAAGGGTTGTGTCGCCAAGGCACCACGCATGGTCGAAGTAAGACATGTGGCATCTACCCCAAAAGAAGAAGACTCTGCCAGCTCAGATTTTACCATGGAGAGCAAAAGAAAAGGCATTAAGAAGAAGCCGCTAGTTTCAAAATCCAGTGTCGCCAAGGCACCACCCATGATCGAAGTAAGGCAGGTGGCATCTATCCCAAAAGAGGAAGACTCTACCGACTCGGAGTTTACCATGGAGAGCAAAAGAA
>ENA-ORBV01017265-ORBV01017265.1-microbial-mat-metagenome-genome-assembly--contig:-NODE-17265-length-10342-cov-10.228738_pt1 | contig 10342 bp, 5 predicted proteins | sample MGYA00237777_ERZ505514 | MGnify/ENA primary metagenome ERZ505514 (study PRJEB26160, sample SAMN06269048) | microbial mat metagenome | isolation source: Oligotrophic lake microbial mat | place...
AGCGAGCCGATCGCGCGCCAGGGCCCGACGCGGGCGCGCGGACTGGTTGGCAAATCGCGCTTGTTTCACTTACGCTCCCGCGCTCGATGAGGGCCAGAGCCGGCGTCTTTTCGATCTGCCGGCCCACGTCGGCACGCCGGTAGAGCCAGCTGGTGCGGCGAACGAGAAGCTGATCGCGGTGACGCAACGCGTCATCGAAGCGTTGCTGGCTGCGTCGTCCGAGAGGAACGGGTCCTGGTTTGATATCGAGATGGACAAGCTGGACCGCTGGGCGCAGGACCGGAGGACTAGCCTGAAGTCCGAGCTGGACGACATGGACGGCCGCATCCGCGAGGCGAAGAAGGCGGCGCGTCAGGCCCCCAATCTTCCAGATAAACTTCAGCGGCAGCGCGACGTTCGGCAGTTAGAGGAGAAGCGCGATGCGGCTTGGCGCGCCTACGACCAGGCCAGCCGGGATGTCGAGCGCCAGAAGGACGGACTGATCGACGACGTGGGCCGCCGATTGGCGCAAGAGAAGAGCACGGAGCGCCTCTTCCGTCTCAGATGGAGCGTGGTTTGAGAGCGGGGCACGATTCAACGAATGGCAAACGAGAAGAACACCGAATCCGAGAAACTGGACCTGAGATCGCACGATCTCGGTGAGGACAAGAAGGCCGAGCTACTGCGACTCTTCCCAGAGATCCGGACCGAGGGCGGCAAGATCGACTTCGACCGGTTGAAGCTGGTCTTGGGCGAGGCAGTGGATTCCGGGCGCGAGCGCTATGGCCTCACCTGGCCCGGCAAGGCCGAGTGTTTCAAGACGCTCCTCTCGCCCAGTCTCGCCACGTTGCGGCCCGTGCCCGAAGAGAGCGTCAACTTCGACGCGACCGAGAACCTGATCATCGAGGGCGACAACCTCGAAGTACTGAAGCTGCTGCAGAAGTCGTACCTGGGCAAGGTGAAGATGATCTACATCGACCCGCCCTACAACACCGGGAACGACTTCATATATCCCGACAACTTCTCGGAGTCGCTTCAGACCTACCTCGAATACACGGGTCAGTTGGACGCCGAGGGGCGCAAGTTCAGCACGAACACCGAGACCGATGGCCGCTTCCACTCGAAGTGGCTGAACATGATGTACCCGCGGCTCTATCTCGCGCGGAACCTTCTTCGCCAGGATGGAGTCATCTTCATTTCTTGCGACGACAACGAGGTCCATAGCCTGCGTTCGCTGATGAACGAGGTGTTCGGTGAAGAGAACTTCGTTGCCACCGTGATCTGGCAGAAGGTGTTCTCGCCCAAGAACTCGGCCCGACATTTCTCCGAGGATCATGACTACGTGGTGGCCTATGCGCGGAACGCCGAAGACTGGCGGCCGACACTTCTCCCGCGAACCGAGGAAATGGAGGCGCGCTACGACAACCCTGATGACGACCCGCGTGGTCCCTGGACTTCGGGTGACTTCTCAGCACGGAACTACTACAGCGAGGGCGTGTACAAGATCACATGCCCCTCTGGCCGAGTAGTCGGAGGGCCTCCATCGGGGAGCTATTGGCGCATGAAGGAGTCCAAGTTCCTCGCCTTTGACCAAGACAAGCGCATCTGGTGGGGCAAGGACGGGAACGGCGCGCCGCGAATCAAGCGCTTCCTCTCGGAGGTGAGGCAAGGGCGGGTTCCTCAGACACTGTGGACCTACGCTGAGGTAGGCCACACCCAGGACGCCAAGAAAGAACTGCTCGACCACGTGACCTTCGAGCAGACCGACAACGTCCTCGACACGGTCAAGCCAGTCGAGCTGGTCCGGCGCATGTTGCAACTTGCTACCAAGCCTGGGACCGATGACGTCGTGCTTGACTTCTTCGCGGGCAGCGGCCCCTTGGGCCATGCAACCATTGCCCAGAATGAAGAAGACGGCGGCAACAGGCGATTCATCCTGGTTCAGCTACCGGAGCCGTTACCACGGCCAGAGACGCTGCTCCGCACGATCGCTGACATTACCAAGGAGCGCATTCGGAGGGTCATTCAGAAGCTCAACGACGCGGACGATGCAGCCTCTCCCGGCTTGTTCGATGGAAGCACCGCGAAGCGCGATCGCGGGTTCCGCGTCTTCAAGCTCTCTGAGTCGAACTTCAACACATGGGACGCGACGGCCTCGCCCGACGAGAAGGCGCTCACACAACAGCTGGAACTCCACGTCGATCACATCCGGCCGGGCCGTACGGATCACGACCTGCTCTACGAGATTCTGATGAAGAGCGGTTACCCGCTCACCACGCCTGTCGAGACGTTGAAGGTCGAAGGGAAGACCGTCTTCGCCATCGGTGGCGGCACTCTTCTCGTCTGCCTCGAACGCGACCTCAGCCTGGAACTCATCCGCGCAATGGCCGCGCGGAAACCCGAGCGGGTAGTCTGCCTCGACGCCGGTTTCGGGGAAGACCAGCTCAAGACCAACGCCGTCCAGACATTCAAGACGAACGGCGTCGTCTTCAAGACGGTGTAGAAACGAGACTGCGATGCTCACGAAGCTCACCATCCGCAACTTCAAACTGTTCGACGACGTCGAGATCGAACTCGGCGACCGCGTTGTCTTTATCGGGCCGAACAACGCCGGAAAGACATCGGCGCTCCAAGCCCTGGCGCTTTGGGACGTCGGAGTGAAGCGCTGGATCGAGAGGCGCAGCGGAAGCCCAGCGCCGGAAAAACGACCGGGCGTGACGCTCAACCGTCGCGACATGATCGCCGTCCCTGTGCCTTCAGCGAACTTGCTCTGGCGGGACCTGCACGTTCGGAAGGGCTCACGCGACAACGGCAAAGCCCGGACCGAAAACATAGTCATCCAGTTGCTGGTCGAAGGAGTCGACTCTGGCAAGCAATGGTCGTGCGGGTTGGAGTTTGACTACGCGAACGAAGAATCGTTCTATTGCCGCCCTCTGAAGGACGCGGCGGGCCAGCCTATGCCCGTCCCGGATGAAAGCGGGAAGCTCCGTGTGGCGTACCTCCCCCCGATGTCCGGTCTTGCCGCCAACGAACTCCGGCTGGACGAGGGCGCCATCAACGTGGCGCTTGGCGAGGGTCGAACCGCCGAGGCGCTCCGGAACTTGTGTTGGCAGGTTCTCTCCTCCTCGGGTGGCGCGGGCAAGTGGCAACGGATCGTCGAGAAAATGCGGAACTCGTTTGGAATCACTCTCGATGATCCGCAGTACCTCAAGGAGCGCGGAGAAATCACGCTCACGTATCGAACGGCCGACAAAGTGCGGCTCGACATCTCCTCCGGCGGCCGGGGCCAGCAGCAAACGCTCCTGCTCCTGGCGCATATGACCGCGAACCCAGGCGCAATCCTGCTCTTGGACGAACCGGATGCGCATCTTGAGATCCTGCGACAGCGGCAGATTTACCAAGTGCTGAGCGAGACAGCCGCCGAAACTGGCAGCCAGGTTCTTGCCGCCAGCCACTCTGAAATCATTCTGAACGAGGCCGCGGGCCGAGATATTGTCGTCGCCTTTGTCGGCAAACCCCACCGTATCGACAACCGCGGAAGTCAGGTTCAGAAGGCGCTTCGAGACTACGGGTTCGAGCACTACTACCAAGCGGAGGAAGTGGGTTGGGTCCTCTATCTCGAAGGCTCCACCGATCTGGCGATACTCAAGGCCTTTGCACACCTGCTCGGTCACCCCGTCGCCTCCGCACTGGACCGCCCGTTTGTGCACTACGTCGGGAATCAGCCTGGCAACGCCAGGGAGCATTTCTACGCGCTCAGAGAGGCGAAGGCGGACCTGGCCGGGGTGGCACTCTATGACCGGCCTCCTCGGGCGATCGATCCAGACCCTACGCTGCAACATCTTGAATGGAGACGGCGAGAGATCGAGAACTATCTGTGCCAGAAGGAGACATTGCTGGCGTTTGCCGAGCATCAAGGGCGAGACAAACACGGCGCCGTGTTCGGCGAGTCTTGGCGTGGGACGATGGAGGAAATAATCGCCAAAATCGAAAGCGCCTTGGCTTCTCTCGGCCGGCCGTCACCCTGGAGCCCGGACATCAAGGTAACAGACGACTTTCTCGATGAGCTCTTTAGACAGTTCTACCAAAAACTCGGCCTGCCCAATCTCATGCGGAAGACGGATTACCACGTCCTCGCGAGGCACGTGCCGAAGGGCTCGATAGACGCCGAAGTGACCGAGAAACTGGACGCCATCTTTCAAGCAAGCCTGCGCGCGAAGCCACGCGTGTGACGGAGGCGTCTCGCGCCAGATGAGGCTCCAGTTCGACGCGAACCAGCAGTATCAACTCGACGCGGTGGCCTCGGTCGTTGATCTCTTCGATGGCCAGCCTCGAGGAGCGCTTGAGTTCTCGGTGATCAACCTCGGGGAGATCAGCAAGCTGTTTGAGGGTCAGGACCGGACAGACCTTGGCATTGGGAATGTGCTTCGCATCGGACTAGAGGCGCTGCGCGCGAACACCCGGGCGGTTCAGGAGCGGAATGACATCGAGGCCGCGCATTCAGCGGCGCCCCTTGACGGCTGGGATCTGAAGGAAGCGAGCACGGGAACGTCTCGCCGATGCCCTCATTTCTCCGTGGAGATGGAGACAGGAACGGGCAAGACGTACGTCTACCTTCGCACGATCTTCGAGCTCTCGCGGCGATACGGCTTTCAGAAGTTCGTCATCGTGGTGCCGAGTGTCGCCATCCGCGAGGGCGTGCTCAAGAACATTGAGATCACTGCCGAACACTTCCGGGCCATCTACAGCAATCTGCCCTTCGAGCACTTCGTCTACGACGCGAAGCGCATCAATCGCCTGCGCCAGTTCGCGACCAGCAATGCGCTCCAGATTCTGATCATCAACATCGACTCCTTCCGCAAGAACTTCACGGGAACCGAGGAGGAGAACAAGAGCAACGTCATCTACAAAGAGAGCGACAAGCTCTCGGGGCGCCAGCCGATTGAGTATGTCCAGGCGGCCCGGCCCATCGTCATCATCGACGAGCCTCAGAGCGTAGACAGCACCGAGAAGTCCCAAGAGGCCATCCGCGCGCTCAACCCGCTTTGCACGCTGCGTTACTCGGCCACGCACCGCGACCTTCACAACCTGATCTATCGCCTCGATCCCGTCCGCGCCTTCGAGATGCGTCTGGTCAAGCAGATCGTGGTGGGCAGCGCGACTTCGGACGCCGGGGCCAATGACGCCTTCGTCCGAGTCGAGAAGATCGACAACAAGAAGGGCATCACGGCCAAGTTGCGCATCCACGTTCAGAGTCCCACCGGACCCAAGGAGAAGAGCGTGACGGTCAAGGCCGGGACCGACCTGTTCGCCATGTCCAACGAGCGGGCCAACTATCAGCAGGGATTCTCTGTCGCCGAGATCTCGGCCGAGCCCGAGAACGCGTTCGTTCGGTTCGACAACGGCCGGCTCCTTCGCCTGGGTGAAGAGACGGGCGGCCCGCGTGACGACGTGTGGCGCGCCCAGATCAAGCACACGGTAAAGAAGCACCTTGAGAAGGAACTCCAATTGCGTGGGCGCGGCATCAAGGTGCTGAGCCTGTTCTTCATTGACCGCGTCGCGAACTACCGCGGCTATGACCCGTCGGGACAACGTGTACCGGGCCCGTTCGCGGAGGCCTTCGAGGCAGAGCTTGTCGCGTATGCGAAGGACGCGCGGTTTCGCGATCTTCCATGGCTGAAGGAACCGATTGCGAAGCTGCACGACGGTTACTTCGCTCAGGACAAGAAGGGCGTCGTGAAAGACACCCGCGGGGACACCCAGGCCGACGACGACGCCTACAACCTGATCATGAAGGACAAGGAGCGGCTGCTCTCGGCCGACGAGCCGCTTCGCTTCATCTTCAGCCATTCGGCGCTTCGCGAGGGCTGGGATAACCCGAATGTCTTTCAGATCTGCACACTGAACGAGACTCGGAGCGCCTTCAAAAAGAGGCAGGAGATCGGCCGCGGGCTGCGCCTCCCGGTCGATCAGAACGGACAGCGCGTCTTCGATGAGTCGGTAAACCGGCTCTTCGTGATGGCGAACGAGAGCTACGAGGACTTCGCCAAGGCGCTTCAGAAGGAGTATGAGGAAGATTGCGGCGTGTCGTTCGGCAGGGTTCCTATCACTGCCCTCGCGCGACTCACCCATGTGGTTTGGGACCAGGAGGAGCCTATCGGGGCGGCGGCGGCCGAACTTCTCCGAACCTCTCTGGTGGGCCAAGGGCTGCTGGACGCCGAAGGACGGCTGCTCGCGAAGTTCGATCCGAAGAAGCCAGACTTCGCGATCACTGTGCCCGAGGGCGTCGGCGTATCCGCAGCCTCTGTGGTCGATCTCCTGTCGTCGTACCGGATCGAGCGCCACATCCAGCGCGAGCGGAGTGAGGGCAACAACCGACTCAAGAAGGAAGTTCAACTGAGCCCGGAGTTTCAGGCGTTGTGGGAACGCATCAAGCCGAGGACGACCTACCGCGTTGAGTTCACGACGGACGAATTGGTGCGCCGCAGCGTCGAGGCCATCAAGCGAATGGGCGCCATCGAGGGACCAACCATCAAGGTGGTGGCGGGGACGCTGACCGTCGCGCATGGCGGCGTAAGCGCCATCGCCACAAGTGTGGCCGAGGAGCGGCCGTCTGACCGCGTTCGATCCGTCCCCGATGTGCTCGCGTACCTTCAGAACGAGACTGAGTTGACCCGAGAAACGCTGGTCCGCGTCCTGAAGGAATCAGGACGGATTCATGAGTTGTTCCGCGATCCCCAGCGATTCATGGACGCGGTCAGCGGCGTGTTGAAGGCGGAGCTTCACCGGCTCCTCGTCGATGGCATCAAGTACGAGAAGCTCGTCGGACCGGGCGCCGAGTGGGAGATGCTGCTCTTCAAGGACCAGGAGTTGATCAACTACCTCAACGCCGAGCAGGTGAAGAAGTCGCTCTATGAGTACGTTGTTTACGACTCGCAGGTGGAGCGCGAGTTCGCGCGTGGCCTCGACGCGAGAGAAGACATCAAGCTCTTCGTCAAGCTTCCCTCAGGCTTCAAGGTCGAGACGCCCATCGGCCAATACAACCCCGACTGGGCGATCGTGAAGCACGACAGCGAGACGGTCTACCTGGTCCGCGAAACCAAGGGCACGAAGGACTTCCTAAAGCTCCGCAACAGCGAGGCCGACAAGGTGAGGTGCGGGAAGGCGCACTTCGACGCGCTTGGCGTGCCGTTTGGCGTCGTGGTCACAGCCAACGAGGTCTGACCACGATGATTCTGGTGGTCCTCCGCGCCGGCGCCTCCTACGACTCAGTGGCTGCGCACCCTGCACCCCCAAGCCTTGAGGCCGAGTACCCGCGCCTTCCACTGGCAGACCAACTCTTCGCCCTTCGTGACGAGTTTAGAAAGGCATCAGCGATCTACGCCGAGGTGCAAACGGTTCTTCCCAGGCTCCCCCCAAGAGCCTCTGGCAGCAACGTGGAAGAGGTCCTCGCCGCGCTCGCCTCAGAGGTGGAACGCCTTCCGGAACGGAAGAAGCAACTGCTCGCGCTTCGCTTCTACATAACGCGAGTGATCAGGGATTCGGAGAACAAGTGGTGCGATCGCAATCACGGCGAGCTAAACCACGCGACCCTCTTCGATCTTCTTGACCTTTACCGGGGCACTGAAGAGGTCTGCGTTGTCACGTTCAACTACGACACCTTGGTCGAACGAACGTTGCCCAAGAGACTCGGCCCCCGACCGGATTTCGGCGCACTCACAGATGGCAGAAATGGCTACCGGCTCTTTAAGCTCCACGGGTCGATCACATGGAACCGCATCCTGGCACCGGGCATTCAGGAAGGGCGCGATCCGCATGATCTCTTAGCGCGGTACGCCCAGATTCAGATCACCGACAAGTTCAGGATGGTTGAGTCGCAGCGGCCGGAGGCGGTGTTCATTGACGGACTGCATTTCATTCCAGCGATCGCCGTGCCCGTCGCAAACAAGGCGGAGTTCGAGTGCCCTGCTGGTCATGTTGAGGTACTGAACGAGCTGCTGCCCTCCACGTCTCGTCTAATTGTGATTGGCTGGCGCGCGGGCGAGGAGCATTTCTTGAACCTGTTGAAGAACCGGGTGAAGGAGTCAACGCCCATGCTGATCCTCAACGGCCGTGAAGAGGACGGAAAGGCTACCCGTGACCGGTTGGTGAGGATCGGGCTTCAGGGCGAAACGCCAAGCATGAGCTTTGGGTTCACTACGGGCCTGGTTAGCGGCTACCTCAAGAGGTGGCTCAGCGACGAGATCCATTGACGACAAACTGGCGGTACCGATCCGCTCGTCGACGTTCACAAAGCCGAGACCGGCCTCGAACCGCCGAAGCCGCCGGTGTTCAAGCAGATCGTCAAGATGCCGATCTACAAGTCGAAGCCCAGCATGTCGAAGCTGGTGCTGAAGAAGGTCAAGGGTAGGCACGCGGCGTAAGCTCGTTCACCGTGATTGCGAAGGCCTCCTCCGTTGGCAGTGGCCTGAAGCAAGCTCCCGTCGAACCGCAACGGCCCCGCAAGGGCCGTTTTCAGTCCCGGAGGATGACTCCCTCTCCTCCCTTATTGACCACACCGGTCGTCAACACTGGCAGTCGCCTAAGCTTGACTGAATCCCTAAAACGCGAGAAAGTGCGACCGTGAACCAAGACGAGGCTCGGGCCCTCGATGGGCAATTGCGACGGATAAGCCGCCACCCAGATCTGCTGTTGGCATTCAATGCCTGGGTAGAGGCGGCGATTGCCTACTCCGCACTTCGCGCCCGCTGGAGTTCGATGGCGACGGCCGAACGTGCGGAACACAACCCAAGACGCACGGCGCTTCACAATGTCGCGATTGACGAGCTCAATCGGCTTAGCCGTGAGGCCCCAAAGCATGGCTTCACCAACGACTGGAGGGCGGTGATCGGGAACGACAGGCGACGTATCGGTGATTTCGCCTGCTGGTGCGCCCTGCTTCGTGGCTTGGAGTCGCGTTGACAGGTGCCTGTCAATCCGGCCATCGCGATTCGTAGCAAAACCGCCCGGGCGCCGTCCGAGGGGGACGCCGTTCAGCCGTCTATCGGAGGCCGCCACCGAGACTGCCCTCATCGAGATCCGGAAGAAAGGCGAACGCCTCATTCGCCTTCCAGCGGACCTCGGGATCAGGGTCCGACATGGAGCGAGTGACCGCGTCGGCGACACCCGGCAGGCGAAGTTTCTGAAAGGTATCGAGGACGACGACCCGTAACTCGGCGGGCCCGGCAGCGAGTAAGGCGAGCAAAGCCTCGCGGGGCGCGGGCGCGGTTTCGGACCAGAGCTCCCGTACTCCGGCTGCCGCGCACCCAAGCATCTGGACGAAAGGGTCCTCGCCGACAAGGGCAGCCCTGATCAGGGATGGGGCCTGCGGGGCACACTCTTTGAACAAGGCACGAACTTTTGCCAGGTGGAGGCGGGCCGGAAGGGGTCTTCCGGCCCCAAGCTCCATCAGTCTTTCTGCTGCCCGGCCACCGACGGTGGCGGCTATCGCCCTCGGAATCAGATCCTCGGCAAAAGGGCTGGGGCCATGGACGAGTTCTGAGGGATTCCTGATGCCCACTATTTCGGGGTCAAGGTCTGGGGTCAGAATGAACTCGAACGCGGTCTCGGCGAAAGCCTCGCCATCGGTCCAGAGGTTCCAGCTCAGGAGCGTCTCGTTCAAGGACGCGAGCGCCCGGGGCTGGACAGGGTATTGAAGTCCACCCGGTCGGACCAGGGCAACGAGCTCGCCATTCCGCACGCACGCATCCAGAACTCGGCCTCGTGAGACTTCTCGCACGATCTGCCTGGCGACCGCCTTGTCGTGCGCCGCATATGCCTGCGTATTCCGGGTGAAGTTGGCCACCGATTCCGGCTGAAAGTGGCCACCTGTTCCGGCGTGTCCTTCCGGCAAGCATGCGTAGCGTCGCAGTGAGTCGGCCGCTCGGCGGGTGACGCCGGGATTCCAGGAGCAAGCCATCAGCATCGTGAGGCCTGGGGACCCAGCCGTTACGGCCCCGGACCCGGAGGAGGGGGCTCGTCTTCGCCAAGTCGGACGACGGTGGCGGCGTAGTTCCACGGCATCCAGTCGGCGGGAGCGTCCTCGACCTCCTGGTGGTGGCGGAGAAGGGCGGTCAGGTAGTCGAAGGGCTCGATCTTGTTCATCTCCGCGGAGCGGATGAGGCTCATGAAGACATCGCCCACGTGAGCGCCGCCCAGTGTCTGGTAGAAGAGCGAATTCTTGCGGTGGAGGATGGCCCGCTTCAGGGCGCGCTCACAGACATTGTTGTCCAATGGGGCGCCGGGTTCTGACCCTGCCCCGAAAAAGTGGACATCTCGACAGAGCACCCAAGGGTGCGATAGGAATAGACGATGTCCAAGCAAA
>ENA-ORBV01017266-ORBV01017266.1-microbial-mat-metagenome-genome-assembly--contig:-NODE-17266-length-10342-cov-5.482513_pt1 | contig 10342 bp, 8 predicted proteins | sample MGYA00237777_ERZ505514 | MGnify/ENA primary metagenome ERZ505514 (study PRJEB26160, sample SAMN06269048) | microbial mat metagenome | isolation source: Oligotrophic lake microbial mat | place...
GCGCGTACACGTTCGCGCTCGATCCGACGCTGCTGATGGTCGCGGTGGGCGGCCTTGTCGGGTTCCGCGCGTGCTGGTCGCTGCTGCTCGGCGCAATCCTGTCGTGGGGCGTGATCGGGACACAACTGGTTGATCGCGGGATCGTCAAGTCGGCGGGGCGCGGCCCCATCGGTGAGTGGCTGCTGTGGCCCGGGGTCACGCTCATGGTGATTTCATCGCTGGTATCCTTCGGCTTCTCCGCGCCCGCCATCGTGCGGTCGTTCAAGGGCGGGCGAGACGGGGCGGTGGAGCGGGTCGATACTGGCGAAGTGCCCCGTAAATGGTTCTTTTTCTCGCTGCTCTCCGCTCTCATCATCGCGGTGATTCTGCAAACGTGGTTCTTCGGAATCTCATGGTGGGCCGCGATCATCGCGGTGCTGCTGTCATTCGCGCTGGCCGTGGTGGCGTCGCGGGTGAGCGGCGAGACCAACGTCACGCCGGTGGGCGCGATGGGCAAGGTGACGCAACTCGTGTTCGCGGGCCTCGCGCCCGCAAACCCCGCGGCCAACCTGATGTCCGCCAGCGTGACCGCCGGTGCTGCAAGCCAGTGCGCGGACCTCATGCACGACCTCAAGTGCGGATATCTGTTGGGCGGTATCGCACGAAAGCAGGTGGTCGGGCAGGTTCTCGGTTCGATCGCGGGCGCTGCGGTGGGAAGTTACTTCTACCTTGTGCTGATCCCCGACCCAGCGACAATGCTGGGAACCGCGGAATGGCCCGCCGTTGCGGTGATTCAGTGGAAGGCCGTGGCGGAGGTGTTCCGTAACGGGATCGACAGTTTGCCCCCGGGCGCGACGATGGCGATGCTGATCGCGGGAATTGTCGGCATCATCCTGCCCGTGCTCGAAAAGGTTGTGCCCAAGACGGCCCGGGCGTTTGTCCCCAGCGCGGCGGCCGTGGGCCTGGGCTTTGTCATCTCCGCGAGCAACAGCATCTCGATGTTCATCGGCGGCTGCATCGCGCTGGGCCTTACGAAGTTGTGCCCAAAGTGGAGCGAGCGGTTCCTTGTCACCATCTGGGCGGGCATCATCGCGGGTGAAAGCCTCACCGGCGCGGGTGACGCGCTGCGGCTTGTCTTTGGCGGCCTGACCGCAAAGCCCGCCGAGTGAAACACCACTTCACGGGCACGAAAAAACCCCGCGTCCAAAAAGGACGCGGGGCTTTGGTGTGCAGAGCGGATCGGGATCAGCGGCGGCGACGGGCGGCGAAGAGGGCACCCACAGCGAGAAGACCGGCCGAGGCGGGCGCGGGGACGGTGCCGATGACAACGTTGCCGAACGGGGCGGTGTCGGTGAACCAAACGTTCTCGCCCTTCATCTGGAAGCCGTACTGAAGGTGACGGCCGGCTCCGACGAGGGTGTTGAGGCTGACGCTGAACGCCCCGGCGGTGACGGGAACGAAGATGTCGTTGCTGGAGGAGAAGTCCGGCGCGAAGTCACGGATGAAGATGCGGGCCACGTGGGCGCTGGTGACGGAGGTCGAGAGGACGTTGCCGTTGAAGGTCACCGTCTGGCCGTTGAAGATGTCGCCGACTTCGATGTAGAGGTTGGCTTCCATCGACTTGTTGCCGGGGTTACCGGGAGCGCCGCCGCCTTGGTACCAGAACGGATTGGGATCGCCGATCGTGTTGGGGCTCATCGTCAAGGTCAACGCGGCGTCGTTGAAGGACGAATTGAGATCGGGGGTGCCCCAGGAGCTACCGAAGACGAAGCCGCCGCCGTTGGCGGGGAGTTCAAAGACGTTCATGTAACCGAGCCACTGCGGGCCGGAGGTGGGTGCGGTGACGACGACGGCATGGGCGGCGGACATCGGCACCAACGCAGCGACAGCAACCAACATCAGATTCTTCATATCTCTCTCCAAAGGCGGTAAAAGAAACTCTGGGCAAGGCCCTGAAACACATCCAGAGAGCCAGTGTACTGGTTTTCATGGCGTTTGCAAGACAAACTGGCGCTTTTTGCGGTGGTCGCTGATCAAAACTCTGGAACAGTTGCAGTTTGAGACCGATAACAACTGCGTTCTAAGCGTGTCAACTCGGTCGGAATCCGCTGGTGATACTCCTCGGCGGCCCGGGCGGAACGGTCGGGGGATGTGGCCGAACCGGCGGATGGGACCACGATCGGTGCGGTGGGCAGCGCCCACGATGCCGCCCCAGATCCGTCAACAGAAACGGATGGAGCATGAGTATTCCCATGACCTCGTTTACGAAGTTGCCAGCCGGTGTACAGGGCCGAAGCGGAAGCGTTTGTGCGAGATCGTGTGGTGAGCGTGTTGCGCGTTCGGCCGGAGTGAACGAAACGCGGGCGAGCAAGGTCTGATGGAACAATGGCACCGGGGCGTGAGGCATCTAAGGTGGTATCTGCAACGGGCGGCAACGGTTCACGCAGCGCGCGCGGTTTCGCCGATACCCTTGCGATGTCCGCAACCCCCGCCTGCCCCACCACCCTGATTGAGACCGACGTGTCACCCCGTTTGACGCTCCGACGCGACGAACCCATTCCCACCTTTCACTTGAAGGGGGTGCGCTGTTACTTCGTAGGGATCGGGGGGTGCGGGATGTCGGGCTTGGCCCGACTTTTCAGGACCCGGGGGGCGGTGGTGAGAGGCTCGGATCGGGAACAATCGGAGACGACGGATTTGCTTGCGGCGGAAGAGATCGGCGTGGGGTTCGATCAGGGGGTGATCCCCGAGAACATCGACCTTGTCGTGATTTCGGCTGCGATCGGGGCGGACCATCCGCAGGTGCGCGAGGCGGCGAGCCGCGGCCTCCCGGTGATGCTGTACGCGGACGCCCTCGGCAAGTGCATGGAAGGTTGCTCGGGGGTTTCGGTCGCGGGTACCCACGGCAAGAGCACGACGACGGCGATGTTGGGGTGCGCACTTACAGACGCGGGCCTCGATCCGTCGGTGATTGTCGGGGCAACTTCGCGGCAGCTGCAACGCGGTTCGATTCATTCGACGCTGAACGATCCGTCGATCGGGTTCCGGCTCGGATCGGCCCGGATCGCGGGAGGAGCGCGTACCGGGGCGCCGGGCGTCCTGGTGGCCGAGGCGTGCGAGTTCAATCGCTCGTTTCACAGCCACCGACCGACGATCGGCTCGATCTCCTCGGTCGAGGCCGATCACCTGGATTGCTACACGTCGATCGATGAAATTATCGACAGTTTCCGGCGGTTCGCGGCCTTGATTCCGGCCCATGGAAAACTGTTCATCGCGCATGACGGTGCCCACCGGCGTGAAGTGACGGCCGGCATTGATTGTCAGGTCGAGACCATCGGCTTCAACCCGGAGGCCGATTGGGTGGTGGGGTACGAGCCCGGCGACCGGACGGTGACGGTGTCGCACAGGCGCGAGATCGTGGCGCGATGGCGGAACACGACGTTCGGGGCTCACAACGCTTTCAACGCGGCGACGGCCCTCGCGATCGGTATGGAACTCGGGGGCGACCCGTCGGTGCTGGCCGAAAGCCTCTCGCGGTTCCGCGGGGTGGATCGTCGGATGCAGTGGCTGGGCGACCGCCCACTCGGCGACGGGCGCTCGGTGCGGGTGTACGACGATTATGGGCACCACCCGACCGAGATCGACGTGACGCTGCGTGCACTGCGTGATGCGGAACGACCGCAGGATCGGGGCGGACGGATCATCTGTGTGTTCCAGCCGCACCAGCACAGCCGGACGCGGCACCTGCTGGAGGAATTCGCGGGGAGTTTCTCGCAGGCCGATGTGGTGATCGTCCCGGACATTTACTTTGTGCGGGACAGCGAGGCGGAGCGCTTCAAGGTGACCGCCGCGGACCTGGTGGATCGGTTGCGGGAGAAGGGTGTGCAGGCCATGCATCTCTACCCGTTCGGCGCGATCGTGGAACAGTTGAATCACATCTGCAAGGGGGACGATTTATTGCTGGTGATGGGAGCCGGTCCGGTGTGGCAGGTGGGGCGAGACTACTTGGCAAGCCGCTAAGCGGTCCCGAGATGCCCGTGGTTCACGTTCACGCCGATGCCTTGATTCCGACGTGGTTCCGCATCGGTGGCCGCGCCGATCGGCTCGTGCACGTCCGGACGCTGAATGAACTGATCGAGGCGGTGGCGATCGACCCCGCGTGCCGCGTTTTGGGCGATGGGGCCAACTTGCTGGTCGATGACGATGGCGTGGGCGAGTTGGTGGTCGCGACGACGGGCATGAACGCCGTCGAGATCAATGCGGCCAGCGGGCGAGTGTTGGCGGATGCCGGAGCCGATTTGCCCAAGTTGATTCTGGCGACCGGTCGGGCGGGGTTGGCCGGGCTTGAGGGGTTAGGCGGCATTCCGGCAACGGTCGGCGGGGCGATCGTGATGAACGCCGGGGGTGCCTTCGGGCAGATCGCCGACAGCGTTGCCGCTGTGCACATGATCGACCGGGGTGGCGCGGTCCGCCGACTCGCGCGCGACGAGATCGCGTTCGGATATCGCCATTCGGGTCTGAGTCCGGCGATTGTGGCGAGGGTCGAATTCCAACTGACTTCGTCGGACCCGGTGCCGCTGCGAGAACGACTCAAGGATGTGATGGCGTACAAGAAAAAGAGTCAGCCGATGGCGGCGGACTCGGCCGGGTGTTGCTTCAAGAATCCGACGTTGTCGGCGGACGTCGCGGATGATCGGGGGGCGATCGGCCACGCGGGGCAACGGGTTTCGGCGGGCATGCTGATCGATCGGGCGGGGTTGAAAGGGCTCGCGGCCGGTGGCGCATCGGTGAGCCCGGTTCACGGAAATTTTCTTGTCACGAAGACTGGGGCCAAGGCTCGCGACGTCATTGACCTCATGGCCGAAATCGAGAAGCGTGTGCGGGACAGGTTCGGGGTGGTGTTGGAGCGAGAAGTCGTGGTGTGGACGAGGGACCGCGGATCGCCCCGGACAACGAGCCCATGAAAACCGAAGCGGCGAAGCCCACTCATGTGTTGGTGCTGGGGGGCGGCCCGGACGCCGAGCGGGCCGTGAGCCTCGTGAGTTCCGCGGCGGTGGCGGCTGCGCTGGCCGCACGCCCGGACTGCCTCGTGACGTACGAAGTGGTGGGGGAATTGACCGACCGCGAACTCGCGGCGATGCCCGGTGAGGTTGTGTTTCCGGCGTTGCACGGGCCGTGGGGCGAGGGCGGGCCGCTGCAAGATTTGCTGGAAGCGGGCGGACGCCCCTTCGTCGGTTGTCGGGCTGGGGCCGCCCGCACGGCCATGGACAAAGTGGCGAGCAAACTCGCGGCCTCTTCGGCCGGGATTGCCACCAAGCCAGCGGCGGTCTTTTCGGCCCGCGACCCGGGCTGTCCGTTGCCGTACCCGGTCGTCGTGAAACCGGTCCACGAGGGATCAAGTGTCGGAGTTCATTTTGCCCCGGACGCAGAAGCATGGAAATCGACGCGGGCCCGCGTGTGCGCGGAGCTCACGGAACATCCGCGGCGGGTCTATATCGTCGAGGAAGCGGTCGTCGGAGGGCGCGAGTTGACCGTCGGGGTGTTGGACGGCACACCGCTGGACCCGATCGAGATCCGACCCGCGGTGGCGTTTTACGATTACGACGCGAAGTACCACTCCGACGAAACCCAGTACACGGTCGCCCCGGTGCTGCCCACCGGCATCACGGCGGCGGTGCAAGGGGCGGCGGCCCTGCTCTTCCGCGCGATCGGCTGTCGGCACCTCGCGCGGGTAGATTTCCTGCTGGATTCGTCGGGCCGGCCGTGGCTGCTGGAGATCAACACCATGCCGGGGTTTACCGGGCATTCGCTCCTGCCGATGGCGGCGGCGAAGGCAGGACTGCCCTTTGCTGCGCTTTGTGCGCGGCTTGTGGAGTTCGCGGACCGGGACGGTCGATTGAGTTGATGTGGAACGTGGATCGGCACCGGCCGGGGAGGGCCTGTGGCGGCCAGCCGCGATGGGGCCAAGGATGATGGCATGGCACGACGCCAACCCGAGAACAAGAAGAACGATGGAAGCGAGGGGTTCGGCTGGAAGCCGTTCCTGTCGCACTTGTCCAGTTTTGTGATCGTCGCGCTATTCGCGGTGGTGCTTGTCGCCGCCGCGTTCGGAATGCGGCCCCTGCGGGAGCGATCCGCGGGCCACATCGGCGACGTCCCGGTTAAAGTTTCGTTCGCCTGGCCCCGGACGATGACGGCCGCGGGTGGGCTTTCCGATGAAACGTGGCTGCCGGCAGCCAATCAGGAGGAACTGGTCGCGCTCGCGCTGGGCGAATTGGGGGATGACCCCGACCCGTTTTCGAGCGTTCCGCTGGAGCGAATCGGAACCACCTTGGCAGCGACCGGTTGGTTCTCGGCGCCTCCATTGGTCTTCCGCGCGTCGGGTTCTTCGATCATCGTGAGGGGCGATTGGCGCATCCCGGCGGCGGTGGTACGGGCCGACCGCAAGGATTACCTGATCGCGTGGGACGGGCGGATGATGCCGCCGATCTACGAAGTGGGGGAGTGCAAGCTCCGCGCGATTATCGGCCCGGCCTGCCCTCCGCCCGCCAAGGCCGGCGGGGCCCGCGACTTTGAGACGGCGTGGCCGGGCGAAGATATCGCGGCGAGTCTCGAACTGCTGGCCCTGATCGCCGACAAGAAGTGGGTCCGGCAGATCGAGGGGGTCGATGCCTCGGCCTATTCAGAGCACACGAATCTGACCTTGTTGACAAAGGACGGCTCGCGGATTGTGTGGGGTGGTCGGCCCAGCAAGCCCCGGCTCGGTGACGTCAACACCCGTCAGAAATTGGCGAACATCGCCGAATTGGTGCGGCAGTTTGGTCGGCCCGATGCCGGGTACGCGCGGGTCGATGTCTCGCGCGACAAGTTGCTCTTCGACATCTCGGCGAGCGCTACGGCGGTGCCCACCGCGGCGGCGAATCCGGCCAGTGTTCCGTGAACGTCGACGGGGCCGGGGCGACTGGCGAAACCGGGCCTGGCGAAACCGGGCCTGGCGACACGGGGCTCGGCGACATCGCCCCCGACTCACCGTGGGCGGCGATTGATTTCACGGTGGCTCCCCATGCCGATGCCGGGAGAGATGGGGCGACCGGGGCGGCGTTTGCCGCGCGCGAACAACCCGCCGACCGCTGGGCCCACCGCCGTGCCGAGCCGCGGGCTTTGGCGGTCTTTTGGTTGATGTATCTGACCGCCGCGTTCGCGGTGGCGATCGGTGGGTCGGGGGCGTCGGCCTTGGTGGCATTCGATGTCTACCGCCAGGTCGGACGAACCATGTTGGTGCTTACCGCCATCGGGATGTGCGTGCTCTGGCCGATGGTGCGGCTGAGTCAGTCGCGGCCCGAGCGGCCGTGGCGCGGGATGTGGCAGGACGTGCTGGTGATCGCGGGCCCGGTCGTGGGCCTGTGCGCAGCGCAGTCGGCGCCGTGGCTGGCCGATTGGCCCGTGATGGTGGCGGTCGCCGTATGCGCGACCATGGCCGCGTGGGCGTTGGCGATCGGAGCGTTGATCGCCTGCGCGCAGTCGTGGGATTGGCCGCGGGCCGCGGCGATGGCGCTGTGCTTGGTCGTGGGCGCGGGCGGGGCGTTGTTCGCACTCCGGCCCAGCCCGGTTGCGGATGGCTCGGCAGGTGAACGCGTGGAAGTGCGCCGGATGCTCTCGGCGGCCACGGCGACGCTGGAAATGACGGGCGATCGATCCTGGACCGGCTCGAACGCTTCCGTCGAGGCACGGCACTGGTTCGCGCTGCTCCCGCCCGGGGTGGTGGCGGTGGCGTGTGCGGTCGGGGCCCGCGGCCGACCGCACGGGGTTCGGGCGTCGGGTCCGTCCTAGGGTTGAGGACACTCTTTACGCCGGTTTGCCGGACGGGTCCAAAGGGAACGGGCCTTACTTTCTCACTTGACTGACGGGATGGCACGACGATGGAACTGATGACGCAGGCGGAAAAGCAGATGGTCGAGACCCGGCTGACCGAGCTGGTGGGGAACCGTCCGGGGCTGGCGCGGCGAATCTCGGAGGCCCGCGAACTGGGGGACCTCAAGGAGAACGGCGACTACCACGCCGCGCGTGAACAACAGGGGATGGAAGAGGCCGAGATCCGGCGGCTGCAGGAGCGGTTGCTTAACATCAGCCTGATTGACGAGCGGATGGGCAAGGCGGTCAAGGGCGTGGTGTTCATCGGCTCGACGGTCCGGCTGCGCGACACTTCCGATGGCGTCGAAGACCTCTTCAAGTTGGTGGGCGAGTCCGCGGGGACGGCGCCGGCGGATTATGTGGAGGTCACGGCGACCAGCCCCATGGGTGAGGCGCTGCTCAAGGCGCGGGTGGGCGACGTGATTCGCGTCAGCGCCCCGCGCGGCGAAAAGAAGTTCGAGATCATGGAGATCAAATAGAGTGGCCGGGGCGGCAGAGGTTACTCCCGCTGGACGGGTGTGCGTGGTCGGATCGGCGAACATGGATTTGGTGGTGCGCACGCACCGCCTGCCGGCCGCGGGTGAAACCGTGTTGGGGAGTTCCTACCGCACGTTCCCGGGCGGAAAGGGAGCCAATCAGGCGGTCGCCGCGGCCCGGATGGGTTCTCCGGTGTCGTTCATCGGCGCGATCGGCGACGACACCCACGGGCAGCGATTGCGGGCGGTGCTGGAGGCCGAAGGGATTGAACTCTCCGGGCTTGCGGTCCGCGCCAACGAAGCGACCGGGTTGGGGTTGATCACGGTGGCCGAGGGCGGCGAGAACACGATCGTGGTATCCAGCAACGCCAACGCCACGCTGACGGCCGGTGAAGTGGAAGCCCGGGGCGCATGGATTGCCGGTGCCGACGTGCTCCTGTTGCAGTTGGAAGTGCCGCTGGCGTGCTGTGTGGCGGCGGCGTTGATCGCGAAAGCCGCCGGGAAGAGCGTGATATTGAACGCAGCGCCCGCCCGGCCTATCCCGTCCGAACTCTTGCGGATGGTGGACGTGTTGGTCGTCAACCGGGGCGAGGCGGCGTTGCTTTTGGGGCAGGACCCGATGCTCGATCCGGCCCGACTCGCGTTGCGATTGCCCGATCTGGGAATCGCGACGGTGGTGCTCACCATCGGAGCACAAGGGGCGATCCTTTCTCACCGCGGGCGGCCGCGACGGGTGCCGACGCTCACGGTCGATGCGGTGGACTCGGTGGGCGCGGGGGACGCCTTCTGCGGAGCGCTCGCGGCCCAGTGGCCGCCCGTGGCCCGTGCGGTGCGGGCCAGAACGGCCGACGAGATGCCGCTTTTGGAGTCGGCGGCCTTGCAGGCGTGCGTGGCGGGGGCACTGGCGACCACCAAGCCGGGGGCGATTTCGTCTCTGCCGCGGGCTCAGGAAGTGGCGGATTGTGTCGCGGGGTTGCGGGTGGGCTGAAATGGGGTTCGATGGGTCGGGTTCAGGCCTCGGGAGACCCTTCCAAGAACGCCCCGGCATCGACAAGCCGGTCGCCCGCGGCATCGGCCACCGAAAACTGTGAACCGCCGTAGAGGGAAGCCGAGCCGAACGCACCGTCTTTGCGAAGGGCGTAGAAGCGGACGTTGAAATTGGGGAAGCCGCGGGCATTCTTAAGCCGCTTTTCCTTGGTGTGATCGACGACCTTCTTGCAGATGTCGAGGCATGCCTGGCCGGGTTCGATGCCGCGCGACATCAGGTCGACGATGAGGAACGAGGCGAGGTTCACAATGGCCGCTTCGCCGCGACCGGTGGAGCCGGCGGCCCCGACGTCGTTATCGCAATAGTTGCCAGCCCCGATAATGGGGGAATCGCCCACGCGGCCTGGGATTTTCCAGTTGAGGCCGCTGGTTGAGGTGCAACTGGCGATGTCGCCGGCGGCGGTGAGGGCGGAGAGGTGAACGGTTCCGGTTACGTCGGTTCGGAACGGGCGGAGGCCGACGGGCTTGGGCATCTTGAACTCGGGACCGTCGTTCATGCGTGGCGCAGCGCGGCCGGCATCTGCGCCGCCCTCGTCTTGCCAGGGCAGCGTGTTCCATGTTTTGCCAAACGGAGCGTCTTGCTCGTCGTCGTTCAGCCAGTCGTCGTCTTTGCTCATGTTCTCGCGCCAGGCCTGCCACTGGCGGCGGGAGTTCTCCGTCCCGAGGTCCTCTTCGCGGAAGCCCATCGACTTCGCGAAGCGGAGGGCACCCTCGCCGACCAAGAGGCAGTGGTCGGTGCGGCGGAGCACCAGGAGCGCGACCATCGACGGGTTCTTGATGTTCTCGAGCGCTGCGACCGCGCCCGACTTGTGGGTGGGCCCGTGCATGACTGAAGCGTCGAGTTGGACGACGCCGTCGGCGTTGGGAAGGCCGCCCAGCCCGACGGAATCGTCGTTGGGATCGTTCTCGATGATGCCGACCCCCTGGAC
>ENA-ORBV01017267-ORBV01017267.1-microbial-mat-metagenome-genome-assembly--contig:-NODE-17267-length-10341-cov-3.704404_pt1 | contig 10341 bp, 25 predicted proteins | sample MGYA00237777_ERZ505514 | MGnify/ENA primary metagenome ERZ505514 (study PRJEB26160, sample SAMN06269048) | microbial mat metagenome | isolation source: Oligotrophic lake microbial mat | place...
GATACGGCGACCACCGAGATCTACACCTCTCTATTCGTCGGCAGCGTCAGATGTGTATAAGAGACAGTTCCCATCCCCCGCGCGGGCACTCGGTTTCACCCTGAATACCCCCCAAAAACCACGCCTTTTTGAATGGTCCCTCTATAAGGAGGAGCCCCGAAACCTTGTCCATAGGCATCATAAATAATTGATATTATTTCGTTTTAAACTCGTGGGTTCCAGGGTTACAACAACACAACTGGAGGTACCTAATGCGCATGAGCTTTAATCAGCCCATCACAATTGAGGTGGTGGTGGAAAAGGATGTCCTGCTCGAGCAGCTGGACGCCGAGGACGTAGTCTTCCACTTCGGGCCGGGGGATCTTCTCACGGAGATCGATATGAAGGACGCCATCGAGGTCTACGGATGGAAGGACTTGCTGGAACAGATTGGCCGGGACAAGGCCTGTGAGTACTTCGGTCTAGTCCCCGCCTGAATCACACCGAAGGGAGAAAAAAGTGACGAAGCAAAAAGCGATTGAGTTGGCATCTCAAGTTTGGTGCCAGCCAAAGACCCAACACAAAGACATGGACGTGGAGCTGGCGGAAGCCTTCGCCGACGTCCTCGTAAAGGAGACCACCATGAACAAAGCACCAAGAGATGAAATCGGGAGCATCGAGAACCGGCCACAGACCTGCGGCGAGGCCTATCCACAGGGCAGGGCGGCGACCGTGTCCGAGTGTGCGAAGAAGTTGGAGGCAGAGGTGGAACATCTTAGCCGCCAACTCACCGCCGCCGAGCGGAAGATAAGCGAGCAGTACCACGAGATTGTCGTCCTGAAGCGAATGGTCCGGGACAATGGTTAAGCGCAGGAAGGTGATGATCGTCATTGAGGAGACAGGCGAGCACGGAGGAAAGGGGTTCAATCTCTACCTCTCCGGAGACAAGGAACGGGTGGGGAAGGTCGCTGACGACCAACTTAGCCCGGCCGAGTTCTGGGGCTCGAAGCTTTTCCTAATCTGCGCATCGGCGGTTCAGAAGACGGGAGCAGAGGATGGGGAGGGGGAGAAGTGAAGGCAATGCCAATCGGTTGGCGTGAGGCTAAGGCGTGGGTCGAAGAGAATCACCGACATCACTTTTCACCGCAGGGTTGGAAATTCGGCGCAGCCGCTGAAAAAGACGGAAAGATCGTCGGAATTGTAATGGTAGGACGCCCAGTCTCTAGAATGATTTCTGAGAAAGAGCCTCTTACGTGCGAGGTCATTCGGCTTTGCACCGACGGCACTAGAAACGCTTGCTCATTCCTGTACGGGACAGCTCGCCGAGCTGCCTTTGAACTCGGCTGGAGGAGGATCATCACCTATATTCTCGCATCTGAACCGGGGACTTCATTGAAAGCTTCCGGATGGAGCTTCGTCAGGGAAGCGGGAGGGGGCGAGTGGGGCCGACCGAGCAGAAAGCGAGATTCAGGTAAGCACCCAACGGAAAAGAAACAACTATGGGAGGCGACGAAATGACCGACTACCTAACAAAACTAAAAGAGATTGCGGAGAAGGCGACACCGGGACCGTATTACGTTCAGGATGCAGAGCCGGGATATGCCAGTGTTTTCGCGGTCGATAAAACAGGGGATGAATTAGTTTGCAGACAGGCGTTTTCGTCTGACGCCCACCACATCGCCACTTTCAACCCCTCCACCGTTCTAATCCTTCTCGATGTGATCGAGAGACAGCGGGAGGCGTTGGAATGGTACGCGAGCGTCGAAAGGCCAGCGGATGAATACTCGTCCGACTGCGGGGAGAGGGCGCGGCGATGCAAAGGCGAAACTATATTGGCCGGGCTGGCAGAGAAGGGGGAGAAATGATGGTGGCGCTCCCCACTCCCCACCCTTCTAATTGGAAGGTAGTGGGGAGCGGCTTCCTTTGCATTCGCCCAAATCGGAAACGGGTCTGTGAACCCTTTGAAAGCCACTACTGTGCTCAATGCCAGGTGGACAAGCCGGCCGATCGCCTCGCGCGACGCCGCAACAATTTAAGTTTGAACGACGACTGAAGAGTAGTGCTCCAGCATGGAGGAGACGTTGGGTACACCACGTCCATGCCGAGGGTTCATCCCGATAACTCGTTAACCCAGGGATGATATTTGCGGCGGCCCAAAACCGTCGAGGGAGTCCTCGCCCGAAACAGAAGTATGAGCGGGGGGCAAAGCGACCTGGAACATGGAGAGCCAGAGGGGAACTAGGGTGCAACCGACGGGGGCGCACCGATCCTGGCTGAAGGGCCGCTTGGAGTCATAAGCCACGTAGCATTGAGACGAAGCGAAAACGTTCATACCGACAGCCCTGGGGAGAGGGCCGATAAGTTGAAAGTGCGCGGGGCTGTAAGTGCTGGTTACACGCTGGACGGAACGGATGCAACCCATCAGGAGGGGAGTGTCGGGGAATAGGCCCCCGTCTAACCCAAAAAGGAGCGAACGATGGAACAGGAAGAGTTGATGAAGATAGGTTGGGCGCTTGTCGCAGGCCTAGGAAGGGTCGCGGAGACCCTGGAGGGCATCCGTGAGGACCTCAAGGACAAAACCGAGGATAGGCGGGCTCTTTCCGCAGTCCGTGCGGAGGCAGCGCGTAAAGGGCTGGAGAAAAGGAACCGAAATGAGGATGGAACCCTAACCAGCAAAATCCAGCAAAACTCCAGCAAAACTCCAGCAAAACCGGACCAGCAAAACTCCAGCAAACATCCAGCAAACCTCCAGCAAACATCCAGCAAACCACCAGCAAAACCTAAGGGGACCACAAAAGGGGCTTGGGATGCCTATGAGGCCGCCTACTTCGCCAGGCACCGGATGAAGCCACCCCGGAACCCAAAAGTGAATACCATCATGGTCCGATTAGTGCAGTACGTCGGAGAAGAGGATGCCCGGGCCCTGGCGAAGTTCTATCCGACTACCACCCATGCCCTCTATGTCCAGGCCAAGCACCCCGTGGAGCTCCTCCTACGCGATTACCAGAAGCTTCTGGTGGAGCTGAAGACCGGGGCGAGAACCACCCAGGACCAGGCAAAGAAGGAAGAGAAGCACTCAACCATTGATGACGCATTCGAACGGGTCCGCAACCAGGGAACGGAGGTGGTGTTCTGATGAGTCCACGGGACAAATTTTTAAAGCGCCTCCAGGTGCTTGCAAAGCTTTGTCGGGACGAGTCAGTGGTCGATGTGTTGGACCTCTACGATAGGGTGTTCGCCAAGGTCGGCTACATGGAAGGGGCCGTGGCGGTTGAGAAAGTAATCCTGGAAAGGAACTCCAGGGACCCTTTCCCTTCCATCGCGGAGCTTCGGCGGGCCGCGGTGAACCAGCCGGAGGAGATCGACATCGCCAACGAATGCGCCGGGAAGATCTTCGAAGCCATCACCAAGTGTGGTTGGAACGCTCCCGATAAGGCTAGGGAGTTCATGGGGGATATCGCCTGGAGGCTGGTAGGCCAGTTCGGCGGGTGGCTGACCCTGTGTGAGTCCATCGGGCCCAAGAACGCCACGACCTATCGGGCACAGTTCAGGGACTCCGCCCTGGCCTCAATTCGCTTGGCAAAGACGAACCGGTTGGTTGGTCCGCCCACTTTCGCGTCGCTAGGTAAGACGACTGAGGAGATACAAAGTTTGGTTTCGTGCACGGCCGGGCAGCTCGGATCCAATGACAACGCCCGGAAAACTGGAGGTACAGATGAAAATAAAAAAGAAGATGGAACAATGCTCACGGTGCAGAGTGTGGACCGACTCCCCGATTAAGTACGGGTGGGTCTGCTTCTGCGATGCATGCGACGACCCGGAGTGGGGCCAGCTCGCCAAGGAAGATATGAGAAGCGAGGTGAGTCATGTCGACCAAGATTAAGAGCAGGTTCGAGATGGCGATGGAGAGGGCTTGGGAAGATTTCTGTTCGAAGTTTCCCTCCCTGGGGACTGAGGTGAACAAACCTATCTTTGAGATTGGCTTCGGCTACGGCTCGGAGTTCGGTTTCGAATTTGGTGTAATGATCGGCGCCGTCAATGCTGGCCGCCGTGAAACGAAGAGGGTTAGTGATGTCGAACGGTATTAAGGTAGTAGAGGGTCATGAACAGTACAACGCGGCGGAGGGTCTCCGGGCCACCAACCTCAAGCTAATCTTGGAAGCTCCCAAGCTCTACAAGTGGTACGTGGTCGATAAGAATCCGAAGAAGGAGACCGATGCCTTGCGCTTCGGGAACATCGCCCATGCGGCCCTGTTGGAGCCGGACAAGCTCCGGGCCAACATAGTCATCGAGCCAAAATTCTCAGGCACCGGAATGCGGAAGGCCAAGGAGGATTGGTTAACAGCCTTGAAGCCTGGCGCCATGGTCCTGGATGAAAAGGAATCGGAGAACCTCATCGGCATGATGGACTGCCTTTCCCAAGACCCGGACGTGAAAGGGATTCTGGAGAAGGGAGTCCCAGAGATGTCTTTCTACTGGGATGACGATGTGACCGGGCTTCGGTGCAAGGCCAGACCCGACTTCGTGACGGAAGATGGTTGGGTGGTGAACTTCAAAACGGCAGCCGATGCCACGATGAAGGGCTTCCATTATGCCATCCAAGACATGGCTTACCACCTCCAGGCCGCGAACTACTGCGTCGGGTACAAGCAGGTGTTCGGCAAGGACCCTCAAGGCTACATCTGGATCGTGGTGGAGAAGAAAGCCCCCTGGCTGAGCGCCATCTACGTTGCGGATGAGGCCCTGATGGAGATCGGCCTGAGGGACTACCGGTATGCGGTCGACCTGGTCACCGCTTGCATGAAGGCCGGTGAGTGGCCAGGGTATCAGTTCAACAAGAAGACCGGGGAGCGGACCGGTCCTCAAAACATCTGCGTCCCTTACGGGATGCTATTGGAGGATTCATGAGTCAAACTCAACTGACCGACGCCGAGCGAATCGAAATGCTTAACAGGCATGTCGAGCAAGAGACGGAGAGGGCGGACGTCTGGGCGACGAGCTGCAGGAAGTGGAGAGACTTCGCCTCGAGGACGGTCCGGCGTCCCGAGTGCCCCGTGGAAGTTTCTAAGGACTACCTAGATACGATGGCGACGGACACCTAATGCCAGCGGCCCCTAAAAGTATTCGGCATGTGGATCGAGAGCTTCTCGACCGGGTTGCTGCGCGGCCTTGCGTTCTTTGCCAAGGCCAGCCCAGCGACCCTTCACACATCCGCTCGCGTGGTGCCGGTGGTCCCGACAAGGAGTTCAACGTAGCTCCGCACTGTCGGGGCCACCACCAGCTATGGCACTCGCTTGGTCAGAAGACGTTCCTGAAAAAGTTTCCCGTGATGAGACTGTGGCTCGCTCTTCGGGGCTGGGACACAGATAAAATGACCCACCCCGAGCTGGATGGCAGTTGACAGTTTTTCTCGGAGAGATCAAAAACATAAATGGAGGTACACAATGCAAGAGAGTTACGACACGGGGCTAGTTCCCCAAGCACCAAAACCAAACTTCATGGAGTCAAAGGTCGCCGAGGCCGCAAACCGTTTGCAGTCGGCTTACCTCATGGCGAAGAAGTTTCCTCGCAACGAAGAGGCCGCAGTCGCCCGCATCACTCGGGAGTGTCAGCGCTTCCAGTTGGCGGACGAGGCTCTGTTCCAGTTCCCGCGCGGGACGGAAAAGATTGAGGGTCCTACCATCAGGCTCCTCGAAGTAATCGCTCAAGCCTGGGGCAATCTGGACTTCGGTGTGCAAGAGCTGGAGAACGTCGATGGGCCGGATGGGTATTCCATCATTGAGGGGTACTGCACCGACCTGGAGACGAACAACCACCAGTCGAAAACGTTCAAGGTCTACCACAAGATTCTCGTGGGGACGAAGGGCAACAAGCACACCAAGCACCTGGTCGACCCGCGGGACGCCTACGAGCACGTCGCCAATATGGGCGCTCGGCGGCAGAGGTCGGCGATGCAGGGAGTGATTCCAAGGTTCGTGGTGGATGATGCCGTTGCCACGGTGAGGGAGACTCTCAAGCGAGGTAACGGGAAGTCCTTGGTGGAGAGGATCGAAGCGATGGTGAAGGCCTTCGCCACGGTCGGCGTCTCGGTTGAGATGCTGGAGCGCAAGCTGGACCACGCGACCAAGGATGTCACCGCCGATGAGCTGGTGGACCTGACGATTATTTTTAACACCATCCGCAAGCGTGAAGGGGGCCGTAAGGAGTTCTTCAGCCTGAAGGATGACCCCGACGAGGGTGGTGGTGCGGAGAAGCTTCGAGCGAAGCTGAACCCCAACGTCCCTGAAGCGAAAGAGGTTAAAGATGAGTAAACCATTTCAAATATTCACGGCCAAAGATTTCAAGACCGTCTTTTCTCCGCCCATGGGTGACGACCGCTATGGCTCCTGGTTCAGCCGTGAAGACGTGCCGACACCGTGGAGGACGAAAACAAATGATTAACTACAAAGAAGAACGTTTAAAAGAAATTCAAGCCATGGTGTTGCGCCACGGTACCGGGGAAAACTTAGACGATAGATTATGCATTATGCAGGCGGTTGACTACGTTGCCTCGGGCAGCCTATCGGATTATCCGTCGTGTGCGTGCCCGTTTTTAACGTCTTACGCGATTGGGTTAAATGATTGCTGGAATGAAAAAGACCGCCAACTGCTTAAGCCGTTTATCGAAAAACTTATTGGCACTAGGGATAATGAAACGATAGTGCGGGCTCATCTAGTTATTCATCGGTTGATTACGGTTATTTTACCACTTCTCACCGACCATCTAAAAATGCCGTATGATTCCGCCAAGCTACGGTCATTCCAACCCGGCGAATGGCTCGCGATGAAAGACTTTTGCAATGATCTAAGGCCGAGGATAAGAAAAGACGCATACGCAGCCGCAGCCGCAGACGCATACGCATCCGCAGCCGCATACGCAGCCGCAGACGCAGCCGCAGCCGCAGCCGCAGCCGCATACGCAGCCGCAGACATATACGCATACGCTCACTCACGCTCCACTTTCTTTCTTGGGAGCACCACCATGTCTTTGGCGGCGATGTACGCATACGCAGCCGCAGGCGCGCTTCGCGATAAGACCCGCGATGAATCTTTAGAAAGCTTGCGGTTAGCGTGCAAGATTCGAGGGCAATAGGATGATTAAAGATGAGTAAACAATTTCAAATATTCAAGGTTAACGGCTCTGACCAACCATGCCACAAGAAATTTTTGGCGGTGCTTGATAAGGAACAGGCTAAGCGAGGATTGAGCCAAAATAAGTTTGGGGCTTTCTTGGGGTTGGGTGGAGGGGCAGACGGAAGGAACCACGGGGTTGGTCTCCAACACTGGCGCACAGGTAGGAACGGCATCACGTTTTGGTTAGTTATTCAAATCTGGAAGAAATTAGGTCGTAGCCTGGATAAAGATTTTTTATGAACTTTGAAATAAATAGTACCGTCGCATGGTCAAAGGAATATGACGCCTACCTCACCAAGAAAGAAAGTGGAGCGTGAGTGAGCGGCTGAAAGCGTGGGTTCAAATAACTAAGTCTTCTGTGTATCTCCAGTACTAGAAGTAGGCCGGGTGGCGCGGTACTCAACGACCCCCATCCGGTTTTTTTTTAAACTTTCCCCGACGGGAAAAGAAGAGGGGCGAATGCGTTACATCCTGTTCGTAGCAGTAGTAGTCGGGCTCATGGTTTACTTCCGCGATATCAGGCGGCAGGAGGATGACGCGTTCGACCAGCGGATGCTGGAGATCATAAGACGAAGTGAAGCTGAGTGGGAACGAAGTGTCCAAGATGGAAGCGGCTTCGACGAAGTCGACAACAAAGAAGGTTCAATATGATGAAGCGAGTAAAAATAAAAAAGGAGCCTGTCCTTCACTGTCACAGGTACGTGGTAACGGTCGGGCGGCGGTGCACGCCAAAAAAAGGAAAGGCCTACTGGCACACCGAGTTTCACTTCTGCCTGAATGTCCCTGCAGTGGACAAGCTCAGGGCGAAGCTCCCCAAAGGCCGGTACGTGGAGGTGTTCGCCGCTCGGCATGACTTCCGCGAGGCTTGGGAGTCGTGAACGAGGTCGATCTCAAAGGGATGAAGAGAACGTGCGACGCTCACCAACGAGCGGCCCACGATTCGTTCACTCGGGCTGCCCGGAAGATTTCAATGCCGGCTGACCTGATAGAGCAGTTCTGGAAGATGGCTCACGATGCCGGGAAGTCCGAAGGGGTGTACGAATCCACCAAGGGCTTCTATGAGGGCATGGTCATGGCGAATGGGAAAGTCGCCGTAGCTCTGGCTGCCAAGGAGTCAGGGGTCAATTGATTGTTCAAGGAGCCCGAGGACGAGGCGGAGTTGTTACTTCAATTGAAGTGGCTGCTCGGTCTCCTACAGCGCCTCGGGCACCTTACTTGGTTCAGGATCCACGTTATGCCCATCATCAGGGGCCACGAGGAATGTGAGTGCGGCCGGAAGTATCCCCTCTTCTCCAAGAACACCGACATGGTGGGCTTCTCCGATGTAATAATTCTTTCAAAGGGCCGCACCGGGTTCCTTGAGACCAAATCCAGGTGTGGTATTCTAAGTCCTGGTCAACGGACGTTTCAGGAGCGGGTCACTCGAAACGGCCACCCCTACCAATCAATCAAACGTTTAGAAGAAGCCGTGTCCTTCCTTTTTGAAAAGATGGAGATCCATGTCTATGGAGTTCTTGAAGGACTTGTCCCCTCAAACCGTCCAAGTAATTGTTTTGTTCTGGGCGCTCCGCGAGCTCCTCGGGTTCCTGTCAAAGATAGTGAAGACGAACCGCGAGCAGGACAGGCTGAACTCGATATCTGAGAACGACCTGAAAGGGTTTCAGGACCTGCTACGAGAGGTCTCCACCAATATCAAGTCGCAGACTGAAGCGATGCGGGAAGTCTTTTTTGAGATGAAGCTGATGAGGAAGAACCTCGAGGACCTGTCTAGCGATGTAGAGGGTTTGAAACGGGAGCGGCCTGGGTCTTAGTTTTCTGCCACCGGCGCCGAGCTTTCCCCACCACCTTGGCCTGAAGAGTGTCAACGCGCGTCGTAACTTCCTCCACCTTGGCCTTCACTTCCATGGTGCACCACCGCCCTAACTTCCTGCATGCCTGCTCCAAGGCTGTCTTCTGGCGGTTCCAATCCTCCGCGGACTGGCAGATAGCTGCCCCCCTCGCGGGAACGGCTCCTGAGCCCTCCTGCGGCTCCAGAAACGCTATCCATTCGTCCAGGTTGAGTTCGCTGGTCTCATCGCTTAGGGTCCAGGCACAGTCCGCCCCGGCCGTCATCATCCCCGAGGTGGCGCCCACCCTGGTATTGGGGATGGTGATGGAGCAGCTAGCGAGGACCAAAACGAACGAAGAAAGAAAGAGTTTTACGGTGGACACTACGGGCCTCCTGGAATTCATGTGAGTCGATGCCTTTGTCCCGGGCGATGAGCTTGAGCTTGAGGCTCGCCGACTGGTACGCCTGGAGGTGGGCCAGGTTCGTGAACGCAATCTTCTGCAGCTCGAACGTCTCTTTGACCAGCTCGTACAGCTTGTCAGCAAACCACTTCACCACTACCGACACTAAGGCTCCAATCGGTCCCCATCCTAAGAAAGGGATGGCTTTAAAGAGAATGGCAAGGGCGGCCTTGATGAGGACGTCCCAAACCAAATCCTTGAAGGAGTCTCCGATGTAGACCTCTGAAACCGTTTCTGGGGGCATGGTGGCTCCTTGGTGGAGGGGCAACTTCCAGGCGGAGACAATTCCCCACCCGGCAGTTGAAAGCGACGCATCACTTTAAGAGATTAGATTATACCGAACAACCTGAGGTGGGCCTCATCAAATGGATGCTGGTCTATCAGATTTCGCCCGTTCGGGTCGCGGGTGGCGATCCACCGGTTCTGCTTAACATAACCAATAGGGCGAACATCGAAGTGGAAACCGAATGGCGTAGCACAAGTCGGGTGGCGTGCCATTGGGTAAAGCCCCATGCCAGTAAAATTGAAACGCTCAGCTTGGAGTACGAGGTCCAGCTTAGATCCTCCTCGAACGTCCACCACCCCGTCGACCGCCAGCCCGAGCCCATGCCATGGTCCCACGTGCTTTCCTTGGGTTCCGAATGTGACATAAAAGGGTGCTCCAGTGTATTCGCGCCATGCGTCGAGGCGGACGAGAAGGTCGCGTGAGATTTTGGAAGGGTCGCCCCATGCTTCATCGGGGTCGAAATGTTTCAGGCCTTTGAAGTTCTCAAGCATCGGTTCTCCCTTTTAGACCCGAACCCGGGGCGGAGGAGTCAGATTCCCCCGCCCACGAGCAAGGACTTCTTATTGCGCCGGCGTTCTTATTGTACTGTCTCTTATACACATCTCCGAGCCCAC
>ENA-ORBV01017269-ORBV01017269.1-microbial-mat-metagenome-genome-assembly--contig:-NODE-17269-length-10339-cov-7.411616_pt1 | contig 10339 bp, 10 predicted proteins | sample MGYA00237777_ERZ505514 | MGnify/ENA primary metagenome ERZ505514 (study PRJEB26160, sample SAMN06269048) | microbial mat metagenome | isolation source: Oligotrophic lake microbial mat | place...
GGGCGGCCAGGCCCCGAGAGCGGAACGAGCCGGGGGTGTGGGGGCGGTAGCCCCCACGAGCGGCCGGGCAGCCGCTCATTTTCGTGGCATGCAGGTGGCGATGCGGTTTTGAGTTTCGGGTTGGGAGTTTCGAGTTCCAGTTTGGAGCACGAAGACCTCGATCCGCTCAACGGGCCATCGCTATGCGTTGATTTTCCTCATCCTCGCTCGCTGTTCCCTCCGTTCCCTACTGTTCAAACCGACCGTGGATTAAGTTGTAGGTTTTGATCCGCGACCATCCGCGTGATCCGCGTGCTACTGTAGGGTTTTGATTCAATATCCCTACGGATCGAGTCGACGGGTGGTGTGGGCGTGGGCTGATTGGCGGGCGGACGCTGCAGCGCTCGCCAGCGAGCTGGACGGCGGGAAAGCAGCGGACCCGGTCCTGATTGGTCCTTTTGCGAAAAACGGAAACCTCGTATGAAGGCCAAAGAGGAATTGAACTGCACCGTGCCTGTTCCAGCGTGGGCTGAGACCGAATGGCATGGGAAATGCCATTTGGTTTTCAGGTTCCAACCCCGATCAGAATTCTCCTGCTTCACTGGCCTCCCCTTCCTGCCCCGCTTCATGTTCACACGATTGAAACACCGCAGTTCCCTCTCGACGGTTTCGCCAGGTTCGTTATGCGCGTGGACGGCGGTCTCGGATCTCGGATTGAAGCGTCAAAATAACGAGGATAGCTGGGGGGTTTTTCTTCTAAGCGACGGGCGTCCGCAGGCGGTGAGGACGGCTCGCGTCGAACTACCCGGGGCCGGGCTGCTGCTGATCTTGAGCGATGGGATGGGGGGCACCCAAGCCGGGGAGGAGGCGAGCCGGTTTTGCGTCGAGCAGGTGGCAATGCACCTTGCGACCACGCGCGGCTGGGGAAAGTTGTCGAAGGCGATGCGAAAGGCTTTGGTGGCGACGCATGCCGCCCTGCTGAAACGCGGCGGCGAGCGCCAGGGCTGGCTCGGCATGGGAGCAACGCTATCGGTCCTGTGGCTCCTGCCGAATGGCCGGATGGCGCTCGGGCATGTGGGGGACAGCCGCATCTATCGCCGGCGCCGCGGAAAGATGGAGCAGCTGACGGAAGACCACAGTGTTGGCGCGGGGATGGTGCGCCGCGGGGAGCTGACGGAGGAAGCGGCGACGCGGCTGAAATTCAGATCGTTGCTGGAGCAGGCGATGGGAGGGGACGGCGCGCCGATTTTCCCCCAGATCAGCGAAGCCGAGTGGAAGCCGGGCGATGGTTTTGTGCTGTGCAGCGATGGTCTGTACGGGCCGCTGAAAGACCGGTTGGAAGTGGCGCTGGCGGCGGCCTTGGAGGACGGATCGGAGCACGCCGCCGCCGACTTGATCGCGTCGGCCAATGCCGCGGGCGGGCCGGACAACATCACCGTGATTCTGGCACGGTTCATGCCGGAGGCGACCACATGATCGACCGGACCTCTGCCACACCGCGCGACGGTGGCGATTGGATGGCGCTGCTTACGGGCCACGTCGCCGGGAATCTGCCGGAGATCGATCTGCAATCGATCGCGGAAGGCGATATACTGATCGTGTCGACGCAGAATACGCGTTATGCCTTTCGCTGGGGGAAACAGGGGCGGGCGGAACTGGCGACCAGCCGCGGCGAACTGCGGCCCTCGGGGGAAGTGCGCGTCGATGGGTGTGGTTTTGGACAGTCCAGCTCTTTGAAACTGGGCGTGCTTTTTTGCGGGGGAAACATGGAATATGCTTCACGAGGTGGCAAGATGGTGCATCGGACCACTCTCATCCGCACGATCGAGCTGCTGCGGCGTTCGACGTTAATATCGAAATAGCCAAACGCCCGCTTTGCTGGCACAGGTCCTGCCCGATCGATTCACTCCAGTTTCATCTTCCCCGTATGAACCCCAAAATCACACTTACTCGACTCAACGGTTTCGGCCGCGGAAAAAAAGAAACCTTCGACGGCGACGCCGTTGGAATCGGTACCGACCGTGGCTGTGAGCTGCGGCTAGATGCCACGTGGGACAAGGGCGTCTCGGCGAAGCATCTGCATTTGGAATGGCAGGGAAGCGAGTTGTGGGCGGTCGACGCCAGCAAAGCGGGGACTTTTGTACGCGGTCAAAAAGTAGCCCGGGCGAAAATCGAACCGGGCACAGAGATCGAATTGGGACAGGGCGGGCCTAGAATCAAAGTGGATTACACGCCGGTGCCGGTGGTTTCGTACCCCGCGGAGCCCGCTTGGAGTTCGCCACCTCCGCTCCTGGCGCCTGCGCCGCAGACGAGGCCCGTGACCGCGGAAAAGAGGACAACCGCTCCGAAGCCGCAGGAAGAGTCAAAGCGCCTGTTTCCAGTCTGGGCGTGGGGCGTGCTGGCGGCGGTGATGATCGCGTTGGTGGCGGGCGGGCTGTGGTGGAAACGCGAGGAAACGCCGGAGCGTGCCCTGGCGGCGGTGGTGAAGGAGTATTCCGATGCGGTGGCGTTGGTGGTGCTCGTCCATCCCATGATCGACGAGGGGAAGCCCCAGCCGATCGCGACCGCGTGGGCCGTGGGCCCCCGGGTGTTTGCGACAAACGCGCACGTCAGCCTGCCGGTGAAGCAGACGTTGGAAAAAGGCGGCACGGCTTATCTGGTGATCAATCGCAAACCCGATTTGAAACTGAAAGTGGTGCGAGCGGTGGTGCATCCGAAATACGACCAGGATGAGTTGAATTTTGAGGGCAAAACTGCGGCGGTGCCGGCCTACGATGTCGGTTTGCTCTACACGGACGAAGCGGCGCCGAAAGTTTTCAAGCCGGCCGCGCGCTTGGAACTGGAGCGGCTGGATTCGGGGTATCGCATCGGATTCCTGGGTTTTCCGATGGAGGGTATTTCGGGCGGTGGCGTGGACATGCGAAGTCCCGTGGCGACCATGCAATCCGGCATCGTGACTTCGGTGACGGATTTCTGGCTCGCCCAGGCGCGTTTTGAGAAGCGACTGCTGGTGCAGCACAACATGGGATCCGCTGGAGGAGCCAGTGGCAGTCCGATCTTCAATTCGCGGGGTGAGGTGGTCGCGATCCTGAACGCGGGAAATATCATCGGGCAGGTCTCGTTCGATTCCGGAAAAGTCATCCGTGCGCCCTCAGCGGCGATGGTCAACTACGCGCAACGGATCGATCTGCTCGCCGACATCTGGCCGGAGTGGCCAAGGTAGTTGTTCTTTCCTGAACGGGGCCGATTCGAGAGGTCAGCAACGGTCTTTCAGGCCGTTGCATGCTACATTTCGGTCCGGACGTCGTAGAGAAAAGCATCCAGCTCACGGATGTTTCCATGGGGATCGGGCATGGCCACGGCGACGGCGGGCAAGCGCGCGAGTTTGGAATCGATGAACTGATGGATTATCGTTACTGCGGCACCTTCGTCCAATTCGCCGGCCGCCTTCTGGCGCTCCACGAGCGCATCGATGGACGCTCGCAGTTCGGCCGAGATATTGATGGGGTCGATGGCCCGCGAAAAGTCTCTCTTTTCCGCATACATGACACCCATTCCATTCCAAGCGTAGGGATCTTGCGGGGAGGGTTCGACCGCCCGGCGAAAGTAACGCTCGGCCAAAGCGAAGTTCTGTCGGAAATTGAGATTCCCGAGGATCACCCACGCCCAAGCGTCCGCTGGTGCCAGGAGTAGAAGCCGGCGAAGCTCGGCATCAGCGCCGACATTGTGGCACATCGCCATACGTGACATCGCCAAATCACGTCGGCCGGTGGCGTGAAGGGGGTCGATGGCGAGACCGCGCTCGTAGTGCCGAATGGCTTTGTCGTGGTCGCCTTCGCGAGCGCGATCAAACAACTCGTCGGCTTCATTCAAGCCATAGATCTATCCGCCTCAGTAATCCCAATTCACTCCGGTGCGGTCATGTGTTAATCGTACGTCCCGCAAGTTCCCCGTCGCGGAGCCACGATTCCGCGGCAGTCCAGACCTGCGTGTGCCGCGGAATCGACTCGTGCACGAACGTTCTCCACTGACGCACCTTCGAGTCCGCCGAGAATGGCAAACGAGCGAGGGAGTCAACCAACCTCCGGAGTTTCGTCATTCGTTCCTGGTCGATAGTGCCGGTCTCAATTACCCATGCGATCAGATGGTCAGTTACGACTTCGGGAGTCCCGGCGTTGCGCAGAGACCGCGTCAGCTCGAATAGCAATCGGACTACCGGTCGGGTGGTTTCGGCCCACTGGATAAGATCATGAGCCGAACGTTCGAGTGCCTGGCGAAGGCATCGGTCCAAGATTGCTCTCGATATCGGATTCTCAGAGCTGCCCCGAAGCCCCTCGATGAGTCTGAGCGCATCCTCAAGTGAATCTAGTCGCTGCAACGTTCCATCCTCGAGGGTCCAGGCAACAACAGATTCGACGAATGCTTCGGTGAGCTTTTCTGCCCGCAGGAATTCGCGAACGCTGGAAACCCTGCTGTTGATTACGGCCGGATCGGCCGTGCTTTGCAGATTTGTCGGGTACGCTCCAACTCGGTTGGATCTTTCGCGCACGTGCGAGTTCGGAATTGAGCTGTCGTCCGCCAATTCAAAGTCGGCGGAGTGCGATGACATTTGAAGTGCGCACTGACACATAAATTGAATCGACGTGAACTCAGCCGGTTCGATGGCTGGCTGGATGATTTCCAGTTGGGCCACTGGATTCCGTTCGGCTTCGTCCCACGCGATGAAGGCCGCTCCGTCGCAGATTAGGTTGTGCTGGATTGCGAGTGCGATCGCCTTGCTGCGATGTCCGGACTCGATGAGCGTTGCCATTCGCTCGTTCACCCAGAGCAATTTGATCGCTTCACTGCCGGAACTGTCCAGCTGCACCGTGAAGCGATGCTCCCGGCCATCCGGGAGCCGGCCGGTGATTTCAAGCGGGTTCATGACATTGCCTCGCACCGCAATCGTCACGACTTCACGGGCGTGGAGGTCGGGCCACGTGGACCGGCTGGCCTCCCAGCCACCGGGAACCGAAAGATGAGTCAGCACCGGCCGTCGCAGTCGGTCGCCCAGGGCGGCGATCGTGCCGGTAATGTCGTCATCGGGCGTCTGCAACCAACACCCGCCTCGTTGCTGGCGAGCGAGTGACTTGAGGAAGGCGTCGTTCACCGTCGTATCGATGCCGAACGCGTGCACCGTGACCTGCGGCACCTCCTTGAACGCGTTAACGATCGCCTGATCGTTGCCGACTTCGCCATCAGTGATCAGCACGACCGTCGTGCGGTGGCCGGCCGAGTGGGTCGCGATCTGCTGCAGTACATGAGTCACGGCCGGCAGCAGTTCGGTCCCGCCATCTGCACCCAGTGATCGCATCGATTGAAATCCCTCGTCACGCATGACGCGCGGAGCAGGCATTGGCGCCTCCGCGAAATCGCGATAGTCGGAGGCAAAGAGCGTGATTGAAACCCGGTCGGCGCTTCCGAGGAGGCCGACAAACGCCTGCAACGCGTCGCAGGTTCGGTCCCATTTTTTTCCTGCCATGCTGCCGGAACGGTCGACCAGGAAATAAAAATCCTGGGGAAATTCATCGGCCACGTTGACTGTTTCCGGTGCGCGCAATTGGACGACGGCATAGGTCTCCCCGCGTTCCGTCCACTGCCACGACTGCGGGGTCAGTTCCTTCCGGGTCGGTTCCTTCCACCGCAGGACAAAGTCCCGATCCGGCACCGCGTCCCGGCCGAAGAGTTCGACCGCGATCACGCCGTTGGCTTCACGAAGGCAGACCGGATGGCTGGGCGACGACGCCGTTCCCGCTTCGACATCGGACGACGACAGGCGCCCTGCGATGGAAAGGTAGGCGGCGTCGGGATGGAATGCGTCGATTCGGGGCGGGGTGATGCGCGAGGCGTCCGGTACCTGGTCGGTATCATCGCACATGCCGCCACCCTTCGGTGAACGGAGCAAAGGTTTACCCGGAATGTAGCGAATTCCCGGGCACGTGGGGATGAGCAGACTCAATCCGCCACCACTACAGTCAAGCACCTGGAACCAAGCGAGGCGCACGACGAGCACGTCTCCGGGCTGCACGTTGCCGAGGGAAAGGGTGAAGAGGTTTTCGCGTTCCTTCTCCACGAGCGCCGTCCGATGCCCCGCGGCCCTTTGTTCGCGAAAAATGCGCTTGGCGTCTTCCCGGTCCGCCACTTTTGCGCGGATCACCCGGCCGTTGGCATGCAGTTCGCAGCGGTAAACCGCGGCGCCTGCCGGCAGGGGAAACGTGTAGGTGCAGTCCAGCGGCCGGTCCGTGTTCTGGTGATAAATCTGTTCGAGTTCGACACACGCGACAACGCCGGTGACCTGGAACGTGCATTCCACTCCTTTGAGCGGAAGGGCGACGCGCGTACTTTCGAGCCAGGCGACGAGGCCGAAAGCGGGGGAGTGGGCGGAAGCTGCGAGCGGTTTCATTTAGTTTTTGGTTGGTACGGATGCCCGGACGGCTGAGCCGATCCGCAACGCCAGCAGAACGGCCTCACGTTGGGCAGGGGTGAGTGTAGTGCCGCGGCGCGACACGAGCAGGAAATCATCGTCGAGGGGGATGGCGCGCCAGAGTTCATCGCCCATCGGCAGCGCCACGCGGAAAGACGCAGCTACCTGGCGCACTTCGAGCAAGCCGCGACGTCGAATCTCGCGGAGATCCTGGAGCGATCGCCTATAAAGCAATTCCCGGATTCGGCGCAAAGGCAGGCCCTGAGCCTGGAGGAGCCGAACCGCCGTGAGTTGGAGCAGGTGCTTCTCGCTGTAAGTGCCGCCCTCAGGTGCATCGATCAGTCCGAGGGTGCGGTAGTAGCGAACATTGCGCTCCGAAACAGCCTCGCCGACCTGCCCACTGGCCGGAACGACGCCGCGCTCTTCGCACCATGCGTTGATGCGGGCAGAGAGTTCTTCGAGGGAAAGAGTTTCGGGCATGGGGTACGGTTGCAGTGTGACAGTGTTACTGTCAATCCTCCATTCTCTGCCGATGACTTGCCACGGAAAATATCAGCGTTCAGATGAAAAAGCCCCCTTCATGGGAAGGGGGCGAAAGGACTCAAGGGGGCACTAGTATATCGTTTCACTGAAACCGTAACATAATCTTGACGAGCTTCGAACCGGCGGCGTAAGCTGTTGGCCGTGGCCCGAACCTCGCAGCGCGCGAAGCTGGAACTCTCGCCGGAGCAAAGCCGGATGCTGATCGAGACGGCGCAGTCGCGTACGACGCCGGCGCGAAAAGTACAACGAGCGCGGATCCTGCGGGAGTACCTGGAAGGCGCGAACTTCACGAAGATTGCGCAGCGGGTGGGAACGAGCCGACGGATCGTTTACAGGTGTGTGGACAAGGCCTTGGAGATGGGAGTGGATTCGGCGTTGCAAGATATGCAGCGTCCCGGGCAGAAGCGTTCGATTACCCCGGAAGATAAAGCGTGGGTGCAGCACTTGGCGTGCACCAAGCCGAAGGACCTGGGCTATGCGGCGGAACTGTGGACGCGCCAAGCCTTGGCCAATCATGTGCGCAAGAGCACCGCGGAGCATCCTGCGTTGGCGAAGGCCAGCAAGGCGACCGTGCATCGGATTTTGACCGCCGCAGACATCCAACCCCAAAAGATTCGCTATTACCTGGAGCGGCGCGATCCTGAGTTTGAAGTCAAAATGAAGGAAGTGCTGTTGGTCTATCGCGAGGTGTTTCTCGCCGCGGCGGCCGGAGTCACCGCCGAAGACGGCACGCCGATCTATTCGGTTTCGGTGGACGAGAAACCCGGCGTCCAAGCCTTGGCGCCGACCGCCCCCGATCTGCCGCCGGTGCCTGGCAAGCACCCGACGGTGGCCCGCGATTACGAATACAAACGCATGGGCACCGCCTCGATTCTCGCCGGCTTGGATCTGCAGGATGGCCATGTCACCGCGCGCGTCGAACGGCGGCACCGCAGTCGCGAGTTTATCCAATTGCTCAAGGCACTGGACGCCCGCTATCCCGCTCCGGCGGTTATCCGGCTGATTTTGGACAACCACTCGGCGCATATCTCGAAGGAGACCCGCGCTTTTCTGGCCACCCGACCCAACCGCTTTCGGTACGTCCATACCCCCAAGCACGGCTCCTGGCTCAACTTGGTCGAAACGCTCTTCGGCAAGATGGCGCGCACGTTCCTGCGGGGCATCCGCGTCAGTTCGTGGGAGGAACTGCGCGACCGCATCCTCGCCGGGGTCGCCGAGATCAATGCCGCGCCCGTCGTGCATCAGTGGAGAAAATTTGAAGCCTCGGACAAACCAGAACCTTCGGGGGAAGGAATTTAATTTGTTCCCTTTCTACTGAAACGATATACTAGATCGCCATCTCGATGGGAATCCGTGAATTGCTCCGCAGCGCCTTACAGCCTATGTCTGCCATATCAGTCTTAATTCGACTTAACGTCTGCGATAAAAGACACTAACTCATGCCTGAGGCAGCCTCCATTCCGTTGCCCGCCCTTCACGCCCTGCGAAAGCTGGGGCGCGATTTGGCGATTGCCCGACGCAAGCGGCGGATTTCGACGGCCGACATGGCTTCCCGGCTGTTTGTCAGTCGGGACACGCTCTGGCGCTTGGAGCGCGGTGATCCCTCGGTGGCGCTGGGCACTTTTGCCACCGCCGCATTCGTCCTCCAGTTGCACACGCAGCTGGCCAATTTGGCCGCTCCAGAGAAGGATGATCTGGGCCTTTCATTGGACGAGAACCGCCTTCCGCAACGCATTCGTCGCGCCCGCGCATGAACGTGGAAGTCCATATCGATTGGCAGGGGACGACAGGCCTGGCCGGCCGGCTTTATCCCGCCGGCCGAGGCAGCGGCGTGACCTTTGAATATGACCGCGCCTGGCTGGCCCGTCCCGATGCCTTTGCCTTCGATCCCACGGCGTTGCCGCTGCAACGGAACGCCCATCTGCGTCTACCCTTTTTGGCGCATTGCAGGATTGTGGACCGGACCGCTGGGGACGTGGTCTGATCGACCGGGCGGTGCGCAAAAAGCTGCTGGCGCAACGTCCTTATCACGACATCAACTACGTGCTGGCGCTGGACGATTTCTCCCGGATCGGTGCACTGCGGTTTCGCGTTGAAGCCGACGGAGCATTTCTCGCGGCCGGCAAAAAACCGCTCCCTCCAGTCGTGCGCCTGGATGCGCTGATTCAAGCAACCGATGCCATTCACAACGAGACCGAGACGGCGAAGGACCTGCGTTTCCTCCTGGGCGAGGGTTCGCCGCTTGGCGGAGCCCGCCCCAAGTCGGCAGTCATGCTGCCCGATGGCCGCCTGGGGATCGCGAAGTTTCCGAAACCGGACGACACGCGCGACATCGCAGCCGGTGAAATCCTAGCGCTCACACTGGCCCGGGCAGCGGGAGTGACGACGGCCGAACACCATCTGGTGACAGTGGGAGCCCGCAGCGTCGCGGTCATTACTCGGTTTGATCGGGCGGGGGCGGTCCGTCTGCCGTTTATCTCGGGTGCGACCCTGCTTGGACTCGGGACTGGCGAATCCGGCTCGTATGCCCAACTCGCTGATGGCATCCGCCGGTTTGGCCACACGGTATCGGGCGATCTCAGCGAACTGTGGCGACGGATGGTCTTTTCGCTTCTGGCGAGCAACTTTGACGATCATCTGCGCAATCATGGGTTTCTGATGCGTGAGACGGGACATTGGTCGCTGTCGCCGGCCTCCGTCATTAACCCGGTGCCGGAGGTTGATCGCGTGCACATGTCGCAAACGGCCATTTCCGAGGACGTGGAAATGCCTTCGGTGGAGCGGGCCTTGGCGGTGGCGCCACGTTTCGGCCTCAAATCTGCCGAGGCGAAGTCGATTCTGCGGCAGGTTGCGACCGTCGTCGCGGACTGGCAGGCGGTGGGACGTCGCTTGCGGCTCAAGGCGACCACGCTCTCCGCCTATGCCAGTGCGTTCGATAATCCCTACGTGGCCGAAACGAAGCGGTTGCTGTCGTCGTGAAAGCCGCCCGCGAGCGTGGTCGCCCACGGGCGGGACCAATCAAGAAAGTCCCTACTTTTAAACCAAGCTCCGCCACACCGTTGCGCCGATCGAGGGCGCGGGCTTTCCGAAGAAGGGCGGAGGCGGCGACGAATTCAGGAGCGCACAGATGATAGCGGTTCGATCAGTCCGCCTTCAGCCTAATTCGAAAAGGCAAAACGGGTCAGGCTTTGGGCTTTGGGGTTGCTGAGTGGTTGAAGCGAGGAGTGATGGCGCGTCATGCCGAGAGAGGTGCGTTTGGAATATGCCGGCACAGGGTACCACGTTATCAATCGGCGCAATGCCGGTCGGTGCGCGGATGGGCGATGAAAAAGATCCGGCAATGTCGGCACCGCG
>ENA-ORBV01017270-ORBV01017270.1-microbial-mat-metagenome-genome-assembly--contig:-NODE-17270-length-10339-cov-5.903040_pt1 | contig 10339 bp, 8 predicted proteins | sample MGYA00237777_ERZ505514 | MGnify/ENA primary metagenome ERZ505514 (study PRJEB26160, sample SAMN06269048) | microbial mat metagenome | isolation source: Oligotrophic lake microbial mat | place...
TCCAACGACCCCTTCCCCATCCGCTGATCACCGTTTTAGCCGCGGCCGCAGGTGCGGGCCAAATTCATCCTGACGTCCAACTAGGCCCCCCCGTCATTTGCCTCCAAATATAGGAAAATATGGCCACGGACGCGATGCTCGGTTGGTCGCGCGGGGGCTGGAATTCTTCGGGCCGCCCCGGCACGCCCGCGGACTTTGGAGGTGCGATGTCCGATTTGTGCGGCGAAGACGCCGGATGGATCACGGGACAGACGATTGTCGCTGACGGAGGCGCCTTACTGATGACTCCGGAAATCCCCATCGATTTTCAGCGCCTAGCGCGGCCTGATTCTGGATCCACGCCCGGGTGAGTTGAATCATCCTGGGCTCGCTCGCATCTTGGCCATCGCCCAACCTCGCGCGGCTGGCGGAGATCGAAAAGAAACATGACCCAGAGAATTTCTTTGGGGTAAACCAAAACATTCAGCCGCCTTAGCGCCAAAATGTCTGGGGAAGTCGTACCATCCCCCGGTATTCCTGACACATCGCTACCTCAAGCAGATTGAACTATTTATCGAAAATGAGATGCGGCGGTCCCGGACCCTGCCGCATTCGCTGTAGCTGGCTTGCTGGTACAGCAGCTGACGGCAATTCAAACGGCGATTAACGCCCAATGGGCGGGCGCTCCCCACCAAGGACCAAAACCAGCCTGGCGGCGCGGCTGGGCGAGATCAAACTTACGTCCTGCTCCTTAAGGCATGACCCGGTCACCTTCGTACCTGGCTGGTAGGCCCGCTATTCGGTCAATGGTATTAGCAAGAATTGCCAGTCCCGATAACATTGCCCTATGCCTCAGCGAAATGTCACTATGGTCAGCGAGGCCAACGCCGATTACTCCGGCGTCCTCTGCCGTCGCGCCACGTGGAAGGACGGCATCCCGATCTTCGCCCAGCAGCGGCCCGAAGCCTTTAGAAGACTGGCTCGCCGTCGAACGCATCAAGAACATCAACGCCATATATGCTGCGATCTGCGGGGCCAGGTCTTATGGCAGGAAGCTGGGCATCGCCTCGTTTTCACCGTTTCGCGTTAGGCCGTTTGCCAGCGCCGCGAAGGCAGTAAGCAGCAGACCCGCCTAGTCGTGCTCCAATGCGGAGGTAGCGGTGGGTTTTCGCTCTTCCTTCAGCCAAATGATTGATTCGAAGAAGGGCAATTGCGTTCCGCAAAAGCGGGCTGCTTCCTTTGCGCGTTTAGCGAGGATTTGCGTCTCAACTATCGCTAGCGGGCTCAACTCAAAAGCTGATCTTGGCGCCTAGCTGGATCACGCGTCCGCTGCTGGCACTTTGGATGATGCCGTAATTCGCGTTGCCGACCTGGGCGTTCGGTTGGCCGAAGTTCACTCGGTTGAGTGCGTTAAAGAACTCGCCGCGCAGTTGCAGCTTCAGCCTGTCCGTCAGGGCGAGCGCACGGAAAAGCGAAAGGTTGAGCGAGGCTTCTCCGGGGCCGTCCAGAATATTGCGGCCGGAGGAGCCGAAGGTGCCCCGGCCCGGCTGCGCGAAGGCGTTGGTGTTGAACCACTGAACGCGGGACTGCGTCACGCCGGAGCTTGGGTCGCCCACTTGCTGGGCGAACTGGTTGGCCGCGCCGCAGTTGCAGACGTCACCCTGCGCGCTTACCGAGAAGGGGAAGCCACTGCGGAAGCTGGCGATGCCATTCACCGTCCAACCCCGCAGCCAGAGGTTCTTGCCCGGCAGTTCGTAGGTGCCGCTGAAGATAGGCCGGTGACGGATATCGAAGTTCGAGCGGCTCTTGTTCAGACGCAGATTGAAGATGTCGCGGGCTTGGTCGTCAATGAGCGAAGCGCCGTCGAGGCTCTTCGAAAAGGTGTAGCTGATGAGGTAGGAAAACCCTCGGCGCAGTCGGCGTTCGAGCTTGATGAAGGCGGCGTGATAGGTGGAGTTGGCCGCGTTTTCGGTGATGCGGATGCTGTCGCCAAAGAGCGGATAGCGTCGGCGGGCGAGGATGGGCGTGGGCCGGGTGGGGTCGGCGTCGAGCACGGCCTGGTTGTAGTTGATGCGCTGAGCGAGGAAGGTGCCCTTGGAGCCGAGATAGCCCACCTCCACCAGCGTGCCGCGGAGCTCTTGCTGTACGGAGAAGTTCCATTGGCTATAGACCGGGTCGGGCGAAGTGCCTCCGGGCCCGAAGACGCCGGGGCGGGCGGCAGCGGAACCTACCGGTGGGAAAAGATCCGCGACGCGAAGAACGCCGGGGGCATCGGCGGCCCCGTTCTGGTCGCTGCGCAAGTCGGTCACTTGGCCGAAGGGCGGGTTGCGCACCCAGGTGCGCAGGTCCTGCAACTCAATCAGGTCGTAGAAGATTCCGAAGCCGGCGCGGACCGCGGTGCGGCTGTGCCCGAAGGGCCGCCAGGCAAGCCCCACACGCGGGGCCCAGTTGTTCTTATCGGCCGGTAGCAATCCACGCGGCGTGGCCGGCGCGCTCATCCGGGTGCCGGGAGGGATCAACGCTTCGGAGGTGCCGGAGAGTCGCAGGCGGCCACCCGGGTAGGTGGGATCGAAGAGCGTAAGCCGGTTTTGGACATCGGTGAGGCGCGTGTTGTAGTCGTAGCGCAGGCCCAGGTTCAGCGTGATATTCCGGCTGACTTTCCAATCGTCCTGCCAGAAGAAGCCATAATTGAAGCCATTGAAATTACCGGCGAGCGAGGTGTTTGACCCCGAGGCGCTGAGCGGCAGTCCGAGTAGCAGATCGGCGATGGAGACACCGGTGGTGGTGGCCCGCAGCGGATCCGCCGTCAGGCCGCCCGTAAAGCTAAGACTGCCTCGGACGAAGCGCTCCGAACGGTCGTTGTAGTTCAGCTTGCGCATATCGGTGCCGAACTTCATGTTGTGGGCGCCCCGGATCCAGGTAAGGTGGTTCACCAGATGATAGACGTTCGAAACCTGAGTGGTGGGGTTGGTATCCGTGCCGATGGTGTTAAAGCCGGTAAGCGAGATCTGCGGCACACCAAAGGCGAGTGGCTCATTCAGCAGGTTCTTGAGGCCCAGTCCAGCGGAAACATTGGGGCCAAATGCGCCGTCCTGCAGGATGAGGTAATTGGGCCGGTTGTATCCGGCGCGCAACTCATAGAAGAGGTTCGCGGTGAAAGTGCGGATATAGCTGGCGGCGAAGTTGTGGGTGCGGACGTTGGTGGCGAGTCCACCGTTGTCGATGGGGCTGGGGCTGGTCTCCACCCCGTCGAAGAGCGAGTAGCGGAACATCAGCGAATTGCGATCGTTGAAGCGATGATCGAAGCGGCTCATGAACTGGTTGTTGTCGCTTTGGCCGGAGAGTGCAGCAAAGAAGTTGTTGCCCGTGGGCACGGCGGCGTTGGGTGCGGGATAAAGCTTCAGCAACTCGCGGGCAGAGGCGGTGGCGCGGGCCGCGGGAATGGCGTTGCCAGGGAAAGCGTCGCGGATGATAGCTCCTTCGGCCGTCCGGCGCGTGGTGGCGGGGTCGAAGATCAAGCGGTTATTGCGCTGGCCGACCGGGTTAAAGTCACCGGCCCGCTGCTCCAGGGTCGGTACCGTCAACTGCGCCAGCGTGCCTCGCCGCACGCGCGTCCCCTCGTAATTGGCGAAGAAGAACGTCTTGTCCTTGCGGATGGGCCCGCCGAGGACGCCGCCAAACTGGTTGTAGCGAAACGGCTGGCGGCCGCGGCCATTCAAGTTATCGAAGAAATTGGCCGCATCCAGCTTCTCGTTCCGAAAGAAGTGATAAGCCGTGCCGTGCAAGGCGTTGCCGCCGGAGCGGGTGGTGGCGTTCACTTGGGCGGCGAAGCGCCCGAACTCAGCGGCATAGGAACTGGTTTGCAGCTTAAACTCCTGGATGGCGTCAACGGAGGGAAATATCGAGGGCGTCAAGAAATGCGGGTCCATGGCATCGACGCCGTCAATCAGATAGCCATTGGACTTTTCGCGCGCGCCGCCCACCTGAAAGGCCGGCGCGTTCAGGCCACCGGGAAAGGGGCGGCGATTCGCGATGAAGGAGTTGGGGGCGGTGGGCGATACGCCCGGCGCAAGTTGCGCCAGCTCAAAGAAGCTGCGGCCTCGCAAGGGCAGGTTCTGGATCTGGGCCTGGTCGATCACTTGGCCTACGGAACTGGTTTCGGAGGCCACCAGCGGCGCGCGGGCGTCCACTTCAACGCTCTCGGTGACTTGGCCGATGGCGAGCGTCACGTCGACGCGCGCGGTCTGGTCCACTTGCAGATCGAAGGCCGCCAGGGAAGCGCGCTTGAATCCCGCGTGCTCGGCGGTTAAAGTGTAGCGCCCGGGCCGCAACAAGGTGAAGCGGTATTCGCCGGCGCTATTGGTGACCGTGGCACGGGCTTCGCCGGTCTCCTGATGGCGCAGGTTCACCGCGGAGTCGGGAAGCTGCCCCCCGGACGGGTCAGTTACGGTGCCCACCAGGTTGGCGGTGATGGACTGGGCCAGGGAGAGCAAAGGCAAAAAGAGTAAGGGCAGCAGCAAACGCAACGTGGACCTCCCGGTCTGAAATGCTGCTGATATATTACTGATGTATTATGACGCCGTCAAGCTGATCGTCACCCGCGGCCCCACGCCGTCGCGATTGAGTAGATTCTCAAGTAGATAAGCGGCCGCGTGATCGAAGTGTTGGTGCATCCGTTGTTCGGCCTGGGCACCATCCTGGGCTTGCAAGGCCTGCAAGATCCCCAGGTGCTCCTGATGCGAGCTGAGCAGTTTGCCGGGGATCTGCAAGGAGAGTGACCGGAAGCGGACAAAATGGTCCTGCACGCTTTCAATCATCTGGCGCAGAGTCTGATTGCCGCAATGTTGAGCGCACAGGGCGTGGACGGCCTGGCCCTTTTCGAAAAGCGACCGCGGTTCAGAACGCCCGCGCAGTTCCTTTAACAAAAGATCGATCTTTTCCTGCGGAATCCTGGTAGCGGCGAGGCGCGCGGCCTCGCCCTCCAGCACGCGGCGGACGCCATAGAGTTCGCGAATTTGGCGCAGGTCGAGCGGCGCGACGAAGGTGCCCTGGCGGGGCCGGATCTCGATCAGGCCTTCGCGCTCTAGGCGCAGAATGGCCTCACGAACCGGGGTGCGGCTTAGCTTCAACAGTTGGACGTAGCGCTCAATCGAGATGGCGTCGCCTGGGGCCAGAAGGTTGTTGAGGATCTGGTGTTTCAGCTTCTGATAGGCCAAATCCGTGGCGGAGAGAACCACGGGGGTGGGCGACGGGGTGAGTTTCGATCTGGCCACGGTGCTTTCAGCGTAGCAGAGCATTGACAGCCACCTGATATATCTGATACACATCAAAGCCACGATGCTGAAACGACTCCTGGTAGGTACACTGTTGGTCGCGGGCGCTGCCCCCGCGCTCGAAATCGCCACTGGCACGATGCTCGGCCCCGGCTACACGGCCCGAAGCTTTTATACTCGCGAGGGGCGCGGGCCCTGGAAACTCACCTACAGTGGACCCGGCTTCCGGCCCGACGCGGCCGGGCGGCTGATGAATCTGCGGGTGGCCCAAGCCGTGGTGCATGATGAATGGCTCACCGAAGAGCCGTTCGACCCCGACAAGAATACGGACCGCGTGATCGCCGCGCTGGACGAGTACAAAAAACACGGCATTCTCTCGATCAGCGTTTCGCTGCAGGGGGCCAACGCGGCGTACGAACGCACACCGAACATCAAGCGCGAGCGCGCCTACAAGCTAGGCCCGGGCAAAGGCATGTTGACGAGCGCCTTTAACGCCGACGGGTCGCTGAAGCAACGCTGGCTCGACCGGACGCTGCGCCTGGCCCGCGCGCTTGACCAGCGTGGCATGGTGCTCAACCTGGTCTATTTTTACGCCTACCAGGACGAGATCCTCAGTTCGCCCGAGGCGATTGACCGGGCCACCATCGCGGCCACGGACTGGCTGATCGACAACAACGTCCGCAACTGCATCATCGAAATCGCCAATGAATACAACGGTGGCGACTTCGACTACAACCGCTACATCGAACGCGCCCTGGGCCACCTGATTCAACTCGCCAAGGGCCGCTTTCCGGCCAGGAACGCGCCGTTCCGCCTGCCGGTAAGCGCTTCATCGAACGGCAGCGTGAAGCCCGGCGAAGAGATGATGAAGGTGGCGGATGGGGTCCGCGACTATGGCGATCTGGTGCTGACGCACGGCAATCGTATTAGCCCGGAGGCCAAGCGCGAGCGGGTGCGAACGCTCCATGCCAAGGCTGGCGTACCCGGCCCGATCGTGATCAACGAAGATGACATCGGACGCGAGACCACCTTGGAACATCTGAAGCTCGAGCTCGCCAGTTGCGACGCCATCTGGGCCAGCGGGGGCAGTTGGGGCTACATGCCATGGGTGCAGTTTCAGATCTGGCCCTTTGTGGACTATGTTCCGGGCCCGTCCGCCAAGGTGACGGACGAGCTGCCGATTCCCGAGCGCAATCGGGCCTACTTCAAAGCCGTGCTCAACCACATCGCCGGGAAGATCTACCGGTAGGTGACGGCCAGCGGCTTCAATTCGGCGGCGGCCTGGCCCTGGAAAGTTTGCGGTTTTTTGTTTTTGGCGACCGCGCTGAGCTACCTGGACCGGCAGGCCCTCAGTGTGGCCGCGCCCTTGGTGTCCCGCGAACTCGGGCTCGACAACCGGCAACTGGGCTTGCTGCTGAGCGCTTTCTTTTACACCTATGCCTTGATGCACCTCTGCGTCGGCTACTTTCTGGATCGCTACAACATCCGGCTGGTCTATGGCTTTTTCGTGGGCGCCTGGAGCCTGGCCCAAGTCGCCGGCGGCCTTTCGCGCGGTTTCGGGGAGCTCTTCGCCGCGCGCCTGTTTCTCGGCGCTTTTGAGGCTGCCGGACAGGTGGGGGCCGCGCGAATCATCGCGCGGATTGTGCCCGGGCCCGATCGCGGCTTCGCCAATGGCATCATGATGTCGGGCGGCAGCATCGGCGCCGTGATCGCGCCGTTTTTGGTATTGGGATTGAGCGCTTCGATCGGTTGGCGAGGGGCCTTCGCCGTGCTGGGCGCGATCGGTCTGGTTTGGACCGCAGCTTGGCTCATCTGGTTCCGTCCCGGAGCCGCGGTGCTCTATGGCAAGCCGAGCGAGGTGAAAACCGATTGGCGGGTGATCCTGGCGAAGCCCCAATTCTGGGCGTGCGTGGGCGCGGCGGCCTTTGGGGTGCCCATCATCCACATCGCCTCCAGTTGGATTCCGACGTTTCTCGTCCAGCAATGGAAGCTGAAGGTGGGTAGCGGCCTCAGCGGCTACCTGTTCCTGATCTATCTCGGGCTCGACTTAGGGTTTGTAGGCGGCGGCTGGCTGATCCGGCGGATGGTACGCCGGGGGCAAGGTCTCATGCGCGCCCGCCGGCGCGTGCTACTGCTGGCGGCGGCGCTGATGCTCAGCGTGGTGGCGGTCCCCTTTGCCACGGATGTGCGGCTGGCCGTGGCCGGCATCCTGCTGTTAAACATGGGCCGGGCCTGCTGGGGAGCTATCTTTCTTACCTACAATCAGGAGATCGCCCCGGGCCGGGTGGGCATGGTGGCCGGCATCATGGGCTCCATTGGCGCCTTCGCCGGCGCGATTCTCGTGTGGACGATTGGCATCGTGAGTGAACGCGCCGGCTTCGATCCGGCTTTCTTCGGCCTCGGGTTACTGGTGGTGCTGGGCACTGTACCCTTGCTGGTGGTGAAATGGGAGGAACCGCATGAAGCATAAAGTAGCCCTGGTAGCGGGCGACGGGATTGGACCGGAGATTAGCCAGGCGGCCCGCGAGGTGGTGGAAGCCGTCGGTGTCGCCGTCGAGTGGATCCCCACGCCAGTGGGCAAGGCCGCCCTGGCCGCTTACGGCGAGGAGTTGCCCGCCGAGAGCCTGCAAACCATGACGAGCATCGGGGTGGTGTTGAAGAGTCCGCTGATCGCCGAACGCCGCAGCGGGGGCGTTACGGTACGTGGGCGAGGAGACGAGCGGCACTATCCCAGCGTCAACAACGCCCTGCGTCGCGAACTGGGGGCCTACGTGAATGTGCGGCCGGTGCGGGGCTTTGCCGGCGTGAGCGGCGCTTACACCAGGATGGACCTGGTGATCATGCGCGAAGTGACCGAGGATACCTACGCGGGCCTCGAACGAGCCATCTCGCCAGACCGGGCCGAAGCCACCAAGCTGATCACCCGGGGCGCCACCGAGCGCGTGACCCGCTACGCCTGCGAATACGCGGTGAAACACGCACGCCGCACCGTCAGCGCCATCCACAAGGCCAATGTGCTGCACCTCACCGATGGGCTTTTTCTGGAAGCGGCGCGCGGCATTGTCGCGCAGTATCCGGCTCTGCTCTTCGACGACAAGATGATCGACGCAGCCTGCTACCTGGCCGTGAAGCAGCCCGCGCTTTTCGACGTGATGGTGATGCCCAATCAGTACGGCGACATCTTCTCTGACCTTGCGGCGGGCTTGGTCGGCAGCTTGGGTCTGGCACCCGGCGCCAACCTCGGCGATGACGTGGCGATGTTCGAAGCCGCGCACGGCGCCGCACCCGACATTGCGGGCCAAGGCATCGCCAACCCGATCGGCCTGATTCTTTCGGCCGCCATGATGCTCGACCATCTGGGGGAAAGCGACGCCGCAGGGCGCGTCCGGCAAGGCGTCGCGTTGGTACTCGAGCGGGGCGAAGTGCTCCCCGGCGACCTGGGCGGCCAAGCCAGCACGCGCGAACTCACCGCCGCGATCTGCAAGGCCATGCCGGTGCTCAAATGAAACACCGAGTGGCCTTCTTACACACGTCGCCGCCGGCCATCGCGCCGTTGATGCAGTTCTATAGCCGCGAGGCGCCGGAATTCGAGATCGTCAATCTGCTGGACGATGGCCTGCTGCAACACTTCCGGGAGGGCGAATCGAGCGCGGCGGAGTCCGCATTGCTGGAACTGGTGGCCCGCGTGTACACCAAGTATCAAGTGCAGGCCGCGATGCTAACCTGCTCGGCGGTGAGCGCGGCCATGCTGCGCTCGCTGCAGCAAGCAAGCCCCGTGCCACTGCTGAAAGTGGATGTGCCGATGGCGGCCGCCGCAGCGACTCTGGGCCGCCGCATCGGCGTCGCCTATACCTTTGCGCCGACCTTGGAGCCGACGACGGCCTTATTCGGCAGCGACGTAGAAGTGCTGCCGCGTCTGGTTACCGGCGCTTACGAGGCGCTCCTGGCCGGGCGCATGGACGAGCACGACAACCTGGTGCTCGCCGGCTTAGAGACATTCCTGCCGCATGCCGAAGTGATTGTGCTGGCGCAGGTATCGATGGCGCGCGTTCTGCCCCGGCTTCGCGCGGATTTCCCGGTGCCGGTGCTCTCGAGCCTCGAAACCAGCTTGACCGCTTTGAGAAAGGTATTCGCATGAAGCTCTGCTTTACGGTGGCCACGCCGGACACGAAAGATCCCCAAATGCTGGCCCTGCGCGGCGACCTGAGCGCCTCTTTCCGGCTGCTCGGCGAACTCGGCTACGAAGCCGCCGAATTGATGGTGCGCGATCCGTCCGAACTCAATCCGGCGGAGATCGGCCGCCAGGCGGGCGATTGCGGCCTAGTGATTCGGGCGGTGAGCACGGGCCAGTTGCGCAAGGAAGACGGACTCCAACTGTGCAGCCCGGACACCGCGTTACGTCGTCGCGCGATTGATCGCACGAAGGCCGTCCTCGACTTCGCGGCCGCGCTTGGCGCCCAAACCAACATCGGCACCCTGCGGGGGACGCTGCCCGGTCGCGAGTGGGGCGTGGCGAGCTTAGTCGAGTTACTCGCCCACTCTCCACGCATCGCCGTGGAGCCACAGTGTAAGTGGATCACCAATTGGATACATACGGTGGAAGATGCCCAGGCGTTGATCGCCGAATGTGGCGGACTCTCCATCCTGCTCGACTTCTATCACGCCGAACTCGAAGAGCCCAGTGTTCCCGCCGCGGTGTTCGCCGCGGCCGGCCAGATCAGTTGGGTGCAGGTCTCCGACAGCAATCGCAAGGCGCCAGGCTGGGGCCATTGGAACTTTGCGGAGCACTTTCGATTACTGCAGGCGATCGGTTATGAAGGTTACGTCAGTGTGGAATGCCTGCCCTGGCCTACCGCTGAGGAGGCGGCCCGTCAGGCGATCCGTGCTTTGTCAGCTTCGCAAGCCTGAACCGGCCATTAACGGATGGTGCCAGGCATAACGGATGGTGCCAGGCATAATTTGGGAGAGGCATCGTAGAATAATGCAACAGCTCCAGAAAAACGAGGAGGGGGCGAGGCAGCCGGAGGGCCACTAAGGCGGGACACAAAACTGAGGGATAACGGGGAGATCTAGAGGGCTACGGGGCA
>ENA-ORBV01017271-ORBV01017271.1-microbial-mat-metagenome-genome-assembly--contig:-NODE-17271-length-10339-cov-5.354804_pt1 | contig 10339 bp, 3 predicted proteins | sample MGYA00237777_ERZ505514 | MGnify/ENA primary metagenome ERZ505514 (study PRJEB26160, sample SAMN06269048) | microbial mat metagenome | isolation source: Oligotrophic lake microbial mat | place...
TTTTCAAGCAGAAGACGGCATACGAGATTCGCCTTAGTCTCGTGGGCTCGGAGATGTGTATAAGAGACAGCTAATTATCAGTAAAGCACCAGTCTCTTTCACGATTAAGATTGTCGTAATTAAATCAGACGCTTGTGACTTCAATCATGGTACTTCGAAGTAATGAGGTAGATAATGTATGAAGTGTTAATGTGTTTTCGACCAGGCTTAATAAATAGTAAATGACTAAAATCTTTAACTACTCATCCTGTGATTATGGATATTGGCGTTAGGACAAATTGGTTATATCTGAAGCATAATTACTGTGTCACTTCTTTGGTAAATACGTTGCATTTAAGCTTTAGTACTTAGTAGCTCTTCCGTTGTTGTTTTTGGGTCGATGAATTAACAGGCTTCTCGATAAGCCCGTCCGCTTGAGACACAGTTTTCCTTCCCATCGTTCATGCAGCGGTTCCCTTGTCGTTGTTTTGCATGGGTTTTCGATTGTAACCTTGATTGCTTGATTACACACTACTACGGTACGTACTAGTAGCGCCACTACTAGCTAGCTAGCTACTAGCTAGAGTACAGTAGTAGCTACTACAGCAGTACTAGTAGTACCGCGTAATTTTTGCGCGGTGACACGTAGTGTGAACACGCCGGTACTGTAAACAACAACACTAACAAAACCATTCTTAGTCAAACGCCAATCTTTTCCAAACCAAGAAAACAAAGCTATTTAGCTCTCCCCTCCCTACCATTACTGTAGTACGCTAGAGCACGGCAGCATGTCATCCGAAAGCTATAGCAACCTCAAGAGCAATACTCATAGACATCGTCACAGAAGAAGCAAAAGCAAAAGCAGTGTGGATTACGGCTACGACGACGATCAGGACCAGCAAGAACACGAAGAAGACGACCGCGACGATTTTTGTGACGCTATCGCGAAAAGTCATCATCGTGGTAACAGCGACAGTAGCAACACCAGCGGCGGTAGTAGTGGTTTCAAGAAGAAGAAACCATTGCATTCCTCGTCGTCGACCGCCAGTCCCAACGCTGTGGAAGATTTTGATTCGGGCGATTTTTCTCTGTCGTACGACTCGCCGCAACAAGGCTCTGCTGCTGTGGCAGCTTCACCGTCCTCTCGGTCATCCCTACGAGCGACCAAATCCTTTTCGTCCGCAGCAGCATCTAGAGCTGCCATGCACAAAGCCAGCATGTCCAATACTTCCAACCACAACAACAACAACAACAGCAATAATAATAGCAGCAATGCGATGGCGTCGGCTTCCTCGCGAGACCAACGCCATCGACAACACCAACTAGAACGCTTGATCAAAAAACGGATGGAGGGTACACCCGCAACAACAACAACAACTACTACTACTACTAGCAACCACAGTCTTAGTTCTGGAGGAAGCAGTCACAAAGACAGCAACAATGACAGCAACAACAAGTTGAATAGTTCGTACATGAAGGAATACCACAAGCGACAACAAGACCGGCGTGAACGGGATCGCGATAGTCATCACCATCACCATCAATTGTCGCGGAGTGTCAGTGCCCACTTGGGAAGCAGCAGACTTCACGAAAGTCCCGACAATTCGAGCGACATGCTGTCGGCGTCGGAATGTATGGGTGGTGGAGAACGTCGTCGCATGGCCCTGGGATTGATGGGAGATCAACCCAATATGGAACTTTTGCGAGAACGATTGGATCGGGAATTTCAACAAAAACATCAAGATGCGACGGAAAAATTGTCGGTCTTGCAATTGATTCGGAAACATCGACAACAAGAACAAGGGGAGGATGACTGTGACGATGAAGACGATGATCGTAGTCATAATGACGAACAAGACATGGACCACGATTCAAGTGTCAATCGACGACAAAGCGGGGGTCGTCGGGGAGGACTTGAAAAGAAACCAAGTGCACGAGAAGTTGTGGCCAAGAAATATTCGGGTCTTGCGCAGGGATTGGTACCCTCAGCTGCCGCAGCTATCCTAGAACGTGAGGGCAACAATAGTAGTAATTACGTCCATAAAATGTCACAGAGTATGTCCAATATCAGCTACGACAAAGACGAAGACTACGACGACTACAATCACAACGGCTCTTATAATGAGTACCACCAAGACAATGACGGAACTGTACTTTCTGATCCACGAGCAAACTTGCAGCAATCCAAAAAGTCCCATCATCATCATCATCATCATTCGAGCCGGTCGTCCAATAATACTCAAAAGGAGGATCGCTTCTCTCACAGCATGTCGGCCATGTCTCGAGGAGGCCAGTACCGTCACATTAGTACCAGCAATCGAAGTCTCGTTTCCACTGCAAGTCGTGACAGTCATCAACACCACAACCACCAACAGAATCATCGTCATCAACGATACCACCGCGACACAAGCAACCGCAGTCTCGTCTCCAAAGATGAGACCAATAGCCGAGAGGAAGGAAGCCACATTAGTTTTGAATTGCAATTCGAGCCAGAAGATGTGGCTGCGGCTCACTCCGGAGCAAAAAATAAGGCCACCAAAGACGAAGAGGAATTCGAAACAGCGATACCCGAAGAAACGGATGAATCGGACTTGGAATCCGAATCGGAACACGCCAAGGCTTTAAATGTTGATATCGACACGGACATTGACGAAGATGACACGGACGACGAGGACGAACTGGACAAAAAAGAAGTCGTAGACGAAAAATCATCCGAATCACCAAAGCGAAAGGAATCCACACCTGCCAGTGCTGCGACGACTCCCAAACGGAATGAAGCACCCAAGGGAATTCTCAAGAAAAAGTCCAGCATTACCACACCCACCAACGCCGAAGCAGCAGCCTCCAAGGAGACACCCACGCGTAGTATTCTTCATTCACTCTACGAGGGAGGAAAAAACATGTCGCTTGCCGTGGACAACCCGAGTTCCCGTACTCCCAGAAATCTATCCACCTCCAAAAATGGAGTAGCTGCGGAAGTACCAATGCCTGGTTTGAAGAGAAACTACAGTGTGGAGTCGGCTGCCACTAGCACGAGCATGATGAGCTCGTCGTCCAAGCAGCCTACACGAGCCGGTAGTAGTCGCCGCATGACTTCGGCATCACGAGCGCAATCGGCTCGACGACTGGGAAAACGCAGCAGTCAGCCACCACGACCACCGAGTTCTTCGAGTACTGCTACTGCTGCGTCGCCACGAAGATCGGTGCTGGAAAAGTCCAATTCGGATCGGTCCGGAATGTCCCTCTTGTCACACGATGACCAATCTGCCATTTCGTCCCGATCCAACCGGGATCATCCCCGCGATTCTCGTGCTACCATGATGTCATCCTCGCATCGCCATCACAGTTCCCGTGGTGTGGATCGTGAACGCGAGCGAGAACGAGATTCGAAACGACGATCATCCGTGGCTGCTTCCGATAAGGCGGGGGGCGGAGAGCCTATCGCGTCGGCGAGCGTACGAGAAAATCCACGACGAGACCGTGATCTGGGTGACAAAAGTCAGCGTCGACGTTCCCGCAGTCGCCACCGCAGGAGCGACCGTGGTGGTGGAGAGCGTGATGCCAGTACTACTAATACCAATCACCGAGACAAAGAACGAGATCGCTCCCGCAGTAAAACTCGTAGGGGCAGCAATGAGAAAGACGAGAACGACAAAGACAAAGATCGCGATCGAGAAGAACGACGAGAGCGAGAGCGAGAGCGATCTCGCAGCAGAACACGTGGGGATAAACCTCGGGAACGAGCAAGGAGCAGTACTCGGAATGGTGCCAAGTCGCGCAGGCATTCTTCACGATCGAGGACGCGACGTGCTTCGGTCAATCCTAAATCAGCGTCTCGAAGTGCCAGCCAGCCAGATCTTTCCAAGGAAGTTCGAAGAGGCAGTGGCAACCGTGATGACGCAGATGATGCGCAGAAAGTGCGTCGTTCGCGTCCCAAAACTGAGTGGAATTTGGGAAAAAGCCGTTCGGAACGCAACATATCCAGCAAACGGTCAAAAGAATCTGACGATGATGAGGCAGGATCCGCGGGATCGCTGCTGCAGTTTGATCCCAAGAGCGAACACAATGTGTCCAAAATGTCCCCCGTACCAGCAGCAGCAGCTGCTGCTGCCGTCGAAAGCATGGGTGACGATGTGCCGCAGGAATCGGCTGCCAACGAAGGCGAATCCAACAAAAAGAGTACGCCTCGGCTGATGCGACCTTCCATCAAAAAGATCTTGCCGCAGTGGGGAAAGAAGAAAACGGCGCACCAACAAATGGAAAATTGTCCGGACGACACTTATTAGAGGAGTATATGCATGCCGTATGTAGGTGTAGAAAAAGTATATTATTATAACCAATGTTTTGTACATGATACTAATTATGTCGCCGAATGAATGGAATCATGCAACTGCCGGTTGTTATGCATGTCATTGCCATACTAGTATGTACAACTGCACGGAACGGCGAAAGAAGAAACCTACGTGCTCGCTAGAAAACCCATTTCTCCCCGCATTTCTTCCACTAGTCAATCTGAACAGTGGCAAGGCTGTCCTTGCTTGCACCAAAAAATGAATCCTTAATGCGTTTCACTGAAGCCACAACGTAATTGTGAATCATGCTTCCTTTTCTACCTCAGACATTTGGTTGCGGCTGCGAAGTCCTCGTCCCATCCCACACCCTGCACCAGGGGCTACAACTGGCCCGGAAACTGGTCTCACACTAAGACTTAAGTTACACGCAGCCTTGGTCCCTCACCATCCCTTCACGAGGACCCCACTCTAGCCCTACTAGCTAGCTAGATCGGCACCTCACCAAGCCCTGCATCAGGGCCCACTCGAGCCCTACTACTGGTAGCTAGATAACATTCAAAGCCGCTGAAATTTGGTAAGGTGGAACAAGCCAATGTAGACAATATTTGGCGTGCATACTACAGGCGCACCAAAACCGGAACTTTCACAACCGAAGTTACGACTATCATGTTTTCACAACCATCCCATTTGCACAAGGTTGCTTATTGCGCCAATTAATAAGCCATTTGTCTAAAACACCCGGCCAGCGGAGGAGGTGAAATACAACATTGTTCCCGCTTCCAAGGACGCGTCAACCAAATCCACCATGGTTGTGCCTTCTGTGTCTCCTCATGAATGAAGCTAGTAGTCAGGATTGCTCTAGTTATTGACTGGCTAATTTCCTACGCCAGCACCGTAAACAACTACCAAGACATTAATAATATTTATTCATAATTTGTGTCGTCCCTCAGCTATTCAAAAGATCTACTATTGGGATCGTGTGAAAAGACTTCGTTGGTTTTAGTACTCGTCGTCATGGATTGACTCGGCTTCGGAAGCTCTTTGTCCTCGTAGAGGATCTCTTGGCCGGGCAGATCTCCTTGTCCTGCGATCCTCCCGCTCCTCGCCATCGTCGCTATCATCGTGCCGTCTCCGTCCTCCTCCTCCATCATCACTACCAGTGGTATTTGTTCTTCGCACACGCCCGCTGGCGCCAGTGCTGGATCGCATTCCAGATCCAGGACGTCGGTCGTCCCTTAGATCGGATTTTCGCCGTGCGGGTGTACGGCGGGAAGTGGCTGGCCTATTGGGACGCATATCTCTTGCGGTTACTACAAGACCCGCACTCAGACCTTGAAGTGGATCATCGTCTTCGTCTTCTTCCTCAGCGAACTCCTCGCCACCCTCTGTTTCCTCCTCCTCTTCGCCCTCTTTAATCGTTGCTTCGTCCAACATCATTGGAGGCGGAGCTGCTCCTTTGCCGTGCTCAGATTTACCCCAGGGTTTCATCTTCAGCAGACGCTTCTTCAGACTGGGTGTTGCAGGTACAAGCTTACCATCTTTCTCTTTCATTGGTTTTTGGTCTAAATTATCATCTGAAGAAGTTCTTTTGATTGGGGCCGCCTCTGGCTCGTTCTCTTCCTCGTCCTCCATAAAAAGAGGCATATCTCCACCTTTGATAAAAGACTTCGCCTTTCCTCCGACCTTGCCACCCATCTTGAGAAGACGCTGTTTATACACGACACGGAACGTACAGCGTGAGAAACGGCAGAACACCAAATTATTTCTATCATCGCCAAAAATATTTACCTTCTTGATGCTGGGAGTTGCTAGAACGTCGCCAATCCGATTCACTCTGTCATGGTGCTCCTTAGAACTAGTAATAGCAGCAGCATCATTTGACTTCCAGCCAACAAGCAGGTCTCCTGGTTCATGAGCTGGGGCCGAAGGTATATTGCTGGGGCCCTCGTCCGGGTGGTCTCCGTCAGAATCGCCATAGTCTTTCGGATGCAATTCGGTCTCGTTTGATGGCCGCCGCCTCGTTCTTTCTTGTCTTTTTTGTGATAATTTTTTATCCCGGTCGTCTTTTCTCCTCCTTTCCTCTCTATCGTCGCTTCCTTCTTTGGGAGCGAGCCTGGGGTTTGAACTTGCCCGACGCCTCGGTTTTTGTTCGCCGTCCTCCGCGTGCTTGCCATCTTCTCGCCCTCTACCCCGCCGGTTCGCTCTCCTGTCGTGATCGCGTGACTGGTCATCGTGAAACCCTGCCTTTTCATCCCCGTGATGCTTAGTCCTTATAACAGAGGAGCGTTTGCTTCGATTGCTTACCACACTGTCGCCTGAATCGGGCACCGCAGTTGAAGAGCGGCGGTTGCTTCTCACGCTGGCACCACTTTTTTCCGATGAGACCTTCGATGGAAGGCGTGTTTTGTTGTTGTTGCTGCTGCTGACCCTACTGCTACGGAGCACCGTTCGAGATTTTATTTCAAAATGTTCGGGTTGATCTTTGTGTATAATTGTTCGCCCTTTCTTTGTTCCACACATGCCGCAAAAATTAAACGAACTTTTATTGTCGTGGTCACATGATGGGCAGACCCAGTCTCTGCCAGTCCCACACATGCCACAAAAAATGTGGGTGGTAGTATTGCAGTCGTATTCACATGCCCAGCAGATCCAATATTTCACCTCGTCTTCGTCGTCAATTCTTGGCTTTTCCTCGTCGTCGTCATCGCCAAAGGCATCCCAGGCACCACTGTCATTTTTCTTTACTACACCGGATGTTTCAATTTCAAATGTTGGAGTAGTGTTCCAGGCGTCATCTCCTTCATCAGCAATGCCTTCACCTCGGTCAAACGATGCATTGACACTACCAGATAATCCGTTTTTGTCTTCGTCTTCTTTTCTTTTCCTGGCACTCTGGTCATCACCATCGAGATCATCATCTGTTTCTCGATGAGACTCCAATTCTGAAATATCCGATTCTGCCACCGATTCCGGACCTTGCTGTTGGTCGTTGTTCAAACTAGTGGTTCGCTTCAAACCGCCAGGTTTTTCGATGTCAATATTATCATTGTTGTTTTCAACTCCATTGTCATTTTCTACGTCATGCTTTGGCGATGATGATCGAGAACTCCTACCAGGCTTTTTGGGGGAACGGTCGCGCCCGTCATCCGTTGGGGTAGGAGTTTCATGATCCTCGGAAGCTTTTTCCAATGTACCCTTGCCATTATCATCATTTTTATTGTTGTTGTCCAGCAATTCCTCAGCTCCAACCAGTGACCGGGCTTCCTCAAAAGAAGCTGATCGTGGAGGAGGCTTTCTACGCCCTCCTCTCTCTCCTCCTAGTTTTTCCTTGTCAATACCATCCTGGTGACTTTTGCTTCGTTTGGGGATCGATCGCTTAGGAGCTCCAAAGGCCTCCATACCACCTCCCTTCATCATATCGTTGGCGTTGATATTCATCTTTTTGGACGATTTAGGCCTACGGGGTGTACAAAACGCTGGCAAGTCTCCCACCCCTCCTCCTTTGAGCGCAAAGGCTGCTTCTTTCTTGGCCTTCATATCTTCCAGGGATAACTTTTTCGAACCTCCCTTGCGCCGTGGAGTGGCAAGAGATCCTGCATGTGACTGGAATTTTTCTTTGGATGAGGAGCCCGATTTGGTCCTTTGTATGCGAGGAGGTGCTGCCACTGGGGCATCCTTCACATCAGAAGAGGCAGCTGCTGCTTCTTTGTACAAGTCATCAATGTCTTCTTCTTCTCCTCCAGATTCTCCTCCTGGTAATTTACTGGAGGAGGCTAAGCGTTTTGAACCCGACGACGCTGATGCTCCAATCTCCTCTGACTTGTTAGACCTGCTTTTCGAAGAACCTGGAACATGCGAAGAAGATGATATCTTGCGACTGCTCGGTTGTTTAGTAGGGTGGTGCAGGGAACTTGGCATACCTTCTCCTTTCTCTTTATGAGCCTTTTGACGTGATCGACACAATTGCCCTTTTCCCTTCATGATGGACTTTTTAATATCTTCTTTATCCACGACACCATTACTGGCTTCCCCATCCACATGTTCAGAGTCGTGTGAATTATTGTTTCCCTTCCCCTCGTCCGTGGTGGAGGTTCCTAGCAGACTGTTTAACTCGTCTACAAGGGTTTGACTTGTGGAAGTTTCACTGGTAGTACTACTCGTAAGATTGTTGCTGCGCTTACTGCCACCACTGCGACTACTGCTGCCTCTGGGGCCTCCTTCTTCCCTCCCATTCACGAGGTCATTCACATCATGAGAATCTTCAAGGCCGTCATCGTCATCATCTTTTTCTAAGCCCATGATCATCCGTGCTTTATCGGGGTCGTGTTGGGGCAAGACACCCTTGGGACTCGGATCACAATCAATTATCAGGGAAGACATAGTAATAGCATCAGGAGATGCTACCATTGGCTGCTGATATCTTGAAGCTAAAGAGGATAAACTAAGAAATTGCACTCAATAAGAGATAGTTGTATAGCTTTGAAACAGCTGCTGTTGCTTGGGATATGCATGAAGAGGCCTCTATTGGTTTCTCTTTTCTGAGTTGTTTTTTGTTGTTGTTGCTGCCTTCACTTCGTCGTACTAGTAGACTAGTCTTCCTATAGTACAGTATGTCACCAGCGTACCGGTAGCCGTCCAGTCTTTCTCGATCGATGATTGTAATACAGTACTACTACTGTACGACGTACATGTAGCTAGACTACTGGGTAGACTACTAGCTAGGAGTAGTAGTCTAGCTAGTAGGGTTGCGCTTACTGTAGTTCCACCTTCTAGCTAGCTACTAGCAGTGTTGGTTGAAATGTCACTCAGCAGTCATTTTTCGCACTTTTTATAACATACTTCTAGCATTCCGATCTCCTGCCTATTTAAAAAATCTAATACAAATCAAACCACTCTTGCGGAGGAAAGTCATTGTAGAAGTCTTCGCCAACTTCGTCTTCTCTTCGAGGAGTTATTTCCGGCGAGCCCTATCAAGGCAAATCAAATTGAAACGTCTCTAATTAGTATGCATACTCCAGCTCTCCCGAGTACTCCGTGTACACTCTACTGATGAGATTGTAAATAGACTGTGACGTAACAAGAATGAGTGCGGCGACCCTTAAAGCCACATGATAACCAGTGTGTCGTAAAAACGAAGAATGCAACTGCTCTTCGTACACTTCATGCAGCCCTCCAACACGCCCCTTTAAGTAGTCAAATTAGGCCAAATTGCAACCAATCGTGTGGATATCATTGTCCCAATACCATTTTTACTCGGAGGTCGATACTGGGATGCTGTCATAGTCATTGTATAGCAGAACTCTACAGATTGGCAACTGATACTTTGCGTACTGAAGAATGAGTCGAAAAGGAACCTCCGACCACGACGTGTTTTGTGACTCATGGCTGTTTGAATAACACCTGCGGATTCCTGCCTCCTGCGGCTTCCACCAACATCCAACTCTAGCTGGCCAGTCAGCTAGCTGCTGTGCAACTAGCCAGATGAAACACACAGCACAGTGGAAACTGTTGGAAGCACAGCTAGCATTCCATGAGGGGCAAGTGTGCACCTGTGGGCAGCTTGAAGTGCAGCTGAGTCAACAGCATGGAAGACTCTGCTGGCAGAAAGATCTGCAACAACATGGCAAACAGCACTGTGAGTGCTGATGATTTCTGACAAACTGAACTGTTTCAACAACTGAGCAAGTCTCTTCAATCATCCAACAGCAACACCTAAGAAAAAAAGAATTTTGTTTTGTGGCGTTTTCTTTGTGAACAGATTGGTGACAGCTCCCATCAAAACAGCTTGTCAAGGACAGACACATTGTGCATCATGGACAACACAAGTCTTGCTGCTTGTCATGCGATGTGTTGGGGATGCCAAACTGTGCATGCAAATGTTCTGTCAACAAAGCAGATGTTCTCTCAAGAAATCAAGTGAGACACAGTTGGACCAATGGTTAGAGTCACAACATGTTGCCCAGTTGTCTGGCTAAAAAACATTTTGCACTTCAGCATTGGCGACTCATGAAGGACATCATTTTGATTCACCTTCCTGGAGTCGTGAATCCTGCGGACATGCTCACGAA
>ENA-ORBV01017272-ORBV01017272.1-microbial-mat-metagenome-genome-assembly--contig:-NODE-17272-length-10338-cov-16.735308_pt1 | contig 10338 bp, 7 predicted proteins | sample MGYA00237777_ERZ505514 | MGnify/ENA primary metagenome ERZ505514 (study PRJEB26160, sample SAMN06269048) | microbial mat metagenome | isolation source: Oligotrophic lake microbial mat | place...
CCTGTTCCAAGACGGCATCCAAGCCAAGGCCGCCGCCTGATCGCGACACCGCCGCACACAAGATTTGACGGTAGCCCTCGTATGGAGGTTCAGCCGTGTCGCAAGCGGTGATATGAAGGGACTCGTTGCCGACCGCACACATTCGCGGGCTGGCACTGGGGGAAGCCAGTACCTCGATTCGACAACTAGTTACGACGGCAGCGCAACCGTCACCAAGGGCGGAGCGAGCGTGGTCAGTCCCCTCGTATCAAGCAGGAGATCGTATTTTGACGCGGCGACCTCAACGGGCAGTTCGACCGACAACACTGAAGTCACGCGGAGCTACGCCTTCCATGCGTCGCCTGCAACAATGCGGGTGAAGGCGATCACGACTTTCCTTCCCGATGTTTCGACGGCGAAGAATGGCGAGGGGAGCATCAGTCCCAACGACAGCATCATCCAGTACCTCCGTCTTGATGGGACCGTAGCCTTCACCAAGGCTCCTGACGGGATTTACACGTACACGCAGTACGCCAACGGACAGCTTGTCAAGCTCATCGAGGATGTGAAACTCGATGAGAGCGGCGACTTTGCGGCTGGGGACGCTCCCTCCAACTGGTCGATCTCAACAAGCAGCAGCGGTCTCCGTCAGATCACCACTTACGCATACGACGCACAGGGTCGGCTGACTGAGACGACCCTGCACGCACACGGCTCAACCGACGCTGAGAAGATCGTCCGCAAGAACTACTACAGCCAGCTCGCGGACGGACGGCACGCGGCGCTCACGTACAGTGACTACGTCAGTTCGAGCGGCACCTTCTACGGGCCCATTGGTTACACCGTCGCGAATCTTTCGGGAAACGCGGAGATGAAGGCCACCGTCGCGGTTGCCGCCGCGGGCATCACGACCTCGATCGCCAGCCACATCGACGAAGGCGAGTACGATCCGCTGGCGGCTCTCGACATCGGGACGGTGAGCGGAATGCAGACGGCGATCTTTGACGCATCCGGCCACCACAGAACAGAGTTGCGCACCTACTTCGCGATCCCGTCCAGCACTCCTGGAACGGAGGGGACGCACTATGACGCAACCCGCTACGCCTACGACACCTCGAACCGTCTGATCAGGACCAAGACTGCAGACGGAACGATCACGCGGACGTATTTTGATACGAAGCACCGGCCGCATCAGACCAAAGTAGGCACCAACGATATCGGCGACCCAGCGGGCGCCGGCGAGTCGAGTGGCACCAACAACATGACGCTCGTCTCGGAGCTAGTTTACGAGGACATCACGAACCGCGTGACCTCGACGCGCCAGTACTACGATACGAGCAGCTTCCGTACGACGCTGTACGTTTACGATGTGGACGGTCGCGTGGTCGTGACCAAGCCGCCGGCCGGCCCATGGTCGGTGACGAAGTACGACCAGCAGGGCCGCTCTGTCGCGCAGGGGCTCTACAAGAACGGCGCGACGGTGAGCGACAGCACCGATCCGACGACTGTCACGAATGACCGGATCGCACTGAACGAAACGAGCTATGACGAGCGCGGACGCGTATGGAAAAGGACCCGCCACGAGATCAATCAGTCCAACGGGGACCCGGGCTCCGCCCTTGAGTCGCTGCACTGGTTCGACAAGGCGGGACGCGAGATCCGGACGGACGGCGAGCAGCTCACCAAGACGTTCTACGACCGCGTCGGCCGGCCCACGCATCGGTTCATTCTGGCGACGGACGACGATGGCACGCCTGTCACGTACAGCAATGTCGACGATGTGGCCGGCGACATTGTGCTCGAGGAACACCAGACGCTTTACGACGTGGTTGACGGCAACGTTCTCATGTCCGTCTCGATCGAGCGGAACCACGACGACTATCGAAGCGGTGAGACGACGGGAGCGCTCGATTCGAACACCGACGGCACGTTGGCGACCCTGACGGCAGCGAACGTTGAGGGCCGCGTCTCCATCACCGCCATGTGGTACGACGCCCTCGACCGTCTGACGCATACCGCGAGCTACGGGACAAACGGTGGCGCGACTTTCACTCGAGGCGGGTCAGCTCCGAGTCCGGACCCCTCGCTGCTTCTTTCGAGCACCGTCTATAACGACGACGGCAGCGTGCTCTCAACGACCGATCCGCGGGGCAAGGTCGCCCGGACTCTCTACGATGCCGCCGGCCGCGTGACGGCGTCGATCCGGAACTACGTCGACGGCGCCCCGAGTTCGGCGACCGGCGATGATGATCTGTACGTCCGGCAGAACTATGCGAACGGCTTGCGCACCAGGTACTGGGTCGACATCGACGGCAACGGGACTGAAGATTCGGGCGTCGATCAGGTGACGATCTACACCTACGGAACGACCAAGGGCGGTTCGGCCGGCGATTCGAAGATCGCGACGGGCAACCTTCTGCAGAAAGTGCAGTATCCCGACAGTTCGGGCGGCTCCGACGTTGTGACCTTCGCGTATGACTCGAGTCAGGCGCTCATCTGGAAGAAGGACCAGGCAGGAAACGTGATCGAGACCGACTATGACTCGGGCGGGCGGAAGCAGCACGAACGCGTGACGACACTCGCGGGCAGCTTCGACGGTCAGGTGCGCCGCATCACGACTGCGTACGACGATCATTCACGCGCGAGCACTGTCACTACCTACACCAACGCGACCGCAGGCAGCGGTACGGTCGTGAACGAAGTGAAGTCGAGCTATGACGGGTGGGGAAACCTCTCGACGTTCGAAGTCGATCCGGACTCGGTCATCGCGGGCACCGGCATACCTACGAAGACGGTGTCCTATACCCATGCTGTGGCGACGGGCGGCCGGAACACGATTCGCAGGACGGGCATGACGTGGCCGGGCAGTTCGCCGCCGAGCGTCAGCTACGTCTTCAGCGCGGGGGGCACGAACTTCAACTATGACGACGAGGCCAGCCGGGTCTCGAAGATGACGATCAGTTCGGTCTCGGTCGCCTCATACCGCTACCTGGGATTTGGGAACGTGGTCGGCATCACGCACGACGAGCCCGACATCTACCAGCGACGCTATGGCTCGACGAGCGGGAGCTATCCCGACCTGGACAGCTTCGGCCGCGTGATCAAGTCTCGGTGGACCAAGGATCTGACAACCGACATGGACTTCGTCTCGGTCGATGTTTCATACGACGAGAACTCGAACCCGCTCACGACCGAGGACAACATCTACGCAGCCGGATTCGACGTGAAATACGCGATCGACGGGCTGCACCGTGTCACTGACGCGGACGAAGGAACACTCAGTTCGGGCAGCATCACCGGCCGCACGCGGCGTCAGGAGTGGACGCTCACACAGACCGGCAACTGGTACCGCGAGAAGCTGAATTTGAACAGCGATGCGGACTTCACGGATCCGAACGAGCACGACGACTCGCGCTCCCACAATCGGGTGAATGAGCTGACGGGCCGGGACACGGACACGAACGGTACCGACAACTTCACGCTCACATACGACGCCGCCGGCAACCTCACCGACGACGGCGAGACGTATGACTACGAGTACGACGCGTGGTACCGGCTACGGAAGATCAGGGACCGAGGCACCGGCGATGTCGTGAGCGAACATCAGTACTACGGGAACGGGTTCCGTGCCGGCGAGCACTACGACGCGGACCTCGATCTCGACGTCGACGGGACCGACCCGTGGTACTGGTTCGGATACGACGAGCGCTGGCGCGTCGTGGCCACCTTTCGAGGTAGCGACTCCCGCCCGAAGGAGCGCTTCCTCCATCACAACGCTGGCGCTAACGGTTACGGGGGGGCGAGCTACATCGACCAGGCGCTCCTGCGCGACAAGGACTCAAACACGGCATGGACAAGCGCGGCCGATGGCACATGCGAAGAGCGACTCTATTACTGCCAGAACTGGCGTCACGACGTAGTGGCGCTCGTGACGGACGGCGGCGCCCTTAAGGAGCGTGTGCGGTATTCGAGCTATGGCGTGCCATTTGGCATTCCGCTCGGCGACTGCGATTCCGATGGCGACGTCGACTCTGTGGACAACGGGATTCTGCTGCTTGCTTTGGGCACCAGCGTGCCCAAGTGTGACCTCGACCTGAGCGGCTCCATCGATTCGGCGGATCAGGCTATCCTCTCTGCAAACACCGGTAGATCGGGTGGACTCGGAACCCTTACCCGGTGTGGAAATCGGGCGGGATATTCGGGATACTCCGCAGACCCCGCCGACTCGCGGTACTGGCATGTTCGGAGCCGTGCCCTTTCGGCGGTGATCGGCCGATGGCTCTCGCGTGATCGCCTTACGTACATCGATGGCCCAAACTTGGCCGAGTATGTTCGTTCAGCAGCGATCGCCAACGTGGATCCAACGGGTCTTGCCTTATTTGCTGTAGCTTCAGGAGAATATGACCCGTTTTCGCCGTTTTCGCCGTTTTCGCAACCACGGGCGCTTCCCAAAGGCCTCTGCGCGAAGGATGTCTTTTTTAACTGCCAAAGGGACCCATGGTTCAAGAAAGCGATTAAATGGGTCAATTCGCAATGCGGAAAGGGAAAGCTGTGCGAGAAATGGACTGTCCAGTGCGTTACAAACTCACATCCCGACGTACGCGGCGCCCGCGGAATAGCCTATTGCCCTACCACTGAAGGGGGATGTAACATTCTGCTCAACAAGAGCGCTGGTGGAACGAATTGCACCACGATTGCGCACGAGCTGATCCATGCCGGGGACATGTGCCGGCTCGGCAACTGCGGCAACTGTGACGAGACAGCATGCACGGAGTACCGCGGTAATTCGATCAATTGTTGCAACGAGGCGAATTCTGGTGGCCAGCCGTTTAACACCTGCATCACAAGCAGAATTCAGCTCTACGCCGCGATAGGGTGCACTGCGAGTTTCAACAATCCCGTGATAAAAAATGCGTGTCTCCTCTCATGCGGATGCGGAGCGGTCCCCGCTTGGCCTCTATGAACCTTTATGAGCTGGTCGGCACAATTGGCTACCTTTGGAGTTCGATAGGAGCGATCCTCGCACTCGGCAGCCTTCGTTCCGTGCTGGACTACCGACGTCGAAAGGCCTATTTTTTTCAAGCCGCTTGCGTGTCGTGCGGACATTCGCGAAAGTTCTGCAATATGGACTCCCGATGTCCCGAGTGTGGAACTCCCAATTCTCGAGCCTTGATAGAAGCCGCTCTGCGTCGTTCGCGTCGAATCTCATTGGCGATGTCGGCCGGTATGCTTGCCTGTCTGCCTTTGATAATAGGAAGCGGATGGACCGAGCAGCTTATCGCTACACGGATATCTGATGAAGTGCTGCTGGATCTCGCCAGACCCAGCAGCCCTTTAGCGGCGGCTACGAAGGAGACGTTGCGCGACGAGGTGCTTGGGCGCGCGGCGAACGATGTAATCTCGGAGACCGGAGCGCTTGCCCTATGGAAGGAAGTCGTCGTTTTTTATATTAATAACGGCGGCGTGGTAACGTTTCAGCACCCGGTCGCGGATGTGAGCGGGCCCAAGATTGGAATCCTTCCACCGGATTGGCCTACCGCGCTCGCCGCGGGGGCCAGTCGTACTGTCGTGTTGCGGGACAGTGCCGGAAAGGAAATTGGCAGACGCCCCGTCCATGTTAATAAATTACGTCGCTTTATGCGGCCAAATTCCCCAATGTTCCAGCCTGAAGAAATACCGATACCTCATTATGTGGAATGGCCGTCCTCGCTAGTTCCAGGTGAAAAGCTCAGTGTGAGACTAGAGAATGAGTTTGGGGCGGTGCTCTGGGAATCAAACGTGATTGCTCCCTGAACAGGAAGTGCTTAAAACTTTCGAAGGTCGCATCGCAATCTCTGCACGGGACAGCTATCGGGCGGCTGGACCGCGGTGGTCAACGCGAGCGGAGCTATAGATGTGGGCTGGTGGGAATACATTTTCAATTTTGACGGGGAGTGGACGGGGGACGTGAGTACGAATCAGATTTCGGCCCTACAATGGTTTGAACCGTGCAAAAAGTAGATTCCGCTAACACAACTCATGCTCAGGAAGTCGGTTTTGAGGAGTGCTTCGGCGGCCTGCAATGGGCGCGGCCATTTCCCCCCGAACACTCTTATTCCCGTGATTACTGGGCCAAACTATATTACCCCGCACGACCTGCCGTCCGGCGCGGTTTTTTTGCTGTGGATGACTCGCTGCGGGCGGGCCAAGCGCTTTCGTATCTGGACACCTCTGTGGGAACTTCGCGCGACTCGAAATTGGATGTCCCTGAACGGCGGCAGCTTTCAGCCCGCCATGGAACAAATTTCGGATGTGCGGCTCCTTGGAGGGTTTCTGTATATGAAGAGCGGCAGCCTTCGATTCTGGTGGCCAGAGTATGCGGCCTATGAAGAAATCGAAGGGAAACTGGTTCTAAGGCGATCTACGATGCGGGACGGCGAAAAGGCACTTAACGGCTTGTGGCGTCGCCTCGTCGATTGCCGTAATGCGAAAGAGGTGCGAGAAACACGGCTATAGGAGGCCGCTAAGCAACTATTCCCGCCGCGAGTAATACGGATCGTGATTGAACCCCGCGCGCCGTTCGGCGCATGTTCGGTTGCGCAAATTGCGCGTGCGCGCGACACTTCACATCGCAGGCATGGAGGCCTCGATGCTGATCACCGAACGCACACATGGCGACATCACACAACTGAAGAAACTCGTCCGCGCTGAACGTGACGCGCGCAAGCGCGATCATCTCCGTGCCGCGGTCCTCGCCCTCGAAGGCAGGGAGGCCGTCGAGATCGCGATCATGCTCGGTCGCTCGCGCCGACAGGTGCAGGAGTGGGTCTACGCATATCGAGACGGCGGCATCGAGCGTCTTTCGCCGAAGCGTCCGCCCGGTCGTCGGACAAAGCTGGCTCCGGAGAAGGAAGCGGAGTTCAAGACAAGATTCACCGCCGGACCGAAGCCCGAGGACGGCGTCTGCACGCTGCGCGGCAAGAACGCGGTGCGCATCCTGAGTGTCCGTTCCACGAAAGCCATCTTCCATCTTGATTCCGCCGCCTCCACACTCGCGGCATGAATTCACGACAGGCCCGCTGGGCCGCTCTCATCGCCGACTTCGCGTCCTCGGGTCTCACCATACACCGATACTGCGAGCACCGCGGCGTCGCCGCCTCCTCGTTTTACGCCTGGAAGCGCCGCCTGCGTGGAGACGCTCCGATCATGCGACGCGAGCCGGCCTTCGTCGAAGCGGTCGTCGATGACCTTCATCAATCTGCCTGCGCATCCGGCGGTTCCGCGCCGGTCGTCGAGCTGCGCTGCGGCCGGCGCGTCACGGTCCCGCAGGGCTTCGACGAGGCGACGCTCGGGCGGCTTGTCGTTCTGCTCGAGCGTCTCGACATCGGCGGTTCGCGCGAGGTGCGCGCATGATCACGCTGCCCTCGCTCCGCAATCTCGATCATCCGCACGAGATGAAGATCACGCCGCGCATCTGGCTCGCCGTCGAGCCCGCCGACATGCGCTGCGGATTCGACCGGCTCGCCGAGCTTGCCGCCTCCGTCATCGGACAGGACGCGCGCTCGGGTCATCTCTTTCTCTTCCGCTCGCGCAGAGGCGACCGGCTCAAGGTGCTGTACTGGGACCGCGACGGTTTCGCGCTCTGGTACAAGCGCCTCGAGGAGGGCACGTTCCGTCTTCCGCGCGCAGAGGCGGGCGCAGCATCGGTCGAGCTGCGCGCGAGCGAGCTGGCGATGCTCCTTGACGGCATCGATCTCCGCAGCGTGAAGCGCCTCAAAAGATTTGTGCGCGCATGACGTGATGATTTCGATATACGCGCATGATTCCTGCAACATGCAGGCACGTGGCGCGTATGTGTCATCGAAGTCATGGACGACCTCTGCATGCACACGCTTCCGGATGACGTCGCGGCGCTGAAGGCGCTGTGCGCGATGTTGATGGCGCGCAGCGCGGCGGTCGGCACGCTTGAGTCGAAGCTCGCCGAGCGCGAGCTGCATATCGCCGAGATGGCCGCCGAGGTAGTCCGGCTCAAGAAGCTTCTCTACGGACCGCGCGCCGACCGTCTCTCGTCGGCGAACGAAATCGCGCAGATGCTTCTGGAGTTCGCGCAGCAGCTCGAGGCGCGGCCCGTCGATCCCGCCGCCCTGCCGGACGGACAGCCGGCGCCCGCGGATCCCGCCGACACGCGCCGCGTCGGTGCCGCGCAGCGCAAAGGCTCCGGGAGCGGGCGCGGCGGCCGCCGGCGCATCGCCGATCTCGCGCACCTTCCTGTCACCCGGCATGAGCACGACCTCACCGAAGAGCAGAAGGCCTGTCCCTGCTGCGGAGAATGCCGCTCGCACATCGGCATCGACGAGAGCTGGCAGATCGAGTACATCCCCGGTCACTTCGAGCGGATCCATCACATCCGTCACACATACGCCTGCAGCCTGTGCGATTTCGAAGGCGACGGCGCGCAGATCGCCACGGCAGCGAAGTCCCGCGAAACCGCGCCGGTCGAGAAGGGCATGGCCGGACCGGGACTCCTCGCGTACGCGGTCACGAGCAAGTTTGCCGACTATCTGCCGCTCTACCGGCTGGAGAACATCTTCGCTCGCAACGGACTCTCGATGTCGCGCTCGACGCTCTCGGTGTGGTGCCGCGATGTCGCGGAGATCGCGATGCCGCTGTACCGGCTGATGTGCGGCCGCGTGCGTGCGTCGGGGGTCGTCGCGACCGACGACACGACCATGCCGCTGCTGGAGCGGGGACGGAAGACGGCCAGGAAGGCGCGGATGTGGATCTACGCGGGCGACGCGCAGCATCCGTACAACGTCTTCGACTTCACGCCGAGCCGCTCGCGCGACGGACCGACGAAGTTTCTTGATGAATATCAGGGCACGCTGCTCGCGGACGCCTACGGCGGCTATGACGGCATCGTCGCGGGCAACAGCATGACGCGCGCGGGCTGCTGGGCGCATGCGCGCAGAAAGTTTGTCGACGCGGAGCGGAGCGAGCCGCGCGTGGCTGCGGAGGCGGTCTCGCTCATCGGCATGCTCTTCGAGATCGAGCGCCGCCTGAAGGACGCGACGCCGGCGGAGCGTGCGCTCGGTCGGGAGCGCGAGTCACGGCCGGTGATCGCCGCGCTGAAGGACCGGCTGCTGCGCTGGAAGTCGGAGCTCCTGCCCAGGCACGCGATGAGGTCGGCGGTCGGATACGCGCTCAACCAGTGGGAGCCGCTGACGGTGTTCCTGGCCGACCCGAATGTGCCGATCCACAACAATCTCGCCGAGCAGGAGATGAAGCGGCAGGCGCTGAACAGGAAGAACAGCCTGTTCGTGGGCAACGAGCGCGGAGGCGAGACGGCGGCGATTCTGTCGACCCTGACGAGCTCGTGCAGAAGGCATGCTGTCGACCCGCAGGTCTACCTCACGCAGCTGCTGGTGAATCTGCCGGGGATCGGCGAGGAGTACCTCGGCGACTGGCTGCCGGATGTGTGGAAGGCGCGGCAGGCCGGGCGCGGGTGAGTGGGGTTCGTGGAACGGACACCGTCCATGTTCCGACCTGTGCGATGGAATTCCCGTCTGCAACTACGATCGGTCGTGGTGGGGCATTCAGGCTGGGAGGTTGCATCAGGAACAGATGCCCACGGACCACACCCGATGAACTCGGGAACTTTGTTCGCGAGGCGAACCATTCTCGAACGGCAGTCGCTCGCGCTTTGACCACGAGCTTCACCGCTTCAGTCCTGTCCTGCACTTTCAGAACCATTGCCACCGACTCTGATTTCGTCCCGGGAACGAAGAGTCGGAGCGACACATTAACATCCACCCCTTCGCCGGGTGAGAGCTGCGTCGTCGACAGCTTCGCCACCGTGCAACCACAGCTGGCGGCCAGGTTGGTGATCTCCATCGGGTACTCCGACGTGTTCTTGAGCGTGAAACGGTGCGTAACCTCAGTTGGCGAGGATATGAGTTCGACATCATGGAAATCGTGAAATGTTTCGCCGGCCAACAGTCCGGAGGTCGTGGAGCCGGCCGCGGGCGGACGGGAGCTAGGCAGCGCTATGGGACTGCGCGTCGCCTCGCCTCCGTCGCGCGACGTACTGAATCCAAAGATTCCGCCAACACCCGCGCACGACGCCACGAGCAACCAACGCCAATTCATGGCGCTACCCGAACCTTTCGCTTGGACACGCGAGCAATCACCGGGATACTTGCCAGTCCGCCCAAGCCTCCGGCTAGCGCTAGCAGCCCCGTCCGAACGCCTCGCGCGCCACCTAGGCTGGGCGAAGGGGTCAGCGGCTCGGCTGCAACAACCGGAACTAATACGGATCACAGTTGACCTTCGCGCGAGGCGTTCACGCCAGCAGCGGCAGCTCCCGACAGAGATCGCACCACG
>ENA-ORBV01017273-ORBV01017273.1-microbial-mat-metagenome-genome-assembly--contig:-NODE-17273-length-10338-cov-4.238476_pt1 | contig 10338 bp, 13 predicted proteins | sample MGYA00237777_ERZ505514 | MGnify/ENA primary metagenome ERZ505514 (study PRJEB26160, sample SAMN06269048) | microbial mat metagenome | isolation source: Oligotrophic lake microbial mat | place...
TTAGTTTAAGTTGCTATTGTCTAATCAGAAATTTTCAACCATGGCTGCCGAAGATTCTGAGAATGATGTAGTTGGTTTTTGACAACCTTCCCAATGTGTTTGTTCATCCAAACAGAACGTGAAGGGGGCATTCTATTCTTCCGTACAAGGAAGTTGCTCATCTCTTTGACGATAAAGAGGCGACAGAGGGCTTCTTATTGAACAAAGGGTGCTTCAATGTTCCCACTCATTGTGAGCACTGTGGAGAACCAATTACTTACACGCCCAACAAAAAATGTCTTATTCGTTGTGGGCGCTGTGCCTGCATCCATGCCCATGGTAGTCGCTTCAGCCGCTCCATCACAGAGAGGACGTTCTTTATGGGTTGTCAAATTCCATTGAGCGAGATGCTTCATTTTCTTTGGCTGTTTCTTTGTGCTACTGCTCACAGCTTTTGTTGTTCTCATTTCACCTGGTCGTTGGCAACTGTCACCAATTGGATGCTGTTTGTGCGTCAAATGATTGGGGGAAATGGTGATTCTCCATCATGACGCTATTGGCAGTCCAGGCATTATTGTGGAGATTGATGAATCCAAGTTTGGAAAAAGGAAATATCATAGGGGTCAACGTGTTGAGGGTGTGTGGGTGTTCAGTGGTGTTGAAAGAATGCCAGAGCGCCGTTGTTTCCTCGTCAAGGTGGCCAATTGGAATCGATCCACGTTGCATGACCTGATTTGCACTCACATTCTTCCTGGCACTCTTATCAGAAGCGACAAGTTCTCGTCCTACTTTACTATAGTATTGACAAGATTGAGGGGTGTCACTGCGAGCATCAGATGGTGAATCACTCAAAGACCTACAAGGATTGGATGACCGGTTGCCACACCAACACCATCGAGGGCACTTGGAACGTCGTTAACATTGGCGTCCCCATCAGAAAAAGAACTTGGAAAATGGTTCAGAACTGTTGCCACGAGTTTATGTGGTGTTGGCAGAATGAAGGCTATTTGTGGGAGTTGCTTGTCAACGCCCTTAGGACTGTTCACTACTCTTCTCATTGGGATTAGAGTAGTTCAACTAATGGTAGTAGCTCTAGTAGTTATTTATTGCTTAACATGTTCTTTTCTTTTGCTCAGATTGACTTTCAACGGAAATAGGAATGGGCGCCCCTAGTGCTTAGTAGCAGTAGCTAAAAAATGTATTGTGGATTTTTTAAAATGCTATAGTGATTTGGTATTCTCTAGGTAGTAGCCTGGTCGCCATCAGTTAGTGACCGGCTACCAGTCAAAACATCAATTTTAGTGTATTTAGAGAGGAGCTGACTATCGTTTAGTCGTGGCAACCCGTGAATGAACAGGAAAGCCTGTCGATTGGCTCTTTCGTGAGAGATTGCTAACCAACTAGTTAGCATGAACAATTAGGTCTATCCATCTAATATTAGATGTGCTTGTTGGCTGCCTCACTTGTCAAAGATAGATAGATATTCATAGCTAGTCATGTTTAATAGAGAGAGCCTTGTGTGGTGTCTTTGACAGCGGTAAACCAGTCAAAATTTCTACGGCGCATTCGTACCAATTCTACGCACATGTTATTCGTACACAGTAAAATTTTGTGACAATGACAATGTCAAACATGCCAGATAAGAGTGACAATGAGCCAAGATGTCACACCATCCAGACAAAGTTGGTGCATTAGAGGCCTTGGCATAGCCCCCCAAGGGTCATCCGTGAGCAGGGGGGGCAAACAAGCTGTTCCTGCCCCACCAGCAGCTCCACCAACAACGGGAACATCAACATCTAGTCTCACTGCGTCCGTGGCACCCGCCACACCAAGGTCAAGGAGTGTTGCAGAGAGAAGCAATCTTTCTTTGTTTCAACCATCGAATATGCCTTCTCCTCTCCAAGAAAGAGACCCGGTTTTTGAGGAGGATTTGTTTGATCAGCGATGTTTGGAAGATAATGCTGGTGCCTCTGATGCTGAGGAAGAACCAAGTGATGACGATGGGCCAATTCCCTCACTGGAGGACCAAGCCTACTCTGACGATGTCAAGCAAGCCATGGAACAAACGGATTTTGTCGCAGTTAAAGTAGAGGATGGCTAGGGTGAGCCTTGGTGTTGGGGGGTGCCTGTTGGATGGACTCCGCCTGGTCCTCCCAAGCAATAGAAAATAAAAGAACCCAACACAGCCAAAGGAGAGCCTGAGTCATTTGCTTCCATTGATAATCCTGGGGATTGGGGCGAACATGGCTACCAGGCAAAATTGAACAAACAAAAGCAATACGTGCAACATCAGCTTCCGACTGGTGTCATTCCTGTCCCAATCGATCCAAGTACGGGCAAGAGAGTAATTAATGGATGGGAGTTTCACTACAATGGCTGAAAATTGCCAGACGGCAAACAAAAGTTTCGAGATTTGGCATCAAGAGAAGACATGTCCCCCAAGCACAGACGTGGTTCACTGGACCAGAATGTTCTTTCTGGTCTCTGAATGACTGAGATTTGGATGAAGGATGAAAAATTTGAACCAGACGCCTTGTTTTTTTATCAATTGCTGCTTCCAATCCATCAGATCAACAAGTCACGAGGTACACTTCCCATGCCAAACGACCCAAGACAGTCATTCTACTGTGATGTTGCGGAGTTTACAAACTTGTATGCTGTTGGTAAGTTAGACCTTGGCAGTGGTTATGGCCATCAATTTCAAATGAACACTGCAGCTGAAATGCTTCAGTGGGATAGTGTCCTTGCCATGGATGGCATACGGGGTGGCAGCCATGGTGCTATCCTTCGAAGGTTCTCAAATTATCAGGAAAGCAAGGCCTTTGATGAAGATGTAGCCAAAGCTTTCACTGAATCGCGCTGGCTAGAGCTCAAACGCACAGCCAAGCTTTGTAACAATCTCACTTCACCGAAGAAAGGAGAAGACGGGTACGATCCTGCCTACAAGTACGATTTTATCTTCCGAACTCTGTTCCACAATGTCAACGTGTTGTCACTCTATGCATGCCCCAATCAGTGTGGTGATGAAACAACGTTTGGCTATCAAGGTCACGGGGAACATGGAGCTGGTCTTGTCAAGCTGATTAAGAATAAGCCTGGTGTCATGAAAGGAATGCAGATTGCCATGACATCTGATGTTGATTGGATTAGGCATCATTCTTATGTTCATCGCCATGAGCAACATCCCAAGATTTTCTTGCAACAAGGTCCCAACGAAGTTCGGCTTTTGTGGGAAAACCAGCTATTGCCTCTGTGCCAAGAAGACAATCACATCGGAAATGCTTTGTTCCAAGAGAAGTCACACATCACTTGGGACAATTTCTTCAGGGGCCAAGAGATAATGGAATATGCCGCGGAAGAAGGATTTGGTCTTACGATGACTTGCAGAAGAGATAGATTGCCAGACAACGTCCCCAAGAAGTACTTTCATCACGCAAAACCGAAGCCAACGAGAGAACAAAGGCCTGTCGGTTTCTAAAGCCAATCTTTGCGGTTAAGAAGCAGGGACAAAGCTACATGCAATTCTGCAGTTTCAAGTCTACTCCAAGCTGCAACATAGCAAGTGTGAATGCCATAAATAACTTTGGCCTTCACGCACACACCAAGCAGAGAGGTCGCGACGACCACAAACAATTGTGGACAATTGAAATGAATGAGTCAAGAGATCTCCATTTGAACACACCTAGTGGAATTGACCGCATGGATCATTTAATCAAGAATTGCAACATGCCTTATCGCTCCTGGAAGTACTGGCACTCTCCAATGATACACTGTAAAACAATGGCAATCGCTGTCGCATACCACATCTATCTTGAATGCGGCACAGGGAAGCTCTTGCCTGCCTGGAAAATCGAGAAGCATGTGTCATTTTATCGGTTTTGAGAGATCCTTGAACGGCAAATGCTGTAGTGTTCTCCTACCCAAAGGAAGTATCCTGGCGATGAGTCTATGAGAGCGTGTACACAACAGAATCAAAAGAAGCGTTGACTAACCATGCCCCCAAGTTCACTCCCTTCATCCGTATCTACTTCTTATGTTACAAGGACAGGTGTCAACTAGGATAAGCTCAACCAAGCAGGATCGCGACTTTGTGGCTTTCTTGATAACTTGCTTCTCCACGAGTGATCTATTGTTCCCATTCCAAACAAAAGACGCCACTTCCCTCATTGTTGTGGCAAACCCGCTTATCATATCTGCACTGCCTGTCCTGGAAACCCTGCATTGCATGTTTGTGCTACAGGAGACAAAACTCATGTTTTCTTCATTATCACAATGCATCATCTTTTGGATTGTGGAAAGAAGATTTTAAGGTATCTGGCAACAAGAAAAAGGATTGGCACCATCCGTCCGAAGTTGAATTAGACCAGTCCACAAAAGACATGAAACGATTGCACGTCGCCATTTGCAAAGAACCAGCAACAACAACATCATCAACAGATGCCATTGCCAGTGGATTGAGAACTACTAGCATTGTTGCTGCTGATCCGACTTGGAATGATCAGTGCATCTGAATTTGAATTAAATAGTCGACAATGACACTTCAGATAGCTCAATCAGCTTGTTAGTCTGCAGAATAACGTTTCTAGCCATTTTATTGTTAATGTTAACCTTATATTTGCGTACAATGTAGTATGAATATGCGTGTAGGGAATTCTGTTGAAAAATAATGGCCCGGCATGTTCTACTGTTGACCGGATTGCCAATACTAAACGATAAGAAGAGCGAACTTGAGTCACCTCATCTAAATACAATGTTCACGCCATACCGGCGACCAGTATTAATATCCTATGTCATCTACGCGCCGGATACAACATAATTTAGCGAGGCGGCGTGAGGCACCTCAAGTGACATTACCCCAAATATTTAGTTTTTAAATTCTACTTGCCAAGTTAAGCCTCATAACTGCTGGGCGATACAAAAACATGAACATTATTCGTTACAAAGTGATCAAGTAAATGTGGAATGCGTTTATGTACTATGAAGACTCTCTTATCCAACAACTATTCGGAAAGTTGGAGCGGGGACCACATCAAAATCAAAAATTAATCATCAGGTGACTCAAATGCAGGTGACTCAAATGCACATCACTCGGTCGTCTTGGCAGCTGCTTGTTTCTCCAAACGGGAGACGCGGTTCATTGCCTTATTTTGAAACATGGGTAGTGACACATAGAGTTTCGTTAGGTGCTGTTGCGTTAGGGATTGGGCATTACACTCTTCGGTCTTACCTCTGTATACTTGGATTTCCATTCAACCAATTCCGACTCCAACTCGGAGATTCGGTTTCGGATCCGTTGCCTGGAAGCGGCCGCACTTTCTCGGTTTCTCACCCGTCTTGCCTCCCGTCTCCAAGCCTGAGGTCAGCCAAGGTGCACGACAAATGTTTAGCCAGATGTGATTGAAAATAGACCGCCGCGAATTATTTCTCGATTCATGCGGACCTACCTGGAGCTGTTCCTTGTTCATTGCCACATCGGGAGGAGGGTTGTATGTTATTTGAGACTTCTTCTTCCCTTGCATCCCTTCATCGAAAGAAGAGGACAAAAGTTGCTTTTGTTTTTTACATTTATTATTGCCCGCCCTTGGGCAATTTGCACTAGCACTAGCAGTTGTGTTGGTCGCAGCGTTGGAGAATGATCTGGATTTACGTTGCCCAGGTTCTTTTGTACCCCTATTGGTGAGAGTGCTGGTGCGTGTGCCCGCGGGCGAATCATCGTCGGACGCGACGGTTCCGCTTGCTTCATGCTCACCCTCAGAACGTTGCGATTGGATAACGGCTTTTCGCCTCTTTCGAGCAACAGCAGGGTCGCTGACCTCCAACATGATTTTTTCACGTCAAACCCTATCGCTGTGAATAATAGTCAGTTGAGTGCTGTTGCAGCGATATATCGGCGTGTAGTTCCTTATCTAACCTGGAACATCACGTACTATTATAATGTACGCACATACTCTACTCTACTAGCTCTAGCTACGTAGTAGCTATCTCTAGCTAGCTAGCTAGTAGCTACTATTACGTACTATCTACTACTAGCTAGCTAGCTAGCTAGCTACAGTAGCTACTACTCCAGTAGCTAGCTGACTAGTAGATGAGTGGTAGCCAATAAGGCAGCGGAGCTGGATAGCTCCGCTAGCTAGAATCTGGCTTTGCAATCCACAACAAACATCAACGGAAGCATTGGCATTTTTAGCTAAAAATCAACAGTTGTCCAATGTCATGCCAATGGGAAAGCAGCAGATGCCCCCACTTGAGCAACCAATTTTATTAAGGTCATTCGGTCGTCAACAAACCCAATCCAAACAGCCAATGGCCAACACAACAATGATCACAAGTGTGGAAGGGGACGAAATGGGAGCAAGTGTGGCACCAGGTAAAAAACACTACAGCAGGGTTAGAGTTGATGGAGCAGTTGTCCCGAGCAGCAATTCTTGAAACAGTTTTGTTAACATGTGTAGGGTTAGGGTTGAGCGAGAGAATGTGATAACTAAAAGTAGGAAAAAAGATGAGCGAATGTGCTAACTGACAGCAGAAAAAAACCAAAAAGGGTTAGGGTTGAGCAAGCAAATGTGCTACCTAATAGTCTTAAAAACCAATGAGGCAGCGGGGCTGGATGGCTCTGCTAGAATCTGAACTTGCGCTTCAGAAGAAACAGAAACAGACACATTGCCATTTTTAGCTAAAAATCAAGTGTTGTCTGATGTCATGCCCATGGAAAGCAGCAGACGCCCCCACTTGAGCGACCAACATTTGTTCAGCTTGTTCGGTTGTCAACAACCCAATCCAAAACAGTCAACAGCTGCCACAATGGTGGCAGGTTCAAAAGGGCATGAAATGGGAGCAAGTGTGGCACCAGGTAAAAAGCACAACAGCAGGGTTCAAGTTCAAAAGAGCAGAAATAGGAGCAAGTGTGGCACCAGGTAAAAAACACTACAATAGGGTTAAAGTTGATGGAGCAAATGTGGTTCGGAACTGGCAAAGCAGGAGCACCATTGCTTGTCGTGTTGTTGTGTCATTAGCATCTGAAAATGCCCTTGAACTAGCAGCAATTCTTGAAACACCTTTGTTAACATTTGTAGGGTTAGGGTTGAGCGAGTGAGTGTGCTACCTAATGGTACCAAAGCCGGCGAGCGAATGTGCTAACTAACAGTCTTAAAAACAAAATCCTCCTCCTTAACTTCAACCTCCACGAGAATCCGCAACATGTGGTGCGTCTAGCTAACTAGCTACCAGCTAGCGGAGCAAACACGGCCTTGATAGACGCAGGTTCAAACATGTTGAGTGCGACACCCACAGCACGCATGCGTGCAAAGGCCACACCAGAAATGTGTGTCAGCACAAGTTGGCACAGTGCACCGAGCAGGGCAGGATGTGGTGCGTCAGTTGCGCTCCGGGCTTTTGGATCGAAACAGAGGCCCGACTTGCATCGACTCACAAAATTGATTGCTCACAATTTGCACGGGCGCACCCATCTTGGTTTTTTACAATGTCGAGGTAAATAGAAAAAGACCAGTCTCGTGCGCTGCATCGCATGCAGCACCTCGCCGTCCCCTCATTCATTTGCACGTCTCACCAAGTCTCCATTTTCCAAATCAAGTTCACTGCTGCTGCTGCTACAATGAAGCTATCTATCAGCATCAAGTCGTTCATGGAAGACCACAAGTGCAGCTGTCCTCACAGCACTATCCCCTGCACCCGTCAAGGCTACTGTCCTCAGTGGCTACTAGCTGCTAGCAAGAACAAACAGGGTTTAGTGTTGAGAAAGACTGGTTGTTATGTCATCAAGTCCAGCTGTTTGAGTCATGACAACGTCCAGAATGTTGTCATTGCTGGTGATGGAATTCACCTCCCAGTAGAGTTTGCTGAAGTGGTGGATGGACTTGAGACTTGGGGTGGAATTCACTGGACTTGTTGGTTGGAAAAGTCACTCAAATTGATGTATGAATGCATGAGAGAAGGCAACATGCATGGAGGCATTGCTCCCACAAAAATGAGACTGTTTCATGACTGCATTTTGTTAGCGGTGCAGTGGAAGGCAGGGTACAAATTCTACACAAATAGTCCAGAGCACAACTTGGTGCTCTCCAATTGGAACACTTGCTTTTCGGTGAGGTGCCGTGAGACATGTTCCTTCCATCAGTTGGCCCGTGACAGCATGGATTGTGTTGCTGAAATGATTCAGTCTGTTGATGGAGATGGGCCTGTGACTCAGGCATTTCAGAGTGTTGACTTAGCTAGACTTTCCAGTGTCCATTGTGTGCCAGACTCTCCTGCGTCTGCGTAGGAAGAATTGGTTAGTAAGTTACATGTCGCACGCAACAGCAGCAACAACAACAAAACACGTGCCAAAAACCAATCGCAGCACGGGCTGCCTGCGCATGGCTCCTTCGCACAAAGAGGTCCTACATGTTGTTGGTCAGGGTGGCAATCTTTAATTCGTTCACCACATTTTGAGCAATCCCCTCTGTGACAGTTGTGGTCACATTTCTTTCCAAACGTTACCTGCAATTGGCTGTGGCATTTCTTTGAGAAGCCGCATCTCCAACAGCAAGCATTGACTTTGAATTTTTGGCCGAGAATGTTCAAAATTGTTGATGCCGGTTTGGTAATTGTTCTCACTCCAAAGGGCGCCCGTCCCACGTTGGGTGTGACATTGTTCGCGTGTTGAAATGCAGCGGCTGAAACAGCCGCATTCAGTGCGGTCGGAGCACCAAATGACGCACGACCTCCGGTGTTCGCACACATCGTTGGTTGGCATTGCTCTGCCAATTGTGTAGTCGACATCGTTGTTCGCGTTGTTCTCATTGCTTCGTTCATTCTCTCCCTTTGTTGATTGTTTTGCCTTGCTAATGTTGCTTGGCTTCTTTTCTTTTAAAGCTCATCATAATGTTGTTGTAGTTGCACTGCCGATTTCCAACAAATCAACACAACCGATGAATCCGTGAACTTGGCCTTGTGTCGATTGGCAACTTCAACATCCCACTGTCTAGAAAACGCTGTGTACCCTTTCACGGATTTCAGATCACCGGCATGATGATCAAACCGCTTGCACATGCTCTCGAAAAGACTGCATTCTTCCTCGTGACACTTCTCCTTGGGTTTGTCTGGCTTTTCAAAAGGAATCCACGGTTGGTCACTTGTCAGCCGCCGGAAGGAATCCATCGTTGTTTCTTTAGAAAAAAGATGCGTTGCCATTGTCCATGCACAATCAGACACTTCTTTTTCTTGCAGAGCAGTGTCATCCTCCACTAAGTTTGCGAATTGGTTGGGATCAACGGCGACATCTTCCTCTTCCCAATCGATTCCATGCAAAAAAGAAGCAAGGTCTTGTGCAGCCTGTTCCTCGTTGGTCTCCACTGCTCCCTCATCGTCTTGGGCTTCTGTTTCTTCAAACAAATCCGGAAGTTTATAAGAAAGACCTACAAATTCCTCCAGTGCGTCCAGCTTCGTCGGGACGGACACTGACGTTGTGTGCAGAATGTCCTCCTTGCATCCCAAAGACACTGCCAAACTGTGCAAGACATGCAACTTTTCGGTCTTGTGTGTTGTTGCCTCTTCTTCGCCGAGACGCGACACCCGTTTGTTGTCATTCGATTGTTCTGTGTGATCACTTATGACTCTGTCAGCCCTACATGTGCCCACAGCAGGTGAGTTCAACAAGGTGTTGAATTGTCGGTTGAGGTTTTCGAGTGGACCTGTCGACCTTGCGACTAATGACTTCCCCGAAGCAGGATTGACGCGTGTGATCTTTGACACAGAATGGTGTGGATCTGATAGGCATCCGTCCCTCATGTGTCCAAGCTAATTGGAAATGAGCAACTTCAGCTCTTTCGTCATGGGCTTGAAAAAACGAGAAGCCTTCTTTTGACGACTGGAACCTTTCTCGGGCGGCAACGGGACATTTGAGGGCTGATCGAGTCTCGTGTCTTCGAAGAAACAGCAATCCAATGCCGCTTGGACTCTTTGCATAAGTCGCTGTTCATCTGGAATGGTTCCTTTTGCTGCCTCCAACATTTCTCTTGCCGCAGGACCTCGCTTCAATTTTTGGTACTTTGGTTTCCGTGACAGGAGGAACTTGACACGTTGGCATTCGGCAGGCTCTACAACAAAAAGGGCCCTTCTTGACGCCGGAAGATGTCTGCCTTGCCTGACCGCAGGTCATCCAGAAGCTTGTCCCATCGATTACACCAATGGAAGACATCCAATTTCACCAACACACATTCTCCAAAAATCTTTTTCAACACCATTCGGACGTGGCAGCAGTTGTCCACGCAAATCATCTTTGTCGTGTTGCCAAGAATGTCGAATCTCTTGCGTAGCCTTACCAAGTCAGGCTTGATGGTGTGGAAAGATTCTCCGCATGGG
>ENA-ORBV01017274-ORBV01017274.1-microbial-mat-metagenome-genome-assembly--contig:-NODE-17274-length-10338-cov-3.848650_pt1 | contig 10338 bp, 5 predicted proteins | sample MGYA00237777_ERZ505514 | MGnify/ENA primary metagenome ERZ505514 (study PRJEB26160, sample SAMN06269048) | microbial mat metagenome | isolation source: Oligotrophic lake microbial mat | place...
ATATAGGTATCGATCGCTTCTGCACCCCGCATGACTTCAACCGCGCAGTTGTAGAATTCCGCGGTGACGCGCGACTCGGATTTGTCCTTGCCCCACGCAATCAGGCCGAGACCGGGAATCAAAACCACCGTCGGGTTCGGATCCCGCATCGCGGGCGAATTGGCGTGTTTGCACTTCGCGTAATACGACGCGTAGTCCTTGCGATACTGCTCCAGAGCCGCGGTTAGTTTTGCCTTCAGGGCCGCGACGTCCTCGGCCTGCGGGTTCCAATCGACGTAAAGCGGCTTGATCTTGGTGCGCAGAAAATGATCGGGACACGACGTCCCGAGTTCAGAGAGACGCGCCGCGTCCTTTGAGTTCACGAAGCGCAGGATTTTTCCGTCGTCCTGGATGGTGCCGATGAAGCGGCGCTCCTTCGAAACCTGACCGCGCAGCCAGGGCAGAATCGCGGCGAACGTGGCCCGGCGCTTGCCCTCCTCGAGCGTCTGGTACTTCTCGCCCCCGAACGCTTTCGCGTCGCCGCCCTTGGCCGCGTACTTGCCTTCGATGTACGCCGCGGCCTTCTCGATGCAATCGAGCGTGTAAGCATAGCACGCCTTGTCGTCGTTGTCCCACGAGATGAAGCCGTGCTGACCCATCATGATCGACTTCGCCTTGGGCTGCTGGCGGCAGATCTCCTGCATCGCCAGGCCAAGTTCAAAACCCGGGCGCATCCACGGTACATAGGCCATTTCGCCCGCGAAAATCTCCTCCGTCAGCCGCTCGCAGTGCTTCGAAGCCGCGATCGAGATGATCGCATTCGGATGCATGTGATCGACGAACTTCGCCGGGATGAAACTATGCAGCGGCGTATCAATGGAGGAAGCCCGCGGGTTCAAATTGAACGTCGTGTGCGTGTACATGCCGACCATGTCGTCCTCGGCCTTCGACTTCAGCCCTTTGTCCGCCCGCGCTCCGTAGAGCTGCTGCATCTGGATCAGCTTGTGCTGGTACAACGACGAAAAATTCTCGCGCATGCTCGTGCGCAAATCGCCACCCGAGCCCTTGACCCAAAGCACCTCGACCGCCCCCCCCGTGAGCGGATCGTTCCCGGCGACCTTGGAGGACGTATTGCCGCCTCCGGTATTCGTGATCCGCTGGTCGCGACCGAGCAGGTTGGAGCGATAAACGAGACGGCCGACCGGATCGAGCGCAGCGGCCGCGGCGTCGTCCCAGAGATAATTGACGTAGATATAAGAGGGCATGGCGAAAATATCGGATGAGGTTTAAAGAGGGTTGATCAACGACGTATCCAGAGTAACAGGACGGCTGCCCTCAGAGGCCAAGAGCCTTTTGACGGTAGTGTTCGTCAGGCCGGCCCGCGATGCGCGCGACCTGCGCCGCCGAAAGGAACCGCGGCCGCCCGGAACTGATGGTGGCTGCACCCAAGAAAATTTCCGCTGCTTTGGTGGCCATTAACGTCGTGGCGAGCACGGCTTCTGGCGTCTGTCCCAGCGCAATTAGCCCATGGTTTTCCAGCAGAATAACCCGCGGCGGCCGGGCCAGCCGATCGATGAATTCACGAACGGCGTCCCGGATCCCGACCGCGAGCTTCAAGCCCGGATCGAGATACGGTACGAACACGCTCTCCACGCCGCAGCACACCACCTCGTCCGGGAAAAGCCGCCGCTTCGCCAACGTCCGACCATGCCGCGTGCAGAGAATCTGGTTCACCGCGATCGGATGCGTGTGTCCGACAAATTGCACTCCAGGCAGCGTCAGTAAAAACGCATGAAAGATCGCCTCGACCGAGGGCTTGCGCGCCTCCTTGTCCACCCGCGCGGCATACAGCGTCTCATCCACTTCCTCGTCGCTCACCGCTGTCTGTTCCAAGAGTGGAATGAGTTTCGAAAATCGGCATTCCGTGACGCCGAGTGACGTGAGCGTGGCCAAATTCGACCCGCTCGACTTCACGAAAAACGTGCCCGCGGACGCTCGCACCGACGTGTTCCCTTCGCCGAGAATCGCCAGCTTCCGGTCCTCGCGGCCAAGGTCGTGCGAGAGCCGCATGAGCGTCTGGACCGAAGGCACCGGGATGCCGAATTCGTGCGACATGGCGGAGATGAACCCAGAAAACCTGGAGTCATGTCAATTCAAAGGATTGCAGGATCTTCCAAAATCTTCCACGCTCCGCTAAATTCATGCAGTCCGAAGAACGCCAAGCCCAAGTCGAAGCCTACCTGCAAAAGGCGGAGTTTGCGTCGCTGGAAGAACTTGCCAGCCATGTGGGCGCATCGGTTTCCACGGTCCGCCGAGACGTGGCGACTCTGGAAGCTCACGGTGTAATCCGGCGGACGCACGGCGGGGCGCGCATGATTCAAGCGCCGAAGAGCGACGAGTACGTCTTCAATATTCGGGACACAAAACAGGTCGCGGAAAAGGAAGCGATCGGCGCCGCGTGCGCCGCTCTGCTGCAACCCGGCCAGAATGTCATTCTCGACAGTGGTACGACCTGCTTCCACGTCGCCAGGCACCTCGGTGATAAAGTCGCCCAGGTCATCACGAATTCGCTGCCCATCGCCAATCTCTTCTCCGGCTCCAATCGCCACGAAGTTCATTTGTCCGGCGGTGTCATCTACCCGCGACTCGGCACGCTCGTGGGACCGGATGCGGTCGAAACGTTTTCCCGGATGCATGCGGACGTCGCCGTACTCAGCGGGAGTGGAATCGCTGCGGACGGGATCTACAATTCGCATGCGCTGCTCGTCGACATCCAGCGGGCGATGATCGCGGGCGCAGCCAAAGTCATCTTCTGCTTCGACCACACCAAGTTTGATCGGCGCTCGACGTTCTTCCTCACGGACTTTGCGCCGGTTGACGTGGTGGTCACCGATGCAGCGGCCCCGAAGGCGCTGGTAGCGGAGTTGCGGCGCAAATCACTCGAGGTGGTTATCGCGAGATGACTCTAATTCCGCCGAAAAAGTAACCACTGATGAGCACTCATAAACACTGATCAAATAGAGGTCATGAGTGAAAGTCAGTGGTTCAACGGCGTTTTTTATACCAATCGCACGTGAGATTTGGACTTTTCCGAGGATAGAGTCCGACCTCCATATGCGTTAACCTAATCCATTTACTCACCCGATTGTCATCGCGAGAGCTGGACCAACCCGACGTTGGGTGGAATCGCCAATGAACACCCCCGTCCCGATTGTCATTGCGAGCGAGGCTTGCCGAGCGTGGCAAGCCATCGGGACGCGTGGATTGCCGCAGTCGCTTAGGCTCCTTCGCAATGACAAACGATAGGTGTTCCTAGAAGAAGCGCAGCGACGAAGCAATCCATCTAGCTGGTTCGCCACGCCCTCGTTCCTCGGGCTCGCGATGACAAATCAGAGGGTGAAATATCCGGGCTAGGGAAATATCAGTTCGATTCTGACGAAATCCGTATCCAGCACGAAACGTCACGAGCTCCCAACCAGCTCGAATGCGATCTCCTGCCTCGCCTTGGCGAGATTTTTTCGCTCCCAAATTATTAGTACATGCAGCCCGAGCTGTGGAAAACGCGCCGTTGTGGCACGTAAGGGATCGACGCTGGTCCGTTCTCGCCCGGGGGATTTGCCAGCACGCCAGTCACAAAGTAACGGGCGTAGCCGGGGCCCCGCCGTCGGCCCAACCTTTAATCACACGAATATGTCTCAACCGCCATGGAATGTTCTTTCTTCGCCTCGCGACTCGCGCGTCACGTCTGAAGTGAATCGCACCCGCGGGAACTCGAATTCGCCGGGCCCAACTTCCGCGACCACCGCAGCCAACGGTGACACTTATCCGATTATCGCCTTCTCCCATCTCAGCTGGGACTGGGTGTGGCAACGACCGCAGCAATACCTCTCGCGCCTCGCGAAAACCCATCCGCTCCTGTTTGTGGAAACGTATTGCAGCGAGACGGACGCCACGCGCGTCGAACTGCGCCGCATCGAGGGCTTCACCCATCTGACCATCGCCAAGATGCACCTATCAGCGGCGCGGTGGCACGATGGCGACTGGGTTGATCGGGAGCGCCGTCGCGCTCTTCAAGCGACGCTGCGCACAGAACTGCAAGGCAAGTTCGAGCATCCGTTGCTTTGGTTTTATGATCCGATGGCCGTCGTCCCCTTCGCCGGCTATCTTAAGGAATGTGCCATCGTCTATGACTGCATGGACGAGCTGTCCCAGTTCAAAGGCGCCCCCGTCGCTCTCGTTGAACGCGAACAGAAGCTGCTCAAGGAAGCGGACGTCGTATTCTGCGGCGGACAGAAGATGCGCAAAAAACGCCTTCCGGTGAATGAGAATTGCCACTTCTTCGGCACCGGCGTCGACATCGAGCACTTCGGCCTAGCGCTGTCGGAAGAACTCGTTGTTGCGCCCGAAATTGCCGCGCTTGGCTCAGGTCCCGTTCTCGGATACTTCGGCGTGATCGACGAGCGCATCGATTACGATCTGCTCGCCCTGCTCGCGGATGCTCGCAACGACTGGCAGGTGGTCATGGTCGGACCGACCGCGAAAGTGGATCCGGCGGAATTCCCGAAGCGATCCAACCTGCATTTCATCGGCAGCCGGCCGTACGCTCAGCTCCCGGCGCTGACCAAGGGATTCTCGGTGGCGTTGATGCCGTTCGCGATCAACGCGGCGACAGAGTATATCAATCCCACGAAGGCGCTGGAGTATATGGCCGCCGGCCGTCCAGTCGTTTCAACCGCACTCGATGAAGTCAAATTAAACTTCGGTAAGGTTGCGCGGATTGCTGCCACCCGGGCTGAGTTCGTTAAGCTCTGCCTCCGCGAATCCGAAAGCCCTTCTCACCTACGCATCGCCCGAGGGCTGAACCTCGCGAGAGAAAACACCTGGGAGGCGAACATCACGCGAATGAAGCAGCATATTTCGGCCGTCCTCGCGTCGACCGATACTGCCACGGAATCTGCAACCGCCACCATTCCACGCCTCGCGTATGTTTGATTATCTCATCGTCGGTGCCGGCTTCGCGGGCAGCGTGCTGGCGGAACGCCTGGCTCGAGGTCTCGACAAGAAAGTCCTGATTATTGATCGCCGAAATCACATCGGCGGCAACGCGTACGACTGCCATGACGAGCACGGCATCCTCATCCACAAATACGGACCACATATCTTTCACACGAACTCCGAGGAGATTTTCAAATACCTCTCTCGTTTCACGCCCTGGCGGCAGTATCAGCACCAGGTGAAGGCGTGCGTCGACGGACGATTGGTTCCCATTCCGATCAATCTCGACACCATCAAGGAACTCTACGGATTGAATCTCACCCCGCAGGGCATGAAAGATTACCTAGCTTCCGTCGCCGAGAAACGGGACGCAATTGTAACCTCGGAAGATGTCGTGGTGAGTTCGGTCGGACGGGAATTGTATGAGAAGTTCTTTCGTGGATACACGAAAAAGCAATGGGGACTCGATCCGTCGGAACTCGACTCACAGGTAACGGCGCGGGTGCCGGTGCGTTACAATCGCGACGAGCGTTACTTCACTGATTCGTTTCAAGCCATGCCGGCCCGCGGTTACACGCGGATGTTCGAGAACATGCTGGATCACGAGAACATCAAGATTCTGCTGAACGCCAACTACCGCGAGGTGGTCGACGAAGTGAGCTTCAAGGAGCTCATCTTCACGGGGCCGGTGGACGAATATTTCGACTACCGCCATGGACCGCTGCCGTACCGCTGTCTCGAATTCAAACACGAGACGCACCATCAGGAAGTCTATCAGGCCGCCCCAGTGGTGAATTATCCGAACGAAAACGCGTACACGCGCATCACCGAGTTCAAGTACCTTACGGGGCAGAAGCACCATCTCACCAGCATCGTGTACGAATTTCCACGGAGTAACGGGGATCCATATTACCCCATTCCCCGACCGGACAATGCAGCTCTCTATAAGAAATACCAGGCGCTGGCAGAGGAAACGCCTGACGTACATTTCGTCGGCCGGCTCGCGACCTATCGCTACTACAACATGGATCAGGTCGTAGGGCAGGCGCTGACGACGTTCTCAAAAATCAGCGGACAAAAGCGCGGAGCGAAGGCTATGGCGCCGGCTTGATTGCGGGAACCGGTAACCTGACACGGACTCTAAACGACCGTCAGGTTAATCAGAGTGCACCGGAAAGAGAGGATCCCATCCATCGGGTGGAACCTCCCTTTCGGGTGCGCTTGGCGTTTCGGTCTTCATCATGTTTCCCTGCTCCACCATTCCCCGACCTGAACATCCGCGGCCGGAACGGCAACGCGGCCGGGTCGAAGGCGTGGAGTGGTTGAATCTCAATGGAGCCTGGCAGTTTCGCTTTGATCTTCACCGGCGCGGGCTGGAGGAAAAATGGTTTGTTCCCGAGGGCCCGGACTGGCGCGAGCAAATCATCGTTCCTTTCTGCTGGGAGTCACTGGCGGCGTGGGGTGAAGGAGAGGCCGCGGGAAACGAGAACTACTTCGCCACGCGGGTTTATGTAAACCCACTCGAGGTTACGCGGGAGAATCATCGGGCGGCGCAACGCCACGAAGTGGGCTGGTATCGACGGATGGTTGAAGTTCCGAGCGGCGCGGGTTGGCGGCGGAGACGTGTCATTCTCACCGTGGGCGCGGCTGATTTTGCCACCGATGGGTGGTGCAACGGCGTTCATCTCGGGCGCAACGAAGGCGGCTATATTCCTTTTGAATTCGATCTCACGGATACCCTCGGCGATCCGAACGCGAATGGCATCCGTCGGGCCTTGGTGGTCTTCCGGGTGGAGGATCCGATGGACAACCGCGAGCAACCGGTGGGTAAACAGTGGGGCTGGTACACCCCGACAAGCGGAATCTGGCAAACAGTGTTTATCGAGCCGCGCTCCGCCGCGCACATCAGTCACTTTCGCGTGGTGACGAACATTGACGAAGGACGCGTTAAGTTCGAGGTGTTCTGCCAAGGCCCCACTGACGACATGCTTGTCGCCATCGACATCGTTCCGCCTGACGCCAAGCCGCATCGCGTCGAATTTCCGCTCTACGCCGGCGTAGCCGTAGGCGACGCCGAAGTCTATCCGGTTACGCTATGGGATCCGGGGGATCCGCAATTGTATCGCGTCACTTACCGTCTCCTCGACGAAGACGAACTCGAGCATGATGCAATCGAGAGTTATTTCGGCATGCGGAAGATCAGCACCGTCGCAGGGACGGACGATAAGATGCCGGCGATGCTGAGCCTGAACAACAAGCCGATCTACCTCCGCGGCGCGTTGTATCAATCGTACCACCCGGACGGGATCTACACGGCGACGGATGCCAAAACCTTGCGGAACGACATCGCGTTCGCCCGGGAAGCCGGCTTCGATTTTCTGCGGATCCACATCAAGCTCGATGATCCGGTGCTGCTCTATTACGCGGACACGTTGGGCATTCTTTTGATGCAGGATTTTCCGAACTTCGGCGAAGGCGGAGACACGCCGTTAGGCCGGAAGCGATTCGAGGAAATGATGCGACTGGGCATCCAGCGGGACTTCAACCATCCGTCGATCATCGCCTGGTGTCTCTTCAACGAGACGTGGGGTTTCGGCGGGCAGACTGAACTGATGAAGTTTATCGGGCCGGACGCGGTTAAACCCCCGATCGATGTCACGCCGGAGGGGGCGTCAGCCCCTCCGGTGGAAAAGTTTTCCAACGAGTCGTCGTTCAAGTGGGTGCACCGCATGTGGGAAATCGCGAAAACGATGGATGGTACGCGCCTGATCGAGGACATGAGCGTGGTCGTATGGGAGCATTTGAACGCCTACGGGCACGTGGACACCGATATTAACTCGTGGCACTTCTACATCGACAATTACGAGCGGGCGAAGGCGCACATCGAGTACGTGGTTTCGAAAAGTTACAAAGGCTCGACCTTTAATTTCGTCGAGGGCTTTCAGCAGAACAACGCCCCGCTGATCAACAGCGAGTACGGGGGCATCGGAGCGCTCGACGGCAATCGCGATGCCAGCTGGTCCTTCAAGTTTCTCACCAATGAGCTGCGACGGCATCCGCAATTGTCCGCGTACATTTACACCGAGCTCACGGATGTGGAGTGGGAGTACAACGGGTTGCTGAACTACGACCGGTCGCCGAAGGAATTTGGCTACCCACCCTCGCTCATCAATCGCGGCGATGTTCTGCCCATCAACGCTCCTCCGATCGAGCGCCGCGCTCCCGGGTCTGCGGTCGAAGTCGAGGTGCTCTCCTCCCATTTTTCCCGCCGCCGCCGCGACAACGTCACGCTGCACTGGCTCTACTCCGGTATCGATACGTTGGGTACAATCCACCCGGCCTTGGTCCGGGGCCGTCTCCCGATTGCATTTCTCCACCACCGGGTGGAACTCGCAGAACGCGTGGCGCTCACTCTACCGCAGGAGCCGATGTTGTGTACACTTGAGGTGGCTGCAGTGATGGCCACGGGTGAAACCGTGGCGGCTAATTTCATCCAACACCTGGTGAACGACGGCCCGCTCCCGGAACGGGAGGATCGGCCGAATACCGTCGTGTTGCGCCGAGCCGTCCACGCCTGGCAAAGCGAGGGCTGGAGCGGCCGGTGGAGCTCACGGGAGGACGCGGCGCAACTCGGGTATTGCTACGGACAGGGCAGCGGTTTTTTCGAGTGGGTTTTCGCGGATAACGTGTTTCGCGATATGAGCCGGGTGCAACGCATTCGGGTGCTCTGCGAGGTGTCGGCGAGGCGCGAAGGCACGCCGCAAACCGGCGCACACCGTCACCCCACGGCGTTTGAACTTTCGCTCAACGGGCTGCGCGCGCACCAGGAAATTTTGCCGGACCATCCTCATGACACCCGCGGCGCCCTCAGTTACTTGCATGATCCCAAAGGGGGGCGCGGCGCTTACGGCTATCTCATGCGGGCGACGATTCAGGACGCTTTGCTGCAACGTGTCGCCGAAAATGCCGCCGCCACGGGAGAGATCCGCTTTCGCTGCACTGCCCAAGAGGGAGCCCATCAGCCGGGCGGACTCACGGTCTACGGATTCAACACCGGCCGGTATCCGATTGGCCCAACTGTCATCGTGGAGTGGCAGCAAACCTAGCGTCTGGGAAAGAGCCCAACGTGAACCGCTCCCATGAATTTTCTCCGGCAATCGCAGCTCCATCGGCTCTCCGAGCCCGATTCCTTTCTGTGGGCGACGGGTATCGAAGACACGTTTATTACCGCCCCGTGGCCGAAGACGGGGAGGACGCTCGATGAGTATGAATTGACCGGGCATTATGAGCAGTGGGAGGGAGATCTCGGCTTGATGCCGGAGATCGGCGTCTCCGCCGCGCGCTACGGCATTCCCTGGCATCGGGTGCAACCCCGCCGGGATGCGTGGGAATGGGACTGGGTGGATCGGTTAATTGACCGCCTTCTCTCCTTGGGCATCGAGCCCATTGTTGACCTCGTACACTACGGGTTACCGTCGTGGATCGAGAACGCGTACCTCCACCCTGATTTTTCGCGTTACATGTCGGAGTATGCGGCCCGCGTCGCGGAACGCTGGCGTGGCCGTGTTTTCGCGTACACGCCACTCAATGAGCCGCGGATCACGGCGTGGTATTGCGGGCGCCTCGGCTGGTGGCCGCCCCATCGGCGGGGCTGGACCAGCTTCGTCGCAGTGATGCTGGGGGCGTGTCGCGGGATTGTGGATACAGTGCACGCGTTGCGCGCGGTGGATCCCGACATTCTTATCGCGCACGTCGATGCCACGGATTGGTACACGGTCGACGACCCCGCGCTCGAGCACGAGTCCACGCATCGGCAGGAGCTCGTTTTTCTCGCCCTTGATCTCATCAGCGGCCGCATCGCCCCCGGTCATTCACTCTGGGAATGGTTGCTGCGCTTCGGCGCCAGTCCGTCGGAGCTCGAATGGTTTCAGGCGCACCGAGTGGATCTGCCGCTCATCGGCATCAACCTATACCCGATGTTCACTCTGAAAAAGGCGCACCGCTCGGCCAGCGGTTCGCTCCGCTGGAAAATGCCGTATGCCCCCGGCGACATCGTGGAGACCCTCGGTGCGATGTATTGGGAAAAGTACCACGCCCCGGTGTTTATATCCGAGACTGCCTCCGTCGGAACGGTGCAACGTCGGAGCGAGTGGCTGCGCGACTCGGTTGCTTCCGTGAGACGATTGCGGGAACGCGGCATTCCGCTTGTCGGCTACACCTGGTGGCCACTTTTTGCGCTGGTGACCTGGGCGTATCGTCAGGGGACTCACCCGCCGTCCTATTACTTGAAACAGATGGGCCTTTGGGACCTGGATTCCGAGCTGCGCCGGTTGCGCACCCCACTCGTGGACCAGTACCGGGCAT
>ENA-ORBV01017277-ORBV01017277.1-microbial-mat-metagenome-genome-assembly--contig:-NODE-17277-length-10337-cov-4.083236_pt1 | contig 10337 bp, 10 predicted proteins | sample MGYA00237777_ERZ505514 | MGnify/ENA primary metagenome ERZ505514 (study PRJEB26160, sample SAMN06269048) | microbial mat metagenome | isolation source: Oligotrophic lake microbial mat | place...
CCTTTGGGGTGTCCCAAGCGTGGGGGGGAGGGGGGCTTGTGACGGGCCGCACTCGTACAGTCGCCTTTGGCGGCGGACACGGGCTTTTCCGGTGGCGCTGCGGTGCCGTTCTTTGGATGGAGATTTTCAGGTGCTTCGAACCCCGCTTTACGACTGGCATGTGCAGCACAAGGGACAGATGGTGGACTTTGCCGGGTGGGAGATGCCGATCCGCTATCGCGGCATTCAGGAAGAGCACGCGCAGGTGCGGAACAGCGGCGGGCTCTTTGATGTGTCCCACATGGGGCGGGTGAAGTTCACGGGGCGGCACGCCCGGAAGTTGCTGGAACGGCTCTGCTCCCGCAAGATTCACGACATGCAGGCGGGGCAGTGCCGGTATTCACTGGTGTGCAACGAGCGGGGCGGGGTGCACGATGACGTGATCGTGTACCGGCAGGACGACGACGAATTTCTGGTGGTGGTGAACGCCTCGAACCGGGAAAAGTTGCTGCCGCACTTTGAGAAGGTGCGGGCGGCCGGCGATTTGTCGGCGAAGATCGACGACCAGACCAGGGACACCGCCATGGTGGCGCTGCAGGGGCCGAAGGTTATCGAAATGATCGGGAAGTTCAGCAAGGAGGTGCCGACGCTGAAGAAGTACCGGTTTACGGTGAAGAACCTCATGATCACGAAACTGATCGTGAGCCGGACGGGCTACACGGGCGAGGACGGCGTGGAGGTGATCCTGCCGGCGGGGCATGTGAAGTTGGCGATGGGTATGCTGCTTTCGGGCGTGGACATGAACGCGGAGACGGCGGCGATCCGTCCGATCGGGCTGGGGGCGCGCGACACGCTGCGGACCGAGGCGGGGATGCCGTTATACGGGCATGAACTGGGCGAAGATATCAACGCGCTGGCCTGCGGGATCGACTTTGCGATCTCGATGGACAAGGACCAAGGCGACCTGGGCGAGGCGTTTGTCGGCATGGACGCGTTGAAGCGGAGCGTGGCGGAGGGCGGCCCCAAGCGGAAGATGACCGGGTTCTTCATTGAGGGTCCGCGCTCGGCTCGGCCGGGGATGGTGATCCGCAAGGGGGGCGCGGAAGTCGGCGTGGTGACCAGCGGCTGCCCGTCGCCAACCCTCGGGCGGAGCATCGCGATGGGTTTTCTGGATGTGCCGTTGATGCCGTCGGGCACGGCGGTTGAGATCGACACCGGCAAGGGCCAGATGCTCGCGGCGGCGACGACGACCATTCCTTTCTATAAAGCTGCCAAGTGAGGCGAGCCACGGCGTTGGAAGTGGGCACCGGTGCATCGCGGGTTGAGGAGGAGCGTCGGCACGACGTCCGCATGGACTGGGCGAATCTGCTCTTTATCCATTGGCGGGTTGATGCGGCGCTAATGCGGACGATTGTGCCCAAGCCGCTGGAGATCGATACCTTCGATGGCTCGGCCTGGGTCGGTTTGGTGCCGTTCCGGATGGAGCGGTGTTCGTTTCGGGGCGTGCCGCGATTGCCCGGGCTTTCGGATTTTTATGAATGCAATGTCCGGACGTATGCGCGGCACAAAGGCAAGGGCGGGGTGTGGTTTTTCAGCCTCGATGCGGAGACGCTGCTGCCGGTACTGGGCGGGCGGTGGAAGTGGAATCTGAATTATGTCTTCAGCCGCTTTGCGGTGAAGCGGGAGGAGGGAATCACGGATTACCGTTTGACCCGGCGGCCCGGGCCGTGGGCGGCGGGGGCGACGCACGTTCGTTGGCGCGTCGGGGACCCGCAGCCTCCGACGCGGGCTGGCTCACTCGAACATTTCCTGACGGAGCGGTATTGGTTATTCAGCCGGAAGGGCGGGCGGATTGTGGCGGGGGAGGTGTTTCACGCTCCCTGGAACCTGCGCTCGGCTGAGTTGCTGCACATGGAGGATTCGTTGATCGCCGCGGCGGGGGTGAGGGTTGTGGGAGACCCGGTGGTGTTCGCGAGCGAGCAGCGGGCGGTGAAGGGGTTCGGATTGCAGGTGGTGTGATGGCGGGTTGGTTCCGCCGCCCAGCCGGGACCGGAGGACAACCCCTTCCCTCGGAGCAGCGTTCCCGCGCGAGCGGCGCTGACCGAACCAGCGCGCGTCGATTGGCAATGACTGCCCCGGAACGCCGCGAGACACCCGCCGTCAAGTTTCGGCGTTCGCAAGGCCTCTCTTACGTTCACAGGCATGGTCCTGCTCCGATCGCAAAAAATCGGGCCGCTCGTCGCCATCCTATCGGTTCGGCGGCGTCCAATCGGGCTGGTGCGGGGTCCATGGCGAGCCGTCGTCGAGCGTGACGCCGTCGATCATCTCGGTGAAGGAGGGTTCGGAGACGAACGTGTGGTGAAGGCTGCGGTACACGACGCGACCGCCCGAGCCGTCGGTCGCGGAGGGGTCTTCGTACAGGAGGATGGCGGTCTCGGGGCTGCCGAGCGTGTGGCCCGGAACGTAGTGGAACCACGCAGCGGGAGCCGAGGGGTGGGGCGATTGCAGCGATGTCGCGTCCGGCAGGTAGGGGGCGAGACGGGATGGGAGATCCGCACCCATTTCGGGGTAGGCGTCGGAGTTATCCGCCGCGTACGCCTTGAGGGCGGTGCCGATCAGTACGAGCCGCGCGGCGGTAGCGGTGCGTTGGGCTGAGACGCGCGTCTGGGCCAACGCCGGGACCAGGAGGCCGAAGGTGATGCCGCCGCAAACGACCGCGATCGCGAAGATGCCTACGGCGGCCCCAATGAGAATGGTGGTGAGGCCGACGCCGAACAACGTGCGTTTGGAGGGAGAAACCGGCGGGGGCGGTGTGTGCATGAAAAAAATCTCCGAGAGCGGGGGTCGGTCGCCCTCGGAGATTATGAACAGGTCGGTACAAGCGTGCTGCGGAATCAGAAGCCGCGGGGAATAATTCCCATCAGCACGAGAACGAGAATGATCACGAGAACCAAGCCGAGACCGCCGGTGGGCGCGTATCCCCAGTTCTTGCTGTGTCCCCAACGCGGGAGGGCACCGATCAACAGAAGGACGACAACGATCAAGAGAATGAGGCCCACAGAATGCTCCTTTGGAGGCGAGCGATGCGGGTGGGGAAAGCCGACGTGGCTCTTTCGTTCCTCAAACCCCGCATTTCGGCTGCTCGCCATTTCCAGCCTGTGGATTCGAGATGAAGAAGGTATGAATCGAAGATCGTGTTTACCGTGATTGTCGCTCATGGAAACGAATCCAACGGAGAGCAACCGGTCTCTGCGGTCCCTTTATTCCCCGACGCCTTTCAAGTGAAATCGCTCCGGCGGTGGCGAGCGGGCCCCGCTTCCTTCCCTTTCACCCGGGCTGAGCCCGCCTTATGCTCGGCGGCCGAATAGTCAACGGAGGCCCTTATGTCCGGAAAACTCGAAGGCAAGATCGCGCTCATCACGGGCGGCAACAGCGGAATCGGTTTGGCAACGGCGCAGCGTTTCGTCGCGGAAGGCGCGTACGTGTTCATCACGGGTCGGCGGCAGGCTGAACTTGGTGCGGCGGTGAAGCTGATCGGCCCGAACGCGTTTGGCGTTCAGGGGGACGTTTCGAACCTGGCCGACCTGGATCGTCTGTACGCCACGATCAAGGAGCGGAAGGGTCGCCTGGACGTGCTCTTCGCAAACGCCGGGGCGGCGGCCTTCGCGAAACTGGGAGAAATCACGGAAGCCCATTACGATCAATGGTTCGGGGTGAACGTGAAGGGCTTGCTCTTCACGGTTCAGAAAGCGCTGCCGCTGATGCCGGACGGGGCGTCGATCATCCTCAACGCCTCGATTGTTTCCATCAAGGGGATGGAGGCGTTCAGCGTGTACAGCGCGACGAAGGCGGCGGTGCGATCGTTTGCGCGGACGTGGACGACGGATCTCAAGGATCGCAAGATCCGGGTCAATGCGCTGAGTCCGGGTCCGATCGCGAGACCGGCCGTGGATGCGCTGGCGGGCGGTGTGGAAGCCGGGATGCAGTTCAAGGCGAACATGGCCTCGGCGGTGCCGCTCGGGCGTGTGGGTGATCCGGACGAGATCGCGAAGGTTGCGGTGTTTCTGGCGTCGGACGACAGCAGTTTTGTCACCGGAATCGAATTGTTCGTCGATGGGGGGATGGCGCAGGTGTGAGCGTGGAGTATGCGGACCGCGTTTTGGCGGTCGATGGACGGGTTGGCCCGCAGGCGGACCGCGGAATCCGCGGATTCGCGGGTTAGGCGACTCGGGAGTAGGTGGAGGTCATGAACCTGGTCCACGCGCCGTCGTCGCCTTGGGTCTGGGACCAGAGCAGGCGGCGGCTGGCGGATTCGATCTGGATGACGTCCTGGTAGGTGGCGAGTTTGGTGGGGTCGGCGAAACTCGGACCGGTTGTATAAAGCGGGAGCACCTTCCGAGCAGGATCGAGTTCGCCTTCATACACGAACAGATTGGCCATCACCGAGCCGATCCACGTTCCGACGAACTTGTTTTTGGCGGGGTCGAAGCCCAGAGTCATGCGGGATTCCATCAGGCCGCCGCCGGGCATTTCGCCCTTGCCTTCGGCGATGATCCAAAGGTCGCCCAGAGACCGGATGGATTCAATGCCGGAGAGTTTGGACGCGGGCTGATCCGGCCCCATCACACATTCGGCGTCGAAGGTCCAATCGCCGACGAGTTGGCGGAGCCAGTGATGCTGAGGTTCGGGGGCGGTGTTGCAAGACATGGGGAGTTTCCTGGGGGGGAAGCGAGCGAAAATTGAAAACATGGTACCCGACGCAGGCCGGGGAGAGCGGGGAGAAGGGCTAGGAGAGACCGGCGTGTCTAAAAGGGGGAGTGACAGGTTGACTGTCCCGGCGGAAGTCTTTTGGGGGTCATTTCCGCCCACTTGTGCCCACCTTGCCATTTGCTTTACAATGGCGCGAGCACACCCCACCTTTTAGGAGGCCTCGCCATGCCCAATCGATCGCCCGCTGATATCCGCAACATTGTTTTGGCGGGGGCCGGATCGTCCGGAAAGACCACGCTGGCGGAGCGGTTGCTCTTCGCGACGGGCACCATCAAGCGGATGGGTTCGGTCGCAGAGGGGAACACGGTGAGCGACTTCACGGAGGAGGAGCGGCTGCACAAGCACAGCCTTCAGCCGAGTTTGGTTCACTTTGAGTTTGAGGGCCACCTCGTCAACCTCATCGACACGCCCGGCCTGTCGGATTTTCTTGGGCACGCGGTCGCGTGCTTCCCCGCGGTCGAGACGGTGGCGGTGGTCGTCGACGGGTTAAAGGGCCCGGACAGCGTGACCCGGCGGCTGATGGTGATCGCCGCGGAACGCAAGATACCTCGGATGTTGATCGTCAACAAGATCGACGAGCCCAACGTTGACCTGGAGTCGTTGGTGGAGCAACTTCGCGAGGCCTTCGGCAACGAGTGCCTGCCTATCAACCTGCCCACGGCGGGCGGGGCCCGGGTGATCAATGTCTTCGAGCACGCGGGCGACGATGAGCTTGGCGACGGAGCGGATTTTTCATCGGTGCACGAGGCTCACAAGAAGATCGTCGAGCAGGTGATCGAGGTGGACGACGACCTGACAATGCAGTACCTGGAGGAGGGCGACGGAAAGTTCGATCGGGAAAAACTGCACGCGGCGTTCGAGAAGTGCCTGGAGAGCGCGCACCTCGTGCCGATCTGCTTCTGCTCGGCGAAAACCGGGGCGGGGATCGACGACCTGCTGCATATTTTCGCGAGCCTCTGCCCCTCGCCCGTCGAGGTGAATCCGCCGGAGTTCGCGCGGCGGGACTCCGAGGATGGGGAGGAGCAGGAGTGGCACGCCACGCCCGACGCGGGAGGAAAACTCCTGGCCCACGTCTTCAAGATCACCACTGATCCGTTCGTCGGGAAACTCGGCATTTTTCGGGTGCACCAGGGGACGCTGAAGGCGAAGACGGAACTGTACATCGACGATCACAAGAAGCCGGTGCGGATCGGGCACGTTCACATCTTGCAAGGCAAGGACCACGTCGAGGTTCAGGAGATCGGCCCGGGCGGCATCGGCGCGATCGCGAAAGTCGACGAGGTCAAGTTCAACGGGGTGCTGCACGACACCCACGACCTGGATTCCGTGCGTCTGGTTCCGCTGCCGTTGCCCCGCCCCATGTTCGGGCTGGCGATCGAACTCAAGAACCATGCCGACGAGGCGAAGTTTTCCAACGCCGTACACAAACTCATGGCCGAAGACCCCTGCCTCCTGGTCGAGCGTATCTCGGCGACGAACCAGACGGTGATGCGTGGCCTGGGTGAACTGCACCTGCGGATCGTGCTCGAAAAACTGAAACATCAGTACGCCATCGAACTGACCACCACGCCGCCGAAAGTCGCTTACAAAGAGGCGATCACGACCAAGGCGGAGGGGCACCACCGGCACCGCAAGCAGACCGGCGGCTCGGGCCAGTTCGGCGAGGTGTATTTGCGGATCGAGCCGCTGCCCGATGACCATCCGACCGGCTTCGAGTTTGCCTCGGAGGTGGTGGGCGGGACCGTGCCACGGCAATATTGGCCGGCGATCGAAAAAGGGGTGCGGATGGCGTTGGGTGAGGGCGCGATCGCGGGGTACCCGATCACCGGGGTGCGGGTGGCGGTGTATGACGGCAAGTACCACGACGTTGACAGCAAGGAGATCGCGTTCATCACGGCGGGGAAAAAGGCCTTTATCGACGCGGTGAGCAAGGCCCGACCGGTGCTGATGGAGCCGTATGTCACGCTCGAGATCACGGCTCCCAACCGCTGCATGGGGGACATCGCGGGCCACCTTTCCACCAAGCGCGGCCGGGTGCAGAACTCTGACCTTGTGGGGGCCGACACCTGCGTGGTCCGGGCCAGCGCGCCGCTGGGCGAACTCCAGAATTACGCGAATGAACTCAAGAGCATGACGGGCGGTGCGGGAACCTATTCGATCGAGTACAGTCACGACGAACGGACCCCGATCAACATCCAGCAGAACGTGATCGCCGCCTATAAACCCAAAGTTGAGGCGGAGTAGGCGGGCAATGATCACGTGTCGGAAAAGTATCTGTCGTTCGATTGACCGCGAATTGCGACCGCCCGAGCACTCTTACCCCCCGGAATCAACCCATGGCCGCCCCCAGCAGAGTCGGTTCGATGATCGTCGTGATTTTCTGCCTCGCGGCCCTTGGCGCCGCGCTGTTTTACCAGATCAATAAACTTTCGACGGACGCCGGCGGCACCCCGGCGGCGAGTTCCGTGCGCCCTTCGTCGTCGTTGCATGACGCCGCCGGGTCGGGCGATCTCACGGTCATCAACGCCGCCATCACGTCCAAGGTGGACCTGGATGCCCCGCTGACAGGGGTTTCGGGCCGCAACGGACAGACCCCCTTGATGCTGGCCGCGACATCGGGCAAGGCGGATGTGGTGGGAGCGCTCGTGGGCGGCGGGGCGAAGGTCAATGCCCGGGCGGCGGACGGGAAGACACCCCTCATGCTGGCCGCGGGGTGGGCTGATGCCGGGGTGGTGCGGGCCTTGCTTGACGCCTCGGCCCGCGTCGATGAGCGGGACGAAAACCGCTGGACCGCCCTGATGATGGCGGCCGCCCGCGGCAGCGCGGAGAGTGTGAAGACGTTGCTCGACGCGGGGGCGGACGTTGGGGCGCGGAACAAGTGGCAGCAAACGGCCCTGATGATCGCCGCTCAGAGCGGGTCGTCCGAGAAGGTGACGATGCTTCTCTCGGCCGGGGCCAACGTGAACGACCAGGATCAATCGGGGGCAACGGCCCTCGCGTTATTGGCCGCTTCCGAGGACGCCAACGCCGACGGCTTCGAGTCCCTTATCGGTGCGAGGGCGGATGTGAACGCCGCGGACATGGACGGGCTGACGCCGCTGATGCGGGCCGCCGACAAGGGCGATGCCCAGCGCGTCATTGCGCTCCTGAATGCGGGCGGGCAGTCGGGACTGCGAGACCGACAGGGCCGTTCTGCGGCGGATTGGGCGACCGCCCGTGACGATGAAAAGGGACGCGAGATCGCCGGGCTGCTTGCGGATGCCAAGTGACGCTGGCCGGGCCATTCCCGGCAACCGCAGCATCAGCGCAGTAAACGCGCCCGACGCGAGAAGTTTTGTGGCGTGCCACTGCGGAGTGGGTGCCGAACGGGCGGGGATGTGATAGAGTTGAGGTACGCATGGACGCATCATCCGCCATCCCGACCGGCTCACCGATGACTCTTCGCTTGGCATCGGTGTATGGCGTGCAACGTCCCGCAGCGGCGGCGAGAGCGGCGGCGGCTCCTGAGCGGGCTTCAACCGCGTCGGGGATCCGGAGCTTGATCGGGTCTCGGGTTGCGCAGGGGATGGAGTTTGAGGCGCCCATCACGCCGGGCGTGATGGCGGGCGTGACCACTGCGGGCTCGTTCCATCTTTATCGCCGTCCTGCGGATCGGAACGCGGCGGCGACGGGGATTGAACTGGGCCGAAGGGTCGATGTTCGCGGGTGAGACATGCCCTACATCGCGAACCTGCTCCGGCGGTGATCGACCGGCTTCCTATCATGTTTCTGATCGGTAATGGAACCGGAGGAAACTGACCGTGAGCAAGAAGCGTCTGGTTTTTGATGTGGCGTTGGTGGTGGTGCTGGGGCTGGCGGTGCTGGCCTCCACTGTCGCTCTGGCGCAGCGCGGCAACGATTATAAGTTTTTCGACGAGTTGATCGAGGTCAAGGCGATCCTCGCCAAACGCTTTGTCGAACCTCCGGACGAGGAAAAACTTCGGCAGGGCGCGATTCGAGGCATGGTTGAATCGCTGAACGACCCGTACACGATGTACGTCCCGCCCGTTGACAAGAGCGACTTCAATAAAGAGCTGACGGGTGAATACGTCGGCATCGGCGCTCAGGTGAATGTTCAAGACGGGTGGCTCACAATCGTGAGTCCGTTGGAGGATTCGCCGGCTTTCAAGTCCGGGCTGATGGCCGAGGACCGCGTCCTGGAGATCAACGGGAAGACCACCAAAGACGTCCGTGTGGATGAATGCGTGAAGATGCTGGTGGGGGAGCCGGGGACTGATGTGAAATTGCTGGTGGAGCGGAAGGGCGAACGGATTGAATACTCGATCACGCGCGATCGGATCAAGACCCGCTCGGTAAAGGGCTTCCATCGTGACGAGGCCAACGCCGAAAACTGGAACTACCTGATCGATCCCGCGAACGCGATCGCATATATCCGGATGACGCAATTCACGCCGGGCGTGGCCGAGGAAGTGCTGGTTGGGCTGGAAGCGGCCGGGGCATCGACGGGAAGGTTGAAGGGGTTGGTCCTGGACCTTCGGTTCAACCCCGGCGGGCTGCTGAGCGAGGCCGAGGCCATCGCGGATCTGTTCCTGGAAGAGGGAGTCATTGTTTCGACCAAGGGGCGGGCGTACGACGAGAAGGTGACTCGGGCCCGAAAAGAGGGAACCCTCCCGTATTTTCCGATCGCCGTGCTTCTCAACGGCCAGAGCGCCTCGGCGAGCGAAGTGCTGGCGGGAGCGCTGCTAGAGAACAACCGCGCGATCGTCCTGGGGACTCGGTCGTACGGCAAGGGGAGCGTGCAGAGCGTGCTGGAACTTCCGAGCGGCAACGGCTCGGAACTGAAAGTCACCGAGCAGGGGTATTACCTCCCGTCGGGGCGCAGCATCTCGCGGAAGGATTCTTCACCGGACTGGGGCGTGGACCCGTCCGAAGGGTACTTCGTCCCCATGACGGACAACGAAGTGGGCGAGATGTTGGCGGTTCGTCGGCGTGAAGAGGTGATCCACTCGGGCATCGGCGGTGCGGCGATCCCGGCGGCCGGTGCCGACCCTGTCGCGGACGAACGACGGTGGTCGGAGCCTGCGTGGATCGTGACTGAACTCAAGGACAAACAACTGGGCGCAGCGCTCTCTGCCCTGCAGGCGAAAGTTGAGACGGGCGAATGGAAATTGACGGGCGAGAAAGGCCGGGCCGGCGGAGCGCTCGCGCTCGATGAACTCAAACGCACGGTGGATTTCCGGGATCGGCTGTATCGCGAGCTGGAAAGGACCGAGGTGCGGATCGAGGCGTTAGAGACCGCCGCGGGCACCGGGGCGGAGGAATCCGGAGCCCGCGACCTGTGGGCCGATGACGCCAAGGTGAAGGGCGGCGAGGTGACGGTGCGAGATGCGGCGGGCAACGTGGTCTCGACGCTCACCATCACGGGCGAAGACCTCGAGCGGTGGTTGTTGGACGCCGATGTCGAGAAGAAGCCGTGAGCGGTGAGGGGCGCCGGGGGTCGGGCCTGACGCTGGGGATCGAGAGTTCGTGCGACGAGACCGCCGCGGCGGTGGTGGGTGTGGCGGACGGGGGCGGGCACCGCGTGCTCT
>ENA-ORBV01017279-ORBV01017279.1-microbial-mat-metagenome-genome-assembly--contig:-NODE-17279-length-10335-cov-8.581107_pt1 | contig 10335 bp, 11 predicted proteins | sample MGYA00237777_ERZ505514 | MGnify/ENA primary metagenome ERZ505514 (study PRJEB26160, sample SAMN06269048) | microbial mat metagenome | isolation source: Oligotrophic lake microbial mat | place...
TTGCAGAAGTGCGTCCTCATACTGGAGAAGTTGCATGCGTCGCCGATTTTACAGTTGCCGACAGACTCAAGGCAGTGGACCTCAGGAATCCACGCAAGCTCGTATCACCCTTTCTGTTGGCAGACGCTAGCGCAATTGGTCAGTTGCGGGCGGACGTACCCTTCCTGGAGCGACTCGGCGACGAATTGACTCGGCCAGTCCTCCCACAGGGAGCTGCGATCGATTATGTCCCGAGCCAATACTTGTGCGAGTTCATTAAGAAATGCAACTTCGATGGCGTCGTATATCGAAGTGCTGTTAGCTCCGGAATAAATCTCGCGCTGTTCGATCCACGTAAGGCTACCCCAGGCACCGTATCGTTGTACAACGTAACTCGCGTGACGGTCGATGTGGATCCAGTTTAGTCCCAACGATGACGGGCCGAGCCTGAAGCATTTTAGAAAGATCACCTATTCAACCAAAGGCATCTTTGCGGCCCTCAACTCGCGCAGCAATTCCTTCTCCCAATTTCCTGCACTATCCATCTTGATGTATACGATCCCATCAAAGTCGGAGGGTGTTTCCAATCCCGGGGTGATCAACGCACACACTCTCTCCTGACCTAAGTGTGAAAGGAAGTACCCAAGCTCAAGGATGACATTTTGGCGCGCCCGCGGGAACAACTTTCCCTCTTCGCGTCCGCCCATATCGTCATCAGTCATTGCTACGATCGCAAACGTAACCAATTCGGCCTCTTCAATAAATTTCGTAAGAAGATGCCTCCCCATATTGGGTTGCTCATGGAGCACAATCGGCTCCAGACCAACTGTCGTAAGCATTTTTATCAACGCCGATCTGGCAGCTTCATTTTGACCGTGGACGACAAAGACACGATTGGGCGTGCGGTCATCTGACGCATTCTTGATTTTTGTCGCCACAGATGGGGACGCGATTGACAGGTCAGGGGCCAGTATCTCCGTGTTTGAGGATGGATCGTGGTGATTGGCGGCGATACGAATAATGAAAACCGAGAGCAAAGAGTTTTCCGCTGTTGTAGCAGCGGGATAAGCAAGTGCGTATTCAACGATGGCGTTGGCGCGTTCACGCCGTGAACCAAGCTCACGCCCTGCCTTGACGTCAGATATTCCTATTTCCAACAAAAAATCGTCGATCTCTGTGTGACTCAACAACGCGACAACTTTTTTCGCCTCGAGCAACTCCCGCCGAGTGGGGACGCTGATTTTCTTATTCCCGAAGCGGGCGACTTCGGCATCGCGGAATCTGTAACCGTCTTTCGCGAGAATCGCAAAGAGGTCTCGATCCTTTATCGCCCAATGATTCCTATTGAATTCGAACTGTCCAATGTCCAGTTCGGTTCGAAGCTTCCAAAGTTCATCATTCACCAACAACTTCCTGCTCGGAATAGGATGTACCTTGAGACTTATGCTCCGCGCAGCGGCCTGGAGATTTTCAATCTGAACGATATGCGCGACTTCTTCGGCGCGCCCTTCTTGCATGAGGACACAGGGCCACGATTTGATCCAGTCAATTGCATCGGAGGATAAGTTTTTCAACTGTTCGGAAATTGCGTCACTTGTATATTCGAGGAAGCGGCCTTTCTCAAATTCGATGGTCGAAATTAATTCGTCTTCTACTTGGTGAGATACAAGAAGGCTATACATGTGAGGCGCGTTGGCTCGTTTTTTTAGATATCAAGGGAACGCACGGACAGATTGCTTTGCACTAGGACAGCTCGACATTACACCGGCACCTGCGCCCCCACCGTCAACCTCCGCATCCTCCTCCGCTGCCCGTGATAATCATTCACCGCATTGTGCTGGGTGCACCGGTTATCCCAAACCGTCAACGTCCCCGGCGCCCACCGCACCCGGCACGTAAACTCCGGCCGAACCTGGTGCGCGATCAGGTAATCCATCAGCGGCTTGCTTTCTTCCTCGGTCATGCCCTTGAACTGCACGGTATGACTGCGCGATAGGTACAAAGCCTTCCGACCCGACTCCGGATGCGTGCGCACGATCGGATGCTCGGCGCCGATCTCCGCGGCCTTGTCCGTATCGTGGATCTTCATCGCGCCGATGGCCTTGTGCATCTGCGTGCGGCCGCCGCCGTACTTGAGCTCGGCGCTGAACACGCCGGTGAGCGAGCCCACCATGCGCTTCATGCCTTCGGACAGCGCGTCATAGGCTGCATAGGTCGAAGTAAACAGCGTGTCGCCGCCGTAGGTCGGGCATTCGACCGCGTGCAGCAGCGTCCCCAACGGCGGCTGCGCAAGGTACGAGCTGTCCGAATGCCACGCCCCGCCGAAATTGCGGGACTCGGAGGGCTCCTTGACGATCTCGGAGATGTACGGGAAGTCCGGCATGCCCACAACGAACGGGTAGTACGAGGGCGGACCGAAGCGCGAACCGATGCGCATGAGGTCCGAAGGCTCGATCGGCTGGTCGCGAAACACCAGCACCGAATACTCGACGAAGGCGCGCAGGATCTCCGCCCACACCGCGTCGTCCTCCAACGTCACCAGGTTGACGCCGCCGATCTCGGCCCCCAAAGCACCCGCAAGCGGCGCAACGCTGATCGAGTACGCGCCCGGCATTTTTTCGGCGGGCTTGTTCATGGAGAACGCCACGGTGCACTCCCAAGAGAGGCTCAAGGACCGCTTTATTGTAGCGCGGCAGGTCACCCGGAGCCCGGCGGGGCCGTGACAGGTTTATTCACGCCTATGCTGCCTGCCGAACCGACTGGGCCTGGGATCGGGAGCAGCATGGGTACTTCGATGGGCAGGAAGCTGCCCTCACAAACATTGCAGGGGTCCGAAAATGCTCAGAATCACCGACAAGGCTTTCCGCTACGTCCCGTCTTTCAGCACCGACCTCGCGAAGCGGTTCAAGGAAATCATCGAGCAGCAGCGCCTGCGTGCAGCCAACGTGGCGCTTGCTGCGGATCGGCTTTCCCTGATCAAGGGGCGGTAGATAAGCTCTGGCGTTGCCCGAACAAGGCACGAAGCGCCGACCCAGCCGGGCGGGCGCTCACGAAAAAAGGGAGTCCACCATGCTGTACACAATCGCTGTCATCCTCGTCATCCTCTGGCTGCTCGGAATGGTTTCGGCCTACACCGTCGGCGGCTTCATCCACGTGCTGCTCGTGATCGCGATCGTCGTCGTGCTTCTCAGGGTCATCAGCGGCCGCAAGGTCGTCTGAGGAAGTCGACGCAAACCGGGTAACGTCCGGGCGCCGTCTGGCCGCCTGAGCGTTACCGGCTTGAAGCTGTCTCAGGCGAGGTGTTTGTTGAAGAACGTCATGGTGCGCTCCCACGACAGCTTGGCCGCAGCCTCGGCGTAGCGCGGCGTGGAGTTGTTGTGGAAGCCGTGCTGCGTGCCCGGGTACATGTGCATCTGGTGCGGCACGCCGGCGGCCTTGAGCGCGGCCTCGTAGGCGGGCCACATGGCGTTGATGCGCTCGTCGTTCTCGGCGTACTGGACGAGCAGCGGCGCCTTGATCTTGGGCACCGAAGCGGTCTCGGCCGCCGCGCCGTAGTAGGGCACGCCGGCCTGCAGGTCCGCGCCCATCGCCGTGGCTAGCCAGTTGACCACGGCGCCGCCGTAACAGAAGCCGGTCGCGCCGAGCTTGCCGCTGGAGAGCGTGTGCGCCTTGAGGTAGCGGGCGCTATTGAGCATGTCGGTGCGCAGCTTGGCCTGGTCGAGCTTGGCCTGCAGTTCGCGGCCGTCGTCGTCGTTGCCGGGGTAGCCGCCCGCGGGAAAGAGGCCGTCGGGCGCGAACGCGAGAAATCCGTCGGCCGCAGCGCGGCGGGCGACGTCTTCGATGTAGGGGTTGAGGCCGCGGTTCTCGTGGATCACCAGCACCGCCGGGAAAGGCCCGTTGCCTACCGGCTTCACTAAGTAGCCGCGCATGGTGCCGGAGTTACCGCCGGGCGAGGGATAGGTCACGTACGAAGCCTTGATGCGCGGATCGGTGAACGAGATCGTTTGCGCTTCGGCATAGCGCGGCAGCAGCGCCTGCGCCATCCCGAGGCCGCCGACGATACCCAGCGCCGCTGCGCGCTTGAGGAATTCTCGCCGGTTAATGCCGCCGTGGCAGTACTCGTCGTAGAGGTCGAAGACGCGCTGGTCGATCTCCAACTGCGTGACGCCTTGGTGCGGCGCGGCGGAATCTTCTTTGGCCAGGACGGCGCCCGGGACTGGTGCGTTCATTCGAGGATCTCCATGTGAGGATGGAATAGCGACGCGAAAATAAGCAGCGGGAAGTGTATCGGGAAAGCGGGAAAAGATTCGCTCGCCTATCATGCGCGCTCAACCACGGAGTCACGCATGGGAAAAAGGATTGCAATCGTCGGCGCGGGCGCGCTGGGCGGCTACGTCGGCGGCACGCTGGCGCACCTGGGGCACGACGTCACGCTGATCGATCCGTGGCCGGAGCACGTCGAGACGATCCGCAAAAAAGGCCTTGAGCTCGACGGCCTCACGCCCGAGGAACGCTTCACGGTCACCAAGGCGAAGACGCTGCACCTCACCGAGGTGCAGTCGCTCGCGAAGACGCCGGTCGATATCGCATTTGTTGCGATGAAGTCGTACGACACGGCGTGGGCGACGGCGCTGATCAAGCCCTACCTCTCGGCACAGGGCTTCGTTGTGTCTTTGCAGAACTGCCTGAATGAGGAAACGATCGCGGGCATCGTCGGCTGGGGGCGCACGGTGGGCGTGGTGGCCTCTCTCATTTCGGTGGACCTGTACGAGCCGGGAAAAATCCGGCGAACGATGGCCAAAGGGGGCGAGAAGCACACGGTGTTCCGCATCGGCGAGCCGCACGGGCGCATCACCGAGCGCGTGGAAGAACTCGTGGGCTGGTTCAAGGCCATCGACAGCTCGAAGGCCACGGCCAACCTGTGGGGCGAGCGCTGGACCAAGCTGGTGCAGAACGGGATGGGCAACGGGGTGACTGCGGCGACCGGATTGACGACGGGCGACTGCGCGCGGAACGAGGCGATCCGGCGGTTCCAGATCAAGCTCGGCGGCGAAGGCGTGCGCGTGGGCCAGGCGCTGGGGTTCCAGCTCGAAAAAATCAAGGGCATGGATCCGGAGAAGCTGGCGCTCGCGAGCGAAGGCAACGCAGAGGCGCTGCGCGAGGTCGAAGCGTCGATGATGCCGAAGGAAGGTGCGGCAAATCCGCGCGCCGGCATCCAGCGGCCGTCGATGGCGCAGGACATGCTCAAGGGACGCCGCACCGAGATCGACGCGATGAACGGCTTCATCGCGGTCAAAGGCGCGGAGGTCGGCGTGCCGGCGCCGAGTCACGCGAAGCTCACCGAGATCGTTACGAAAGTGGAGCGCGGGGAGCTGAAGGCGTCGCCGGCGAATCTCGGCGGCTAGAAAGTCGACTCTGACCCCGATTTCTCAGCTTGCGCTGAGGGCGGGCTTCCTGGCACCCCGGTAGAGAATCCGCGTCTTCGCGTCGATCACGCCCGCGTGCTGCTCGATGGCGGCCGCATCCATATCCGCCTTCGGCGGCTCTTCATGGTCGAAGTTGTTGAAACGGTCCCGGCCACGCACGAGGGTTGCGCAGTCGCGCTCGCCGGTAATCTGGCGCAGGTGCGGCGGGACATAGCGGATCGCGTAACCGATGCGCGGCAGCGCTGCGCGATTCGGCTCAGAGCCGTGAACGAGCAGCACATGGTGCAGCGAGAACTCGCCCGGCTGGAGGATCACGCTCACGGCGTCGGCTTCATTCACCTCGGCCGCAATCTCCTGGCCTCGCGAGAGCAGGTTCTTTTCGTGAAAACTGTCCTCGTGCTCGAGTTGGGTGAGATGGGTACCGGGCACGACCTTCATGCACCCTGACTCGACGGTCGAGGGCGTCAGCGCAACCCATGCCGTCACCACGTCGGGCGAAGACAAGCCCCAGTAGGTCGCGTCCTGATGCCAGGTGATAAAGCTGCCGTCCCCCGGCCCCTTGGCAAAGAAGCTCCCCGCCCAGCACAGGATATCCTCGCTCCCGAGTATGTCCTCGACCGCGTCGAGGATTTTGGGCGTGCGGACCAACTCGTTCAGCCACGTAAACAAAAGGTGCGGCTTCTGGTTGTAGCGGCCCGCGAACTTGCCGCCCATCATCGCCTTGGTCGACTCCGCCTTGCGGGCGAGTTCGCCGGCCTCGCCGGTCGTAAACGCGCGCAGCGGGAAATGGATGCCGCTTTTGCGGTAGTTCTCGATTTCAGACGCGCTCAGCACCTTGCCCACTTTTCGAGCCCCTTCGTTCATCCTTGGCAGTCCAGCGAGTCTAACGCCCGGCCACCTGGACGAACTAGTCCACTTTCGCACCGGAAGCCTTGACCACCGGCGCCCAGCGCTGCACTTCGACCTTGATCATCTCGTCCATTTGTTCCGGCGTGCCGCCGACGATCCCGAAACCGAGATCGGTCATGCGCTTGCCGAACTCCGGCGTCTTCATCCCCTGCGCCAGGATCGTATTGAGCCGCGTGATGATCGGTCTCGGTGTTCCGGCCGGAACCGAAAGACTGAACCATCCCGCCGCCTGGTAACCGGGCACACCGGCTTCTTCGACCGTCGGGACATCGGGCAATCCTTTTTCGCGCTGGCTCCCGGTCACGGCGAGGGCGCGCAATTTGCCCGCCTTCACGAGCGGCAATGACGAAGGGAGGTTGACGACCATCATGCTCAGGCGACCACCCATCAGGTCATTCAGCCCCGGCGGCGCGCCTTTGTACGGCACATGGATGATTTGGGTCGCAGTCATCGATTTAAACAGCTCGCCCGACAGGTGGGTGGTCGTCCCGCTTCCAGTCGAGCCGTACGTCAGCTTGCCCGGTTCGGCCTTCGCCAGGGCGATCAGTTCCTTCAAGGTCCGGGCGTTGAAGTCAGGGTGGACCACGATCACATTGTTGAAAGATGCCAGCACCATCACCGAAGCGAAATCCTTGAACGGGTCGAAGCCCAGTTTCGAATAGAGCAGCGGCACGACGCCGAACAAAGGGCTCGAGGTGATCATCAGCGTGTAACCGTCAGGCGCTGCCTTCGCGCCGACCTCGGTGCCGACCGTGCTGCCTGCGCCCGGCCGGTTGTCCACCACCACGGACTGGCCCAACCCCTTGGACAGTTCGTCCCCCACTACGCGGGCGAGGAAGTCGGCTGTCCCGCCGGCAGGATTCGGATTGATTAACCGGACGGGCTTGTCGGGGTATTGGGCGTTCGCGACCGGCGCTGAAAACCCACCGATCACTGCGGATACAAGCAGCGCCAGCAAGCTGCATCTCTTCATTGCGGCTCCTCGTTTGGCCAGGGCGAATGCCCCTCCAGATGGTAGCCCAGTACGGGTCAGGCGAACTCGTTCTTGAGCGGTGTTTCACCGCGCCACAAGCGACCGAGATCCTCCATCATGAGGTCGAGCACGTTGTCCTCATATTTGCAGAACGCCTTGGACCCTTCCGTCGCAGGCACACCCGCTAATCCCTTGCGGGCGAGTTCGGGGATCGCTTGCCCGGCGGATTTCCTTTCTCTCTTGGCGAGGCTCTTTACGGCACAGAGTATGTCGTCTTCGATGTCCAACGTGGTGCGCATCATCAAATGAAAGCGCATCACGTATTTCGCTTGCATCAAGCAAGCCGCGATTCAATTGAGCCTGGCTCCTTTTTTACAAGCGAGCCTGGCTCCTTTTTAAAAGTCGACTCTGACCCCATTTATTTATTCGACCCTGGCGCCGGAGGCTTTGATGATCGGCGCCCAGCGGTCGGTGTCTTCCTTGATGTAGGCGGCGAACTGCTGGGGTGACATCGGCAGCGCCATGGAGCCGCCGCTGGCCAGGCGCTCCTTCACCTCCTGCGTGGCAAGCGCGCTGTGCACCGCGGTGGCGAGCTTGTTGACGATCGATGGAGGCGTGCCGGCCGGGTAGGCGACGCCGTGCCACGACATCGCAACGAATCCGGGGAGGGTTTCGGCCACCGCGGGAATCTCCGGCGCCGTAAACCAGCGCTCGGCCGAGGTCACCGCCACCGCGCGCACCTTGCCGCCCTTGGCATGCGGCAGCACGGTGGGCATGTTGCCGAAAGTCATCTGCACCACGCCGCCCATCACATCCGTCAACGCAGGCCCGCCGCCCTTGTACGGGATGTGGATCATGTTCGTGCCGGTCATCACCTTGAACATCTCGCCGGAGAGATGCAGCGAAGTGCCCTGCCCCGAGGAGGCGAAGGCGAACTTGCCCGGCTCTTTCTTCAGCACCGCGATCAGGTCGGGAATCGTCTTCACCGGGAAGCTGTTGTTGACCACCAGCAGGTTCGGGAAGGTGCCGACCATCGACACCGGCGCGAAATCCCGGATGTGGTCGAAGGGCATCTTCACGTAAAGCGTCGGGTTGATTGCGTGGGAAGCCACGGTGATCCAGCCGAGCGTATAGCCGTCCGGTGCGCTGCGCGCGAGCTCGGCCACCCCGATGTTGCTGCCGGCGCCGGGCTTGTGGTCGATGATGAATTGCTGCCCGAACGTGCGGCTCAGGCTGTCGCACAGGATGCGGCCCTGGAAATCGGTGCTGCCCCCGGGGGTGAACGGGATGATCAGCCGCACGGTCTTGTTCGGCCAGTTGGCGGCCGGATCCTGCGCGTTTACGGCGGGCGCGGCAATGAACCCTCCAAGCACTGCAACGAGCCTCAACCACGACTTTTGATGCATTGTCTTCCTCCTTTGGAATGCTGCCATTTTTTAACAATGGTCCGCTGTGCTATTGGATCTCCTGCCAATATGTTGCCATCGCCTCTGCTCCCCCACATCGACATTGAGATCGCACAGGTATTCGAACTCGAGCATGCCGCTTCTCGCCATCCCCTGCTCCTCAATCCCCGCTTGCGGGCAACCCGCATTCTGTGGGAAAACCTTCCCCTATGTCCGGGCGAGCCTTCGAAGCGTTTGACGAGTTGGTCGATCTCGCTCGCCTGGAGCCGCCGCTCCCCGAGCAGGTGGTGATCACCGGCGACGACCCGGTGCTCCCGGTGCGCTACCGGATCGGCGCGGCCGGCGCGCTGTGGCGCTTGCGCGGCGGAACGCGCCAGGAAATCTCGGTCGACGTTCGCGCGGCGGGCGGCCGCTCAGTGGTGTGCGCGTGCTCGACCTCACGCGCGTGCTTGCGGGTCCGACCGGCGCGCGCGTGCTGGCCGAGCATGGCGCGGACGTGCTCAAGGTGACTGCGGGGCACCTGCCCGATTCGGGGCAGGTCGACCTCGACACGGGCCTGGGCAAGCTTTCCACGCACATCGACCTGCGCACGCCCGAAGGCGCGGAGACCTTGCGCAAGCTCGTTCTCGAAACCGACGTGTTCTCGCAGTCCTACCGGCCGGGCGCGCTTGCCGGCCGCGGGTTCTCGGCGGAGGCGCTTGCCAGGCTGCGTCCCGGCATCGTGTGCGTAGCGTTGAGCGCATGGGGCAACACCGGGCCGTGGCGCGATCGCCGCGGGTTCGACACGATCGTGCAATGCGCGAGCGGCATCGCGCATGCCGTAGGAAGAAATGCCGGCGACGGCGCTGCACCGCGCTACCTGCCGGTCTCGGCGATCGACTATGTAGCCGGGTATCTTATGGCGCTCGGCGCGATGGTCGCGCTGGCCCGCCGCGCTCGCGAAGGCGGAAGCTGGCTGGTGCGCGTGTCGCTCGCGAGAACCGGCCAGTGGATCACCGATCGCGGACTGGTGCCGGCCTCGGCGATCGAAGGCCTCCCGGAGGAGCTTTCAGAGGAGGAGATCGCGACGCTTTGCACCGAGTGCGACGCGCCGGATGGCCGCATCCGGCACCTGAAGCCGGTCGTGCAGATGTCGGGAACGCAGCCGTACTGGGCGCGCCCGCCGGTGCCGCTCGGCACGCACAAGCCGGAGTGGCCGCCGCGCGAGAGTTAGCCGGGCGACCGGCGAGACTTACCGCGCCAGCTTGTGGCGCGAGAAGAAGCGCCACATCTCTTCGTTCGCATCGATGACCGCGGTGCCCGGGCCCAAAAGCTTGGGCAGGGTGTCGAGCTCGCCACCGGGCCACACGTGCCCTGCCCCGGTCAGTTTCCAGAACAACACTTCGGCACGGCACTTCGGATAGGCCAGCAGCGTTGCGGTGTGGCTTTTCCACTCCTTGCGCTCTTGCTGGAGCGCGGGCGTGGCACAACCGTTGAACTTCGCCCACTCGGAAAGCGCCGCATCCACGGCCATGTGGTTCACGCGCGTGTTGAGCATCGGGAAAGGCGGCCCGAGGCCGCCGCCGATCGGCGCGCGCGGATCGTCCGCGCTGTGGATATGCATGACCGGCACCGCGCGCGCAGTCGGGTATAGCTCGACCGC
>ENA-ORBV01017281-ORBV01017281.1-microbial-mat-metagenome-genome-assembly--contig:-NODE-17281-length-10334-cov-6.524812_pt1 | contig 10334 bp, 8 predicted proteins | sample MGYA00237777_ERZ505514 | MGnify/ENA primary metagenome ERZ505514 (study PRJEB26160, sample SAMN06269048) | microbial mat metagenome | isolation source: Oligotrophic lake microbial mat | place...
CGAGATTCGCCTTAGTCTCGTGGGCTCGGAGATGTGTATAAGAGACAGATTCTAACTCAAACCCTATTAAAAAGACTGAAAAGAATGGTCACAATGACCTATTGCGGCATACATAAAATTTCCATGGGAAAGATCCTCGCGCCTTTTTCACTGGGTGGCGGCGCGTATCTTGTGTATTCCTGCAGGCAGCATCGGTCATCGCTGCTAAAGGTGTGTGTACGGCAGCCAATAATTTAGTTAGATAGCTATGTAGTGGGAAGCCCAACCAGTTGCAGCAAAGAAGACTCCAAGCTTTTCCATTGTCATCGACGCTTGCACATCTTGTTCGCTAGCTAGCAGTAGTAGAATTGATTGAAGAGTAGTAGGTTACTATCCTCTGAGATATATCCACTCCATCACCAATACTATTATAGTAGCAATATCCCAAAATGCCATCGCGCGAAGAACTCGTGGAGCGAATGATCCCTTCGGATTTTCGCATGATATCGGGATGCGAAGATGCCCAAACCAGTGCCGACGTGTCTTCGACGGCGGCCTTTCGATTGCCCAAACCCGACGGCAAAGCCGGCGGAGCCTGTACGTCGGCCCTCCTCAAAGTCTTGTATGCCGATCATACCGACACGGCCAAGGATTTGAGTTTCGAACAAGTCTTGACCAAAATGCGCGGCGTTTTGGGTGAAATGGGATTTTCGCAAGTTCCGCAATTCACGGGAAGTCGTCCTGTCGAATTGCGGGCTCCCTTTCACATTGTCCCACCTGGTTGCAAGGGTACCAAGCGCGCCCTACTCATTGGTATTAACTATGAGGGACAAGATGGTGCCTTGACGGGATGTCATAATGATGCCTTGAGTGTAAGTTCGTTGCTTACGTACGCGTGTCGTTGTGGTTTGGGGTTTTGGTAGTGTGAAAGGTCTTTTGGCTTGTACTATTTGTTGATTATGTTGGAGCACAAGCTGTGCATCTGGCGAACCTGTCATCCTCTCGCGCTATTATTCTCACACTCTTCCTCTGACGATTCAATGACCGTCTCTTTTCCCCGTATATCCCCAACAAATACACGCAATCCAAATTATATCACTGCACAGATGAAAGAATACTTGATGGATGTTCATAAATTTGAAGAAAACAACATTGCGCTTTGTCTCGATGATGGTACCAATTATTTGCCCACCAAGGCCAATATCTTTTGGGCCATTCAGTCGTTGGTTCGCAATTCTCGAAGTGGTGATGTCGTCTTTGTGCATTTTTCGGGACATGGTGGTCGCGTCAAAGATCAAGATGGAGATGAAGAGGATGGGTTCGACGAGTGTTTGGTCCCCGTCAATTTCAAGTCGGCCGGTTTGATTGTCGATGACGACTTGTACACCGCCTTGGTGGGACCCATGGCGCGTGGTGTGACCGTCACGTGCTTGATGGATTGTTGCCATTCTGGTACCGTTTTGGATTTGCCCTATCATTACAAAGCGGATGATGCGTCGGTCCACAGCATGGTCTTGCCTCCAAGCTACAGTGTCGATCATTTGCAAAAGCTTGTCACCAAATTCCATGATTCCATGAAAGGCAAGCGTGAAGCCATTTTGAAGGCGGAATTCAAAATGTTTGCCGACGCCATGTTGTTGCCGGGTGAAGGCTGCAATGGCGATGATGTCGTCAAGATGTTTAAGGATGGATTCCAGACCAAATACAAGTCCAGGGGATTGTTTGTTACCTACAACGAAGTCGCCAAACTGTTGGGAGATTGGAACAATGATTTCCCCAAAGCCACGGTCACGCCCAAGGGATGGTTCATGGGATTCCATATCAATCCTGCCAAGATTCGGCCTTCGTTCCGTACGTATGGAAATTAAACACATGATTCGTAGGAGTAGGAGGAGTAGTGGAGATTACTACTCTGCTTTGGAATATGGTGGTGGTGGTTTTGGTAGGCATTTGTCAGCCAAATTGTCATGACACTCGGCGAACACAGGACAATGCAAACACAAAAAATGATACAAATACGTACTACAATCTACGGACGGTTCCCTTGCTTTAGATTGAATAAAAATTAATACATTTATAGTGATTTGAGTGATATATAGGAGTGGCCATCTTTTCTATCGTTTCAAATTTATTGGTTAAGAGTGTGCGATTACAATAATATTTGTTTTTCGCTGAACCAAACCATCTAGTGACAGACCTCAGGACAAAAGATTGATTCGCCCGGTATAGGGTACAGGGTTTTTGAGGTATTTAAAGTCTCGGTTTACACTCCCCTAGCTCCAAGGAGCTACAAAGCGAGATAGATGGGGATTTTTCCAAGTAGAAACCCGACAGACCTGAAGACAAAAGATTCACCCGTTGTAGGGTACTTAAAAGTCTCGGTTTACACCATCTACAACTGTTTTATCCCCTAATAGCTAGCTAAAGCAATCAATTGTTGTCTCTGCAGTTGACACTCACCACAAACCCGTCTTTCATTTTTTGTACAAGTGACCATTCGTAGTCTCCCGAATGGCCAACCTCGTCCTCAAACTTGAACTTTGGCAAGAGAACCGCCATGGCAAGTTTCATATTCATGAGAGCAAGAGGCTTACCAAGACAAAGTCTAGGTCCTGCGTTGAAGATTGGATATTGAAAGGTCGACGGCTCTATATTCTTTTTTGGGCCATCCAAAAAACGTTCGGGTCGGAATTGATCGGCATCATCGCCCCATAACTTGGAACTTGTAGCAATAGTATTGAAGAGCAACGTCACACCAGCTCCAGCTGGAATGTGCGTCCCATCTGGCAACGTACACTCCTTCAGAGCAAACCTAGGATCAAGGGGTACGGGTGGATGTAGCCGCAGAACTTCCATGGCGACAGCGTGAGTATACTTGAGCTTGGAAATGGCATCGTACGAGCAGTCGCCATTACCGTCCTCTTCGAAGGTGTTCCCACTAACACCACAAATTCCGTGAACTTCGTCCACAATCTTTTCTACGACCTTTGGATTCCTCGTGAGCTCATAAAAGGTCCAAGACAATGCTACGGCCGTTGTATCTCGACCTGCCAAAATGATATTCATAATGATATCGCGTAGCTCTTGATTGGATATAACCTCTCCTGTTTTGTGGGCTTGATCCAAAAACCGACTCAAAAGATCGGGCCCCAGAGAGGATGACCCCCCGTCTTCCTGAGAATCCGAACTGCGTCGTTTGTGTTGAATGATAGAAAGGGCAAAATCATTGACAATCCCAGTAAGTTGTCGGATGCGCCGTTCATTTCTTGTCAATTTGAAGTACTTGGTAATGGCACAAAAGGGATCTTGGAATCGTTGTTGGCAAAGCATGGACAGTTCATCAAAGGCTTTGGCAAAATCGTGTTGTTCCGGACGGGAAATGCTATTGAGTTTCACGCCAAAGGTGAAGTTAGCCGTCACATCCATGGTAAGTCGAAAGAATAAATCTTGAATATCTATTTCACATGTTTGTCGTGGTTTATCTTCCTTTGCTTGTTTTTGGAATTTATCGTGTAGCAGTTGAACGACTTCATTTAGTTTGGCGTGTGTGACAGAGGCAGTGCTTCGCAATAGATTTTTGGAAAACATGGTGGCCATAATCTTGCGATGATGAATCCAAAGCTTCCCATCGACGGCAAAAATACCCTCGCCCAACAATTCTCCCAACGCAATTTGCCAAACGTCACTTTTCCCAAAGCAATCAAAGGCGTCTTTCAAAATGAATTTGAGATTTTCTTCGTCGTGGACATAAAAATAGGCTCCTGGTAAAGTACCAAAATTGGGCAGCGGACCTCCATAGGTGGTCTTGTGCAGGCTGGCGAGACGGGCTGTTTCGGATGGCCAATGCGGCCAGTGTTTCATGACATGCAAAAGAAACCCAATGACTGGATAACGTTGGGGGCCAGGCAGTGATGCAGGCACGTAGTGTGGCTTGATCTTCCAATAGACTGCAACCAGAAATGACACCGCTAAGGCAACTCCCTTCTGCCACAGAGTGGTGGATGAAAACCAGGAAGAGAGGCATCCATTGTCAACCAACCACATCAAAATCCACGTCATGTCATGAACGTATCTTCTACCTATGATAGCCAGCCGTTATGCGTTTGGCTACTGTAGCAGCTATTTAGACTAATCGCCAGCTAAATCTCGTATTGGAGAATGATGCATTGCATCAACATGTTGTTGTGGCGGACGGTGTCAATCAATGCTTTTTACACTAGTAGCTAGCTACTGTAAGAAGATCATTCTTGGATTAGCCCTAGCCCTAGCGCTTGATTCTTGGATTAGCCCTAACCCTTGTTCCAAGCATCAATATGAACCTGTCGCACAGTTGTAAATCGGTTCAAAAACAAATGTCTGATTGTGGGAGCTAAAGCAGTTCGATTCAAGGAGATGTGTCCTACTGTGGCATTCTGCACAACTAGCCCCTTTACAAATCCCCTCTTAAAGTTGTTTGAAAATGGTGAAGGGGTGCAGCTTGGCCTGCTGGTGGTGACTTTGTTGTGTGGCACGGCCAGTCGGCTCGCTTCCTCGCTTCGCTCGTCGCTCCCCCCCTGGAAGGCGGAGCTTTAGCTCCAGTGTGACATGCGCTGTTAAGCAAGGTGTCTTTTCTTACCATGTCTCTGATGAAGCTGTTTTAGGTCGGAAAATGTCTTATCTACTGTAATTCTGTGTGCCTCTGTACAAGTATGGTTTAACATGGTTTTAGATGAGACATTTTTGGCTCCGTGCTGACTTCCTTAAACTACCTAGTATGTACTGTTTTTGCACAGTGAGGGCCTGCAATTTTTGGCACAACTACCCCCTTTACAAATCCCCTCTTAAAGTCGTTCGAAAATCGAACGGATTAACTCCTATTCGTCAGGGGTTATTGTTAAGGTTAACTAGGCGAATTTTCTCGCTTTTCCATAGGATAAAGTAAACGAAATTCGCCTTGTTTATCGCTTAAAATCAGTTAGGTTAACAATACAAATTAGTTCATCAAGCAGAGCATTATCCATGTTGACGATGTCAAGTAGTGAGGATAGCCAATGCTGTCGTTGTAACAGCAATTATCCTCCGTTGTAGCTTGCCAACCATTTGGTTGTGGCGGGCAAGATGCAATTTTTAACACTAGCTTCTATCACGTGCCAGACTACATTGTTGCTCAACCCCCCTTCTGCACGCACCACTCTTGGTCCCATATTTCTATCATGGCTCCAAACCAATCCAAACCTATTGATGCTCAGCTCAAGAAGAGGCATCGCTCCCCTCTTCGTGAATGCGCAATGAACAAGATTGCGAGGGGAACGGCAGTGTTCTCTGATGACTTTGTCGAGGCTATGGCTGAGGGTAAGAAGTTTGCCTTGCCCAAAAATCTGGATGACATTGTTGTGGAAGTCCCAGACGAGGATGATGACAAGGGCATTGACTGGGATGCTGTGTTGAAACCCATTCCCAAAGAAGAGATCGCCAAGGATGAAGAGATCAGGACGCATCAAGATGCTATGGAGAAGGCCATTTGCCCCAAGTGCGATAAGTCTAACATGTTCAAAGTCTTTGATGATGCAACGTGGACGTCTGACGGAGAAGAAGTGAAGCACTACAATGTTTACTGTCAAGGCACTGAATCAAGCCCTTGCTCTTACTGTTCTGAGAATGAGAAGGTTGTTTACAAGACGCCTAGTCCCACTCCTAAGCCCAACAGAAGCGAGTTTGCTCAGGCCAAAGGTTTCAACCTATCGGGCTTTGAGGGTGAAGAAGATACTCCTGAAAAGAAGCCCGCGTCGGGTTCAGAGGCTCGCAAGTGGTGTCATCGTTTTCCTTGTCTCGTTGATGACGAAGAGGTGAGAGAGGAAGGTAAAGAACTTGTAGATAACTTGAATGCTCAGGCATTGGCTGGGACCGAGCTACAGTTGAATAATTACAGGTTCAGTTCGCATTGTATCGAATGTATGCCCGTGTCCTCGGTTTTAGGGGCAAAAGATACTTGCTACCTGTCTGTGTTCAAGCTTATGTTGACAAGCATTTTGTAGAGGAAGGTGAAAAGCGCACGGGCTTCAAAGCTCACAAGTCAGAAACGTAAGTAGCAGTTTGGCATTGAAATAATTATAGTTGGAAATCATTAGTGGTTATTGTATTCCTCTACATTAGTAAGACAAAGTGGAGTGGGACGCGCATCTTCTTCTTCATCAGAACTTGACGACGATGGTGCTACATTGTCTTGCCTTGCAGTTGTAGCGTTTGACACGGATCCACCACCACGACGCTTTGGAGGAGCTCCAATTTTCATTGCGAGTTCTAGATACGTCGGGTGTGATGTTTTCAAAGAGTAGCTTCTTTTCTTCACATCGCGTTCATCACCATCTAAGTTGTCGCATCGGTTCCATATTCCGAATCCTTTCTTTGTGTGAGCAATCTCAAAGCATGTAAGGCCTTGGAAATCGGCGAGTGAGTGGATTGTTCGTACGGTTGAACAGGGTATAGCGTGCGCGGTGATGCCACAGGCCTGGCAACGAGCGGCATCTTTCGTAAGACCTGCTTTGGGAGGCTCTTTGCCAATCTTCTTTTGAACGATGTTCCAGTCCAGTTTGCATATGGCACAGGCTGTTTTTGGGCCTGACTTTTCGGGCTTGTGGCCTTGTGACATTGCAGTAGCAGATTGACGCTTTTCCGGGGATTGAAATACTGTTGATTGCTCCGCAAAATTCAACATCCTCTGTGCAATGTACCAGTAGAAGTCATGCCGTGACAGCGAAGGCACTTCCATTGCCGGGTAATCTTGAGCAGCCATGTTCCAGCTGATGTGCGCGTTCATTAGCATCATGTCGAGTATGGCAAAGAAACCTTTCTTGTACCACTTCTTGTAGTGAGCTTTGCTACTGAAACCGCCAAAGTGTGCCCGGATTTGATCACCTTTATCAACGCCATACATATGCCTTTGGTAATCAATCATTGCTTCCGGACAGGGAATAGGCTGTTTCTTTTGACCTTCTCGTCTTTCAACTTCCCCAACCTTCGCGTTCAGTTTGGTTGTGACGCATTGTACGACTTTGGAGTCGACCCACTGTGTGCACAACACCCCATTCGTCTTGTCGACTGCTAACTTCATAGTTCCCTTTGGTTGTTTCTTCCGTAAGTTGAAGTATTGTTTGTCCCATCCAACACGACCAAGCCGTGACGTTCCTGTTGTGTAAATGTCATATCGCTTCAATAGCAAGGCTGCTAATTGTGGACATTGATATCGATTATCCATGATTATGTGCCGTGCTCCATCAACACACTCGTGCATCTTGGTTTGTAACACCGCGTTCAGAACAACCTTTTGTGTAGTGGGCACGCCCCACACATCCCTGTGAATGTTTGCCTCTGACGCGTTCTTCCCTTGGTACACATCAGCATGATAAATATAATAGTTCTTTGAATCGCAGAGGAGAAAGTAATCTATCCGAAATTTCTGTGGTTTAGCGCCATTGAACTGTCTGATTGGATTGCGTCGGTGTCTACTCGCAGTACCACCTTCATCAAATGTCAAATTGTACGACATATGCATGACGTTGAGAGATGCTGCATTCAGTGTATTGAGAGCATGTCGCAACATAAAAGCTTTATCTGAACCGTCCATGCTAGCAGCCTTCCTATCATCTGGGTGAAGAGCGGCTCGTATCTGCTTGTATCGCCATAGTTTCATATACTTTCTGGCAAAGCCTTTGGTTCCCAGTAGCGTCTCCCCAAAGACTTCTTTATTGGTCTTACGGAAATAAGCAGCGTACCCTCCAGAATCCATGGGCGACAATGAAATCCGGAGTGTAATGCCAAGAAAGACATACATTTCACTGATTGTGATGTTCTTCCATTCGTGACTGTGTAGCCTTCGGTTCCTATCTTTTGGCAAAATGTGTTTCTTCGCGTACTCGTTTGAGTTCCTTGCTAATCTCGCGACAAAGTCTCTGCTCAAACCATTCTCACTTAGACATTCCAATGGGTCAGTAAATAAAGAAGCCACACCGTTCTTCAGGCCTACTGGACCATCATATGGAAGAGGCCCTTCGCTTTCTAATTCAATTCCGGCATCGACCGGCTCAAACTTCCAATGAAATTGCTGCAGCATTTGGAAAATTGTACTATCAGGATTGCAATCCCGGTCTTCCTCGGTCTCATCCTGGGGTGTTTCAAAGTACGAATCAGGCATCACCGGCGTTGGGTCGACTTCTTCCTGCAGTTCATCATACTCGTCATCGGAATCAGATTCAACTTCATCACTTGATCGTGTACGACGTGTCCCCGTATTTGAGTTCCCCGTATCCATGTTCTGTGACAACTGGGTTTGTTGGGCTGTGCTGAGCGCAGAGATGGTTGATCTGGTCAAAGTGCTGACTGTGCTGGAAGAAGTTCGCACAGAAGCAGCGGCGACAGTAGCAGGGTGTGGTAATGGGACTGCAGCCCTAGGTGTGCGTGCTGTTGATGATTTTGGACGTCCAGTCACTTGACCCTGGGGCGACGCCTCATATTTGATAATTGCTTCTTGTAAATTGTTGCGGTGGCTGTCTGTGTTCTCGTGCTCTTTCTTTAACCACACTGGATTCAACCCCCGCGGAAAAGGTTTCTTCCAATCAACAATGTACTTGCTCTGTCGGTCTTTTTTGACAGCGCATTTGATTATTTTGCCAGTAATTACAGCAGATTCGTCCAGAAATTGATTTAAAAATTCTGGCAAAAGAAATAGCTCACGTCCAGCTAATAACTTTTGTTAGCAAAAGCCATCCTTTTTCTTTTTTTGGTAGGCGGTGGGGCAATCTCTGCAGTGGCTTCTGCGACAGCAACTTCGTCACCCACTGTCTCCTGAGTTTCTTGAGTGTCCTGAGATTCCCCGATCTCATCCATGTTCCCATGCTCAGCTATAAAATCAGCTAAACTCTGCCCACCCATCTGACTAACATCCACCGGCTCCGTCAGTATTTGGGTGACAACAGTAGGTGTCTGTTGTGACACAATAGTCGCTCCTTCGTCCTCAATCGATGTCATTCTCACTATGATAGCGACAGTGGTGCAGTTCCCATGTTGTCGGAGCAGCGAAAGGGACCAAAAAGAGGGCTAAAGACTAAATTCTTCAACACAACTATCATAGAACTGTTTACCGACAACACCGTCATCTTCCTTTTGCTTGCTGGAACCTATTACCCAATCATCTAACAACTAGCTTATTCAGCCATCGTTAGAAAATAGACGAAGAATTTCGTCTACTTGTGTTAAATAGGCAAATTTTGACGCACAGTTACCATTAGGAGTTAATAATTCTCGTTTAAAAAATGTGGTGTTGCGTGCTCCAGGGTTAGGGATATTATTATTTCGTCTAGAGCAGAACAAAGTATCACAGTTGCCCCAATGAATTGCTCTTCGTTCCTCACACTCTCGGTCGGGGTGTTTATTTGGCCAATCAATGAATCACAGCCATCACCCGACCATGGATGGAACCTTTGCTTCTGCCGACAGACAAAAACAAACATAATTATTTTCAAATGAATGACAGTTAGGCCGGGATCCCTTACTAGATCATAGCAGGAGGCGGCCAAGCTGGATTCGGAATTGCTCCATCGTGACATTGAAATCCCTGGCAAAGAAGGCGATGACAACGCCACGGACGTGTCTTCCAATGCTTCAGTCTAGTAGGTCATCAGCCAATTGCATGTAAAAATAGTAGTTTTTTTTGCCGAACACTTCTGTCTTTGCGAATTTTGTCGAATCGAAGATGGTGTTGAATCTGCAGAAGCTTCATAGAGGACGTTTGCATTATCTTCGGGTTCGATGAGCAAGGCAAACGACGGACACCCGTCATGAATCAACCAATTGACGAGACCAAGAATCCTTAGCCTTTTCCATGGGCCATGGAACCTCCTTTACAACTTGACTACCTGCCGCCGACAGTTCCTTGACGAGTACCATTTGGAATTCCAACTCCTTGGCCGAAAGTCTCGAGGGTTGTTTCATTCGATAGACGGGCACCGGGACCGTCAACACTTTGGCATATTTTAATTCCATAAAGGTATCCGCTTGCGTTACCATGGGAGTAACCACAAGCTGGTAGGGTTCGAGCACTTTGTCGAGGAACACACCACCACCCCGGGAACAAGAAGCACCGGTGTCATGAGGATTCGATGTCACCTCGATTTCTTGATCATCTGCTACATTTAACACAAAAGCTTCGCAGCTGTTGTGTTGAAGAGCTGCTACTACTAGCAGCAAAGAGAGGCCCAATGAAGAGATCGATCGCATTCTGAATGATTAGGTAGACTACCTACTCTGGAGGTGGTCTCAACCTTAAAATTAATAATGGAATCAACGAAAAAATTGTGTATTTCGTGTCGTCAACGGTGCAT
>ENA-ORBV01017284-ORBV01017284.1-microbial-mat-metagenome-genome-assembly--contig:-NODE-17284-length-10333-cov-4.212754_pt1 | contig 10333 bp, 5 predicted proteins | sample MGYA00237777_ERZ505514 | MGnify/ENA primary metagenome ERZ505514 (study PRJEB26160, sample SAMN06269048) | microbial mat metagenome | isolation source: Oligotrophic lake microbial mat | place...
CCCCAGTAGAGGACGAAGCCCGCCCCCCACAGATCCTTCTACAAAGCCGCGTCGGCGATCGCCTCAAGGGTCGCTGGGAAAGGCACGTATGGTGGGGGGTAGTGTGTGGCTAGAGCGCGCCACTTTGCTCTGGTCTGCGTTTTTGCATCACCTTCCATCCAAGGGCAAGTAGTCCTGGAAGCAGAGCTGGCGATGGAACCTTTGGTGAAGTCGGGTCTTTTAGGTCAACTGAAATAAGATCCTGACCCTTCGTCTTGACCTGGAGTCCTTCCTGAAATTCCGGCGGAATTTCAGGTTCCTCGGGGACCTCAGGGATTTTCCGATTACTATCTCCATCAAATATCCCTGCGGCGAAAAGTATCGCAAGAACGCTACCAGCTATTAATGCAGCCTTGATGGCATTGTCTGAGGAATTTTTTCTGGCGTTACCGTTGCCGAATCTAATAGAAGCCAGCTCAAGAGGCTGACTGATGCTAACGGTGCTGAAGCTCTTAAAGCTGGCAGCGTTTGCGCTTTCTACGGAGCCTAGTGCTAGCCAAATTGCTCCGGCAGCACCTAGGGATAATTTCTGTAAGGGGGTCTTAGAAAACATGAAATCCCATTCCTATCAAGTAAGTGGCCAGTTGTTCCCTACGCGCAATGAGCGATAGATGCAGCCATGGCGATGGAATTGAATTCCGTCGGGCACGCTTCCCCTGAGGCGATCTACGGCTTGGGTTACCGTGATACTACCTAGTCTTACTCGCTTGCGAGCGGGAGGCCAGGATTTCTACGAAGGTTTACTGAATTTTTATCAAAAGGAATTACTCTGTAATGACTGTCCCTATTCTTTCTGTTTCACTAAGGATTGCGAATTAAATAACTTGCATACTTGATTGTCGGGGGCAGTCATGCGAGGATTGCTCGTGCTACTGCCTTTAGGTTAAAGCCCCCGTCCTAGATTTTTGCCCTTATCCCTCGCCCCACATCTGCCATGCATCCCCAAGAACTCTTGGCACACGCCCAGCAGGGCAACCCTAAGGTGATTGCCGCTATCTTGAACCATGCCCTCAAGCCGCGCGGCATCGTCGCTCAAGTTGCCCGTCGGGAAACAAGTTTGTATGTGCTACTTCAGGCGATCGCCATACCGCCCGAAGCAGAAGCGATCGCCTTAGTTTCTACATTGCTGCATCAATTAGAGGCAAAACCGATCGAAACAGTTGCGATTCATGGGCAACGAACGGGCGATAAGTCGGTAGCATGGAGGCAAGAGATTCTGCTCCATGCTCAGTCTCCTACCTCACCTACCTTTGCGTTAGACGTGACCCAAACTGCTGACCCATCGCCGACCAACCCAGTTGCTTTAACCGCCGACCCTGCGCCGATTACGCCAGCCGCTGCTCCAGCCATCATTGAACCTGAAGCGATTCAGCCAGTCACTTTCCAAGCCAATCCTTGGGATGAGCCTGCGGCAACGAGCACAGCGCCCATGCCTGCGTCAACCGCTGTCGTGGCTCCAGGCAGTGAACTGGAGGCGATCGCCCCAGCGCAGTCGTTGCAATCTCTCAAGCTAGAGGAAGTGCTCCGGCGTCCAGAAGCCGTAGTCTTGCTGCTGTTTGTCAGCATGTTAATTCTATGGCAAGCCTACCTAGACTTGACCGAATCGGACTGGGAAGAGTCGGATGTGGCGCTCTCTAGTTCGGCACTGGCAAAGCGACTAGGGGTCAGCCGCAGCACGATCTATCGTCGTAAAAACAAAGCAGACTTTAGTGTCTGGACTCAAACACTTGATCCAGACGGTATTGCCTGGATGTATGTGATGCCCAAGTTTGTTCCAGCTTTACGGTAGCTCCACCAATCGTTGGAGTCGTGATCTGCGACTTTAGCAGCGAGAAGAGAACTTAGGATGATGGATTTAATCAGATCGGGAATTTGATTGCTGGTAGGGGCGAATGGCCGTTCGCCCCTACCGCAGAATGGCGGAGTTATTTAATTCTCATTCCTTAGCAGCTACAAAAGTTCATTAGCAACAATTTGCTGGCGTTCTTGTTCTAGAGCAGTTTTGAGCCGTTCAAATTCGGTAATGATCTGAAACGCCTGCTCCATCATTTGTTCAGGGCTAAATTGGTTGGCAGAGGCTTCTACGTGTTTGCACAAATTAGATAAGGTCATTGCGCCCAACACAGCACTGCTGGATTTGAAGGTGTGAGCCGTTTTCATCAGGCTGAGGGCATCGGCTTGGGACGCGGCCAGTGCGATCGCGTTGACGAATTTTGGGGCTTCTGTTAAGTAGCAGTCAATCAGTTCTACCAAAATGGCGGGAGCGGCAACCCCCAAGTCTTCCCTGAATGCATTGAGGACGTCGGCATTAATGGCAGGAGCTGTGGGCTGAGGGAAATCTTGAACTAGAGCGACAGGTTGCCTAGAACGCATGGGGCACACACTCAACAGTTTCTCTAGTTTCTCTAGGCGAATCGGTTTGCTGAGATAGTCATTCATGCCCGCTTGGAGGCATTCATCTCGATCGCCTAACATCGCATTTGCTGTGACTGCAATAATCTGCGGGCGATCGCAGGGTGCCCAAGTTCGGCAAATCTGGCGGGTCGCCGTGATGCCGTCCATTTCTGGCATTTGCACATCCATCAACACAACGTCGTAGCACTGATGCGCCAAAGCATTTAGAACCTGTAGGCCATTGCCAACCACATCTGCCGCATAACCCAATTGATCCAGCATTTTTAGCATCACCTTTTGGTTGACGAGGTTATCTTCTGCTACCAAAATGCGTAGGGGTAGCCGTTGCGGCACTGGCGGGGGATTGTTTAACTCCCCCGAGTCCGGTCTGGGTGCGGCTATTTGCCTAGCGTCGGCTGGATCTAAGGGCGATTCAAATAATTCGACTAACAAACTGTAAAACTGCGAATGTTTAACGGGTTTGCTGAGATACCGGGTCGCTCTTAGCTGCGGGTGGAGCGGAGGGCGATCGCTGCGGCTAAAGTGAGCTAGGACAATCAGCGGTAGAGCCTGATTCTCCGGCTGGAGCTGTAGTGCTGCCGCCAGCGCTAGGTCGTCTGCTGCGGGCAGTTGTTCATCCATCATCACCACCTCAAACTCATGCCGATCTAGGATGTGGATGGCTTCGGCAACTGTGGCAACGGCTGAGACCTCCATCCCCCAGTTTTTGGCCTGAGTGGCCAAATTTTGGCGGCTAATGGTGTGGCCGTTGATCAGCAGCAACCGTTTGGCGGCAAGTGAAGTGGTGCCATTGATTGGGTGCAGTGATGATGGGTTGGCGCTATCTTGCTCTAGCGCAATGGCGCGGCTGGCGAAGGAGAAGGAGAAGGTCGAACCCACGCCGACTTCACTTTCAACCCAGACTCGCCCGTTCATCAGTTCACTGAGTCGTTGGCTGATCACTAGTCCTAGCCCAGTGCCGCCATAGGTACGGTTAATGGATGCGTCAATCTGGCGGAACGGCTGAAATAGCCGTTCTAGGCGATCGCCTGGAATGCCAATCCCCGTGTCTTTAACGGCAAACCGAATGGCATAAGCAGGCAGTGTTGCATCACCGGGCACCATAGGCATATCCACCCGTCTCGCCGTCACGGTTACGGTTACTGACCCAGACGGGGTGAACTTAACGGCATTACTCAACAAATTAGCCAACACTTGCTGCACGCGGGTCACATCCCCCACCACATAATTGGGCACGTGAGGATCAATCAGGTAGGTCAGTTCCAAACGACTTTCGATCACCTTAGGTGTGACCAAATCAATCGCAGCCTCAATGCATTCTCGAATATTAAAAGGGGTGGCTTCTAGTTCTAGCTTACCGGCTTCAATTTTTGAAAAATCGAGAATATCATTGATGATGGTGAGGAGAATTTCTCCGCTGCTGCTAATCGTGTTGGCAAAGTCGCGCTGCTGCGGGGTGAGAGGTGTTTCGAGCAGCAGCGATGCCATGCCAATGACGGCATTCATTGGGGTGCGAATTTCATGGCTCATGGTGGCCAGAAAGTCGCTTTTGGCTCGGTTAGCGGTTTCAGCTTCGCGGCGAGCCTGCTCTAGATCGGCATTTTTGCGAATTAGTTCTTGCCGCTGACGGGTTTCTTGCTCTATTAAGTTGGCCTGGGCGATCGCGATCCCAACCTGGGCAGCGACTGCTTTGAGCAAATCAATTTCGTCGCGAGTCCACTGACGCAGGCGATCGCACTGGTGCAAGCAAATCAGCCCGTTGGGTTCGCCCTGATAAGACGTGCGAATGGCTAGCATTGACTTCAGCTTTAATCGTTGACTTAGACAATGAATCTCTTGCAGCAGTGGATCATGCATCACATCGTCCGAGGCAATGGCGTCGTCTTGCTGAAGCACTCGCTGCACATGGAAATTGTCAGCGATGGGGATTTCCCCTAATTGAGCTGGGAACTTATACTCTGGATCAATGTAGGCGGCCACTAACGGAATGGCGGGGGTGGGATGGGTCACATAGGTATGAATCAGGCTGCGGCTGGCCTGAAACATGTGACCAACCTGGGTTACTGTCGTCTGAAAAATTTGCTGTACGTCTGGGCTTTGGCGAATTTCTTCAGTAATTTGCTTGAGCAATAGAGCATGCTGAAACTGATGTTCTAATGCCGTCTCTGCCCGCTTACGCTCAGTAATATCGACCAGTACACCCTCCACAAAGATATCGCCTGCCGCCTGTTCTACACACTGGCCCGTTTCGTAAATCCACCGGAGACTGCCATCAGCATGGAGCATGCGATGTTCAATGCTATAGGTCTGCCCGTTGTGCAAGCTTTGGGCAAGGGTATGGTTCAACCGCTCGGCATCGTCTGGATGTTCGACACTGAGAATCGAGCGCACCCGATTCTCGATAAAGTCGGAAGCTGGATACCCGGTAATGTTTACGATCGCATCACTAATAAACTCAACCGTCCAGGTCGGCTCATAGCGGCAGCGAAACGTAACTCCTGGTACCCGTAATGCTAAGATGCGGAACCGTTCGTCGTTCTGGCGCTTCGCCTCGTTGGCAGATTTACTAACAGTAATATCTTGAGCAGTGCCCAAAAAATGTTGAATCCGCTCGCCCGGTCTATATCTAAAAGGGGTTTGGCGCGATCGCAGCCAGCGCCAATCACCAGATACATGCTGAAGCCGAAACTCGATTTCTCTGACCTCAGGCTCACCCACGCGATCGGGGCACTGCTGACTGGCTTCAGCAAAGTATCGAATTTGCTCTCGCACTACTTGCACATCATCGGGATGCACCAAGGCGGCTAGCTGCTGTGGATCAAACGCTTGGATAGTGGCCGCCGGATAGCCCAGTGTCTCGGTGACCTGACGATTCACAAAGGCCACCCGATGCTCCAGAAAATCGTACAGATAGAGCAAGTTAGGCGTGGTGTCCAGAATCTGCCAGATCAATTGCTGGTGCTCTAGCTGGGGGGCATCGACTGAGTGGGAGGTAGCACCAGTCATGCCATTTTTTAAGCTATCGACTGCGGGCAACGGGCGGATCGCTGGCGAGTTGCTACAGGCACCCTGTCCTAAGTTTAGGTCGATTCTCAAGTCTCGCTCACAGCTATCTCGTCCTGCCATGCTCATCTTGTCATGCTCAATTACATTCAGCAGATGTATTCTATCGGGATCATTCATGGCCTGGTTTGAGGTTTTTATCCTTTGCAGCTTTAAAACCCAACCGGCCAGGAATGCTATCAACCCATTGGCAACCCATTGGTGTTAACGCTAGCCACTCCAACTTAAACTGAGAGTTCCACAAATTGCTCTGTAAGCAACAATTTTAGAGAAATCTTTGACTAATCTACTGGGATCTGTGCTTTTTCGTAAATAGGACAAGTTTGTGCACACATGTCCACAAACTTGTCTAGGTGAGCGTTTGCACCGGTTGAGTGGAGTGATGGGGGGTTGAGTTAGGCGATCGCCCCCCCGCACGAGCTGCCAGTCCCGGCGGTGCAGCCAAAGCAATGACGGCCTGTAACGATCTGACGCTGAGCCAGTAAATCGGGAGAAAAATCTCGAATGTGGGGGCGCAGGCCACCGGGCTGCTGCAATTCTAGCTCTAGCATTTGGTTAAAGTCGCAGTCAAACAGGCGACCATCCCAGCCAATCGACAGAGTATTTCGACACATCAACCCGCTGATCGTGGCTGGGTTAAACGCATTGACGAGCAATTCCATATAGCTCTGCAAATTCCCCGACTGCTCTAGCCATTCTAGGTAACGCGAGATCGGCATATTGTTGATTGTGATCAGCCGATCGAAGCTGACCCCTTGATGCTTTTGCAAGCCCGCCTTCCACTCTTGCTCTAGCTTGCCCTGATTGGCAGACAAAAACGCCCCCACCGGATTGCTCACTAGCGTCAGCTGACGGTTGGGATCACCCATGCCATAGCCCGCCGCATTCAGCCGCTGTAGAGCCGTAATCGACTGAGCAAAGGTGCCATCGCCTCGCTGAGCATCGGTGTTGCGTTGACGGTAGTGAGGTAAGGAACATACGACTTCCACCCCACGCTCGGCCAGCCAAGTCGGCAAATCTTCCATGCGGGGTAAAAGCAGTACCGTGAGGTTGCAGCGATCGATTACATGTTTGCCGCGCAAAACGCACTGCTCTACTAAATAACGAAAATGGGGATTTAGTTCCGGCGCACCGCCCGTTAGATCGACCGTATGAGCCTCAGTTTGATCAAGCGCCCGCAGGCAGGCATCCACCGTATCGCGATCCATAATTTCTTTGCGATCGGGTCCGGCATCAACATGGCAATGATGGCAGGTCATGTTGCACAGCTTGCCGACGTTGATTTGAAAAATTTCTAGCGGTGCGGGCGTTAAGGTCTGCCAGCCATGCGTCGCCAAGGTGGCATCAAAACACCCTTGTTCTGAGGTGTGAGCTAGCTCAACGGCTTGTAATAGATTGAGTTGCTGAGGCGTGCTGGCTAAGGCCGCGTCACGTTGTTTGAGAGAGTGTGTGGCAGTTGGGCTAGACATAGTGATTTCGTTACTGTTTCTATTGTGACAGTTGAAGCGATTGCTCGCTGACTTTTTCAGCCAGTGCCTGACGCGCTATGCGAGTTACGTAGAGTGTGACGGCAACTGTGGCAACGGCAACTATATAGAGGGCAATGAAGATAGAGGGCAATGAAGGCAATCCCACCACCCATCCCAGTCCTTCAAACCACTGTAATACCTGACGCAGTAAGTCTTGCGGGTTGAACCCTGCTGTCTGGCTCACGCCTTGAGCTAGAGCGGGAGATATCGTTAAGGTGGAGGCGATCGCCCCCACTCCCAACCCGGACAGCAGCCTGAACGCTCGATGCTGGATGGTTCGTTTTTGCACGGTTCGGCTAGAAAGAAGCGCGCTTGCAGCGGAGCAGAGTTTGAACAGGGAGAAATAGGTTAATCCTGCCATCGTCCAGGCTCTATATTTGCAACGTTCCTACATCGTAGATCCCTTCCTGCCCTGCGGGAATCTCAAATTGCACCACTCGTTGATCATCAAATCGCAATTCATATTGCCCCGGCTTAAACCCAGTTAGAGCAAACCGTCCGGCTCGGTTGGTAAATATTGTTATAGGTTGCCAATCGGGATCAGAGAGGGACACTACCTCACCCGTTTGTAGTGCGATCGGCTCACCATTTTTGGTTAGCACCGTTCCTCGCAAAAAAACTGTAGCATCAGTACCCACATACACAACCGTACCGCTACGGTAGGTGGGCAAGAGGTGATAGAGCTGTGCCCCAATGTCATACCCAATTGGCATTTCAGGGGTTTCAATCCGCAGCGGCGATAGGTAGTAGGGCTGTAGGTCAGGAACAACCGCAGGCCCCAAGGCGTCTGCACGGGCAATATAGCCGTTTCCAGTCGGATTGACCTCTACAACCTGCTGCCGGAGGTTTCCCTGCCGTACCACCAGGGCAAAGCTATTGCTCACTGGGCGAGACCAGCCAAAGTGTCCATCTGCAAAGACTAAGGCAGTACCAAAGGTGAGCTGACTGGCATTGCCAATTAGCGCGTTATCGTCTGATGCAATTTGTAATTCTTGGGAAAATCCCAGGCTTGCCCGATATCCCATATAGTTCAATTTGCCCGTGAGCCGACTGAGTTCGGGATTTGTGTTCAAGCTAACTGAGCCTGTCAAGCGATCGACGGTTCTGGCAGCGTCGAAATTCCAGGTTGTTTGAGTCGAAGCACCAGAACTGTTGACCTCAGCTGTTGTGATCAGCGACTGTCGCTGGCGCGGGAATAGCCAGGACAGGCTGAGGAAGGCTCGCTGTTCATCCCCTCCACCTTGGGTATGCTGTTGGCTCAAGTTGACATTAACGCTGATGCCATGATTAAACGCCCGCGACAACCCCAGTCCTAGGCTGTAGGCGTCTGCTGCGCCGTCTCGACCGAGCTGATAGCGTCCATTCAAACGGGCGTTAATGTTTCCAAAGATTTGCTGAGTATAGTTAGCAGAGAAATCTAGGGTACTAGAGTCACGAGCTGTTAGGTCATCCAAAGGCATAAAGTTGTCGCCTCGGTACTCTAGCGCTAACCGCAGCGATCGCTGCGTGGGATTGTTATTACCAAGCTGAAGGACTTCGTACACGACTTGAGCCGCACCATCAACGCCGAGTTCTTGATCATGGCTCAAGGCAACATCCCAACTGAAGTTGCCAATTGAGGTTGACCAAACTCCTTCGACGCCAGCCACTTGTCGATCAAGAGTTGCCTGGAAGTAGCCTCCTAATGTCAAGTTTTCACTTAGCCCCCACCGATCGGCAAGGGTGAGCATGGGTTGATTCCAGTCATAGGATTGGCTACCGTTTTCGCTAGAGGCACGAAAGCCAACGCCATAGGCAAACTGCTGAACACCGGGCGCAAGCTGATCTGCTGCCACTGCTCCAGAAAAGTTTAGACGCTGCACTCGACCTAAATCATCGGTGATGACGAGTTGCACCTCGTTGATGCCAGCGTTGAGTGGCAAGTTGCGAATATCCTGCGACCCGGCAGGCAGTCGCAGCGTTTGGGTGAAGCGATCGCTGATGAAAACATCAACAGTCGAAGGTCTTTCCAGAAAAAACTCAAATCGGCTGATCGGACGCGTGATGCCATAGGGCTGAAGCGAAAAATTGCGGACAGCCGAAAACCCAAGCATTGGAATGCTGCTCTGGTATCCTCTGGTAGGAACAATCTGATCGCCAATTGTATAGCGGATTGCCTGGTCAGGATTATCCCGAACTAGTCGAACATCTCCTCTTGTCCATGCCGCGCCTTCGCCCAAATTGGCGCTGCCTTCCAATACCCAGTCGTCAACGTTGAGGACACCATCAATATTTAAATTTAAGGATTGTCGTTCTGCTGACTCAGTCCCGTCCGACCAGACAACTCCTGCTACACCCTGAATATTAAGATACCCACTCACATGACTAGGGAGCAGCGCGTCGGCGGCTTCAGGAGGCAGATTCCCTAGTGTGTTGACTGTCGTCCGTCGCAAGGCTGGAGGCACCTGCACCCTCACTTCTAACCTGCGTTCGTCAAAAGTGGCTACAAGTCCAGCTTGTTGCAGGGCGCTGAAGGAGAGATTACCCGCGCTATCAACAGACGCGGTTAACCCCTGAAGGATATCCGGTCGAACAGTATCTTTCAGCTTTTCTAATAAGAAAGTGGCCTGCAAACGGGCAATTGGTGTGGCAGCCGTTGCGGTCAGCACCAAGATTTGCCCCTGGAGTTGGTCATCTACAAAAAAAGGAACGTTAAGCTGCTGAGCAGTTGTATTTCGAGGGCTACCAAAAATGCGCTCAAATAATTCATCCTCAGACTCTGTGCTGCTCGGCTGCGGCTCTGAAGCGTTTTGTGATGTCTGACTGACTGCCTGACTCGAATGCTCAGCCGATTCAATGGCTGGCGCTTGTTCTGGGGCAGGCGTAACGTTAGATTCGTTTTTTGCTGCTGAGTCTTGAGCAGCCGCTTCTGATGGATTGGCTCCCTGTTCTACCGACGACATGAACTCGGTTGACTCAAACGCGGTAACGGCAGCAGGCAGATGACTGGCCGCTATTGAAACTGGAAGCACGGCTCGTGGTTGGCTGCCGCTGCGTTGTGCAAATTGAATCGTGTTGATCGACTCTGGAGCCGTAACGATAGCAGACACAGCAGTTGATCGAATAGCAACCGCAGCTTCAGCAGGGGCGATCGCCTGCTCATGCGTAGGGGTGGCAATTGATAGATCGGTCGATTTTTGCGCCGATGCAGTCGGCAATGCAGTTAATGCCGATGCAGTCGGCAATACAGTTAATAGCGATAGTGTAGTGAGTAATGTATGAATTGCTATGGACACAGTGCTCCTCCT
>ENA-ORBV01017285-ORBV01017285.1-microbial-mat-metagenome-genome-assembly--contig:-NODE-17285-length-10333-cov-3.433697_pt1 | contig 10333 bp, 14 predicted proteins | sample MGYA00237777_ERZ505514 | MGnify/ENA primary metagenome ERZ505514 (study PRJEB26160, sample SAMN06269048) | microbial mat metagenome | isolation source: Oligotrophic lake microbial mat | place...
CGCGCCCGATTCGCTGCGCGATCGCATGAACGACGCGCAGGCGAAGGTCGTCATCACGGCCGATGGCGGGTATCGCCGAGGGCAGATCGTCCCGCTCAAGCGCAACACCGATGCGGCGCTGAAGGAGGTGCCGTCGGTGCAGGAGTTTGATGCGATCAAGGTAAGGAACTCAGCGCTACCGTGAGACTGATGCTCATAGCATCGTTTCAAAATTCTCTAGTAGTGGTATCTGATGTGAGATGCGCGCTTCGTTTGAAATACGCAGAAACTGCGAGGCGTGCAAATTCGTGTATACCTGCTCGACAACTCATTCAAGACGTTGACCGTCGATTCCTTCACACTGGCGTGCGACGTACAAGACATGGTGACCCGCAAGCTGGGGCTTCAGTTCGCTCTACCGTTCGCGCTATACGAAATGGCTGAAGGTATGTGCAAACTCTGCACGCGAGCTGAGTTTAGATAGATAACTGTGAGAAACCCATTCTTATCACTCGCGCTTCGCTGTGATCATGACTGCTGACGTAGGTGAGCGCATTTTGGGTTCCAAGGAGCGTGTGCTGGATGTGCTGGCGCGATGGGAACGCTTGACCATTGAGACACCGGAGAAGAAAGAGGAGATCGCAGGCTACAAGTTCATGTTCAAAGGTATGAGGTTGCAGGCGAGTATACGCTCAGTGGCTACCAACGGCACGTGCGCGCCGGCGGATTGAATGCGTGTTGACTCCGTGTTTTCTTTTTTGATGAACACAGCCAAGCTGGTGCTCAAGACGGATTACCCCGAAGTGAAGGGCGATGAGCAAGCGGTCACTTTGCTGTATCTGCAGGTACGTGCGTGGCATGACCAGGACCTGATATCCGCAACCCGTTATGTGTGCTAGTGTGTTGCGTGTATGTGGCGTGAGTATATGTGTATACGGATGTGTGGCTCTCTCTTTGGAATCGCTGCTGAGCGGTCCGATGTTTACGAAACAGAGCGTAAATGACGTCCTTACTTGGAAATACCCCGTGAAGGAGAATCACGTCGCCATTCTGGCTGCTCTGCAGCTGCAGGTGCGCCATTTTTGATGGTGCTTTGTTCGTCTCGAATCTCGTTATCAACAGACTGGTGATTGCATCTGTCGTGCAGGCTACGTTTGGGGATTACCACGAGGATATGCATGGTCATGGCTGGCTACAGTATGTGGATGTTGGTGTACATGTGCATGTCAAATCTTATGCTATGCTTTTCTGAACTGACCGCGTTGTGTGTTTTCGTGCTGTGCTCTGTAATGGAATTGATGACCTTTGCATTCATCAGGGAACGTTTGGAGCAATTCATGCCTGCGGCTCTGTTGGACACTCGCAAGGAGAAGAAAGTTGCCAAGGCTGAGTGGGAGCAGAAGATCATTGCCAAATACGACAAAGGTAACGTCTCAGATTATTGAACGCTTTATCAAGTTGCATGCAGATGTGCGTTGAACATGGCTTCACAGCAATGCATGAAACGTGACCCCTTTCTTTGGTTGTTTGGAAAATGCTTTACAGTCAAGGGCTTCACAACCATGGAGGCTAGATTGAACTACCTGGACTACGTACAAGACTGGCCCGTGTACGGTGTCACCTACTTCGAGGTGCAGCAGCGACAGTTCAAAGACTATCCCAGTCCTCTGCTATTGGGCATTACGTGTGAGGGCGCTCTGCTGATTCATCCAGACAACAGAGTATGTATCTTCATCTCATATGTATCTCGAGTCGTGTGTGGACCCGTGATATGGTGCATGGTGCTGACGCCTGCACGTGTATGTGTTGTTTCCTCAGTCTATCTTGGATAACTACCGCTACACCGATATCGTCACGTGGGGACACTCCGACGAGAAGTTCATTTTGGTTGTCGGCAACGTTGTGCAGCAGCGCAAGATTGTTTTCAAGACGGACAAGGTATATGTGCATGCAGTGCGACTTCGTGATCTGGCAAGTATACGATCTGAACGTGAATGGTGCAATGTACTGCATGCTGCAGGGAGCTCAAATCAACCAATTGGTGCACGACTACGTCAAATGCAAGATGGATATGGCGCAAAAGGCATCCAAGTAAAGGGGCACGGCCATACCGAGTTTGAGCTCTTCTGTTGACTCTGATTCATGCAATAACATGGTACATATACAGTAGCCAATCACTCACTTCGGATCGCACACTTGAGTGCGAAGTACATGCGCTATATCATGCAGTGGACTCAGCCCGGTGGCCATGATGATGCTATGGAGCTCGCTGATCAGATTCACAATTCCGCAAACTCGGTGATCAGATTTGTAATCCCGCAGACTCCATTGAACGAGAGAAAAATATACCTGGCAGAACGCTGTGTCAAAACGGTGTCAACGGTGCAAGCAAGCAAACAACGCAAACAAACTCTTCGTTTGCTGTGTAGTTTTCAGTGCGGGTGAGACTCTATGATAGACGGTTTGTGACACCCTCAGCACACGCACTCCAATGTCCCGTAACGCAAACATCTTTCTAGCTATCGTCTTTGTGGCGATGGTGTGGTCTGCTGAAGGCGCGCGTGCTAGCGCTGCTGCCACCAAGCGCCACCGCACTCAAGGCCCTGCAGGCACTGCTCCGAGAACCGGCCCCGCCAGCGTGCCCGCTGCACTATCTCCTCGTGATCCTCAGCCCCCTGCTCAAGACGGTGCCGCTGCTGTGGGTCCCGCTGCAGCTCAGCAGCCACCGGCGTTCATGCAAATGCCCGGCGCGCAGTTCCGCCGATTACAACGACCCGAAATGCGTCCTCGAGGTAAAAAAGTTCGCGAACCGGTGGTGAGCAATCAGATCCTGCAGCGCTTGCGGGATGTGCGTACCGCCATTTCCAAGTCGAACAAGATGATCTCCCTGGATTCGGAAGGCTACCTCTGGGAGGGCACCTCCACACCAGCCACGTTCGAATGGGCTCGAGGCACCAGCACTCAGCCTCGACGAGCAGCTGGGCCGGCAATTGCTCTTATTGAGGAGGCCGTATCTGTGCAGGAGAACTTGGCTTCCGGGGCATCGGCTTCTTCTGTCATCGGAGAATCGCCCGCATGGCGTAAGGTAACCGAAGCGACTGACGTGGATGATCCAATCCCATTTGCCGCCATCGGCAACATCGCTGTGGGCTGCACGGGCACGCTGATCAGCAGTCGCTTGTACATCACGGCTGCGCACTGCGTGTGGGATATTCCCACCAAGACCTGGACCAGCTACGCGGATCTCGCTTTCTCACCGGCACAGAAGAATTCATCGGTCAAGCCGTACGGAACTTTCCAAGCCATCGCAGCCTGGGTCGACGGTGACTACTTCGCCAAATCGGAGCATTCGCCCTCGGACGATTGGGCTGTGGTGCTGTTGGCACGCGAAGCGAAGTCGCCCCTTGGCGTCAGCCCTGGTTGGTACGGGTTCAAGCAAGACACGTACGGCGAGGTGCGCATCTCAGGCTACCCTGCTGATACCAAGACTGGCGAGGACCTGTGGACCGACACGTGTGAGATCGAAAACAAATGGTTCACGTCCGCGTCCACTCACAAGTGCGACACCGAGCATGGCAACAGTGGCAGTGGAGTAGCGTTGCGCGACAACGCCAACAAGAAGTTCTTGATTGCCGTGCACTCCAGTGGCAAGGGCGGTGGCAGTACCAACTGGGCATGCTCGTTTGAGGGCGCCATCTTCGATCAGATTCAAGCACTCAAGAAGAAGCATCCCTAGACTCTCTAGGTGCTCCCAGGTGGCCAGCCCCCAGCTTGGTGCATTGCAAACGCATCACCTTCGTTTCAACAGCGCAACAAAGGAGGTCCATGAATCACGCAGGCTTCAGTCGTGCGTTAAAGTGCAACAACCGCCGGGGTGGTGATCTGACATCACGTGTTCAATGGGATGCGAAACATTTATGCTGATTGTTGCGTGCAAAACTTGGATCACGATGGTTTTCCGCTTGTTTCGAAAAGAAATTTTCTCAGTGGTTCTGCGTGGTTCAGTAAATCGATTGATGATGTCTGACATAAGCAAACCGCCATTACCGCAATATCTTTACGATGCAGAAGATGTACCGTTTATTTTGTGGGGTGGGCTGCCTGCGATAATCGGTGCGTCCGAAGACTTCGAGCAAACACGGCAGAGCGATGCTGCTGTGAACGCATTGCTGCTGAAGTTGTCACGTATGGACGATGCTGAACCGACATACGAAAGTGTGATTGACACTATGGTACAGTGCGCATTCACGATTGAAGAAGTGAACAAATTGAATTCTCCCTTGCTTGACGGCTTATGGACAGCGATCACTGGTTCGCCTCCCACGGAGCATTCACCATTTTTGCTGAACCCGCCAGGCAGTTTGCACGGGATGGTGATGCGCGCGATTGAACCAAAACCGTATGCAGCAACTGTAGAATATCTATTGGCGCACGGGGCTCGAGTGAATGACGAGGACGGTGAAGCTCTTTGTGTCGCCGCGGGCAAAGGATTTCTGGATGTCGTGCAGGTGCTGCTGGCTCGACGTGCGGATGTGAATGTGCGACGGGGTGCCCCAGTGAGACTTGCCGCACAGGGTGCATTTCCTGAAATACTTGCAGCATTGCTCGCCCGAGATCCGATTGTGGACTTCTTTCCGCTGTTAAGGACCGCAGCCAAGGCTGGTAGGGAGGAGGTGCTGCACATGTTGCTTGAGCATGGAGCGGACTTGCACGCGCACGAAGAGCACCTCTTGATCACAGCCATTCAGAACAATCACCTTGGTGTTGTAGACATGTTATTGAGAGCTGGCGCTAATCCGGACGCGCCAGTCGTCTTAGCGATCGCTGCCTCTTCTCCCGGGCACTCTCAGCACGTGAGGCTGTTCCTAGAGCATGGTGCCAACATTAAGCCGTACGGTCACACCACACTGTCTATGGCCATGCGATGCGGTGATGCAGACATGGTCGATGTGTTGCTGGAGGCGGGCGTGGATGCTGAGCGGAATAGTCAGGACATCCGCGACGCGATTATCGAGCAGAAAATGCAAGTCCTGCGGCCGTTCTTGGTGCGCCGACCCCTGGCTTTTGTGAAGCGTTTCCCCGAGTATCTGTCCTTCGCCTCCGAAAATCAGAAGACCGAGGTGGTGACTCTGTTCATCCACGACGCTGAGCGACTGCGATCGTCCTAGCTGAGCGCCGGAGTAAGCCGTTTCAAGCGCGGAATGCACCATTTCAAGTCGCTCTTCTGATCAATCTGATAATACAATGTTCGTGCACGCGTCAACTGCGCGTAACCACGGCTAGGGGAAGGCTAGAGTGTAGAAGACGAGAGAGTGGCTCACCGGCCAATAACGCTAGATTTGAACATCTGACATACCAACAACGATTGATGATATGCCTCGAGCGTTCGGCAACGTGCAAGCTTCACGCACCTTATCGCGACCATCGAGCGTGACTTGGGTATTGAAAATAGCCTGCATCACCCACAAAAAAGCAACGCTGCAATGCTGACCAGGAACAAGGTCCAGCCGCGATGAAAGGAGACATTTCCATACCTGTTCACAAAGTTGCAATGGTCTCGAATTTGTTGATCGGTCCAAAAAACAATGGAAGCCCTCTGTCTCGCAGTCGGACCATCATCCGGAATGGCCCACGGATCCGGCGGCGCTTTGCTTTCGATTGCATCCCGTGATCGTTTGTGCCCAACCAAGGCGGTCACGGAGGACAAGCCCACCTCCTCATTCTCATCACAACAGCTCGGACTTTGCGTAGGATGAGTGGACATCGGGTTCAAACAGCACAAAGCCTTTAGCAACCTTCGAATGTGTACGAGCTAAAGCCATGCACTAACGAACCTGTCGTCACAGACCATGCGAAACAGTTCGGAGTAGCCTTGACCATCGGCAACGTGATGCGAGATTGAACCTAACGGGCCACAGTCATCTCCATCAGGACGAGTCTGCAGGTAGTCAACGCAGGGCAGCTACATTGACTACACACCGCCAACAGTATCGATCACGATATCCAGGGTCAAGCTGCGCGTCTTGCGCGGGTATCGACAATTCGTCGATGGTGCCGTTTCAGATACCACTTGCACAACGACATGGATCACCGAGCACCATGTTCCTGAATGCAATCTGAAAACGAAGGGCTAACGCACAGCAGCGACATGATCGGGAATGAATCGAACAAATCATGTTAGAACATGCCATACATGCGCCATCGTGAGATTCCATCCGGCCGATCGCAATCTTAGATCAACAAGAGTGTCCTGTCATACACAGCCACCATCACTATGGCCTCGAGCCATGAATTACGGAACCAAATGATCATACCGAGATGTATCTTGGCAGCTGCAGAGTGCGCGTTAGCCGGATCTGTGAACAGGAAGGCGCAGATGACATCGTTGCAAAACATGCGTACGCATTTAGATCACATGTAAATCTTACTTCAGCACGCATGTACGGGAAGTCCAGCTTTGAATCCCCTTCACAGTGATAATGCTGACTAGACAGCACCCAAGCATCCCCGGTGACTACATACTCCGAAGGTCTTGTATCGGCGGTCCGTCCGGTGGGCGAAGCTTGAGCAATGAGCAACGTCACCATCGATTATGTCATCGTGTGCATTGAACACGGCATTGAATGATGCAATCTAACCTTCCAGGTCGCATGGCGGAAGCTGTCTCTCTGTGCTTGTCACGCCGAAAGTGCACAGGCATAATTCTCTGCCGGTGTTCGCCAGTATGTGGTACATGCCACTCTCCACAGCGTCTACTTGAACCGCGTCACCTGCTCAAAGGTATATCGACAGATCCGTTGCGTTACTTGTAACATGTTTCGATCTCAAGCAACTGTCCACTACTATGTACCAGAACCAACTCTTCGATTACTTAGGAAGAAAAAGTGGAAGCATTGCGCACCAGCCGTTGCCCAAACAGGCCTGCCTCTAGGACAAGGAATAATGGTCACATGGACCTCCAAGTCGCCATCACTATGAGCCAAGTTGCCGAACACGACTAGCAGAGCGGAAACAACACAAAAGTTTAGAGAGTACTTCGGATGTCAAAGTTTCGCATCAACTCATACCGACTGCAGCTCCATCCGCAGTCTGATGCATCCAGATCTCGAGATCCTCCTCCATCGGCAAGGAATGTGAGTCATAAGTTCGAAACAAAGGCACTTGCCAGCGTTTCTTCAGTCGCTTAGTCACGTCGTCCACGTTCCACCATGCCAAAGAGTAGCTACCGTTGTCGCGGACATAGGACACTGATAGTGCAAATCACACGTGAAAATTGTTGTGCCGTCAATCAGTGAAATTGCATGTTGCCTACCCAAATCGGGGGTCGCTGCACAGAATCCCAGCAAAACGTGATCTCGAATCTCCGCTGCTTCGTCTTGAATCCGTTCAAAGCGCAGTTGCAGACGAGCTGGCACTGTAGTCATCAACGCATGACGGTGATGACGAATGCGGTCTCGCCTAGTCGATACCTGCCTTCGAATGCAACGCTCTCGCAAGCGAAGCAAGGTCACAATGCTATCTGCCGTGGCTGCCATGCTTCATTGCGCTTGAAGGTTCGAAGTCTGAAATTGGCGGGAGTTTGGCTATGGCCTAGGCTCAGCGAAGCTAACCGCTCACCTGATCACGATTAGTTGCTGGAAGCCTTTCGTGGGGCTTCTGTTCCGAGTGTATTGGGTTGCATGATGATGATGAAATTCAGAACTCATATTGATTTCACACCGATCATCCGACACGATAAGCCCCATCATCCTTTTTTCTGGGAGCCCCTTGGATGCGAATCAACTGGGCGAACGGGTGGGTTCCAATCCAACAGCGACACATCAAGATCCAGTTGGGGACCAGCCTGCTGCCGCTTGTTGTACATTTCTTGCAGGTGCTGTTCGACAATCTTATGGGTGGCGGCAATCACGTGATTTCCCTTGATGTATCGCACCAGGTTCAGATGCTTCAGCGTGCTGATTATATCCTGCACATCCAAGGTAGATAAGCACTCTTGGCATCATGACCTCTGAGCTATCTCGAACGGAGAGTACCTCTGGCTTGATCGAGGTGACTTGACTGATTTCTTTGATGGATGGCATGTTCAGATTGGACTGAGTACGCTGCCGTAGCAGCTCGAGCAGCACTTGCGTCCAATAACTGCGGTAAGAAACCTGCAAAAGCAGCTCCAAGTAAGCAAACGTATGCAGTCGAATAGGCAAGCGCAAAGCTACAATACCTTGCCCATGTCTGACAAAGGTGTTTCCGGACTACCGATTCTTGCCTCCTTCTTGCTGAGCTCGTAGGCTATGAACAACAACGTGTCAGCATGAATGAAGTTTGCGTGGTGACAAAGGCCGATTGCTGCACATACACAGCTGAATGAGAAATCTGCCGTAGCCTTTGCGTTGATACTGGGGGAAGGTGAGAATGCATGCAAGGTTGAAATCCATTTCGGAGCGTTTCTCCTGTTATGGAAGAGAGAAGCAGATACAGTAAAAACTAACTGTCCAAACGCCAGCTAACTTGCTACAATAGTCTGATGCTACCTTGGAGAAGTATCCCACAACATGATAGCCTTCTTCATCGATAGCACATAACAGATAGAACATGAAATGTTCCACATCTGACACATGAAACGCCACGCAGAAGTCAGCTACGAAATCCATTGTTGATCTACAGAGACGCAACTCTCACCGAAGTACAGGGTCTTGTGCTGTAGAAACAATTTGGATAACAGACAAAGGCACTGACAGTAGACTTTGTTTCGGGATCCATCTACTTCGAATACCTGCAACACCGAGCATGATCTCTTTCAGCAGACACGAAAGCCATACAAACCAACTCCAACGAACGCACCGCGACGTTGTCCTTCCGATAGATTTCATTTCCTGGCGGGTGATGCGTGATGCACGTTTTCGCGTGCTCCTGCAGCGTACGCATCCGCCTCATGTACTTGAAGCAGAACTCGCACACTATCAGTCGCTTGTCCACGCAGAACTATGTGAACACAGCGAGTGCCATCAGTCATTATGGCACAAGAGACACGACACGCCGACAATGTTGAAACCAATCCGAAGAGACTCACTTCTTCTGGGTACGGCGAGTAATACCAACATTCAAGCTGGTACTTCCCGATGATAATCGTGTTTAGATTCTTAACCTTCGTTTTCTCGGCGTATTCTTTCTCCACCAAAGCGATTTCCGGGTCCATCTCATCCTACACAAGACAAGCAACACCTCAAAGTGTGGGCATTTCGTAACCTTATGGAGCTCATGAACGAGGAGCTCATACCGTGTGCGTGTCATCATTGTTCACTTCTGTGATCTTCCTTTTCTCGCCTCTGGTGTGTCGTCTTGCGTTCTGTTGCAGACGGCGAACTCGGGAAATCAGTAGAAGCGCAACGTGATTTCCCATCAAAACAGGAGACGAGCACGATATCATACCATGGCTGGTGACTCGGGTATGCCTGTTTCAGTTTTCAGCTCAGCCATAAGGCGAATTTTCTCCGCCTCAGAGGAAAAGGGCCTTAAATCACTGCTGTCCGTCCATCTGTCCAGCCTCCGATTCACTGCTCACAACAAACCAGCGAGTTCATGTCGCGTCCAAAAACCTTGTTGCGAGGGTACAGTTACAAGTCGCTCAGACTTACATTCGATGAAGTGTATGTAATACTCCGTGATGTTCTTGTCATTGTTGCGCCGAATGTCAACTATCTCGCATGGCCCTTTCGAAACATGTATTCAGTTAGACAGAAGACTCTTGATAGGAACGCTTGCAATACATACTGAATTTTTCGCTCTGTAACCGCCCGAGCAGCTTGTCTCCCGCTTTGAACGGGATATCCGGCGCAGCCGCCATTTTGGTGGCGATTCGTAGATGAAGCAGAAACGGCTTCAGATCAGAGGTTGATCTGCGTACTGATCGGCGCCAGTTTCCATCCACTCAATTCTAGAAGCAAAACTTTGCAAAAGATCACGATGCATTCGCTAAAGTTGTTTGCTCAATCGAGAGGGCTAGCGCGGGCGGTGCACTTGCGCCCCTCTTTGCTCTGGCCTGGTGCGTCATGGCGGGGCTTTGCCATCACAAAAGTGCAATCTCAGGACGAATTTGAGAAGATCGTCAAGGGCAATCCTAACAAGTTGCTGGTTGGTTCACCTTATGGTTCCGTTCCTGCGACGAGCGATCATCTAAATCCTTTGCTCTATTCGCAGGTCATCAATTGGAGCGCGGAGTGGTGTGGACCTTGCAAAGCTATGGCCCCCACAATCGAAAAATACAGTGAACAGTACAAAGATGTCGTGTTTGTTAAGGTCGACATCGACAAGCTGCCCGAGACAGCAGAGGCAAGGGACATCACTGCAGTCCCTGCAT
>ENA-ORBV01017286-ORBV01017286.1-microbial-mat-metagenome-genome-assembly--contig:-NODE-17286-length-10332-cov-4.587226_pt1 | contig 10332 bp, 9 predicted proteins | sample MGYA00237777_ERZ505514 | MGnify/ENA primary metagenome ERZ505514 (study PRJEB26160, sample SAMN06269048) | microbial mat metagenome | isolation source: Oligotrophic lake microbial mat | place...
GCTTTGCCATCACGGCGGCCGAAGTCAACCCGGCCACGGGCGCGGCCACCAGCCTGGTCTCGAGCACGCTGGTCGTGAAGGACGCGCAGAATGCCTTCACGTCCGAGGCCGCGGCCGACACCTTCACGTTCCGCGAAGGATTCGCGACGACAGATATCTTCGCCTTCGCCGCAACCGGCGCCAGCCATGACCTGATCGAACTCGACCAGAACCTGTTCCCCGGCATGACGGTGTCGCAGTTTTTGAACAGCGGCGCGCTGACCGCCGGCGCCGGCGCGGGGGACGTCGATATCACGACATCGTCGGGGGCGGCGATCGAGCTGCACGATCCGTCCGGGACGATGACAGTGGCGACATTGCAGACGCATCCCGAAGACTTCCGCTTCATCTGATGCGCATGGAAGCGGCAGTCCCGATGTCCGGCGAACTGTCCGCTCCCCTGCGGCGCAGCCGCCTGGCGATCGGTGGCGTCGCTGTCTTTTCAGGCCTCGTCAACCTTCTGGCGCTGGCGAGTTCGCTGTACATGCTGCAGCTCTACGATCGCGTTCTTCCGGCGCACAGCGTGCCGACGCTGGTGGGCCTCTCGCTGCTGATGCTCGGGCTCTACTTCTTCCTCGGACTGTTCGAATGGCTTCGCGCGCGGATCATGAGCCGCATCGCCGCACGGCTCGATCGCGACCTGCGAACGCGCGTCTTCGGTCTCGTGCTCGCCCTGCCGTTGCGGTCGCGCGCCGGCCAGGACGCGCTGCAGCCGGTCGGCGATCTCGACCAGGTCCGCGGCTTCCTGTCCGGTCCAGGCCCGGTGGCGTTGATAGACCTGCCCTGGATGCCGTTGTATCTCGCCCTGGTCTACCTGCTGCATCCCTGGCTGGGAGTGCTGGCCCTGGCAGGAGCGCTGGTGCTGATAGGCCTCACCGTCCTGACCGAGATGAGCAGCCGCGCGCCGGCGCGCGCCAGCTCGGGCAGCGCGGCCAAGCGCCGTGTCTTCCTCGAGGCTGGCCGGCGTAACGCCGAAGTCATCCGCGCGCTCGGCATGGAGAAACGGCTCTCGGTGCTCTGGTCGGCGCTGGGCGACAGGCATCTCGGGCACCATCTCGCCTCCTCGGACATCGCCGGCGGCTACGCCGCGGTTTCACGCGTCGTGCGGCTCGTGATCCAGTCCGCCGTCCTCGGTCTCGGTGCCTTCCTCGTCATCGTCGGCGAAGCGACCGGCGGGGTGATGATCGCGGCATCGATTCTCTCCAGCCGTGCACTGGCGCCGGTCGAGCTGGCGATCGCCAACTGGAAGGCGTTCCTGGCGGCGCGCAACAGCGCCACGCGGCTGGCGGCGCTGCTGGTGGCCCATCCGGAGCGGCCGTCCATGATGGCCCTGCCGCGGCCGTCGACTTCCCTGTCGGTGGAGGGTCTGTGGGTCGCCGCGCCGGGACGCGATCAGCCGATCCTGCGCAATGTGTCGTTCACGCTGGCCGCGGGAAGCGCCCTGGGCGTCATCGGTCCGTCGGCTGCCGGCAAATCGACGCTGGCACGCGCCCTGGTTGGCGCCTGGCCCGCCCTGCGGGGCAGCGTACGCCTCGATTCGGCGGCGCTCGACCAATGGTCTCCCCAGGCGCTGGGAGAACATGTCGGCTACCTGCCGCAGGACATCGAGCTTTTCGACGGGACGGTCGCGGAGAACATCGCGCGGTTCGCGCCCGATGCGCAGGCTCCCGCCATCATTGCGGCGGCGCTGATGGCGGATATCCAGGAGATGGTGCTGCGCCTGCCGGCCGGCTACGAAACGCGGATCGGCGAGGGCGGCGCCGTCCTGTCAGCCGGCCAGCGCCAGCGGCTCGCGCTGGCGCGTGCCTTGTTCGGCGAGCCCTTCCTGGTGGTGCTGGACGAGCCCAACTCGAACCTCGATTCGGCGGGCGACGCGGCCCTGGCGCGCGCGATTACCACTGCCCGCAGCCGGGGCGCCATCGTCGTCATCGTCGCTCATCGCCCGTCGGCCCTGGCCGGATGCGACCAGGTCCTCGTACTGGCCGACGGCCAGGTGCAAGCGTTCGGCCCCCGCGACGAGGTTCTGCAAGCCGTGCTGCAACCGGCGCAGGGCGGGCCGCCCCCGGCGCGCTTCAAGGTCGTCGCCGAGGGCGCGGCGCCATGACCCGCCCGTCCACACCGAGCCCTGGCGATGGGATGAGCCGGTATTTGTGGCTGGGCCTGGCCGGCGTCCTCCTGATGGTCGGTGGCGTCGGCGGATGGGCGGCGACCTCCACTCTCGCCGGGGCGGTGATCGCGCCCGGCACCATCGTGGTCGATACCCGCGTAAAGAAGGTGCAGCACCCGACCGGCGGCGTAGTGAGCGAGATCAAGGTCCAGGACGGGGACCGGGTGAACGCCGGTGACATCATCATGCGCCTGGACGAAACCCTGACGCGCGCCAGTCTCGGCGTGATCGTCACCCAGCTCGACGAACTTCACATCAGGCAGGCGCGGCTGAAGGCCGAGCGCGACGAGGCCGGAACGATGTCCGTGCCGGCCGCGCTGCACCAACGCGCGGCGGCGCCGGAGATCGTCGAGATCTTTCTAGGCGAACGCAGCCTGTTCGAAAGCCGCCGGGCCGGCCGGACGGGCCAGCAGGCGCAACTCAACGAGCGTATCAACCAGCTGAACGAGGAAATCGCCGGTCTCGAGGCCCTGCTCGACGCGAAATCGCGCGAGCTCGAGCTCGTCAAGACTGAGCTGGCCGAGAACCGCAAACTGTGGGAGCGCAACCTGATATCGCTCGCCAAGTACACGGCGCTGCAGCGGGAGGAGACCGCATCGCGGGCGAGCGCGCCAACCTGGTAGCGACGATCGCCCGCACGCGGGCCCGTATCTCGGAGACGCGCCTCCAGGTCCTCGGGCTGGAGCAGGACCATCGGACCGAGGTCATGAAGGAGCTGCGCGACGCCCAGACCAAGATATCTGAACTGATCGAGCGGCGCGCCGCGGCGGAAGACATGATGAAGCGGGTCGAGATCCGCGCGCCCCGCGCCGGCACGGTTCACCACCTGGCCGTGCACACGGTGGGCGGCGTGGTCGGCCCGGGTGAGCAGATCATGCAGATCGTTCCCGAGGGCGAAACACTGTTCGTCGAGGCGCGGGTCGCGCCGCGCGACATCGACCAGGTGCATGTCGGCCAGGCGACGGTCGTCCGCTTCGCCGCGTTCAATCAGCGAACGACGCCGGAATTCACCGGCACCGTCGTCTATGTCGCCGCCGACCTTACGCGCGAGCAGCAGACGGCTGAGTCCTACTTCATCGCGCGGATCGCCCTCGACGCGGAAGAGCTGCAGAGGCACGCGACGCTGAAGCTGATGCCCGGCATGTCGGCCGAGATCTATGCCCGCACGCTCGACCGCACGGCACTGTCCTATGCGGTCAAGCCGCTGACCGATCAGATCGCTAGGGCGTTTCGGGAACGCTGAGGGGACGTGTGGCCTCGGAGGCTTTGAGGAAGGGCGGCGGCGTGAAACACAGCCTGAGGGCCCACGGCAGGCCCGTCACGAAATGGAAGAGCCCCGCGGCAGCGGAACCGATGGCGAGCTTGTCGCGCGAGAGATTCCATGCCACCCGCAGCAGATGCACGGCCGCCAGCCTGTCGCCGCGGAGGACATAGGCGCCGAACACTGCCGCCTGAACGCGCATCGCCACCTTCATCATCCGGGCAAACCCGGGGCGGTCGAGCCAGTTGTCATGCTCGACCACCGGATTCGGGGAGTAGATCAGCCTGCACCCGTGATGCAGCAGGCGGTAGCTGAACTCAGTATCTTCGCCGGTACCGATGCGCGAGCCGGGCCCGAGCGATTCAATGAACATCCCGTGCTCTAGGAAGACCTCCTTCCGGAACGACATGTTGTTGCCGCCGCCGAGCACGAGATGCGGAATCGCGGGGCCATCGACAACGGCGCGCGTCGTCGACTCCATGATGGCAGGGCAGATCATGCCGTCGGCCTCGTTCACGCACTCCCAACCCGTCTCCCCCCTCCTGCCGAAGGGGATGACACGCCCATAGACGCCGAGCGCTGCGGGATCAGAGTCGAATTCCGCCTTGATCGACGCCAGCCACTCACTGTCGCAGACGCAGTCGTCGTCTGTGAAGATGACGATGCGCCCACGCGCGGCGCGAATGGCGATGTTCCGAGAGATCGCGACGCCCACCGTATTTGTGTGTAAGTATCGCAGCCGGGAGTCGTCCACCGCGGCAAGAGCGCTGCTGGTGGCCCCATCGGTACTCTGGTCAACCACGATGAGTTCGAACTCGCTGAACGAATTGGCGAGGACGCTGTCGACTGCACGACGTAACTTTCCAGCTCGGTTACGCGTGCAAATCAGGACGGAGAGAGCTGGCATCATGATGTCCGGACTCGCTGCAGACTGTCGCATGCAGCCATTTTTCCCCGTTCGGCGTTGCTTTATGGGTGATTAAATGGTGGCCGTGCCGGTTGTTTATAAAATGTCGGGCGTTGAGGACAGGCCGCTGTGTCACACCTTGATCACTGGCTCCAGCAGGGCGCCGGCCAGGACAATGCCCGCATGGCCTCTACCGCGGAGACAAATGGCGCTGGCGCCGAACGGCTGCCACCGGCGCGAGCCCGCATTGCTGCGAATTTCCTGACGCTCGCCAGCACCAGTGTTCTCGGCCTCATGGTGACCATCCTGATCAGCATATATGTCCGGCGGATTCTAGGGCCTGCCGCGGTCGGACAGGTAGCCTGGGCGATGGCCGCGGTGGGGTATCTCACCGTCCTGGTGACACCGGGTCTCGCCACCGTGGGACAGCGGGAACTCGCGCGTCATCCCGAACGCAGCGAGCAACTGCTGGCGCTCGTGCTCACTTTGCAGACGCTGCTCGCAGCCGTGGTTTACGGCGTGGTTTTGGTGATCGCCGCGCTGGAACCGCGCGGACCTGTCGTCAGCGTGCTGCTGGCCGTGCAGGGCCTCACCCTCTTCCTCACGGCGTGGAACATTAGCTGGGTCCTGCAGGCGCATGAGCGCATGGTCGCGCCCAGCCTCGCGGCCCTGGCCTTCAACGCGCTGCAATTGCCGGCACTCGTCCTGCTTGTCCATGTGCCGGAAGATCTTGTCCTCTACGCCGCCCTCGCTCTGCCTTTCACGCTCGCGGGGATGATCTGGAACTTCTGGTACATGCGGCGCCGCGTCCTGGTGCGCGTGTCATTGCTGCGCCCAACCCTTGCCGGAGCGCGAAGCATGTTCCGCGACGCCTGGCCGCTTGCGCTCGCCCAGGCGGCGACCCTGGTGACGCTGCACAGTGGCACCCTGATTCTGGGTTTCACGGACGGCGACGAGGCGGTGGGGCAGTTCTCGTCGGCCTACCGGCTCATGATGGTGGCGGCGGTAATCACGGCGGCCTTGTGGAACGCCTACTTTTCGGCGTTTGCCCGTTCGCATGACCATCCGCCGGAGGCGACCGAGCTCTCGCGAGAGTACCTCGGCCTGCTCGCCTGGATGGGCCTGCCAATGGCTGCCTTGGGATGGGCGCTTGGCCGGCATGTAATCGAGCTGCTGTACGGGCCGGCCTTTGCGCCAGCGGGACACTACTTCGAATGGCTGTGCCTCGCCATCGGGCTCATCTTCCTGAACTACGGCCTCGTGGCAACGTGCGTTCCGTGGGGGCGCTCGGATCTGCATTTCAAGATCACCGCTGCCGCCGCCGTGTTCAACCTGGCGATCAGCGCCGTGACGATGCCGCTATATGGCGCCTGGGGCGCCATCGCTGCGACGCTCGCCTCGGAACTGCTGATTGTGGCGCTGGGGCTCGTGGTGCGCCGGCGCCTGAGACTGTTCTGGCATCCGATGCTGCCCATCATCGGACCACCCTTCCTGTGCTCGGCAGCGGTCGCGGCGACGATTGTGCTGCTTCCGGCGTCACTCGACAACCTGTGGCCGCTTCAGCTCCTCGCGGGCGCGGCCGTTCTAGGAGCCTGTCTGGTTGCCTTCGAATGGCGCGCAATTTTTCGGCTGCGAGCCAAGCTGAATGCCCGGCGGAAGTCAGGCTAGTGCGTTACGATAAAGTCCTAACGGTTGATTAAATCTTCAGCATGCGATTAAGGAACAACCGGGGCCCGAACGTAGTCGACCTAGGCGCGGAATAGCCAATGACGCCCGAACAAGCAACGCTGCCGGCGGAGCTGAACTAGTAACTGTAGGCAGCAAGGGGCCTGCCACGATATCCTGCTACTCCTTCACGATCTTGCCGGCGAGACCTTCGTTGATCAGCATGCGAAACTCAGTTTTGTCGACACGCTGGCTCGAAAGCTTGCGGCGCCTGGGAAAAGAGAAAGATGGAGGTCCGCTTGAACTGGCAGTCCCAAGCCGTCCAGCCCTTCATTCAAACCGATTCAAGGTCGACCGGGTCACTAGTCATCAGGTTTGCTTCGACAATGACGCGTACGTGCACGCTGCTGTCATCGGCCGGCGCACGGCCGGGCTGCGCCTGAATCAAACCTCACAACCTGTCCGAGTGCCGTTGGCTGGCGGGCAGCCCGTTGCGAAGGCGCTGTCTTGCTGCTCGGGCCAACAAGTCCGGGTAGATCAAGACATGATTTAAGTCCCGCAACTCATCCGTTGCGGTTTGCGCAGCATGGGAAAAAGTTCGGGAGAACTCCCGATCTGGATTCTGCCCTGCACCTCGAACCCCTGACGTTGGTAGAGCCCGATGTTGGTCGGGTTGCTCGATTCGAGATAGGCGAGACTGCCGTCGCGATCGCACTGTGCCAACGCATGCTGCAACAGCGCGGTGCCCAGCCCTTTGCCTTGATGGGCGGGATCGATACCGATCAGCGGCAAATACCAGTGCGGCTGCTTCGGCTGGTAGTTCATCTTCTGCTCCATGATCAGGATGCCTTCCATCAGTACTTCCGCCTTCACCGTCGTCCGCATCAACTGGCCAAGCGCCCGCCCGTCCGGCTCGACCCCAGGCGCCAGCCATAGCGCGATGCCCGCGCAACCATCGACGCGATGGGCGGTGCCCTTCAACAGCGCCGTCCCTCCGAACGCCATGGCGAACGCAGAAAAATTCTCAAGGTAGTCACGCGGATCGGGCCAGCTCCAGCGCATCATGGGATCGCCGGCAAAGGCCAAGGCGAGCGTTGCAATTGCGGCCTCCTCGTCGGTGGCGGTCGCCGCTTCAACCTTCATCCCCATCGATGTCCCGTTTGATGGGTGCACTTCGTCAAGCGTGCTGTCAGAAAAAAATTTCAGTTCCACGATGATCTCCAACGGAAAAGTGAACACGAGCCGCCGGCCCCGGGCATTAAGCAAGGAGCCGCTGGCAGTTTCAGTCTCTCGTCAGAGCTTTATGGGAACCTTCTCGACACCCCTGGGCGGGGTGGGGCGCAAGGCCCGATCGAAGCCCGTGCCGCCGATGCGCAGCACCGCGATACCGGCCGCCAGGGCGGCGCCGCCCAGCAGAAGCCGCAGATGCCAGTGCTGCATCGTCAGCACGGAGAATTCGCCGGCCAGGTCGAACATGGCGACTTCAAGTCCCGCCTCTCCGATCCACGCCGGATCGAGGGCGTCACCCAGCGCGGCGAGGATCATGCAGATGCAAATCCCCACCCACGCGACGACCTGCCGGCCGCCGGGAGCCACGGGCCGGACGGCGTTGGTGGCGCGGTGCGAGCGCTGGAGGAGCAGCATGGTCCGGCGAAGAACAGGCTCCTCGGGCAGCACGTAGGCCTGGGCCTGCGGATTGAGCGCCTCCGCGCCAACGGGAGAGAGTGGCCGGCTTCGCGTCACCGCTAGTACGGTGTCGCCGGCCGGCGCCAGTTGTACCGCTTCGGAGATTTTGCCCGATGCAATCAACCTAGACCCTATGCGTATTGTCGTGGGCAGATTATGCGGAGCGAATTAAGACGCTCGTGATTACTTTGTGACGGGGAGAATGCGGGCGGCGTTCGACGCCGACTTTTTGGCGGCGCCTGACGCGCTGCGTGTCCGCCGAAGCACCTTAGGGAGCCTCATGTTAAAATCACTTATTGGTCACTGTTAGACCACGCCCATTTCCGCGACGTTTTCTGTGAGGATGAGGAAGCTGGAGGCGGTGAGTAGCCGATCCTTTCTTGTTCCCACCCCCGTCACGGATCCCGCCTCGGCCGGTTCATGAAGCAGGCCAGCGGCATTGCCGCGAGGGCGACGAAGGCCATCAGGTAGAAGGCGTTCAGATAGCCGATCATCGTGGCCTGCCGCAGGATCTCGTTCGACAGGCTCTGCAGGCTGGCGGGACCGTCCAGGCTCCACTGCGGCGGCAGGCCGCCCGGCACCGTCAGGGACTTGTTGTAGGGCGTGATGAATTCCGTCATCCGCGAATAGTTGGACGCGGTCGCGCGGCTCACGGTCAGCACGGCGATGGAGATGAACAGGCTGGAGCCGAAATTGCGCATCAGGGTGAAGACGGCGGAGCCCTCAGTGACCTGCGACGGCGGCAGGGTCGAGAAGGCCATCACCGTCATCGGCGTGAAAGCGATCGACTGGCCGAGGCCGAGCAGGAAGTTGCCCCAGAAGACGTCGGTATCGGTGAGGTTGATGTCGAACTGGGCCATCCAGAATCCGGCCCCCGCCTGGAGCGCCATGCCGCAGACGATGGCGAAGCGCGGGGCGACGCGCGTGAGCTGGGCAATGAACAGGAAAGCCGCCCAGTTGCCCACGCCGCGCGCGGCAATCAGCATGGCGATGGCATTGTCGGGATAACCCCGCAGGTCGTGGAACAGGGTCGGGAACAGCACGATGCTGACGAAGTTCAGCATGCCCATGGTGAAGGCGAGCAGGACGCCGATGGAGAAATTGCGGTCGAGCAGCAGCCGCGGATTGAGGAACGGCTCCGGCACCGTCAGGCAATGCACGACGAAGACCCAGAGCGCCAAGGCGCCCACGAAGGCGAACAGCAGCATCTCGGTGGATTCGAACCAGTCGAGCCGGTGGCCACGGTCGAGGATGAGCTGCGCCGCCGCCATCGCGATGGAAAGCGCGAAGAAGCCGATCCAGTCGAACTTCGCGCGCCCCCGCGCCGTGTGGTCGCTGAGCGCGAACCAGATGCAGACCAGCGTGCAGAGGCCGGGCGGGACGATCATGAAGAAGGCGGCGCGCCAGTCGTAGGCCTCCGTCACGATGCTGCCCAGGATGGGCCCGAGCACAGGGCCGAAGACCGCGCCGATGCCCCACATCACCAGCGCCATGGGCTGGAGATGCTTGGGGAAGGTCGCCAGCAGGATGGCCTGGCCGAGCGGCATGATGGGCGCGCCGAACGCGCCCTGCGCCACGCGGGCGAGGATCAGGCTCTCCAGGCTGTTGGCAAGGCCGCACAGCAGCGAGGTGACGGTGAAGCCCAGCACCGTGAAGAACATCAGGTTGCGCCAGCCGAACCGCCCCGACAGCCAGCCCGTCATCGGCGTGGCGACGGCGGTGGCGACCAGGTTGAGCGTGATGACCCAGGAGATCTCCTCCTGCGTGGCCGACAGGTTGCCGCGCATCTGCGGCAGCACCAGGTTGGCGAGCGTAATGGTCATGCCGAACAGCATGTTGGCGAGCTGGACCATCAGCAGGATGAGCCACTGCCGCCCACTGATCGTGAAGAGGCCGCCCTTCTCAGCGATGGCGTTCATCCCGGGATGTCATTTTCTTGTTTGTTGCCGGCCCGCACGACACGAACGCTGCGGCCCCCGATCATTCGGCAGGACGGCGCCGATGGACAGGGAAAAGACGGTCCGCGGAGACGCGTGTGCTGCGCTGCAGAAATTGTCGCCGGAAGGTCAGGGCGACGCGCGATTGCGCCCGGCGCGGTCCTCTGGGAATTGCCCGGTCGCCGCGCTCTATGTCCGCTACGACGGCGAAGTGGGCACCGGCACCGACAACCACGTGCTCTCCGCCGGCCTCAGGATGACCTGGTAGGCTGCCGCAACGGACGGGCGCCGGACGCGTTCATGTAGGGTGAGACTCCCGGAGAGCCCTTCATGCGCCCTGCCCACGCCGCGATCTGCCGTGTCGCCGCCGCCCTGTTCGTTGCCGCCGCGGTTCCCGCCTGCGTGGGCGGGGCGGCGCCGGTCAATGTTTCCGGCGTGAGCCTGGGCGGCGACAACTATGCTCCGCAGTACGACTTCAGCGAATTCTGGGCCGCCACCGACGGCCGGCCGTTCCGCGTGGTCTTCGCCGGAAATCCCTTCCCCCGGCTCCCGGTCGAGGAGGTGAAGCAGCGGCTGCTGCCGGTGATGCAGGCCAACAAGCCGCGCCCGGCGCTCACCTTCACCTATGATGCGCCGACCGAGGAACAGCACCCCGACTATCGCCTGGTGC
>ENA-ORBV01017287-ORBV01017287.1-microbial-mat-metagenome-genome-assembly--contig:-NODE-17287-length-10332-cov-3.902877_pt1 | contig 10332 bp, 11 predicted proteins | sample MGYA00237777_ERZ505514 | MGnify/ENA primary metagenome ERZ505514 (study PRJEB26160, sample SAMN06269048) | microbial mat metagenome | isolation source: Oligotrophic lake microbial mat | place...
ATGGGTGTAGTCGATACCAGAGTCGATGATGCCGATGGTGATGCCTTCGCCCGCGAACCCTGGCACGCCAGCCCAGACTTGAGGGGCTCCGACTATCGGCACGGCCGAGTCGAGCGACTGCTCGATCAGCGGTACGCGCTCGACTTTGCGCACACCAGGCAATCGCTCGATACGGCGCGCCGTAGCCTCGTCGGTCAAGATTTGGAGCGCGTTAGCCAGCCGCGAAATGCGCGCGATGACGTGGGCTCCGTTCGCCGCGAGCGCGGGCTCGAGTAGAGCCTGGTCGCCTTCGATTTGAGAGAGTCGCTTGCGGGTGGCAGCTGCCGCCGCGGCCGAGCGCGGATCGAGCCCCTGGGGAATGGCAGCGACGGCGCTTGGGCCGTCCAGCACCACGAAGAACGCCTCGATCTTGGGCGCGACCGTCGCCGGCGCGCTGGCGGCGCTCGTCTGCTCGGGAGCGCTGTCGGCGCACGCGGCAGCACCGAAAACAGCCAGCCCCACCGCGGCGACGAATCGTCTCATGATCTGCTGCTGCACATACGGCAGTTGCGTCGAAGCGGAAACACCGATGGCCGATGTTTTCGCTGGGTATCCTTGTGCAGGAGGCTCCAAATGCTTCGTCATCACCTCTTCCTTGGCGCCACTTGTGTAAGCGTGGGCGCGTGTGCCTCGGAGGCTGACCCCCCGCAGGCGCTCGCCGAACAACGGCGGCTCGCCGAACAACGGCGGCTCGCCGAACAACGGCGGCGCTGGCGCCGGCTTCGAGGCTGGTGGCAGCGGAGGTGAACCCAGCGTCGGCGGTGGCTGCGCTTCTTCCTCCTCGGTGGCCGAGCCCACCCCGCTCGATATCTTCATCATGCTCGATCAGTCGGGCTCCATGAACGAGGACGCCGACAACGCGCTGACGAAGTGGCAGAGCGTGAAGGCGGCCATCTCCGTGTTCGTGCAAGACGACGGCCCCGAAGGCATCGGCGTCGGTATTCAGTATTTCGGGTTACCGACGCCGGCGGTTCCAGGCTGCACCGCGTTTCCCTGTCCCAACGATGGCGACTGCACCGCCGGCTGCACCACGTGCAGCTCGGGCGTTTGCCATGCCCCATTCAATCCGGACGAGGATACCTGCGAGGCCATGGAGTACGCCTGGGCCGAGGTTCCCATCCAGCAGCTGCCCGGTGTGGCGAGCTCGATCATCTCGTCTCTTTCGATGCACGGGCGGGGCACCAATACGCCAACGTTGCCTGCGTTGCAGGGCGCGGTCGACTACGCCGAGGCCTGGCAAATCGCTCGCCCCGATCACGTGACTGTCGTCGCATTCGCCACCGACGGCGATCTGCGGCACTGACCTAGCCGTCATCAATGGCGGCCGACGCCTTCAACGGCACGCCCAGCATCAGGACCTTCGTCATTGGTGTCGGCGGCTCATTGAACGCGCTTGACGGCATTACCGCCGCCGGTGGAACCACCGAGGCGTTCAACGTTGACTACGACCCGATGGCGACCGAGCTGTTCCTCGATGTGCTGAACGCCATGCGAGGCGCGGCCTTGCTGTGCGCCTACCTGATCCAGCGCCGTCCGAAGGCGAGCAGGCGGACTTCAATCTGGTGAACGGCGCCGACTAGGGCGCCGGCTCGGTGACGATCGAGGAAGCGAGCGTCACGGCGGTTTGCGAGAGCAACCTGCCGTTCACGCTCGCGCCCGTCGCCAACGTGATCTCCGTCTGCGAGAGGACGATTCCTTCGAGATGCGCGCTGGTGTTCAGCGCGACCGCACCGGCAGTCTGCCAGAAGACGTTCTTGGGCAGCGCGCCACTGGACAGCAGCACCGTCACGCCAGAGGCCTCGGTGATGCCGCCGGCGATCTGGAAGATCCACACGTCGTTGGGGCCGCCATCGAGCGTGACGTCGGTGCTGATCAGCACGCCAGTCCCCCAGTTGTAGAGCCCGGGCACGAGGGTAAGGCCGCCAAGCTCGCCACCGCCCAAATTGAGAAAATCGGGCGTCGGTCGTCCGGCCGCGTCCGTGTAAGCCGTTTCCATGTTGAGGACTGCCACGGTGAGGTTGGCAGGCGTTGGAGAAGTGTAGTCGGCTGCATACACATTGCCGATTACCTGGCTGGAGGTCGCGAACGTGCCTCCCGGGTCGAGCATCAGCGTAAACCCCGTCACGCCGGTAGAGTCGATGGGGCTGACGCCGAGGTCGCCCATGATAGCTGATGTCGGGATATTGGTGATTCCCGATTTTGCGAGAACGACGAAGTTGTCGGCGGTCCCGAGCTCGACAACAGCAGGCCCGTTGGCCACGTCGAGGCCCGTCCGAAAGGTCCACACTTCCGCGGTCGCGAGCGCATTGCCCGCTAGATCCGTCGCGTCGGTCGTCACCGTTGCGGTGTACTCGGTGTCGACCAGCAAATTCAGCGTCGGGTTCAGCGTCGCGACTGTGCCGTCGTAGTCCACCTCTCCAGGAATCGTCACGGCGCCGAGCGTCAACGTGAATGAGGTCTCCGAGATGGTGGCAGCTGCCATCTCCTCATTGAACGTCACCGTGATGTTCGCATTGGTTGCGACATCGTCGTCCAAGTCGACGGGGCTCGTGAGCACGACCACCGGAGGCGTAACGTCGGCGTTGCCGCCGTTGCCGCCGTTGCCGCCGTTGCCGCCGTTGCCGCCGTTGCCGCCGTTGCCTACCCCGCCGGCGCCTCCCGTCGGGCTAGACGCTCCGCCGTCCGGGCTCACGAGCTCACCGCCGCAAGCGGCGAGAAATAGAGAAAGCGAAGTGCCGCAATTCACAAGAACAGATCTTGAAAGCATTCGTCGTAGCTCCCTTACATGGGCTTCACAGCGACGCGCGAATCGACCAGAACAGCGGTCGTCGCGGAAGCCCGTCATTGCGAACGCAACAAGCACGCCACTGTCGCCGTGCTCCCGCATTGCGGTCGACCATCGCGCCATAACGCCGCAATCTGCTCAACCGCCACACCTCACCGACGCCTTTTCGTCGCAAAACGGCGTCGCCCGATTCTTGCTGTGGCGCCGCCGAGGTCTCGAATAATGGCTTTGCGACAGATTCCGTGGGCGGCGCTTGCGTGTGCCTGGTTGGCGTTTTCGGCGCAGCAAGCCGACGCGCAGGAGGTCCAGACGCGGGCAATCGATCTTCCAAAGTTCAACCCGGCCCCGCCTGGCGATCGATTCTTCGGCGTTCCATCGCCTTACGCCGCAGGTGAGGTCACCTTCCACTCTGCGGTCACCCTCGACTATGCCCGCGAGCCGCTCACGCTCGTGCGAGAGAGCGACGGCGAGGAGATCGAAGAGATCGTCTCCGATCAGCTGTTCTTGCATGCCGCCGTGAATCTTTCGCTCGCGCATCGCATTGCCATCAGCGCCAGCATGCCTTTCGCATTGGTCAGCCGTGGCGATCGAGTGACCACCGATGATTTCGCATTCCGCGAACCAAGTGGCGCTGCGCTCGGCGACCTTCGGCTCGGCGTCCGCGTCCGCCTCTTCGGCGAGTATCACGATGGCTTCCAGCTCGGTGTGGGCGGCTACTTTTGGGTCCCGACAGGCTCCGAAACTTCATACGTGAGCGACGGTTACTTCCGCGGTCAGCCGCAGCTCTTGCTAGGTGGGCGCGCAGACCGCTTCATCTGGACGGCCATGGCAGGCCCCACGCTGAAGGCCACCTCCACGATCATCGGCCACGCAACGTCGGGCCATTCGATGAACTGGGGCGGTGGTGTTGGTGTCCTCTTGGCTGACAGGCGCCTTGTCCAGCTTCACGTGGAGACCGCGGGCGGCGTAGACATCGAGAATGCAGATCCTCAGACTGTGAACGCCGAAGTGCTCGGCGGGGTGAAATGGCGCTTGCCGCCTGCCGAGTATCTCGAGATGGGCATTGCCGCAGGCCCTGGCGTTTCCACCGGTATCGGCACGCCGATCTTTCGTGGCGCATTCCAGTTCGCGTACACGCCTGTCATTGAAGAAGAGAACGTGAAGCAAGACATGGACAAGGACGGCATCTTCGACGACGTCGATGCTTGCCCGACGGTACCCGGCAAGCCGAACAGCGACCCCAAGAAGCACGGCTGCCCGGATCTCGACCGCGACAACGACGGCATTTTGAACGATGTCGATGCCTGTCCGGATGAGCCCGGCAAAGCGAGTACGGATCCGAAGAAGAACGGTTGCCCGGTGCGCGACACGGACAAGGACGGCATCTTCGACGACGTCGACGCTTGCCCGAAGGAGCCCGGTGTTGCGAGCGACGACCCGAAGAAGCACGGCTGTCCGTTCCTGGACAAAGACGGCGACGGCGTGGCCGACGACGTGGACGCTTGTCCCGACATCCCCGGTGTCGCCACCGACGATCCGAAGACCAATGGTTGTCCGCCGGATACGGACGGCGACGGCTTCCGCGACGACGTGGACGCCTGTCCGCGCGAGAAGGGCGTCGACAACAAAGACCCGTCCAAGCGTGGCTGCCCGAGGCTGGTCGTCTTCACCGACAGTGAAGTGAAGATCCTCGAGCAGGTGCAGTTCGACTTCGGCAAGGCCACCATCCGCGCCGCGAGCGATGAGCTCCTGAACGAGGTCGCCGGTGTGCTGAAAGATCATCTCGAGGTCCTCAAGCTCGAGGTGCAGGGGCACACCGACATCGTCGGCTCCGCCCAGTACAACAAGAAGCTGTCCGAAGACCGCGCGAAGTCGGTCATGTCGGCCCTGGTGAAGCGCGGCATCGATCAAAGCCGACTGACGGCGACCGGGTACGGCTTCGACAGGCCCATTGGCGACAACAAGACGCCGGATGGCCGTCAAACGAACCGCCGTGTGCAGTTCATCGTCACCGAGAAGAAGCCGATTCCGGTGACCACCATCAAGCAGGGAGTGGCCCCGGTGCCGAAGAAGGTGGAGTAACAGCCCCGACAGTTACGACCGCCGGTCCGTTGCTGGCGGTCGCGACGAGACGCCGAAGAAGCTATCGAGCCGGTCCCCCCGGGCTCGGCTTCTTCGGCGGTGGTCGTTTGGGTGCCTGCTTCACGGGCGCCTTCGCCACGCCGTCTCGCGTCATGCCGCGCATCAGCGTGTCCAGCATTACGTTGGTGACCAGCGAAGGCTTTCGCGAGACCACGTGTTTGGAGTGGGGCATGCCCAGGTCGAAGCTGAATCCCGCACCAATGAACCAGGTCTGTCGACGCTCGCCCTGACCCATACCGTGGATTATTGGTTTCAATCGTACACTTTGACAAGCGAAGTGATCCGGGCCCCTGGAACATCGACCACCCGCCCCATTGGTCGCGTAGATCGCCCAGACCAGCAACGTCCCGAACTGCTGAACCACCGGCGGCGCACCTGCGTTGAATCGCCGCGCCTCGCCGCCGTTGATCGCATCGTCGACCAGCGTCTTTGCTGGCGACGTGCATCTCGTCGAGCTTCGCCGAGACCAGGAGGACATGAGCGCCCAGCTCCAGTTCGCATATGCGGACCAAGACACCCTCTCGATGGCGGTGTGCGGCGGCACGGTGCCGCTAGCGCCCGACACCCTCCAGCTCTCGGTGCTTCTCGATGTCATCAACGGCGCCGAGTGTCGCGCCACCCTCACTGCAGAAGACTCGCAGTGGAACGAGGAAGACTGCGATGCGCTTGACGAGGAGGGTGAGGGCGACGGCGCCAGAAGGCAGCAGCTCTGGGTGCAGCTTTGCACAAGTGCCTTCCCACGAGGCAGGTCTCCTCTTCGCTTTGCTCGCGGGGCTAGCGATTGTTCGCAACCGTCGGCGCGCGCAACTGACAGGGCCTAGCGCACAGCATCGTACTCTGCGAAATCGGGACGCCGCGTGCGCCAGCGATACTCGAGCGTGAGGCCGAACCAATTGTTGGTGTTGCGGCCGGCGGCGTTTTCGTACCAGCTGGTGCAGCCGGCTTGCCACACCTGGTCAGCGAGGCGGCGCGCGACCTCTTTCTGGAACGAGCCGAACACGTGCGGCTTCAGATCGAGGTAGCGAAGGTTGTCTTTCTCGATGCGATCGATCGCTGCTACGGCGTAGCCGATCTGGGCCTCCAGCATCACCAAGATCGAGTTGTGGCCGAGATTGGTATTGGGCCCGTACAGCATGAAAAAATTGGGAAAGCCGCTGACCGTGATGCCGAGGTAAGCCTCGGCGCCGTCTCTCCAGGCGTCTTTGAGCAGCGCGCCCCCCTTTCCGCGCACGGCGATCGGCGCCAGAAAGTCGGTGCTCTGAAAGCCCGTGCCGAAGATGAGCACGTCGGCGGCGAAGAGACCCTGCTCACGCGTGACGACGCCGCGCGGCTCGACCCGCAGGATCGGGTCGATGATCAGGCTGACATTGGGCCGACAGAGGGCGGGGTAGTAATCGTTCGAGATGAGGATGCGCTTACAGCCCGGCGGATAATCGGGGGTGAGCGCGGCGCGCAAAGTAGGTTCGCTCACGCTCTTCTCCAGATGCCGCAGCGTCATCTTTTTCACCAGCGCATTGGTAAAGCCCCCCGTCTCGAGCCCCATGAAGCGCGCCTCACCCCAGGCGTACATGCCTTTGCGATGTAGGCTCTGCACGATGCCCAGCCGTTCGAACATGCGCTTCTCGATGCCGCGATAGGCGCGGTCCCACTTGGGTAAAATGTACGGCGGCGAACGCTGAAACAGATCCAGATGCGCCGCCTGCGCCGCCACCGGCGGTACGAATTGAATCGCGCTGGCGCCAGTGCCGATCACGCTCACACGTTTGCCGCGCAAGTCGATCTCGTGGTCCCAGCGCGCTGAATGAAACGACGGACCCGCGAACGAAGAGAGCCCAGCAATTTTGGGCATTGCGGGACGGTTCAATTGGCCGCAAGCGGCTACCAGCGTGCGCGCGCTGACCTCCGCACCCTTGGTCGTCGTGAAAAGCCAGGCGCCGTGTGTTTCGTCGAAGGTGGCGCTGGCGATCTCGCACCCGAAACGGATGTGCGGGGTAATGCCGTATTTGTCCGCGCAAGCTTGCAGGTAGGAGAGGATCTCCGGCTGCTCGGCGTACATGCGCGACCAATCCGGCTTGATCTCGTACGAATAAGAATAGAGGTGCGAAGGGACGTCGCAGGCCGCGCCGGGGTAGGTGTTGTCTCGCCAGGTGCCGCCGAGCTTGTCTGCCTTCTCGAAGATCGCGAAGCTGTCGATGCCGGCCTTCTTGAGCGCGATGCCCATCCCCACGCCGCCGAAGCCGCTGCCGATGATCGCTACCGAGAGCACGCGCCCATCAGAGCACAGTCTCAGCCACCCATCGCAGCGCATCCTCCAGGCGGGCTGACGTGTCGTCCGGCAGCGTGTGATAGACCTTGCCCAGGCTGACGAAGCGCGCTTCTACGCCGCCTCGTTCCAGCTTGTCGCGGGCGCTCTTCATCGTCGGGGCAGCGCCATCCAGATCGCCTGCGGCCAACACCACGCGTCGGATACCGCTTGCCCGCAAGAGGGCCGGGTCGGGCGTCAACGCCGCGCCGATCAACACCAGCCCGCAGTAGCGACCCGGCCTGGCGTAAACGATGTCGCGCGCCACGAATGCGCCGCGGGAGAAGCCGACCAGAATATTTCCAGCTCCCCCGACGTCCTCGATGCCCAAGGTGGCGCGCACAGAATCCATCGCCGCGTCGACTTGCTCGGCCTTGGTCTGAGCGTCGCCCACCCAGTCGGCGCCTTCGCCACACGACGCGTTTCCTGTTGGGCACGCGACCAAGAACCCAGCAGGCGCTGCGTGGTGGATTTGTTCGCAAGTCCATGCCACGTCGGAGCACGCGCCGTGAAGCACGGTCATCGTCGGCAGCGCAGTCTCTCCCTTTGCGCGAGGCGGAACGACGTGTACCGAACCACGATCGGTCGACAGGATCGCCGGTTCTTCCAGGTCCAAAATCTTCGCTCTGACTTTTGGAGTCGCAGGCGCTGTCGAAGCTGCAGACACCTCGGCTGCGGTAGTTGGTTCTGCGACGGGAGTGGCCGCCGTGATTTCGGGTTTGGCTGTGAGCCAGCTGGACCAACCGATGGAGATCACGACCGAGACGACGAGCGCGAGCATGAAGCTCGGCAATTCGAACGGACGCCGACGCGCGCGAGCGAGCATGAAAAGCCTCCCGGGCTCCTGCGTCGCCTGCTCGAGATGGAGCGCTCCCCTGGGCGCGAAAGGTCTTCACGCCGAACGATCAGTGGGAGCGCTGGCATCGAGCGAGCCCGCGCAACACCGCGCGTGGCCCGCTTTCTCGAAGGAGAGCGCCGCTTCACCACGTCATCCGCCGAGGCGCCGAGAGTGTGACGCGCCAGGGACGGAAGCTCTGCTCTCATGGTACGAATGCCCATGGCGAGCCTGAAACGAGGCGGCGTTCGCGCCGTGATTCTAGCGGGTGGGGCAGGGACCCGCTTCTGGCCCGCGTCGCGTGCGGCCCGGCCGAAGCAGCTCTTACCGCTGACTGGCGGCGCCCCGATGATCGCCGAGACGATCGAGCGTGTGCTCTCTCTCACCGATGGCTGGCAGTCGATCTACGTCGCTGGCGGACGAGCAACCGAGGCTCTGACGCGCGCGATGCTGCCCGAGCTCTTGCCGGAGAACTTGCTGGTCGAGCCGATGCCTCGCAACACGGCTCCTTGTATCGCGTGGGCTGCCGCCGTCGTGGCTCGCACGGATCCGGATGCGATCGTGTTGGTGCTGCCGAGCGATCACCACATCGCCGATGTGCCGGGGTTTCGTACGGCGCTCGGCGTAGCCGTCGAATCGGCGCGGGGTGGCAGCATCACCGCGCTCGGCATTCGACCTTCGCGTCCTGACACTGGCTTCGGCTACATCGAGATCGCGGCCGAGACCGCCGCTGTCGTCGACGTCGTGCGCTTCGTCGAGAAGCCGGACAAGGCTCGCGCCGAGGCGTTCGTTGCCGGCGGCCGACATCTGTGGAACGCGGGCATGTTCATCTTTCGCGCGCGCGACATGCTCGACGCAGTCCGTGAGCACCTCCCGATGCTGGCTTTTGCGATCGCACGGCTCGACGCTGCCGCGAAATCTGGCGAAGAAGCGAGCGTGCTCGAGCGCGAGTTCGCGGCCATGCCCAGCGTCAGCATCGACGTCGGCGTGATGGAGAAGCTCAAAAACCTGCGCGTGGTGCCGTCGTCGTTCGGGTGGAGCGACGTGGGTAGCTGGGAGGCTGCGTGGCAGCTCGCCGACAAAGGTGAGCTTGGCAACACAGGCCCTGCTCACGCCATCTGCATCGAGGGCCACGGCAATCACGTCGTCGACTTGCGCACGGACGCGGCGGCGAACGGCGGCTCCCAAAAACGAGTGGTAGCGCTCCTCGGCGTCAGCGATCTCTGCGTGATCGAGACGGACGACGCCCTCCTGGTGGTGCCGCGCGAGCGTTCGCAAGACGTCCGCGCGCTGGTCGAGTGGCTGAGGGCACACCACCCCGAGCTGTTATGACCCCGAGGTTCCGGCGCGCCCTGTCGACTGGCGGCGCTGCGTTTGCTTCTGTGCTCTTGATCGCAGCCGTTCCGCTGCTGGGTCGGGGACCGCGTTACCCATTCGTCGTGAGCTCGGCCTCCCGCGGCTTCGTCAGCGCTGGCTTCTTGGGCGACGAGGGCGCGTACGGCGTGATGTTTCACACCAAACAACAGAAGAACCCCTGGGTGGAGATCGATCTCGGCGAGCTGAGGCCGGTGTCGTCGGTGCGCGTCCGCAATCGCCTCGACTGCTGTCAAGATCGCGCCGTGCCGCTGCTGGTCGAGATCAGCGACGAGTCGCGCGCCTTCGTCGAGGTCGCTCGCAAAGACGAGGCGTTCGACGTCTGGGAGCTCGAGCTGACGACCCGACCCAGCGCTCGTTTCGTGCGCCTGCGCGCGCACGCTTCGACGATCTTGCACCTCAACGAAGTCGAGATTCGATGAATCCGCGTGTCGTCGCTGCGATCGCGTTCGTGGTGTCGCGCTTGATCTACCGTGTCGTGTTCGAGGTGCGTCTCGACTCGAGCCCTGTGCATTATTTTCTGCAGTTTCTCGATCCCTGGTACTTGGAGCACGATCTGGCCCGGAGCGTCCTGTCGCTTCATCACCAGGCGCCGCTCTTGAACCTCGCGCTCGGTGTCGCGCTCAAGTGTTTCGGTCGCCATGCATACGTCGCCCTCGACGTCGGCTTCATCGCGCTCGGCCTGTGGGGGACTGTCTCGCTGGCAGACGTGTTCACGAGACTCGGGTTGAAGCCGATCGTTGCCGCACTTGGCGCCGGGCTATTGGCCTGTTCGCCGACGACGGTCGCGCGGGCCCAGTCTTTGAGTGCGCCCGCGACAATCTCCGAGGCGCTGGCGGACATCTGATTTACGAG
>ENA-ORBV01017288-ORBV01017288.1-microbial-mat-metagenome-genome-assembly--contig:-NODE-17288-length-10331-cov-3.327677_pt1 | contig 10331 bp, 10 predicted proteins | sample MGYA00237777_ERZ505514 | MGnify/ENA primary metagenome ERZ505514 (study PRJEB26160, sample SAMN06269048) | microbial mat metagenome | isolation source: Oligotrophic lake microbial mat | place...
TCAGGTAGAACCTGAAGGGTCTCACTCCGGATGTTGCCTTCTCGATCGCGCAGCCATATCTCAAGCACTCGCCATCGCCGCTCAGTCAAACAGTCTGCAATGGAGTTTTTCAATCGGAAAAGATCGGCTGTAGACGGGCAGTTCACAAAGGCGAACGGGCAAGGTGCCAAGTATTTCACGCCATTGCAATTTGCTCGTTCGCACGGCTCATATTTATCAAGAGGCACGTGAAAACAACGTCCGTGTTGACCAAGCGTCCAAATTGCAGAATCTTGAAACAGCATTCCCCGCTGCCAGCTGAGCTCCGTGAGATAGCGGGCCCCACTGACTCGCGCGCAATCACACTGCTGGACAGTGCCTGTTGAGTCTGTTATCGTATGCGGTTGATCACGCCAATGCAACAACGAGCTGAGGCACCGGCCCTGATTTTGCAATGCCAAACGGAAAGCCAGATCGCCTTGTGCGTGCAAATCAGCTCCCAGACGAAGCCAATCATCCACCTCCGATTCTCGTTCCAGAGCAACCGCTCGGATCAGCGCCAGGTCCTTGAGGTCCTGCGAAAATGACAGTCGATGGATGAGTCGAGGTAGCGCCTGATAGAGACCAGAAGCTAGGCTTTCGGCAGATTGGACTCCTAACACCTTAATTACCGTCGATATAGGTACAAAAGACATCACTGCTTTGCTGGAAAGAAGCTCTCCGAGGTTACTGAAATGTTTGGTGTTTGATACAAGTCGGTTCGCAGCAGGACGAGTGAACACACCCACGGAATCTATCCAACGTAACTGTGCTCCGAGAATGTCCGGCGATTTCTTGCGACACAGCCGCAAGATTTCGGTATACACTTCATTACGGAAGCCCCGGTGCAGACAGCGAGCTCCCAGTACCGGCGACACAGGCCCGACCGATGTCAAACTGGCTCGCCAGGCCTCCACCACGTCATGGTCAGTGACCAATGGAGATTGCAGAGCAAGGTTCACGATGCCAAGAGATTGCTGACGAGTTCCCTCGACTAAAGCAGCGCGCCAATCGACGTCCAGCTTTTGCTCCATGCAATATTCTGCAAAACTCGATAGGTTTTGATCTCGTGGCTTGTGAGCATCATAATAATATAAACTCGGCTTGAAGAGAGCAGCCCGCGACTCTGCGGCGATCAATGTATTCGCATGGTCCCGAAGGAAGGTTTGAAGTTCAAGCTTCAATACGGCTTCCACACAGCGCTTGCTGCCTTCCTTCAGAATCAAGCAAAGCGCCTGAAGCAGCACCTCCGGTCCCTGCTTCAATTGAATTCTTCGAATCCAAGCGAGGACAGCGTCATCGTTTGGTCGGCGATGATGAAGTACCCGACTCAGCAGGTGCAGTTGGCGGCGAGCACCATCCACATCCCTGTCCAGGGCGTCAATGTAAACCTCTAGTAGCTTGAAACTGGCGTAGCGCCCTGCGGCATTGAAATCCCCCTCTTGGTCGATCGGAAAGTTGACTTGCTGCATCCAGCAAAGTATGGCTGACAACATTAGGTCGTTCTGTTGATGGATCACCTCTGTTAACAGGAACTGAGGACGAAGCTGGTCACGAGCTGCAGGATGATCCAGCATCGCTTGCACGAGGTGATGGCAGTTCGATTCGGCAGCCAATCGAAGGGTTTTTTGATTCGGTATTGGCTGCAAGCTGCACAGATCATGCGCAATCTCCATACGACCCCGTTTGAGTGCCGTATTGATCACCCGATCCAGCGGCCCACTCAGCGGATGGCTGCGAATTGCACGCATCAGGTTCACATCCACCCGACACGAAGGAATTGCCACTCGGAACTGTGCCCAGACTGTCGGGTCTTTGATAAGCTTTATCAGCGTGGCGAACACCAGCAAGTCATCACGATCGTATGCACCCTTTAGACACAGAAGCAATACGGACGGAGAGTGCTGAACCGCATTAGCCACGAAGCGAAAGGCGTAAGATGACTGTTTGGGCCGATGCGCCTTGCACACGGCCAGAAGCATGCCGCCATAATCATCCACAGTCAGGGTGGCCATCTCGGGACACGAGCAAAGCAGCTGGAATGCGGCCGGGCAAACAGGAGGATCCGACGAGCACAACCGATACAACGCAGTCGCCAGATTTAAAGCCGGTGAATACATGAATGCCTGCACGTCGGGATCCAGACTGGTTGGAGTTACTGCAACCCCGGTATAAGCGACAAATAGTCCATCTAGTAGCGGTGAGCCAAGATAATTCACGTCCTCGAGTGTGAAAGCAGCTTCACACATCACCCGACAGAATTCAGCAAATGGACGGTCAGATGGCAGCTGATCAAGCTCATCAATGCTTCGCCGCAGTTTTGATAAGCGATCGTCGGGGCACAACGCATCCAATCCACCAGGTACTGTGGACATTGTCATCAGCAGCCCACCCCAGCGATGATATGAACTGAGTACGGCTGGCTCCGCAAAAGCGTGTTCCACGACGCTGAGTCCACCACCACCAGTTGCGGCTAGATTCAATCTTAGATCTTTGGGATCCTCGCAAGCATCTATTGCAGCTTGATGACGTGCCTCGGCTTCGGCTCTGGTTACGGGGTGCGTACAATCGCACGCCCTGGGCGGAGGGGGATCACTTTCGTAACTCGCCAGCGCTCGCGTCGGATCGCTAACCAACACAACAGGGTTTGAATTTTGTAGACACCTCACGTGCACGTGGCAGGTACAGTGCAAGCATACCTTTCGGGCCTATTCTCAGCTGGTGCCGCGCGCTCCAGAGACTGTAAAGAGTCCTCGAAAGCGCGTTGCCGGTGCGCCCGCATCCCTTCATTCCACCCGGCCTGTAGCGCAGCCGGACCATGTGAGTGAACCAAATCAATCAATACAGAATCGGAAGCGCACGAATTGATAGCACAGATGCCCAGCTTCAGGACGGGGGATTATTGAAAGTAAGCACCTGTTCCATCGTGGCGCTGCTCGGTCGAGACAACGTCGGTCCGAGCTCAAGGATGCCAAGTGGTGTCGCTGCGGCCACAGGGACGACCTTCGGCCTGTACAGCCTAAGCGGTGAATTCGTATCGTCTTCAAGTTCCACAGTCTCAGCGCCATTCGACGCTGATAGCGCCGATGGTGACCTTTTGGACGTGACAAGCAAGCTGTACATTCGGGAACTAACATCGGAGCACAGACGACTGTCGAGGCGTGGGGGTTGCGCACTTTCCGTCAAGGACCGTCGAGAGTATGATGCAGATGTAGGGCCATCCACCACCGGAGAGTCTGCAATAAGAACACCTGCGGAGTCTGCCGTCCGGCCTGCCCTTGCTTGCCCACAGGTGTCTACCGAAGCTCGCGTCTTCGCATCGGCGAAGAGAGCGTGGACAAAGTCCTCGTCTTGAATCACCTGCATCGGAGACGAGTGTGACACGGTGGGTGCATGTGCATGCGTACCCGTGCTATCGCATCCCGTGACAGCCGTCAATTGCGTTTCAGTGCCGATGGTGGCAGAAGGAGACAGATTCGCTTCCATTGGACCCTCAAGCGTGTTTGCAAAAGCTGCATCGAGATGCTCCAATGTGGACAGACTTGCATTTACAGCTGGTCGCGTCTCCGACTGCAGGCTCCTCTCCCACAAAGTGGCAAAACTGCTGTCCACCGCGACGTGCATTTCGTGTTGCAGTGAGCTCGACAGCACGCGCAGAGGAATCGTCCACGTTGACTACATCGAAATTCAGCATTCCAATTCAATCATGTATGGCTCCAGCTTCATTTTCAACCGAGCCCGGTACGCATACGAACAGTTTACATTCGATTACCAGCTGCAGGGACGACGAGCCGTTTGATTTGGCCATATTCGGAGAGAGTGGACTCACAGAACACAGGAAGATAAGCGGAGCAAATATGTCTCAGTATGCCAACGAATCGCAAAGTCAACTTCGGCTTGAATTTGGGTCAGTGTCACTGTGTGCGAGCGCCGCGGAAGCGTCTCAGACACCATTGAACGCTACTCGCGCTCCGGAGGCTCGGAGCATCGCGCTCACGGTCTGACTGCAGATTTGAGGCACAAATGGCTTCTGTCAACGCTATCAACGCGGAACTACAAGAAGTGCAGGCTCAGATTACTAAAGTGGAGAAATCCATCGAGGAACTTGATAAGGAGCTGAAAACGAGGACGATTCCTGCGGCAGAACGGTTGTTACTGCTAGACAAGATGAACAAAATGCTCGACGAGAACGACAAACTGCTCGACCAAAGCAAGGCTCTCCGAGGTAACGTATGTTCTTGCTTCGATTGGTCACTCACTCGAGCTTTGCTCTGCTCTGCTCCATGTCATTTCCCATCTACGTTTAGGGACGCTTGAGCGTACGCACGCTGTTCCTAGCGGTGTGTTTCGTTTGTGTTGGCTGCTCAAGAATCTGGGGTTGTGTATGAGCTGATGTTCTGCCCTCGTGGTGCTCAGACGGAACTCCATCTGCGGTTTTGATCGCTGCGCGTGCTCAAGGTATTGTGAACAGTGGGATGCCTTTCGTCGCGTTTATTTCAATTGCTATTTGATGCAGAATTGGTAGCGAAGTTCAAGCTGAGGGATTTCTCTAGGGATCCTCTGCAGAGCAATCTCAAGCTAGCCTTGAATTATTCCAACATCACCGTCCCTGCGACTCGAGGCGAAGCTGCAGATCAACTGTTGGACATCATCTTAAAGCGATTCGCCGAAGAAACAAATCTCGGTGACAAACGCTCCCTCTCTCCTCTCATCGTTACTCAGTCTCTGCCTGGAGGCGGCAAGAGCTTTTTCTTAGACTGCTTGGCTGCTCTACGTGGTCGTATCCCCGGGAGCAAGTGGGCAAACATGGAATTATCCACCCATGCGCAGCGAGTTGCGAAATACCTTGACGCTGCGATCTACATTAACATCGCATTCAATGGTGTACAGCCACTGGGCGAGAATGATACTGCCACTTTTGCCGTCGCCCTGCGTTGTCTTCACTCGTAAGTCGAAGCTTGGCCGTGTGCCCTGTCGTGAATTTCGTTGATTGCTCGTGGTGCTGTAGCTATTTCTTCGACAACGGCGCTGGGAACGATCCTAGTGCATCGTTTGTAAAATTTGCCACCGCTGCTCGACAAGATCCTCAACTTAAAGGCCTCACCGTGGACATCGCGCTTGACGTCATCCGGCGGCACGCAGATTCCCTCCTCACCTTAGACAGGTGGAGCGAACCCGCGGATCAGCCGTATGGGAGAGTTCTTCAAAGCCGTCCGATCATTGTTGGCGTCGATGAAATATCCAAACTCATGAATCTATCGCAGGCTGCAGCTGTTCCCGAGGTACGGCTTGCAATGGTTCCGTGTCGTTGTCCGCGTCTTTGTTCACAAACGGTTGACTTCTGCTCTACCAGCCTACGGCACCATCCGATAACACAGCTTCTGCATCCTTTCGCCCGTCTGATCTTCGTCCGGTCGCGACCGATCCTCACATCACTGCGGTCCTCGCCTGCCTCCGCAGATGCCTGGACGGTGATTATGCGGTTTGGTTTGTCGTAACGTCCCTCAACTATTTATCGGAGACTTTCACCAGCCGCGTGGTCAACTGGGTGTCTCTTAATCCCATCAATCCAGTTGATGTGGTGCGCGCGAATGGTCGCTTGGGCCTTTTTCTAGACTTGGAGGCCAACACGATTACCAACTATCAAGCTCTTCGTTTCTTGTGCGACTTGGGAGGTCACCCTCGCTCCATTGACCTGACACTGTGGTTCCTCGCGAAACAACCAAAGGCAACATATCAACAATTGACGGACAACCTGACCTACACGGGACCGGATTCTCGGATGCGACTCCTTGCCGAAGGCTTGACGCTGCGAGCTTTGGCGCCTTGCATCCTTGGTCAGTATGTAGATTTTGCGCCACCTCTCAGCGAAGCAGTACATGGCGTTGTGTATTCCGCGCCAAGGGCTCACCACTTGGGACCCTCCATCTACTTGAACAGTTTCAGCAATGCGGATCCTTTTCAGATTCCCGAAATTTCTATCCTGCAGATTCGATTATGCTGTCAGCATAACGCTTCTAATTCCGAGCTCTCGCCGTTGGAGCAGAGTTTATTCAAACATCTCGCTGAATACTGCAGCGTCGATGTTACGACAGATGATTACTATGAGCGGCTTGCTCTTATGCGAGATGTGTTAGTTCGAGAGTTCCACGCCTACCTCAACACCAAGGAACTGACTTTAGCTCATCTGATTGGCATCCCACGGAAACAATCGACGGCTCCCTGTGACAAGGAAATGCTGAGTTCAGATTTCTTTGTTCCTGCTGATCATTGGGGTACTTCTGGCGATTGGCTTTGGAAGAAGACTGATGATGTGAACCCTTCAACGGAGTTGGTTAAAATCCATCGAGGCCCGTATACGATCAAGTTGCTCGACAAACCTTTGACTGCGAACGGACCGCTTCAACAGCTCGGTTTTTCCAACAAAGCCCTTCGATCGACGTGTTTATCTGGTAAACCTGATCTCAATCGGCCTGGCTGGGACTATTTACTGGTGGACGAAATCATGGTTCCGGACTCGCATTTGAAGGGCAAAGGCGATCGTAACACGTCTGATCCAAAATGGCAGCTGCACGAAATGTTCGTAGAGTCAAAGATGTCCGCCCTTCGCCCCGACGGCTCCAGTGCCAACACCGTGGCTACGCTGGCGCTTGAGGATGCTACGCACAAACACGATTTGCTGCGAAAGCACCCCACAGGTAAATATGTGCTGAGTTGCAGATATCAATGTGCCGCCATCGTGTCATGAAGGTGCTACGCCGCCCTCGTAGGTGCGGCGGATTTGCATGGAGAATCCGCTTCAAATTCTGTACGTACGCTTGTGGTATATGCGCACCGTGCTGTGGCAAACCAAGTGCTCGATGCAAGTGAAGGCGCCCCAGCGCTTCGGCGAACCATCGTTTTCAGTCAAGCTGGCGTTGTAAAGTTGGTTGGCCCGACGTTGACCAAACGTCACGTCTTCTATCGCTCCGTAGCTGATCAGTTGCGGCCGCTCGGCTTTGCTCCTCCCGTACGATCTTTCATGACTCGTTTATTGCGGCTGCTCCCAAAGTAGTGCTGTACATGCTTATGATACGGGTGCTGCTGCAAGCTGCTCTTCTTTTCTGAAGCACCGTTGGCCTATCTCGCGTTACATCATCGACATACGCGATACGATTGATACGCGCGCATGATATAATAACATTATATCTCTAGAACAACCGCTGATGCTGTGCATGTTCGTTGAAACAAACAAACAGGTTCACTCAGCGCATCGCCCGTGTCATTCATTAAACACAGGTTGCATGATTTTGAGTCTGAACGACGGCGCAACAAATTTCGCCAGCAATCCTGATCCAAAAACCCTCACTGAATCGTTCATCACCAGTTGATTGAGATGGACTTTGTTTATTGCCTGCATGCGTATGGCAGGCATATGCCGGGACCTCGCTCACGAGGTTCACGGCCGGGTGCACGCCGCCCGATATATACCGCCCGCATGTCCCTGTCGATAGAACTTCGCACGTTTCGTAAGTGCGGTGAATGCAGTGGTGCGTTCGCTGGACACGTGGGCAGGCTTGACGCAGGCGGATCGCACCGCTCTGCGGGCCGTGATTCATCGGGGTCGGGACGGCTTGATTGCAATTTCCGAGGCAGGGGAGCCCAGAGTACAAATAACTGGCTTGAGACTTGTGTTCAAAGGGAATCGAAATAGGACTCATCTCTTGCATACTCTGAACAGTCCCATGCACTCCGAATGTTGCCTTCTCGATCCCGCAGCCATATCTCAGGCGCGCGCCATCGTCGACCGGTTTAAGCATTCCGCGCTAGCTCATGAGTCGATCGGCAGACGATGATGCCGAAAATTCCAATTGACAATTAAGCTTAAGGGGCCAAGTAGATCCAAGTAAAACGCCTCTTGTGCATCCACACAATGAGGCTAGTAACTGAGCCGATGATCTCGGGGGTGGTGGTGGTGGTATGGTTGGCAGCCATCCTCGTTGTCAAGTCCAAATCCGTTCAAGATCAGAGGACAACACTCCTGGTTCCCAGCTGAGCTCGGTCAGAAGGCGGGCACCACTGATTTGCGAGCAATCGCACTGCATCATCCCCCCTTCAGCCGACTGGGATCCGAAGTGCGGTCGTGCCTGCCAACGCAACAGCGCCGGTCAATGTGCTAAACAAAACGGCAAATCGTTTTCTGCATGCAACTGAGCACCTAAGCGACAGCCAATCCTGTAGGTCATCCACGTTCGAGAGAGCGACCGCCTCAATCAGCACTAAGATTTTCATGCGTTCTGGATGCTTCGATCACTTGGTGCACCACCGGACGCAACGCAAATTGATCACACTGGATACATCCTTGGTTGCAGCGTGGCCGAAACGCGTCTGCGATGGCTGATAACAGCACGAGCGCCATTACAGCCTCGCCTGCAACAAACAGTCGAAGAGCGCTGGCATTGTTCATGGAGCTCAAGACAAGGGTCGCACGTGCTCCCAGGGACTCGATCCACAGCAACAAAGAACAGAGTTTCTACAAGCAACGACAGCAAACACCTCATCGCCAAAGCTTACCTCAAGGCCGTGGGTTCTGAATACAGATAATACTGGCACACCGAAGTGTGACCGAGCTGAACGCTCGTTTTCCAAGCTTCCAGCCTCCAGAATGTCGTGCCCGGCGACTTGCGGCGATTTCAGGGAGGCCGTTACCGCAACCAGCGAGTCGTGACGGGCCCCAGCTTGTAATACGTTTCGCCAATCCAAATCATTGTCCGGCTCCGCACTGTATTCTGCAAAGCTTGACGAGTTACCATCAGGTCACTTGGAGGTACTTGTTTTGCATTGCGGTAGCGAGCGTTGTGCCCAGATGGTCCATTTACGAAGTGCTCCGTTGCGAAGCGGAATCTTTGACGCAGACAGAAGCAGCCGCGTGCACCAGAGGACATTCCTATACAGTATCCACCGAGTTTGTAAGATCAGTACACGACGATTATGCGGTTTATAAAACAGATTTGTACAATGTTACACAAGAGCGTTTGAGCAGCGCAGTTTCTAAAGGTTACCAGAGGCGCCATATCTCGTTATCAGCTGGTGACAGTAAGACTACGGTCAATCAGCCAGCAGCATGCACCAATATGATGGAGCAAGACTCACTGGGGGGGGCAGCTTCTGTCAGTAAAATGGCAGACGTGTCGACTTCTGACCGTGATGATTGGAAATGCTCTTGGCCAACTAGAGAAGGGCAACGGCTTGTTTAGTGCCGTCTAGCCGACATTGAGGTTCTGTGGAGACGTTCGCGACATCGACATTTCGACCCGGTTGATGGTCCTTGGCCGCTGTCGATTCATTCCTGTTCCCTGTATCCCTGCACATCATGAGTCACGATTCCCACGATGTGGAGAACTCGCTGGGTTTCTTCCATTCGGAGCTGTTTTCACAGGTACGCGACCAGGCTTGTTTGCTAGGATCACTTCGGCGCCAACGGGGCCTGCTAAGCGCGCGTCGTGTGCCTTCGGAGATCAGCGATGGTGTGCACTGCGTTTTCTTTTGCGCTGTTTGCACGAGTCCTTCGCGATTTGCAAGCTATCGCCTTTGGAGCGCGCGCGTTCGCCCACTGCGATGACGACATCGGAACGAGCGCGATGTGGTTCCAGCTTGAGCCTGCAGACGATAGCTGGTTTGGCGGCTTTATACCTCGTGAATGCATGCATATGCTCGTATTCGAACATCTCTTCTTATTGGATCTGATTCGAGGTTCGTCCAAACATGTGTTCAGATGATCATTACCGCTGCACTCTGGAGCATCGGGGACATGATCGCACAGGTATTCCCGCATGAACACCAGGCTGTATCGAATAGACTATCTGCTCGGGTATCATGGCTCGACGAACCAATACAACGTCTGCTTGTATCGCTCAGAAACTGGAGCAACGAGGCAGTCCCACCTTCACCTTGGCTGTGGGTCGAACTGCGCGCCTCGCCTTTTGGGCTTTCGCCATATTCGCACCTGTCATGAATGTGTGGTAAGATCTGGTCCTGACCATCTGTCTAGTGTTCCTATGTGTTGCATACGCTCTCCCAATAACGCGGCGGCGGTTTTGGCGTCGTAGGTACCGCTTTCTGCAAACGCGATTCCCAACGTCTTCGGTAAAGCACAGCTTCGCCAAAATGGCGGCAGATCAGGTCCAGACTGCTGCGTGTAGTCCTTTTGCGTACTGCTAAATTAATCTAACGTTTGTCGGTTGCGATGTATGCATACACTTACCTGTCTCTTATACACATCTCCGAGCCCACGAGACTAAGGCGAATCTCGTATGCCGTCTTCTGCTTGAAAA
>ENA-ORBV01017289-ORBV01017289.1-microbial-mat-metagenome-genome-assembly--contig:-NODE-17289-length-10330-cov-3.579343_pt1 | contig 10330 bp, 4 predicted proteins | sample MGYA00237777_ERZ505514 | MGnify/ENA primary metagenome ERZ505514 (study PRJEB26160, sample SAMN06269048) | microbial mat metagenome | isolation source: Oligotrophic lake microbial mat | place...
GTCGTCAGCGTCAGATGTGTATAAGAGACAGATATATACGCGTGCTTTCCCGATTTGAGAATAAATGCGCAACGATGTGCCACTACTGTCGCTCGAAATCTCACGAATGGGTCCGGTTAAAATGTCGCCACTCGTTAGTCTGATGTAGTAGATAACGTCATCATCCATGTCGATTCGTTCGAGCACGTCATGAATTTGGCTCGTCGTCATGCTCGTGTCTTGCGACGTGTCTTGCGCCGAAACGCCGTAAGTGCATCCAAATGCAAACACTAGGGCGATGAGAATGATAGTTCTTCGTAAGGACATTTACCTAGTCTGAGCCAGTTATTATGAGTTAGCAGGTGTGATCATGCAATTATAGGTAGTACTTGGTATAGAGGGCCTTTCATAGGGGGCCTAAGTTCGTCGCCCTGATGCGTTTGACCGACGCAAAGGAACCACTGGGCAAAGAAAAAACAATCGTCACGAACTTCATTCTAGGATAGCATATGTCCGCTCTTCGACGCCTTCTCACGTTGGTATTCGTTCTTGCGTGCCTCGTCACAACCGCGTATGCGCAAGTGCCCCGCACAATCACGTTCCAGGGCCTGTTGTCCGACAACATGAACATCCCCCTGCCGAACAGCACGTACACCGTAACGTTCTCATTGTACGACGTCACGACCGGTTCCACGGCACTGTGGACAGAAACACAGTCGGTAAACACCAACGACGGTGTTTTCGATGTGATTCTTGGCACGATTAACCCGTTCATGCTGGCGTTTGATAAGCAGTACTGGTTGGGTATCACGCTCGACGGACAACCCGAGTTTGCGCCGCGCCTGCAGCTGAGCTCTGTGCCTTACGCCATGACTGCCAACGTTGCCAACAACGTTGCACCCGGTGCAACAGGTGCTGTGCTATCGTTGAACGGAGCGCAAGGAATTCTTACGATTCAAGGGGCTGGTGGTACAACGGTCACAACCGTTGGCAACATGATTACTATTGAGTCGAACGGCGACGCTATAAAAGAACTGACAAGTCCAGACGGCACAATTGCAATTGCAAATCCAAACGGTCCAAGCACAATCGTTTCACTTGCCGATGGTTCTGTAACGCAGGCAAAGCTTGCTCCGGGACTTACCATTCCAATTAGCGGTAATGCAGGTGGCGATCTTTCAGGCACCTACCCTAACCCAACCATCGCTTCGGGCGCAGTAGACAATTCGAAACTCGCCGACAATGCAGTTACTTCATCGAAGATTGCAGACAACGCAGTTGGCACAACAGAACTCGCAGACGGATCGGTAACAACGCCGAAGCTTGCAAACGGAGCGGTAACAACAGATAAGCTTAACGATGGTTCTGTGACGACGGCTAAACTTGCTGACGGCGCAGTAGCAACAAACAAGATTGCAGATGGTGCAATTACCACAGCGAAGCTTGCCGCTGGATCTGTTACATCCGACAAACTCGCGCCAACAGGCGTAACGTCGGGTACGTACGGAGGTCCGAACGAAACTCTCATCGTCCAAGTCGACAACGCCGGACGTGTTGTAAGCGTGCAAACGGTTCTCATCTCGGGCATAACACCTGGCGGCAACGCGGGTGGCGACCTTGTAGGTACGTACCCAAATCCGCTAATCGCACAATCGGCAGTTACAACAGGTAAGGTTGCAGACTTTGCAATCACGACGCTGAAGCTTGCAGACAATGCAGTAACGACAGCGAAGATTGCCGACGGCGCAATTACTTCAGCAAAGCTTGCAAGCACAGGTGTAGCAACCGGTACATACGGTAACGCAACAAATGTTGCTCAGGTAACCGTCGATGCAGCAGGTCGCGTAGTAAATGCAACGAACGTTCCTATCTCGGGCGTAACACCAGGCGGCAACGCCGGTGGCGACCTAACGGGTACATATCCAAACCCTACAATTGCTAACAACGCAGTAACGAACCAGAAGCTTGGTGACAATGCAGTGTCGACATCGAAGATTGTTGACGGCGCAGTTACAGCAGGCAAGATTGCAGATGGTGCAATTACAGCATCGAAGATTCCGGACGGTACAATTCCTTCATCGAAGCTTACACCATCGGGTGTTACAACAGGCACGTACGGTAACTCGACGAATGTAAGTCAGGTTACAATCGACGCTGCCGGTCGCGTTACAAGCGCAACGAACGTTCCAATCGCTGGTGTGCCCCCTGGTGGAGGCGCCGGAGGCGACCTCACCGGCACCTACCCTAACCCAACAGTTAAGGCTGGCGCAATCGACAATGCTAAACTTGCTGACAATGCGGTAATCACTTCGAAGATCGTAGACGGCGCAGTAACAACGGTAAAGCTTGCTGATGGTGCAGTTACTGCAACCAAGATTGCGGACGGCGCAATTACTAGTTCGAAGATTGCCGATGGTTCGCTAACAACATCGAAGATTGCAAGTGGTGCCGTTACTTCCGACAAGCTTGCACCAACAGGTGTAGCAGTTGGCACATACGGCAACTCGACAAACGTGTCGCAGGTAACGATCGACGCATCCGGACGTGTCACGTCTGCTACAAACGTTCCTATCTCGGGCGTAACACCCGGCGGTAACGCTGGTGGCGATCTAGCAGGCACGTATCCTAATCCAACAATTGCAGCCGGCGCAATCACGAGCGCAAAAATCGCAGACGGCTCAATCACCACAACGAAAATTGTAGACGGTGCAGTAACATCCAGCAAACTTTCGCCAACTGGCGTAGTGGTTGGCACGTACGGCAACTCAACAAACGTGTCGCAAGTAACGGTTGATGCAGCAGGACGTGTAACGAGCGCAACGAACGTTCAAATTACCGGCGTAACTCCTGGTGGTAATGCAGGTGGCGATCTAACAGGTACATATCCTAACCCGACAATTGTAAACAATGCAATCACAACAGCGAAGATTGCTGACGGTTCGGTTACAAACGCGAAGCTTGCAGATGGTGCAGTAACAAACACAAAGCTTGCTGACGGCGCACTCACGACAAACAAGATTTCAAACGGCGCAGTTACTTCCGACAAGCTTTCACCAACGGGCGTAACCGTTGGCACATACGGCAACTCGACAAACGTGTCGCAGGTTACGGTTGATGCTGCCGGACGTGTGACTAATGCAGTAAACGTTCCTATCTCTGGTGTACTGCCAGGTGGAAATGCTGGCGGCGATCTTACAGGCACGTATCCTAATCCAACGATTAACACAAACGCCGTAACGACAACGAAGATTGCCGACGGAGCGGTTACATCAAACAAGCTTGCACCAACAGGTGTGACTACGGGCACCTACGGTAATTCAACGAACGTTTCACAAGTAACGATAGATGCTTCCGGACGTGTTGTAAATGCGGTGAACGTTCCTATCTCGGGTGTTGCACCAGGCGGAAACGCCGGTGGCGACCTAACGGGTTCGTATCCTAATCCGCAAATCGCGAACGATGCAGTTACAAACTCAAAGCTTGCTGACAACTCGGTTACTACACAGAAGATTGCCGACAACTCTGTAACAACAGAAAAGCTTGTTGACAATGCTGTAACGACGCAAAAGATTGCTGACGGCTCGGTTACTTCCGATAAGCTTTCACCATCGGGTGTTGCGGTTGGAACATACGGCGATGCAATGAACGTTTCGCAGGTAACGATCGACGCTTCGGGTCGCGTTGTTAACGCCGTGAACGTTCCTATCACAGGTACACTTCCAGGGGGCAATGCAGGGGGCGATCTTGCGGGCACATACCCAGACCCAACGATTGCAAATGGCGCAGTCACTTCATCGAAGATGTCAGCGACGGGTGTTAACGCCGGCACGTACGGTAATCCAACAAATGTTTCTCAGATCACAGTAGATGCTTCCGGACGTATCACGAGCGCGACGAACGTTGCACTTAATGGTGTACCACCGGGTGGTGGTGCTGGCGGCGATCTAACGGGTACATATCCTAACCCAACAATTGCCACGAACGCAGTTACGACAACGAAGATCAACGACGGCGCAGTAACGACAATGAAGATCAACGACGGCGCAGTAACGACGACGAAGGTTACCGACGGCGCGATCACAGCAACAAAGCTTGCGAACACCGCGGTTACTCCAGGCTCATACGGCACTGGCACAACAGTGGGTCAGTTCGCTGTAGACGCACAAGGTCGCATCACATCGGCATCGAGCGTCACAATTACCGGTGCTTCACCTATAGGCGCAGCTGGTGGCGATCTAACAGGCAGCTACCCGAACCCAACCATTGCTGCGAATGCAGTAAGCAATACGAAGCTTGCGGACGACGCTGTTTCGACCAACAAGGTTCTGAACAACGCAATTACTTCGGCGAAGATGTCGAACACGGGCGTTGCTGCCGGCACATACGGTAATGCAACAACAGTATCGCAAGTAACGGTCGACGCAGCCGGTCGCGTCACAAGCGCAACAAACGTTGCCATCACAGGCGTACCACCAAGCGGTCCATCGGGCGGCGACCTCACAGGCACCTACCCGAACCCATCGATTGCAACGAATGCCGTTACAGCAACGAAGATCATCGACGGTGCCGTTACAACAACGAAGATTAACGACGGCGCAGTTACGGCGGCGAAGCTTGCAAACACCGCAGTTGTTCCAGGCGCGTACGGTAACGCAACAACGGTAAGTCAGTTCACGGTTGACGCACAAGGTCGCATCACATCGGCTGCTAACGTGTTGATCACAGGTGCTGCCCCGATAGGTGCTGCTGGTGGCGATCTCACCGGTACATATCCAAACCCAACGATTGCAGCAAATGCAGTAAACACAACGAAGATTGCGGACAATGCTGTTACGAACTCGAAGATTGCAGACAATGCAGTTACGAACTCGAAAGTTGCTGACCTCGCTATTACGAACACTAAAATTGCTGACAACTCAATCTCTACAGCTAAGGTTGTGAACAACGCCATCACATCTGCGAAGATGTCGAACACGGGTGTTGTTGTCGGCACATATGGCAACGCAACAAACGTTTCTCAAGTAACAGTCGATGCAGCCGGACGTGTAACGAGCGCAACGAACGTTGCAATCACGGGCGTACCACCTGGTGGCGCATCGGGCGGTGACCTCACAGGCACATACCCGAACCCAACAATTGCAACGAATGCAGTTACGACAACGAAGATCAACGACGGAGCAATCACGACTACGAAGATCAACGACGGTGCAGTGACTGCAACGAAGCTTGCGAACACCGCAGTAACGGCTGGCTCGTACGGTAACGCAACAACAGTTGGTCAGTTCACCGTTGACGCACAAGGTCGCATCACTTCGGCTGCCAACGTTACAATCACAGGTGCTAATCCAACAGGTGCAGCAGGTGGTGATCTAACGGGTAACTACCCGAACCCAACTATCGCTGCAAATGCAGTGACGAGCACGAAGATTGCGGACAACGCAATTACGAATGCGAAGCTTGCCGACAATGCAGTTGGAACGAACGAGGTTGTCAACAACGCCATCACATCTGCGAAAATGTCGAACACCGGCGTTACTGCTGCTACGTATGGTAGCGCAACGACAGTACCAGTAGTTGCGGTAGATGCAGCAGGTCGCATCACGAGCGCATCAAGCGTTACGATCACAGGCACAACACCAGGTGGTACAGCGGGTGGCGATCTTACAGGCACATATCCAAACCCAGTAATTGCTTCAGGGTCTGTTACGAATGCCAAGATTAGCGACGGTGCAGTTACGGCTTCCAAGCTTGCGAACACCGCAGTAACGGCTGGCTCGTACGGTAACGCAACAACAGTTGGTCAGTTCACCGTCGATGCACAAGGTCGTGTCACAACAGCGGCGAACGTAACGATCACCGGTGTCACACCAGGTGGTGTTGCAGGTGGCGACCTTACAGGTTCGTATCCGAATCCAACGATTACAAATACGGGTGCTGCAGGTACAAACATCCTCGCGGCAATCAACAATCAAGGTGCAACCGGCACGGTACCAATTGCAAGAGGCGGTACGGCAGCAACATCTGCAACCCAAGCGTTAACGAATCTTCTTCCTTCGCAGGCAGCACAGACAGGCAAAGCTCTTGTGACAGACGGTACAAACGCCAATTGGCAGTCCGTTCCAACTGGGACTGGCTCTGCGTCTCAGGTCTCGTTCTGGACTGGGTCATCTGCCGTTAGCGGAAGCAACAACCTGTGGTGGGATAACACGAACACTCGCCTTGGTATTAACGACGACACGCCAACTCGCAAACTCGATGTAAACGGAGACGTTCGATTGGGTGTGAATGGAACTACCATCACGAACATTATCAAGATCACGACTGCCAATATTAATATCCCACAAATCGCGGGCAACACAACGTACAATCTCGACATTGTAGTGGCGAACGCGGCACTTGGTTCGAGTGTTATCGTTACTCCGAACGGAGAGATGCCACACGGAGTCTTCATCGTCCAGTCGTATGTAAATGTCGCGGGCAATGTACGCGTACGGATTTACAATGACCTTGCCGACGAAGATCCTGATGCCATGACATTTTCGATTACGGTGATCCAATAATGCGAACCACCCTCCTCATCATCGTTGTCGCTATCTGCGCAAGCACGTTCGTGCAAGCACAGATCCTGCTCCACCCCACGCCGGTTTCGGCTGGCGGTGCAAGCACGACATCACAATTCACCGTGCGAGGCAGTCTTGGACAAGCCTTCATCGGCAGACCTAAGACAACATCGTCTATACAAGGTGTTGGCTTCTGGTACCGTCCACAACGCGGTACCGGAGCAACAGTAGCCGTACCAGCAACGGAAGGTGAAATCGGTACACGGGTAACGATTCCGCTCATGCTTACGGGTTCGAACCGTCTTATCATAGCCGGCGCACGTCAGTTCACTGCTAAACTCCGCTACAATCGGACAGTGCTAGTGTATAAAGGCGCATTCGAGGTAACCACCGACGGTAACGATAACATCGTTACAGTTACAGGCTCAGCGCAAGACTCCACTGGTGTGTTGGCATCAATGGAATTTCTTGTCACTCTAGGCAACGCAGAACGCACCGACCTTGTAATCGATACTGTTATTTGGCAAGGGTCTCCGTCGGTTTACACCGACAGAGTTAACGGGTCTTTTCAGGCGCTTGGCGTATGTAAAGAAGGCAATACTGTTCGCCTGATTCATCGCAAGAGCACGACTGCAATTACAGCCATCGCACCTCAGCCAGCGGTTGATGTTATCGATGTCGAGGTGTTAATCGGAACCGACGGACCTATGAGCCTGCACGTCATCGATCTTGCGGGTAGCACGGTTGCGAACCTCGTCTACGACGAGAAAGCAAAAGCGGGCACACGCAGGTTCACATTCGATGTAAGCCCCCTAATCACTGGCTCGTATTACATAGTGATGCAGACCCCGCATCAACTGCACACCGCTTCGCTGATAATCAGAAAGTAGATCGATGAAACACCTACTTCGATTCCTCTGCGCATGTGCGTGCATTTGCGCATGCGTGTGCAGCCTCAGTCCGAGCGTCGTTGCTGCTCAGCAGTCCGAGGCGGACACAATGAAAGTACCTTACCGCGATGTAAGTATCGGGCTCTTCGGTTCGTTTAATCTCAACTCGCACTCGGCGGGCATGCAAGGACTCCCAACGATACCATCGTGCTGTGAGCAATACGATAATGGTTCCGGCACTGGTTTCATTATTGGCGCTCTGCTCGACATGTACATCGTAGACAATTTTACTTTCCAGGGCCGCGTTGGCATTCACAGTGGCGGCGGACTTCTCCGCGCACTAGAGAATGAAGTAGTAAACACCGATGGTACCGATCAGAACGGCGTCTTCGAGCACGTGATTACATCGAAGCACCTTTGGCTCACCATCGAGCCAATGATTACGTTCTCTCCGTTCGATAAAATGCAGATTCTACTAGGTCCTTCTGCCGGCGTTCTACTCAGCGCTTCGTTCACCCAACGCGAGACCATTCTTCAGCCAAGCGACGCGTTGTTCGAAAACGACAGCATAAGCCGTGCTATTTACAGTGGTGACATCCCTCGTCCGAACTCACTTGCACTTGGCATCACTGGCGGCCTCCGCTACGAAATACCATTCAGCAACACCGATTGGTCGGTAGCACCAGAAGTGTTCTACACACTGGCACTCACCAACCTGCAGGAATCCCAAACGTGGAAGATGAACGCCCTGCGTCTAGGCGTCTCATTCCAATACAGCTTCTGGATTGAACCGCTGCCGTAACACTTGCCTCGAGAACAGTGTTTCGTACACAGCGATGTTCTTAGCTCAACCGTCCGTGATGCCACCTAGGCGCCACGGACGTTTTTTTTACGGGTTGGTCGACAACGCCAGCTGTCCGCATGCAGCATCGATGTCGAGTCCACTCGACGAACGAATAAGAACTTGAACACCTTCTTCGCGCAACCTGTCTATAAACCATTGCAAATGTGAAGGAGGCGTTGGTTTTAGTGTCGCGGCAAACCCTTCAGGATTGGTAAAGTCAATCTCATGAAATGGTATGACGTTAACCTTTGTTGGTATGCGTCGCGCAATCTTCGCTAACCGTGCCACATCATCGGCACCATCATTCAGTCCGTCGAATAGAATGTATTCGTACGTAACGGTTTTGTGTGTCTTGCGGTAATAGTAATCGATTGCTTCGAGCAATTCTTTTAACGGATACTTCTTTGCAATGGGCATGAGCTGTTCGCGCACTTCTTGCGTAGTTGCATGCAGAGAAACAGCAAGCTTTATAATCTTGCCTTCGTCTGCCATGCGAATGATGCCCGGTATGACACCTGCGGTAGAAATTGTCGTGCGTCGAGCCGCAATCATGTTTGTGCGCTGATCGTTAAGAATCTCAACCGACTGCATTACGGCGTCGTAGTTGTTCATGGGTTCGCCCATGCCCATGAATACAACGTTTGTAATCGGACGTACACTGTGTTTTTGCGCTTGCAGGAATTGGTCTACGATTTCGCCCGACGTTAGATTACGCGAGAGCTTCAGTGTTGCCGTTGCGCAGAATTCACATCCAAGATTACAACCGACCTGCGTGCTTACACACAGCGTCCGCCTCCGTGGATGTCCGTCGTCTTCGACCATCTCGCTCGGAATTAGCACACTCTCGATTGAACGTCCGTCAATCAAATCGAACAGAAACTTCTTCGTGCCATCTGCAGATTCTTGCAAAGAGTTAAGCGTGACGCTCGAGACTCGCGTGGTCGTAGCAAGGCTATCGCGCAACGCATGTGGCAGCAGCGCCATCTCTTGTACATCATCGACGCGCTGAATGTATAGCGCGTCATAAATCTGTTTTGCTCTGTATTTCTTTTGGTCCATCGTAAGTAGAAGCCGCTCGAGATCTGCAAGAGGTAGACCCTTGAGCTCTTGCGGACCTTCTACGATGTCACGTTTTGCCTTTGCCATACATGCAAATTACCGCTTAACGGCTGCACGGGGCGATTACTAGGTCGGCGACTTCGGATGCAATGCTGCTCCCCAGTGCCACTCCCATGCCGTTGCATCCGAAAGCGAGTACAACATCCTCGTTTAAACGCTTCGCAAGGGGCTGTTTATCGGCGGTAAAGGCCATTGTGCCCGACCAACTCCGCTCGATGGTTACGTCTGTTCCAGGCACAATAACCGTACGGAGGAATTCTGTAAGATTCTCTTGAAGGGGCTGCGTGGTGCTCATGCTAAACGTGCGCTCTCCGACAAAGTCGGTATTGCGTCCCCCACCCAATAGAATGCGATTACCCAGGTTGCGGAAGTAGTAGTAGCCCGCGTCGAAATGAAAGGAGCCTCTAAAGCGCAGGCTTTCGATTGGTGCTGTGAGCAGCACTTGTCCGCGCGCTGGTTCGAATGTTGGCGCTGGTTCGAATGTTGGCGCTGGTTCGAATGTTGGCGCTATGCGATCGATAGTTATCTGCGAGAGATTACCATTTGTCGCAATCACAGTCGTGTTTGTTTGAATGGTCCGTTCGCCGGCTATTGTATGTACAGTTAACGCCTTGTGAGCAATACGGGTGACGAGTGAACCGGTGAAGATTCGCACCCCAAGGCGCTCAGCTTGCTTCCATAGTGCGTTGAGTAGAAGTCCGCTGTGGAGGATTGCTTCGTGTTTTATGTGGACTAATGCTTTGACGGTCGGACCGAAACTAAACTCTTTTATTAGGTCATCGCGCCGCGTGAACACTTCGGCGCCGAGTAGCGGTTCGAGCAACGCATTGAGTTCGGGCAGACGCGACAACACCTCGTTGTCATCGAAGAACAGTTCGTGTCCGCCGTACTCTTCGAGTCCTACATCGGTGCCCGCCACGCGCTGCTTGAGTTTATTG
>ENA-ORBV01017293-ORBV01017293.1-microbial-mat-metagenome-genome-assembly--contig:-NODE-17293-length-10328-cov-4.090333_pt1 | contig 10328 bp, 4 predicted proteins | sample MGYA00237777_ERZ505514 | MGnify/ENA primary metagenome ERZ505514 (study PRJEB26160, sample SAMN06269048) | microbial mat metagenome | isolation source: Oligotrophic lake microbial mat | place...
CAAGAAACGAGCCGGCCGCCTCTTGGAGGATCGTACCTGGGACGAGTTACCCAGCGTCGCCGCGAATGAGCCGCAACGAAATCCCCGCCGCCTTTCCGTTGTCGCGTCGTGAGCTGCAAAATCGTCTTCACCACCAACCGCGGCCTCTCCGGCGTCGGCGTCACTCTAGTGTTGCGTCGGAGTCTGGCAGCATGTCCAGCGGGGCCGCCAGGAGCAATCCGTTCCGGGTGAGCCACCGTGCGTTTTGCTAACTGTGGCTGAATCGTCGCCCAAGCGGGCTGGCGGCTAACTCGGCGCGCCACTCGTCCGATTTTTGGCTAGCCTTTGGTTTTTCCACCACCTCACGTTTAGATGTTCCCCACAGTCGTCTCATCCGAAATTGAACGCGCCCTGCTGGACTACCTGCGGACGACGTTTCACCTGCGGGACAAGCAGCTCGAGGCGGAGCTGTTTCGCTTCTTGCGAGACGAGAAGACCGGGATGTTCAAGGGGCCGTACCTCGACGTGCGGCTCCCATTTGGGAAGGCCAGCGACGCGTGGGAGCAGACGTCGCCGCTCGACTACGGGCCGCCGTTCGTGCCGTACGCACACCAGCTGCGCGCTTTCGAGCGGCTGAGCGCGCGCGAGCGTAAGCCGCAAAACACGATCGTTACGACCGGGACCGGCTCGGGCAAGACCGAGTGCTTCCTGTACCCCGTGCTCGACCATTGCCGACGCGCGCGGGAGCGCGATGAGCAAGGCATCAAGGCGATCATCCTGTACCCGATGAACGCGCTGGCGTCGGACCAGGCTGAGCGTCTCGCCAAGCTGCTCCATGACAAGCGGCTGGACGGCGTTTCGGCGGGGCTCTACGTGGGGGGAGAAGGGCAACACGTCAAGTCCGGACCGACGCACCTGGTCGATGATCGCGAGATTCTGCGCAAGGCTCCGCCCGACATTCTGCTGACCAACTACCGCATGCTCGACTTCCTGCTGATGCGGCCGGAAGACGCGCCGCTGTGGGTCCGGAACGAGCCGACCAGCCTTCAGTATCTAGTGCTGGACGAGCTTCACACGTACGACGGCGCACAGGGTAGCGACGTCGCTTGCCTCATTCGGCGTCTCAAAGCGCGCCTAAACGTCGCACCTGGTCACCTTTGCGGAGTCGGCACCTCCGCCACGATCGGCAGCGGTGGCACGCAAGATCCGAAGCAGTTGTTGGCCGACTTCGCCACTAAGATTTTCGCAGAGCCGTTCACGGTCGAGAGCCTGATCGACGAAGAGCGCTTGACGCCAGAGCAGGCTTTCTCGACCTTCGATTCGGAGCCGAAGGAGCCGTTCCCGCTCGCCGAAAGCGAATGGCCGAAGCTTGACCCCGCAAGCTACGACACGCACCTCCTTTACGTCGAGGCGCAGGAGCGGGCGTGGTTCAAGCGAAAGTCGATAGGGCCCGGGGTGCTGGGCAAGAACCTCCGCACGCACCCATTCATGGCCAAGCTGCTGCGCGCGCTGGCTGGGCGCGAGCGCCGGAGTGGGCCGCGGCATGTGAGCGAGGTAGCGGCAGGCGTGGCGGCAGAAGAAGTCGCCTTTGGCGAGCTGCCCCCAGAGCGACAGCGGCTCGTCCTGTCCTCTTTCGTTTCACTGATCGCCCATGCACGCTGCACGGGTTCGGACGGCAAGCACCATCCGTTCTTACACGTTCAGGTTCAGCTGTGGCTGCGTGAGATGCACGGTTTGCTTCAGCATGTGAGGCGTGGCGATCCGCGCTTTGCTTGGCAGGACGACTTGAAGCCGCTGGCTGGCGAACAGTGGTTACCCGTCGTCTATTGCCGAGAGTGCGGCTTTCACGCTTTCGCGGCCGTGCAGCGTGAGGCTGAAGAGCGGCTGCGCGCGGTGCCGAGCGAAATCGGTCAGGCGTTTCTGGACGGCGGCACCCGAGCCCGAGTCATCGAGGTCTTGCCGACCAATGACGCTCCGGTGCTGAGCAAAGATGGTCAGGCGGACCTCTTGCCCCAGTACCTGTGCCAGCACTGCCTGAAGGTGAGCCCGAAGTCCCGCTGTGACTGCGTGAACGGCGGCGACAATCTGCGGGTCCGCGTGCACCCCGAGCGTGATGCGGACAACAAGCCCAAGCCACTTCGTCGCTGTGTTTCCTGCGAAACTGACGACGCCATCACCTTCTTGGCCTCGCGCGCGGCAACGTTGTCCAGCGTCGCCGTTTCGGAGCTATTTTCCAGCCGTTTCAACGCCGACAAGAAGCTGCTCGCCTTCACTGACTCGGTGCAAGACGCCTCCCACCGCGCTGGCTTCTTTGCGGCGCGCACCTTCCGCTTCAGCCTGCGCACCGCCATTCAGGCCGTCGTTCAGCGCGAGCCGACACCGCTGCGGCTGAGCGAGTTTACTGATCGGCTCCTCGACTACTGGACGGCTCAGACCGACGAGGGGCACGCCGCCGCCCAGCTCTTGCCCCCCGATCTCGTCGACGATCCGTCTTATGTTGCCTACTTTGGCGTAGACAAGTCCGACTTACAGCGTGAAACGCACCGCCCTAGTGCCGCGCAACGCCAAGCATTGCGCGAGCTGCTGACGCTGCGAACCGGCTGGGAGGTGACGCGAGAATTCGGTCTCGCCGTCAACTTGGGGCGTAGCCTCGACGCAACCGTCTCATCGACACTTGCCTTCGACGAGGGCCGGCTCATGGCCGCCGCAGCTGAGCTCGTGGAGCACCTCCGCGAACATCACCGCGGCTCGCTGCGGCGCGATCCCGATGTCGATGCCGCGCACCACTACCTGCTGGGGCTTTTGCAGAGGCTGAGGCTGAAGGGCGGCGTGTTTCACCCGCTACTCGCGGCGTTCATTCGCCACGACAGCCGCTACATGCTCAGCAAACGCAAGGCGCCACGCTTGTCTCGCTTTGCTCGAGGCGCGGCAGTGCCTGCGTTCTGGGTTCAAGGGGAGGCTGCAGCAAAGTCGTCCTATCAGCCTCTGCATTCGGGCACCAAAGCTCGTAGTTGGTACCGCGTTTGGACCAGCCGCGCGCTGGGCCTGTTGCAGGAGAACGACGCGAGCGTGAACGCGATGGTCGACCGGGCGGTTCGGGTGCTGCGAGATCACGGGCTCGTCGAACAACTGGAAGGGCCGGGCGAACGCGCGGTTTTCGGCATCTCACCGAAGAGCTTGTTCGTCACGGGCCAAGTCACGCGCGTCAAGTGCGGTACCTGCGGGCACGCATTCACACTCGCCAGCAGCCTCGCGCCGCGCGTGGTGGGGCACAGCTGCTCGAGCTTTGCGTGCTCGACAGGCAAGTACGAGCTCGAAGCCAGCACCGAAGAAGCGACCAGCTACTACCAAAAGCTCTACAAAGACGGACGCACGACCCGCGTCTTCACGGGCGAGCACACGGGTTTGCTGGGTCGCGAAGAGCGGGAGGCGCTGGAGCGCTCGTTCAAATCCGGCAAGCGGCCCGGTGCTCCGAATCTGCTTACGTGCACGCCCACGCTCGAGATGGGCATCGACATCGGTGACTTGTCTGCGGTCATGTTGTGCTCGGTGCCGCCCTTGCCATCGAACTATGTGCAGCGCGTCGGGCGTGCAGGGCGCTCGACCGGTAACGCGGCCGTGCTGGCAATCGCCAACCGCAAGCCTCACGACCGCTACTTCTATGAAGAGCCGTACGAGATGCTGCGGGGCGAGATCGCGCCACCTGGCTGCTTTCTGGACGCGCCCGAGATGCTCATGCGCCAGCTCTTGGCTCACGCCATGGACTGCTGGGCGCGGGAGCGCGAACGCGGACACGGCGCGGTGATTCCCGCGCGCATGGCGCTGCTGGGACTGAAGGCCGAAGACGCGTTTCCGGGTCAGTTTTGGAGCTATTACCAGACCAACAAGCTTCGGCTCAGCGACGAATTCCTGGCCTTGTTCGGCGAGGAGGTCGGCCCAGCCAACGTGCAGTTCCTTCGGCAGCTCTCGCAGGGCGAGGGCCTGGCCGGCTCCATGAAGCGGGCGCTGGAAGGCGTGAAGGAGGAGATCAAGACCTACTCCGAGCGCATCAAGACAACGCGCGATCGGCTCAGAGAGCTCGAGGAAGATCCGAGCAAGGCTTCGCTCGTCCTCGATGAGGAGACCGGCAAGCAACGAGCAGATGCGGAAGCCGAGCTGACCGAGCTGCGCGACACCGAGCACGCCTACCTGCGGCTCCGCGCAGAGCTGCAGAACAAGTACCCGCTCAATGTGCTGGCCGACGCGGGCGTCATTCCGAACTATGCGTTCCCGGAGCCGGGGGTCACGCTCAGCGCGCTGCTGCGCGAGCCTTACGACGAAAACATGGATAGCAAGAAGCGAGGCAAGAAGGTGGAGTACCTGCGAGCGGCCAGCCAAGCCATTCGCGAGTTTGCTCCCTTCAACACCTTCTACGCAGAAGGGCACAAGATCCGCGTCTCGCAGCTCGACCTGGGCAACCGCGCCTCTGCCATCGAAACGTGGCGCATTTGCCGCCAATGTCACTACATGGCCGAGGAGCTTACCGACGCGAAGGCGCCGCCCAAGTGTCCTCGCTGTGATGACGCCAACTGGTCAGACGTCGGTCAGCGCCGCTCGCTGGTGCGTTTTCGGCGAGCCCTGTCCGTGGTCAATCGTCTGGAGGCGAGCACCGCGGAAGATTCCGAGGAGCGCGATCGCGAGAGCTACCGTTTGGCCGAGCTGATCGACGTCAGCCAAGACAATTGGTCGGGCGCGCGCCTGGTGGAAAAGCCAGACATGGTGTTCGGCGTTGAGCTGCTCCAGCGACAGCTGCTGCGCGAAGTAAACTTCGGCCGCCGCTTCGACACGGCAAAGTCGACGACCCTGGCGGGGCGGGACATCGCCCAGCGCGGTTTCTTGGTCTGCAAGCTGTGCGGCAAAGTGTCTGAGTCGGAGGCCAAGCCAGACCACGCGCCGATCTGCGGTGTCCGCCGCAAGAACGACAAGCCGGCTTTCGAGCGCATCTACCTGTATCGCGAGTTCCGATCCGAGGCGATTCGGCTCTTGCTACCGGTCTCGCAGCTTGAGGATCAACAACTCTTGCAAAGCCTGAAGGCCGCGCTATTTCTCGGGTTCCGCAAAAAGTTCCTGGGGCACCCGGACCACCTTGCTATCACACTCGCGGACGAGCCGCGCGATGGCGCGCTACGCCGTTTCCTCGTCGTTTACGACACGGTGCCCGGCGGCACCGGTTACCTTGCAGATCTTTGGAAGCACGATGGGGTTCTCGACGTGCTGCAGCGCGCACGCGACGCGATGCAAACCTGCCGTTGTGCGGAAGACCCGTTGAAGGACGGCTGCTACCGGTGCCTGTACGCTTACCAGCAGTCGCACGAGATTCCGTTCATCTCGCGCTCGCGGGCGATCGCGACGATCGACGCCATCCTCGCGGTCCGCGGCGAGCTCCGCGACATGAATACGCTGTCAAACGCTTCGATCGACGACTTGACCGAGAGCGAGTTGGAACGAAAGTTCCTATCCACGTTACAGGCACGGGCAGACGTGCCCGGAATCATGACGTGGACGCCGACGCAGTATGGCGGAAAGTCGTGCCATCTTCTAAAGACGCCCAATAGCGAGTGGTTGATCGAGCCCCAAGTGAAGCTCGGCGCGGAGAGCCGCGTTGCCGTGCAGTGCAAACCCGATTTCGTGCTGCGCTGCCTGAGCTCGGCTTCCGAGCTGCCAATCGCCGTATTCTGCGATGGATTCCGCTATCACGTGTGCCCGGATAAGGATCAAAGCCGCCTGGGCGACGACATCGGCAAACGTCGGGCGCTGCTAGCGTCTGGGCAATTCCGCGTCTGGTCAGTCACTTGGAAAGATCTCGAGGAAGGAACCGGCGTCACCACGCTCTTGACCCGCGTACAACGCGAGCTGTACCGAAAGTTCTTCGAGAAAGATCCCGATGCACAGTGGTCGAAGGACGATGCTTTGCGTAGTCGTTCGAGCTTCGGATTGCTTTGGGAATACCTCGAGCATCCGGATGCCGCGGTCTGGACCGCGACCGCCAAGCGCTTCGCCGCAAGCATGCTTCAGGTCGATCCGCCTTGGACGACTGACTCCGTTCACGCTGAGCGCGAGGCGTTGCGGACTTCGGCGAAGCACGACACGTCACGTCTCGTGGAAGCCCAGCGTTCCGAAGGTCCACCGAAGCGCTGGGCGGGCCTCGACGCTCGTGCCAATGCCGTACTCCTCTCCGAGCTGCCGACCGCAGCCGTGCAAAAGGGGAAATTCGAGGAAGGCGAGCTGACCTTGCGGCTCTACGACGACCTGGCCAGCCGTCAAGAGCCAGCCTTTGAAGAAAGCTGGCGAGCCTTCTTGCACGCTTGGAACGTCCTCCAATTTCACGTGCGGCCGCCTGAGGTGCTCAGCACCGAGCTCTTGCGGCAGGACATGACCGAGAGCGAGTCGACGTTGCTCGAAGCGGCGCCACCGTCCACACCAACGAGCAGGGCTCCGACCGATACAACGGATGTCTACGCGCGCTTGGCGGCTGATTTCAGTGATGCCGCCGCTATGGCTGAATTGGCGAACGGCCTGCGGCTCGAGCAGCTGCCCTTACCGGTCGACGCGGGTCGGCTCGAGCTACCGTTCGACCTCGAAGCTTTGCTGGCATGGCCCGAGCAGAAGATCGTACTAGCCCCTTCAGCAACCGAGGCAGACATTGCCCACTGGGCAGCCCAGGGGTGGACCGCCCTCGACTACGACGCCCCCGCTGAAACCATTCTAAGCGCGCTTCGGCGCGCCAATGCCAAGCACTAGTCGCAAGAGTACCCATGCCGCAAGTTGCCCTGTCTTCGGACTTTCTCACCGCGTTCGCCAATATTCCGCGCAACAAACAGAAGGCGGTGCGCGAAGCGCTCGAGAAGTTCAAGCGCGATCCCACGACGCTGGGCCAGAACTACGAGAAGATCCACGACGTCGTCGACGATAAAGTGCGCACGATCCGCTGCGGCATCGACTATCGCGCCATCGTCATCGCTCCTCCGAAAGACGACGTCTACCTATTCGTCTGGGTCGACCACCACGACGAAGCCATGGCCTGGGCGCGCCGTAAGCGCTTCGAGGTGAACCAGCACACCGGTACGCTGCAAGTCTACGAAGTCAAGGAGACGACTGAAGCAGAGGCCACGACTGCGCGCGCCGTGGCCCGCATTGAAACCGAGGTGGTACCCGCTGGCCGGCTATTCTCCGGACACGACGACACGACGCTGCTGCTGTTCGGCGTACCGGAGCCCCTGCTCGTGGCGGTGCGAGCGCTGCGGGAAGAAGCGGATCTCGACGGGCTTGCGCGGTTCCTGCCACGGGAGGCCTCCGATGCGCTGTACTTGCTCGCCGCGGGGTTTAGTCCTGAAGATGCAATAGACGAGCTGGATCGAAGTAAGCCCATCGCGCAACCGAAGCCAGAGGTCGAGTTTGACCCGACCGACTTCGATGCGGCCTTGAAGAGGCCCGGGACGCAGCAGACGTTCAAGGTCGTCGAGGACGACCATGAGCTGGCGGATATCCTCAACGCCCCGCTCGCCTTATGGCGCATTTTCCTGCACCCAAGCCAAAGCAAGCTGGTGCAGATGAATAGCACCGGACCGGCGCGGGTACTGGGCGGTGCGGGAACGGGTAAGACGGTAGTAGCCATGCACCGCGCCCGGCACCTGGCCAAGGTTTGCCCGGCCGGCAAAAAAATCCTGTTCACAACCTTCACGACAAACCTCGCGGCGGACGTGCTGGCGCAACTCACATCGCTCTGTGGGCAAGAGCTCGAACAGATCGAGGTCAACAACCTGCATTCCTGGGCGCGCGGCATCCTCCAAGCCCGCGGCGTCAAGGTTCGCACCACGCAGGAGCTACCTGACAAGGAGGATGAGGGCTGGCTCGACGCCTGCGCCCTCGATACAGCAGACCGGTTTCCCCAAGAGTTCTATCGAGCTGAATGGGCCGAAGTGGTCCAAGCACAGGGCATTCTGGAAAAAGCAGACTACCTGCGAGCGCGCAGGGCAGGCCGCGGCACGCGCTTGAGCCGCGAGCAACGCGTGCAGGTGTGGGAGGTCCTCGAGAGCTATCGCCGCTTCCTGCAACGGAATGGCTTGATGGAACCTGCCGACCTGATCCGCGAAGCCAGGCTGCTGATTCAGGCAGGCAAGGTTCCACAACGCTACTCAGCCATCGTTGCAGATGAAGTTCAGGACTTCTCCGAATCAGAGCTATGTCTGCTCCGCGCGATGGTGCCGGAAGGGCCGAACGATCTGTTCCTCGTCGGTGATGCTCACCAGCGCATCTACGGTCACAAGGCTAGCCTTTCGCGGTGTGGCATCAGCGTGCGTGGACTGCGTTCGCGCCGTCTGCGACTCAACTACCGCACCACTCAAAGCATTCGCAATTGGGGCGTCGCCATTCTTCGCGGCATGTCCGTCGACGATCTGGACGAAGGCACCGACGACGCGCTGAAGGGCTATCACTCGCTTCGGCTCGGCTCGGCGCCAGAAGTCGCGCATCACACAACCGAAAAGGCCGAGGCAGCCTTCATTCTAGAGCGTGTCCGCGCGTGGACCGAAGAGGGGAAGAATCCTGGCGATATTTGCATTACGGCCCGCACGAACAAGCTTGTGGTGCAGCGCTACGCGCAGATCCTCAGCGAGGCAGGCTTCGCCACTCAGATCATCAAAACCGACGAGAGCAAGCTTGGTGAAGGCGTCCGCCTCGCCACAATGCACCGCATCAAAGGTCTCGAGTTCCCCCGCGTGCTGATCGCCGGCGTCGAAGCCGGTACCATGCCGCTCGAGCTCAAACGCTACGCCGACGAAACCGCGCGCAAAGATCACCTAGACACCGAGCGGCGGCTGCTATTCGTCGCCGCCACGCGCGCCCGGGACGAGCTGGTTGTTACCGGCTTCGGCACACGGAGCGAATTTCTGAAGGACTAGGAGCAGTTACCTCCCGGCTCGACAGGCGGCCGTGAGTGGATGTCGGGCTGCGGAGCTCGGGCAACCGTTGCATCTTCGATCGCCCCCTCCAACCTCGGCGACCTGGATACCGTTCCAAGGACCCGAGGTCTCGTCCTTGCCGGGTGGGCCGGTACGAAAGGCGCCGTCTTGCGCCAAGTGAGGCCCAACGCCTTGACCCGAGGATAGACGCGCTCACGCAGGCGCGGCTGGTCCAAGCTGGGCGTGGGATTTTTCGCGTCGTAGCGCCAGTAGTCGATGCCGCCGACCAGCACGGCGTCGTGCACCAAGTCGACGGCGCCCGCACCCGCGCCCCGAGCTCAGCTCCCAAAGCCGGCAGTTGTGGCCCGCTTCGTCGAAGCGACGCGCGGTGTGCTCGACGGTGGCTGGCCCGGAGCTCAGGCGGCGATCTGGCGCGAGCTGGTCGAACACCTACGCCCCGACAAGGCTGGAAAGGAAGAGCGAAAGGTGCTCATTCGGCTTCTGCGGACCGATGCGACCGGAGTTCGGGCGCGGTTTCTCGACCTCCTCAAGGCGACCGAAGAGACCTGGTACGAGTCGCGCTCCAAGGGTCGAAACGCCTCAGAAAGGGCCGTGCTCCGCGCCGTGAAGTCGAGCCTTGCCGATTCGGCCGAGGACGGCCTGATCGGCAAGGTGCTGGCCGCCATCGAGTCGTTCGAGCAGGCGTCCGCAGCGGCCCAGTCAGCGTTCGACACGGTGCGTGTGGTACCTCTCGTCGAGCGGCGTCGCTCAGCCAACGGCAGTTCTTGCCGATCCACGCGTGAGGAAAGCCCTGGAGCGAATCCGAAAGCGTCTCCCCAGTATCATCCAAGCTACCGAGCGCGCGCTGTCGATGATGGCGGCAGAACCGTCGCTCCCGCCTGCGATGCTGGAGCCGTTGCGCCGAGTCGGAGACGACCTGTCTCGGGCAACATTCACGCACGAGGCTGCGATGGAGGCGATTCTGGATCGCCACGCGCGGGTCCAACGTAAAAAGCGGAAGAGCCGATGGAGCGACCGTGGCGAACGCTTGGTCCTGATGCCGGGGTTCGGGCTGGACGATGAATCGCCCCCCAACTACGAGGGGCTCTATCTGCATCCATTCCGAGTGGTGAACACCTACTCGATGCTCGGTGATCTGGGGCTCGTTCGGGGAGGACAGGATGCCGAGACACAAGACAACTGACACACCCAGCCTCGCCAGCCGTTGGATGCCGCCGGAACGCGACGGCGGGGTCGGCGAGCCTGTCGCGTGTCTCGCCTCAACCTACACGTTTCACGCCTCGCACTTCGAGAACGAGCTGGTGCCACGCTTCCTGGGCCTGCGGTACGACAACACGGAACGCGAGGCTGTCTTTGTGCTCGAGCGCGAAGACCGGCTCAGCACCGTGA
>ENA-ORBV01017294-ORBV01017294.1-microbial-mat-metagenome-genome-assembly--contig:-NODE-17294-length-10327-cov-6.488098_pt1 | contig 10327 bp, 7 predicted proteins | sample MGYA00237777_ERZ505514 | MGnify/ENA primary metagenome ERZ505514 (study PRJEB26160, sample SAMN06269048) | microbial mat metagenome | isolation source: Oligotrophic lake microbial mat | place...
ATGATACGGCGACCACCGAGATCTACACCTCTCTATTCGTCGGCAGCGTCAGATGTGTATAAGAGACAGATAAAGGGCTCACCTCCTATTTGTAGTTTTTTACAACTATTAATAGTTTTAATACCTTTGCTAGTAGAAAAGATGATAAAATTTTTGCTTGCGTCAATTTTCCAAATCTGTTTTATCGAATAAAATATTCTTCTTCCAGGTTTACTTATTAATTTTATATTAACGTTTGTTGTCGGATCTGAGGTGGATCGAACTCGTTTGATGACAGGTGTCGAATAAGAATTTTGCCTTATTTTTTTTTGCTACATTACCGGCTGAAACTGGAAAAGTCAGCGCAACAAGCAAGCAACCATCACTGCTGAATGGCTGGCTGACTTTCTGACTGATTAGCTCACTTCTCCCCATTTATTGTCTGTGCAATGCACTGCACAACTACACAGCACAATGTCCATCTTCAATGTTTGCGGCCGATGGGAAGAAAGCGACCTCAATGCGGCTGAATTGCGGGCCGTGGAAAAACGGCGACGAACAGCCCTCAAAACGACCACGTCCTTGAAGCCCTGTCGATCGTTGTTTCATATCCAAGGATCTGGCTTGTTGGACACCATCACCGATCCCTTGTTTGTCTTGACCTTTTTTGTGTACATCGTCTTTCGACTCATCAACTATTTGGGCGACGAAGACTTGAAGGCGAAAATTGCCGAAAACACACCGGATCCCGAGTTTTTACGACCGATTTCCTTATTTTTGACCTTTTTTCAATCCATTATGTTTGCCGAGAGTTACAAGCGTTTCTTTTCTCAATATCAACTCAGCATGTCGTGTGAGGGTCACATCTTTAATGTCGCTTCCTTGGCCAGTGCCACCTTGGAAAAAAATCGAGCACGCAAGTTGATTCGGTACATGAATGCTGCACATGCATCGGGTTATGTCGGCATGTCTCCAACCTACAGTTATGCCAACTTCTTTTTGGATTTGAATCGCGATTGGCGACTCTTGACGTACGAAGAAACCTTGCGGATGCGCGACATCAACATGGATGTGGGGGGCTCTTGTTACCGGGAGCTCATTGCGTGGTGCATTCGAGAAGTCCAAGAAGCCCATCGATTGGGACTCATTGATCCCAAATTGGCGGATCAAATGCGAGTCTCCATCCTCAAACTTCGTGGCGCCTTAGGAGGTCTCTTTGATTATGATGATCAACCACTGCCATATTATTTTGGATACTTCGTCTTTGTTCTGTCCCTCTTTTATTTACCACTCTTTGCCATTTCCTTGGGCGAAGATGAACAACCGGGTTCAACCGTTTTGGAAGTTGTCTTGTTTCTTGCCAAAATGAGCAATACCTTTTTTGTCGTGGGATTGCGCGTTCTGTCCATGAAAATGGCCAAACCGTATGGAGAGGACGTAGAAGATTTTTGTGTCATGCATTACTGCAATTTTACCTGTCGCATGAGTTTTCGAATCTTAGCCAGCAAGCCCCCGGCAGCCTTGGATGGTGATGAAGAAGAAAAGCTTGCTCTGGGCCGTACGGCGGTTCTGGGCAATACTTGGACCTGGAATGCTGCGTATCTCTGGAAGGACAAATTGAAGGACGATGCTGCCGATTATAAGACATGAGGCGGTTGCATAAGAAAAATAAGCAACGTGCTGAACTACATTTTAACTTGTAAGGCATCCTTAAATATTACAAGGCTGATTTTAAACTGCAGATTGATATGCATTTAGATTCGTAGGAAGAAAACAGAATGCTTTTTCACCCAGACAGTCTTCTTGTTCCAACTATTTTTTTTAGTAGGACCCGACGGCAATAGGATCGTTGGGTTCCGACACGACCGAACATCCTCGCTTTGGGGCATTTTTGGCCCAAAAGGATTCGGGCAAGGTTGGACGATATTTTTCACGCAATTCACTGCCTTCTGGGAAGGGACACCAGGTATCATAGGCTGGCAAGGCCACTCCTTGGGGCTGTGCCGAACAATAAGGACGAGAACCTGGTTTGGCAAGATATTGTTGATGATATGGCTGAAAAAAATTCCGAGGGGAAAATCCGTCAGATTGGAAATCATTTCTACAGAGCAGCAGTGCACTCATAACTTTTTGAAATAGGACAAAAAGTTACAAAGCAAATACAACGAATGTCTCATGTGTTCTCTTTTCCTTGACTTACCTCTGCAAAATACCAAAGTCCACCATATTTTTCATAATCCGACGCCGCTGCCACTTCGGTGGTGATTTTACGATCACGTCCCGTCTTTTCCGCCAAGGCTGCTTCATACGCCTTTTTACTGGCTTCAATCAATTGTTTTTGTTCGTCATTGAAATGATAAATACCCGATCGGTATTGGGAACCTCGATCATTGCCTTGTCCCATGCCACTACACGGATCATGAGCTTCCCAAAACCAACGCATAATATCGACATAACTTACTTCTTTGGGATCGAAGACGACACGCACACCTTCGGTATGTCCGGTACGTCCCGAACACGCTTCTTCATAAGTTGGATTGGGCGTAAAACCGGCACAATATCCTACGGCCGTACTGTAAATGCCCTTGGGCAAACGCCAAATGCCTTTTTCGGAACCCCAAAAACAACCATTGGCAAAGACACAAACATCGTGGTCTTTTGGTACTTCGGTAATTTTGTTGCCAAGGACATAATGACGAAGGGTATCAATATTGGCCATGGGCGTGGAGCGTCCTTTCAAGGCCTGCTCGGGCGAAATCAAGCCGGCTTCGCCGCCGCCCCCCAACAAATCCAAAATGGAATTAATCATTCGGTGTTGTGTTTTAGGAGCGCTTGCAGTTGTAGCACGCGATAAAGTACTAGTAGAAAGAGGCGAAAAGGCGCGAGCCGAGGCAGATAAGACTCCCAACATTAAGATTGGAGCAAGAAGAATTTTCATTTCAATTTCAGCAAAGAAAAATGATAGAAGATAAAAGAGATATTTTTTCCCTAGGCTTTCTTTTGTGGCTGATCTAGCTAGCTATAGCGGCAGTAAAAGAGAGAAAGAGCACCCTCTGCTTACTCGATCACCGCCAAATGAAAACCTTGTTCAGTGGTATCCTTGGTTTTCCAAACAACCACTCGACTGCAGTGGGACTGCGTCAGATACACAACGGTACGAAAAAAGATCCAAAGGATTGCGTCGATGACGTCACAACGGTCAGTCTTGTCAAATTAATCCCTGACTAATTTCTTACGCACACTGGTTCCAATAAGGGTGAGGATCTTTGGTCGTAAACCCTGTTGACAAATACTACTGTAATTGTTGTAGCCAGCTAATTCAACTAATAGTGGTACAACAACCAGGATATATGACAGAGAAACAATCATGACAAGGTATATAAAGCAGTTACGAGAAAGCTGTGAGTTCAGCATGCAGGATCAAGAAGCAGTCCACGCTGTCTCACTCGATCGCAGCTATACAGATGGATCGAGTGTCTTATTCCCATCATGATGAGTACTGTATGAGCTTCCATGGTCGGCCTTGCGTGGAGCTTATCATTGGTGCTTCACTTCTTTTTTCCAAACACAATCAGCACAACGTAGTACAGCAGTAGGTTTGCAGTGAACAAGGATTTTTTTCACGTTCTCACTTTTGGCAATGAAGTCAAGCAGAGTTAAAAGGCCAATGGAGTAAACTGGATTGAGAGCTCACTTTCTCGCCTGGTCCATTCTCGCGCAACGGCGTTTCTGGCTTTACAGAGGAGGACGTTTGCTGTTGACTTTTTGCAGTAGTAGTAGAAGAAGAAAAAGTTGCAGCAGCAGCAGAAGTAGTACTTCCAGCAGCAGCAGTAGTGGGAGACGCTACGGATTCGTGAAACGTTATGCAACTTGCGAAATTCTCACCGTCTGGTAAAGTGTCACCAATTTCAACTTCTGTCGACTCAAGGTGGCCCGATGTAGTATTCCTCGTACTGGTACCCACGGAAACGACGTGGACGCCATTGTCATCATCAGCTTCTTTGTAATAATATGATCTGTTCCTTGGGCCAATGAAGGTGGAGTTGTAAACGGCATGTTTTGTCGTGGTCTCTTGTTCCCCATTGTCATCATCTTCTTCTTTGTCGTCCTTCACAACCGATCCGTTCTTTGGGCCCATTAATGGTGCCGTGGTTTCTTGTTCCTGTGGTGGTTGAAGATGACATTCCAGATCGTCTCCGATACGGTCCATGACTCGTTTGGCACGCTCACAATTGGATCGCAAGGTCTGTAACACTATCACCAATCGAGCCAGTTCTGGGTCGTCTTCATTTATGGTTTCATCTCCTCCATTTTCCTTGTCAGACAAAGTCGCTTTCGTCATGAGCATGGACTTCCAATCACGGCCACTTTCCTGGCATTCTTGTTTGAAACGGTCCAGCAATTCCTCATAGGATTTCTCGCTCTCCGCCCAACGTTGACAAGCCGCCGAGTATTGACTTTGCAATGTAACGCCTCCAATTAGATCGTCAAAGTATTGTTTGTAGGGATACCCTTGAATGTGCACGGTTTCTGCCGCAGGAAGCGGCTTGGGTAGTTCTTGTTGTGGACGATCAGGCAGATCATAATCGGACTTGTCGGATTGCTGTCCACAACCGCCACCATGACAACCACAACAGGGATCATTGACCGCCTCAGCTTCCATTCGCTGCGCCACAGTCACGAGTGGCAACGCTTTGGGGGTAATGCAAGAGACAATCATACTGACCACCAACAAGGCGAGCACGATCAAGGCGGCATAGGCACCGCCTCCCAAGCTACATTGGTAGGTGGCATTGGCAAAGTTAAACGCATTGCAAGCACTATGAAGAAAGACGACAAAACACAAGGGTATTCCAACAGCCCCAAAAATCAGCGAGATATTGACCATGAGTCGGGAACAAACAAATCGGCAGCAACAAAATTCTAGGAGGAGGGAAACCAAGGCGATGCAACAACAAATGGTCGAAATCCAAATCCCAGTCCGAGCCACTTTGACATAGGTATCATTTTGTTTGTATTGGAGACAGACTTGGGGATTGTCAGTGTCGGCATATCGGTAAATTCCAATATATGCTTTGGTGCGGTTGCTGCTCATGGTGCTGTTGTCGGGGTAGACAATGCCTTCTGGGAGCGCCCCGGTAGGGAGAGAATAGACGAGAAATTGACAGCTCTCCATCGTCGCAAAGCAAATGGCTAAAGCAAACGTAATCAAGAGAATCAGGAACACTTGCATCACTCGAGCACAAAGATTGTACGCCCATTCCTGGTCCTCCCAACGGTGGCTGTTGTCATTGTTGTTGAAGCCGTGCGATTGTGGTGCAATCTGCTGGGGTTGCGGCTGCGGTGGTGGTGCAATCTGCTGGGGTTGCGGCTGCGGTGGGGGTTGCTGTTGGTGCTTAAAAGAATCCATCATTCCCTAGTCGGTGTTTGCAACTGTGCTTGTGGCTTGATACTAGCTAGTGGGACTATGGCAAGCCGTTGTCTGCTACAAACACTTGTCTTCTAGCTCGCTAGTAGAGTAGTAATAGTTGGCGGAAGGTATCCTAGCTTATGGTATAGTAGTTAGCTTTGCCGGGATAGCAATACGGTAGGAAAAGCATTCATGATGCAGTAATTGCTTGTTGTCGGTGCTACAGCTGAGTACCCGTGGTACCTGGTACCGTACCAGCTACAGCGAAAACGAGAAGCATGCGCCGGCCAAGACTTAGTACGTCGTATTGGTACTACTGTACGTATTAGACAAAATTGACGATGAGAAGGCTATGAGAAGATACGGTACAGTACGAATTGACCGTTCACGAGAACAGCAACGGTGAATTACCGTGTGCGTCGAATCGCGGGATCCCTCCCATGACTTGTGGAGCCACAACAAAACTGGAAGCCACTGATGTGGTTAGCCCCCAACATTTTGAGAACTGATGTCTCACTGGCACCTTTTCTTATTTGAGAGCTGTCTCACTGGCACCTTTTTTTAAATCAATAATATCCCAGGGGCACCTCCCCTTATGTGACATGCATGCAACCATGCCATTTTCAGTCACTTTTGAATCACTTTTGAATCCCTTTGAGTCCCGTTTGTCCACAAAATTTGGATGGACCCCACTTGACTAGTTGGGGGCAATTGATAACCACAGGAGCTGCTCCACCACAGCAAAGTAGTCTGCTGGTGCTTTGTGGCCCAAGTTGCAGCTGCTGTCACTGGGCTGCCAGTTTTGTCTCAGTGTGTCAACCTGCCACAAACCAGTTGTCCGGGGAAAGCTCATCCCAATGTGTCATGAAACCTGACACTTCATTTTGAGTCTCGACAGCAATGACTCACATGGCTCATTTTGTGTTGGATTGCCATCAAACATTTGCAAGCATGATGTCACTTGAGCATGAGAATTGTCAAGTTCATTGCATTTCAGAATCATGCTAACCACCAACGTTTTTAACGCACTTCAAAGATGTTGGTGAATCTTCAATCTTCATGACATTCAATCAAAAATTGATGGGGTCTCATGTTGACAAATTGCATGTTTATGGGAAAAATTGAATCAAGGCATCATGTTGTGGGTGCAAATGGTCCCGTGTGGTGACACTTTGACATCTTTGATTTGAGATTTGGCAAAGACAAAGTTTTGTTTTCTTGACAAACAGAAATGACTTTGAACACATGATTTTGCTAGCACTGGCTGTCAAGACATTGCAATGGACATTCTCTTGAGAACCAATCACAGTTTTCCAAAACAAAAGACAAAGTTGCTGGGTCATCCCATGATTGGATTCTCAATCTTGCATCGCATCATGCCTTTTTCTCCCATCTTCTGCGTCACAAACTTCCATTCTTTGACACCTTCAGTCCATCCATTGCAAGAGCACCAACTTTCTGTTTGAACCATGTTGATGTCATTTCATTGGGCCATCCACACAATTGAAGCACTGCATGGTTCATGATTGCCCAGTGAAACCCAAATCACAGACATGTTTCACATTGAGGCCTTTGCAAAACTTTGTCAACAGCCTTGATGGGTGCTGTTGCAGGGTCTCAATGACAACAATCGGCCAAACTTTTGACCTCATCAGACCATCATGTCTGTTGGTGACAACACCTTTGATGTTGTTCAACTCTTGAAATCAGTTGTGCAGCAAGCATTGCAATGGCTAACTTTCCCCTGGACAGAAGGATGTCAAGAAGCCCCCATCCAACTGGCATGTGATTCCCACATTTGTTGCTTTGATGGTTCAGACATCCATGTTGCTAGCATTTTCCACATTCCAGGCAGTGGTTCACGTTGCACTGCTGATGTGAGTGAGTCTTGAGTGGCCAACACAGCTGTCTTCAAAGTTGTTGCAAGTTCAGCAGTGGTCTGCAAACATGAGGAGGGTTGTTTCCTTCACAATGAAAGATCACACAGAAGAAGACTTTCTCACCTTTGCAAGAGTGCCCACAAACAAGGATCATTCCTAGGCAACAACTGAACACATCACCACAAGTCATCTCACATCACTGTGACTGTGATCATTGAAGACCTTGCTCCCCCAGAAGAGAACATTGGTGGAACTGAGTGTTGGAGGACGTGTGCGTCCACAACCATGGTGTCCTTGAAGTTTCTACTTCAAGATCCACTACAAGCAGTAGCAACAGTAGCAACAACAACACTACCATAATTTCTAGTGAACTGAACTGTTTCATCAAATAAGCAGGTCTCTTTTTAATGTTATCTCAACAGTTTTTATTTTATTTCACATTTGTTTTGCTTCAACTTCACCTGTGCCCAAGTTCAGAATGTGACTTTTAGCAAGTGGATTTACAGCGCAAAGTTTTTAGCCTGTGCTCTTATACTAGGACTATGCTGTAGTTTGTAAAGCTTTGAACCCAATTCTAAACTGATGGGAATGCACTTGAAATAGTTGTCAATGCAAACTGTTGGATCCAAACATTTTTTTGCAGAATAAAAATTCAAATGACACTGAGCTTTGTTTAACAAACAATAAAACACTGTCTCCTTCTCTACACTCTAGTCAAGAATTGTGACAAAACACAAGAAATGATCCTCTTGCACTTGAAAGGATAAACTGTAAGTTTGAGAACAAAGCATCAGTCATCATTCCCTGTGAATTCTATTATTAGACAAATGTTTTCTTTTTGATTCGTGACTCAAGTATACAGTGAATCCCAGAAGCGCAATCATAAGATACACCAGAGCAGAGGCAATCCGGTTGCGACCCTGGTAGCATAATACTATAAAATAATTATCATCCAACCAAGCCACCTCCAATAAACCGGCTAACATCCAAGTCTGTCTCGAGAAGGGCGTGGTACACAGCACGAGCACTTCTGCCGTTAGGCCGATCTTACACGAAACCAAACGCCAATGACCAAGGCCAATCTTTTCTTGGCGTTGTTACTGGTGGCCTTGTTGCATCTTCCATTGCCAAAAGTATTCGTATCGGCCTCCAACCATGAAAACAACACCGCTAATAATGTAAAGGCGCAAGTCCAGGAATTAGCGGCACAAGCCTTTGCCCAAGGCACCCCGGAGAATCAAAAAGAAGGCCTATGGCGTCGTGTCTTGGAATTGGATCCACGCAACGGAAATGCCATGATGCATCTGGGCCTGCAGTTCATTGGCTCTCCCTATTTGGCACTTCGTGACCAGGGCGCCGATATGGTGGCTCGTGCCTTTGACCCCGTCTACGTCGATGAACCCATTCCCATGCCATCTTCGGGAGGAATGCGGCTTGCCATGTTTCTGGGACGTTTGCGGTGGGAACAGCGTGATTTTATGCCGGCCTTTTACTATTATCAATTGGCATTGCGAGCCTCGGAATCCATGTCACCCCAAGAACAGGTTCCCTCACAGCTTTGCATTCAAGCCTCTCTGGCTACCATGTTGCATCCTTTTCCAAACTCGACCGATCAAGCCGATCGCATGTACAAGCATTACACGAAATCGGCAAGACAATTCTTGCAAGCACGACGAGCCCAGAAAAAAGAACGAGGCACGCTGCCAACAATGGATCAAGCCAATTCGGCCTATTTGGCGAATTTTATACCTGGAGGAGACGAGCCCTACGTGCACTGTGTTTTGACGTTGTTTCAACTGTCGTTTTACTACAGAGCCAACACGGCGGAAGCGGCTCGATTGTATCATCAAGTCACCACCAATATTTGGCCCGAATTAAAGTACCAGAGTCGACAAGCAGTGAAAAAGAAGCCAACCACTCCTCCGCATTTAGACCAAAACAAACCATGTACTACCAAGAAAATTCAATTGGGCATTGCTTCTGGATTTCTGACTCCTGGATCCTCCGTATCGGCGGACTTTGGCGGGGTCTTGCAGCGACTGAATCGAGATATTTTCAATGTCACGTATATTCATTTTCAAAACAACACGGCGTCCTTAACCGATCCTTTTGTGCACCGTCATGAAGGACAAGATACACTGCTTTTGTTTTCAAGAGAGATGCCCCAAGATTCTGCCAATGGGGCCTATGTCAAACGATTCTATGCACCAATTGAAGCACTCGACTTGGATTTGCTGGTCTACTTGGATCTGACCATGAGCCCCTTTGCGACACGCATGAGCATGGCTCGTTTGGCTCCCGTCCAAGCCAATTCGCACGGACACCCCGTCACGAGTGGTGTGAAAAATGTCGACTATTACATTTCGTGGGGTGCTGCCGAACTGGATTGGGAAGCCGCCAATACACATTATTCCGAAGAACTCATCTTGTTGGATTCCAAGGTTCCTCATCAATATTACACACCACGGCATAAGAACGGTCAATCCATGATGGATGGTGGCTTTTTCAAAGATAAATCCAATCGTTCGTATTTCCGTCGATATATGACACCCAAGGGATCCTTGGGTGGCGCCTTATTCAACGATCAGCAAAGCAGCAACGACAACATGGATAGTAGTCATGAGGTCCAGTGGTACACGTGCATGCAAAAGCCTCACAAATTCATGCCAGAAATGGATCCTCTTTTATGCGATGTACTAAAAGAAGATCGCAATGGAATTTTGATTTTGCATCAACCGGATACTGCTAAAATGTTTCAGTCTTTTGAGAAGCGCTTGGAGGCAGCCCACTGCGATATGGAACGCGTTTACTTTGTTCCCGTCTTGCTGCATCATGAATTGATGGCGCTCTATTCGGTATCAACTCTCATTTTGGATTCCTACCCAGCAGGGGGCTGTACCACCACGAGAGAAGTATTGGAATTGCAAAAAGTTGTTGTCACTTGGCCTGCGCGACTATTGGGAGGCCGCTGGTCCTTTGCCTACTATCAAATCTCTGTCTCTTATACACATCTCCGAGCCCACGAGACTAAGGCGAATCTCGTATGCCGTCTTCTGCT